>Ga0210406_10003922_pt1 | contig 16147 bp, 11 predicted proteins | sample IncBWC30MmetaG_FD_155454 | JGI IMG/M metagenome (GOLD analysis project Ga0210406, IMG submission 155454) | Forest soil microbial communities from Barre Woods Harvard Forest LTER site, Petersham, Massachusetts, United States - Inc-BW-C-30-M | ecosystem: Environmental > Terrestrial > Soil >... | reverse complement strand
TCGCCGGTCAGTGATGCAGGTCCCGATTCCGTTGGTGCCTTCGATTTGCTCCGACCAGACTCCGCCCAGCCAGATTCCCCAATATTTAAAAGCGTCTGCCAGTGATTCATTTCCGCGGTGGTGAATGGCAACCCCATCCCTGTCGCATAACAGAACCACATACTGTTGTGGTCCGACGATGGCGTATAGGCGATCGAGTTCCTCCTGGGCGTGCAAAATGAGATTGCGCAAGGGCTCGCGGGAGTCTCTTAGTTCCTTCTCTGTGATGATGTGCGGTGCCGCCTGAATCTCCGGATCGAGGTGATGCGCGGACAGACAACGCCGCCAGGAGGTTGTTACTTCCTCGACCCCAGGGACCAGCGCGCCTTTGCGGAAAACGAGGTCTGTGCAATCGACGTGAGACAATTCATCGATTGAACGTTGCGTTCGGTTTTTGTTTGCGGCAGCCAACCCAGTTTCCCCATGGGCCGATTAGTCAACCTTGGCCGTGACACCGCCTTCATGCAATGACCGCAATATAACCAAGAGTGAAAGACACGTCGAAAGCGGAACTCGTAGTCGCGAATATGATAGCACTCTAAACCTGGTTGACAAAACTAAAGGGAACCCATCCGGCAGCGCACAGACGAACCATGCGGAATTTGTCAGATTTCTTCCAGTCACTTGTCAAACACTTGGCGCCCTCGTGATCGACAGAGATGCTTGACGCTGTCTGCTACCTCTCAACTAGCTCGTTTGAAAAGAGATAGCAGCCAGGCCGTTGCCAAGTCCGAATTGGACTTGAGCATGCTCAACGAGGTGAGCGGGTTCATCTGCCACTGAAGGGTCGTCCGTCGAGAGGAAAAGCGATGAGTACAGATTATGTTTTCTTGTGCGGCGTGATGTGGACGCAGTACGCCTCGGAGGATGCTGGCCGGGAACTGGTTCGGGCGTTACACTCGGAAAATCCGGAAGTGGTTTCACTCGCATGCGCTCTTCTAGAAGCGACGCCGGCTGCGCCTCGACTATCAGTCCAGTAAAGTTGATTGCTTCAACCCACAGCAACTGGCTCCCGGATGAATCACAAGCCCCTGCCCGGCAACGATTTCGCTTTGGCAAGGATGCGGGTGCCGCCGGAGCTGCGTGTGTCGGTTAACTTGACGCCGGTGTCATTCCACGCTCGGACGCTCGATGTTGGTTGGCTTCGGAATTCGTCTTGTCAAGCTTTTGGCTAGTGACGGGCAGTGACAGGCCCCGCCGCGGTGGGTAAATAACCCATCCGACTATCGATCGCATTCAGTTGACTAGAGAACTCAACTTGCTACCGATTCTGCCTCGTGTCTCGCGTTTGGCACCACGGTTGCACCTTCAATGTTGGCCAGAATCGGTGGAGATAATTGCGAAACCGGGTCTGTGACTAAAACAAAATTTGATAAAGGAAATCATCATGAGATCCGATGTGTTACGCCGGATTGCATCCACCTCCCTGCTTGTCTTGGCTGGTGGAATTTCTGTCTTTGCGCAGACCGGCAAACTCAATCTTAATGTGACGCCGAAACAGGCTTATATTTTTGTGGACGACAAAGCCATAAGCGAAGCCAGCAAACATCACTCCCTGACCCTTAGCGCAGGTGAGCACAAAGTTGAACTAGTCAACTATGGGTACCAACCAGTTACCCGCACGGTCGCAATCGAGGCGGGAAAAACAACAGGACTCAGCGTGAGTTTGGAAGCGGTCGCCGGCAAAGTTTCGGGTCCCTTCGGCGCCGTAACGGTCGAGGGAGCAAACCGGGATGCCGTGCTGCTGAACGGGGAGACTCCGGACTTGTTCGTCGGTCACGGTGATGAGTTCAATCAAGACTGGTGGTGGAGACAGGAATTGGTCGTCCCGCCCGGCACCTATCAACTGACCATACAAGGCGGTGACAAAGATGTGTGGTCCGGAGAGGTCAACGTTCCTGCAAACCAGCGGGTGGTCGTGAATGCCTCCAAAGGAGTGCGGAAAACCGTTCCCTGGACGCGCGGACATGGCTCCGGTGTCATCGATCCGCGATCCAACTCTGGAATCGCGTGCTTTCACACGTTCGTGGCGATTCGCGCTACTTGAGAGCAAACGAGTAGTCGTTTGTTGATCGTTTGCCGATTGCTCACTGTGCACTAAATGCAAACAGACCACCAAACTGCTATCTGCGACGCGCAAATCAGGCCGTCGTTTCCTCTCTTCCTCTCTTCCAGTTCTAGCTGCGGTCTGTGTGGCGAGAAATCCTTGAAAAGAGTAATGCGCCAAATCATGGCACCAGCCAACCTTTCGTCCCGCCGGTACACGCCGCTGTTGGTGCAATGTACTGCATAGCGCGACATTCTTCTCATCCAGGCTGAGTCCGGGTGTGGAACCTTGCATGCTTGATTATTGCTAGAGCCTGCTCGAGGACTGGAGAACATGAAATCGAAAAATTATTCCTCCGTACCGCTCGCTGGATTGTTGTCTTCTGAGGGGATTAAACGACGATTAACCAGGCAGATGGGGAACAGACATGGAAAGACGCAGTACTAAATTCACTCTCTCGCTGCTACTCGCAACACTTGTTGCGATGACAATCTTCGTGGTCGAGGCGAAAGGGCAGGGTAATTCAGACAGTCAACCCGAACTTTCAACGCCGCTCGAACCTTTGCGTCCCGGCGTTGCAGAGGGTCAGCTTTTCGATGAACTAGAGGTCCATAACCAGCTTCGAAAGGCGGCACTCCTCGACTATACAGTCCTCAGAACCTATCGAGTGGTCGATTTAAAGGGAAAGGTGCATGCGGTGGAAGTCGGCCAAATGGAGTTTCGTGCACCGGACCAGAAAAGCTTTGTGGTGAGGTCGGAGGAAGGATCAGGCATTATCCGCCGGATGGCTCTGAAGCCGCTGATATCGAGTGAGATTGAAACCGCAGCCGGCAAACAACACCACGACAGTGCCATCTCACCTGCGAACTACTCCCTGGACCTGCTGGGTGAACAGCGGGTCGGCCCTTACCACTGCTTTGTCGCAAAGGCAGTCCCGAAGCGGCAAGACAAGTATTTGTTTGAAGGCAAACTATGGATCGATGTGGATGATTATGCTGTGGTTCGGATCGAAGGGCATCCCGCAAAGAAACTGTCTTTCTGGATCGAGCGCGCTGATTTTGTAAGGCAATACCAGAAAGTCGACGAGTTCTGGCTTCCGGAAAGAGATCAGACGTTGGTGCAGGTTCGGCTCTACGGCAAGAAACGTTTAACGATTGACCACCGGGATTATGTCGTGAACGCCGGCCAGAAAAAAGAGGCCACGACGTCCACCCATGAGGCCCGTGCGCGCGCCATCGTTGGCGCAAATTAATACGGTTCGCGATCAAGGATACCGACTAGATTTCGATAATGCCACGCTTCAAGGCTATAGCAAGAGCGTGAGTGCGATCATTAGCGCCAAGTTTTGAAAGAATGCTCCGCATGTGAGCTTTAATCGTTTCTTCAGAGAGATTGAGGTGATCGGCAATCATTTTGTTGCTGTTCCCAGTGCCTAGCTGACGCAAAACCTCGATCTCGCGCCCACTCAACGCATCTTCACCGCGATGTTCCACCAACTCGACAGCGATTTCGGGCGGCATTCTTTTTCGGCCCCCGTGTACGGTGCGAATGGTCTCAACCAACTCCTTCCGTAGCATGCTCTTCAAAAGATAGCCGTATGCGCCCGCTTTGAACGCACGTTCTGCTTGCGCGTCGCCACTGTAGGTGGTCAACACGATGATTCGGGCGTTGGGAAACTCTTTGCGAATGGCTGCGATGGCGTCACTGCCGCCCATGACCGGCATCTGCAGATCCATGAGAGTAATGTCAGGACGATGAGTGCGGAACTGCTCGAGCGCTTGGCGTCCATTGTTGGCTTCTGCGACGAGAACCATATCCGGCTCACTCGCCAGAATCGCAGCGATCCCTTCGCGCAATACCGGATGATCATCTACCGTAAGAATTCGAACCGGCTTGTTGGCCGTCATGTTCAACCACCTATGCTGGAGGATCGCAGAGAATAACGGCTCTCGTAATCATGTTCTGCAGTTCGTGAATATTGGCAGGTCAATTGTACGCCTGCAAAAACCTCAGCGTCTCCTGAGCCGCATCGCCTGTTCAGCGCGCACTAGTTCAATCTGCGAATTCAGTTTTTTTGGACCTGGGCGCACTCAGCTTTGGCCTGTTGATAGATGGGAAGATGGGGGTCAGCATCTTTCCAACAACTCATCGAATGGCGATGCCTTGAGCTCAAGCGCGGCCATCCGGCTACGCAGGGTTTCTCCTTCGAGCAACTCCATCACGATAAAGGGCTGCGCTTCGTGCTCTTCGATCGCATGAATGGTGCAGATGTTCGGATGGTTTAGCGATGAAGCGGCTTGTGCCTCGCGTTCAAGACGCTGCAGCGCCACGGCATCGCTGGTCAGATCTTCAGGCAGAAACTTCAGTGCGACACTGCGGCCGAGCTTCAGGCGTCTTGAGGGCTTCTACGAAATCGGCACTGATGACACGGCTTCCAATGTGTTCATGTAGGCCATGATCAACACTTGCTGCAGTGTCAGTCCCTTGTAGGTAATACGCCACACAAAAGCACCTCTAAGTCACCAATTACTCAAGCAGTTCCCCATCTCACTGCGGCCGAACCGGAATCCCCAGCTTGCGGATGCGGTAGGCCAGCGTGGTCCGCTTCATACCCAGCCTCACCGCCGCCCCGTTAGGCCCCCCGGTCACCCAATTCGATTCGCGAAGGGCGCGGAGCACGTGCTCGCGTTCCATCTCTTCGAGGGTGCTTAAGCTCGTAGTTGAGGCCTGGGTTGTGTCTTGTTTGAGTTCTTCCAGCGGGGCGCGGAGGGAGGTTCCGGGTGAGAGAATCACCGCTCGCTCTATAAAATTTTGCAGCTCCCGCACATTTCCTGGCCAGCGATAATTTGCCAGCATTTCCATGGTCCGGGCAGGAATGGTTTCGATGCGCCGCTTCATTCGCTGGGAATATTTGTCCACGAAGTGGCGGGCGATCAGCGGTATGTCCGCGCGGCGCTGGCGCAAGGGAGGAACCAGCAGCGGGAAGACATGCAGCCGGTAGTACAGGTCACTGCGGAATGTGCCCTCTTCAACCATCTGTTTGAGGTCCCGGTGAGTCGCCGCAATCACGCGCACATCCACCTGCTGGGTGCGGGTGCTGCCCAACCGTTCAAATTCGTGCTCCTGCAGGACGCGCAGCAGTTTGGCTTGCAGATCAAGTGGAATATCCCCGACTTCGTCCAAGAACAGGGTTCCCTTGTCGGCCAACTCGAACCGGCCAGGTTTCCGCATGATGGCACCGGTAAAGGCGCCCTTCTCGTGCCCAAAGAGCTCGCTCTCTAATAACCCCGAGGGAATTGCCGCGCAATTCACCTTGATAAATGGCCGCTCCCGCCGAGGGCTTCGATTGTGAATGGCTTGCGCAATCAGTTCCTTTCCCGTGCCGGTTTCGCCGTGAATCAGCACCCCGGAGTCGGTCGGCGCCACGACCTCAACGTCGCGCAGCACACGTTGCAGTGCAGGGCTCCTACCGATGACCCCTTCAAAAGACGGCTCCCTCGGCATCTCATCTTCGACGTAGACTACCTGCTCGCCGAATTCGCTTTTCAGCTTCTGCAGTTCCGCATGCAGCAGCAAGTTGGCTAGGATTAGCGCGACTTGGTCTGCGACCGCCAACAAGAGCCGAGTATCCTGCTCAGAGTAACTGTAAGGCTGCGAGCCAGCTATGCTGAGAACTCCAAAACAACCGCGAGGCGCGCACAGTGGTAGACGACACAACGACCGATATTCCACTCCCATTGCGTTGTCCGCCTCTTTCCGCACAGCCAGCCTTTCATCCTCCTGCCAGTCCACAACCCAGAGCGCCCTTTGCTGCTGGTACACCGACCATACCGTCGTTTCCTCGAAAGGTATTTCCGGCCGCACAAGGTCTTCGACGCCATAAGATTTCCAGCTACCTGCTACGTCGGCTGGGTCGAACATAACGATGTTCACAAAGTCGCATGGAAACAATAACTGAAACAAACTAACAAGATCGCGCGAGAAAATCTCAGGATCCAACCAAGCAATCGATTTGGAGAACTGCGCCAGCGCTTCGTAGCGTGCGGCCAACGATCCCAGGGCTGTCGAAGCATCCGCCAACATTGGCTGCCCGACCGCGTATACAAAAGGTGTTTGTGATGTCAAACCAAATTCAACTGCGCTCATGATTAGCTCCTCACCTGAATGTCACGAGGATGCAGCAGGATTGATTTGCATTCAACCCTAGATAGAAGCATTTTTACTTACATGATTGAGTACTTTTTCGCTTACATGATGAAGTCATGCTCCACTACCACTTTTGAGTAGGACCTCGCTAACCTATTTCAGGGATAGGGGTAAACCGCTTTTAACGGTCGTAAGTGTCTTGGCCGGACTGGCAGAGCGTTCCGCTGCCAGCGAGATAAAGGCTGTCAAGGCTTCGCCACCTGCCAAGTTCGTCGCGCTCTGGCAACCTCGGAATCCGGTTTGCGAGTCTCCTGGTTTAGCTCCCTCAACCCACAGTTCCTTCAAGGGTTTGCGTCACTCGACACCAACCGGTTCGTCGTTTGGATATCTCATTGCATCTGCTCTCGGCTTGAGGGGGCAAAGTGGTGAGAAAAATTCTTCTTATGGTTTTCTCGACTCTGATGCTCCTTGTCCGCTGCTTTCCCGATAGCGAACCTGCTACTCCAGGATCAATTCGCGGCGCGGTTGTCACTGCGGCGGGCCCTGCGGCTTAGTTAAGCTTCAACAGCCAACCCTAACGTCTGCGTGGCAATGAAGGAAATCATTACCGACAACTTCGCGCCGTTCCGTTTGGCAATCGGACCGCCCAGTTCACTCCGCATTGTCGATTGGAACATCGATCGCGGGTTGCAGTTGCAGGGAGTCATCGATTTCCTGGCAGACACAAACGCAGACGTTGCCATCCTGCAGGAGGTGGATCTCAATGCCCGCCGCACGCATCGCCTGAACATCGCAGAGGAGATCGCCCGAAAGCTGCAGATGAACTACGTTTTCGGACGCGAGTTTCAAGAACTTGTTCAGGGATCCAAAACTTCTCCTGCGTACCATGGGCAGGCTACGATCGCGAGGTGGCCGATTTCCAATCCAAGGCTGATCCGCTTTTCTCGCCAATCACACTTTTGGAGGCCTCGCTGGTATCTGCCAAAGATGGACCCGTTTCAGGAGAGACTTGGAGGGAGGATCGCTCTGGTCGCCGACGTCAATGTCGCTGGAAAGAAACTTGTGACCTACAACCTTCATCTGGAAAGCCGTGGCAGTGATGAGTTGCGCCTTTCACAGTTTGCGGAAGTGTTGTCAGATGCAACGCGCCAGGACGCCCACTCCCCACTGGTGGTTGCAGGAGATTTCAACCTAAATGCTTCAAAAACGGGCGCCGCCTCGGCGCTTGCAGCGGCAGCGTTCCAGGATGCGATTGCGACTCCGCTTATGCCTACGACCCCGTCACGACATCTTTTTGAGCCGGGACGGCCAATTGATTGGGCTTTCATTCGCGGACCGATACGAGTTGGTTCCGGCCGGGTTCACAACCAGGTAAGAGCATCGGACCACTACCCAATATCATTCACCGTGACACTGTCACGAAGCTCGTCTTGAGACTGCTACCGCCGGTTTCGCGCTCCCCTACAAACCGGAGAGCTCTGTGCCATCATTGGCCTCAGCAGCGACCAGTCAACTGGCGATCGCGTATAAACCGCTCACGGACATGCCATACATCAGCACTCCTGTCACACTCTCTACCGGACCCAAAGCCCGACAAACTCGGGGGAGAACGACGTCGCCGTAGCCGACGGTCGAATAGCTACTAGCGGAAAAGTAGAAGCAAGATTCCCAGGTTGGAAGACAACGCCAGTGATAAAAGTCTGTCCAAAGCAGAATCTGCAAAATGTGCAAAACAATCATGGCAGCAGAAAACCGCACAATAAGTACGCCCGCCCGCCACGGGCTTAGCCCCGTTCGGGCTCGAGAAATATAGGTTCTTGCCAAGCGGATCAGAACAGCCATTCCAGCGCATTGCAACGAAAGCGTCATGGCCACCAGAATGGCTCCAACTCCGGCCTGTCGAGCAAAGAGCATCAAGGTCCATTTTTGTCTTCGAGTCGGGTCACGAGACTCTTCGTTTATGCAGCGGACGAAGACCTCTTGCAGTTCACCCAAAGTTCGAAATTAGTTCCGAGAATGCCCAATCCCGCCCGGCTTCGATAAAGTGTCGCAACTGGCCGGGTTCCGAACTTCCGGTACGTACGACCGAGACCGGATTCTGCGCAATTTTGTTTGAATTCCGCCAAGCGATTCCCATAGAGGTTGTTTTCCAGAAAGTCAGGCCTATTCGATTTCTCACAACCACGGTTTTTGAGAAGCACTCCCAGTTCCAAAAACGAACTACTCCCCAACGCTGTGGTCCCGCGCAACCCTCGCGGCATGCATCGATTATCGGGTTCTCCGATGCCGCTTGCCTGCTGGCCTGTCACCTGCCAGGGTGTTGTCACGAATCTGCAGAATCTTCACAAGCCTATTGACAGAAGCTCCTCCTACCGTTTGTCCCATCAAGTTCGACTCCGGGCAGCAGGACTCAGCTGATTTGCAGGAGTCCGTACTCTCCATCGATCGCTATCAGGGAGGCACGACGAACTATCTGGAAGTGTTGGACGGCCAGCGCGCGCGTATTCTGATGAACTCACATTTGAGCAAGCACGAGGCGACGAGTATCAAAGCCTCGTGCAACTGTATCTGGCCTCGGCGGAGGCTGGCAACAATAGTGTCAAGGTTCTGCGAGGGACGCTTGCCACGCAAGCGTAACTTCGCCGTTGGATCGTGGATCAAGCAACCTACTGACTGGAACTCTTAGACCCGCGGCGTATCGATCGAGGCCGTGCAGACGACGTTCGTAGCATGAGCTGCCGCAGCTTGGCCCGGGCCCGTGCCAGGCGGGCCTTAACGGTTCCGTGCGGCACTGCGAGAATTCGCGCCGTCTCGCTCGTGCAGAGCCCGTCCAATTCGCGCAATTGAAACGTCTTGCGCAACGTCGGGGAGAGTTGTCTTAGCGATTTATCCAAGCGTACGCGGAATTCGAAGTTTCGGCATTCTTCTTCAGGGCTGGGCCCGTCGCCCGCCAGCCGTTCCGACATCGAGGACTCCTGCGTTTCCCCGATTGGTTCATCGAGAGACACATGCAGTTGGCGCGGGCGTCGCCGTAATTGCATCTTGGCCGCATTGGTCACAATAGAGGATAGCCAAGTCGACAATTGTGATTGTCCCCTGAATTGATCCAAGTGCTTGTATGCAGAAAGCAGAGCATCCTGAACTGCATCCTCTGCGTCGGCAGCATTGCCGAGAAGGCGATAAGCACATCGATAAAACGACCGCCCATGTTGGGAGAGAACATCCTGCATTGCGCCGACCTCGGCAAAGGCGGTTCTTGGGAAGCTTTGCGAGTCGGGAACCGCAAAATTGGGGCTTGCCATACTCGATCCTCCTCGACTGTCTGGATGTTGTTTTTTGTAACAACGTCAGTCTTGCAAAATTGGGGCAGAGTCCGCATCCCGAAATGCAGTTGTTCTTGTGTACCTGTGAAGTCTTGCGGTTATATAACACTTTTGTGGTAGGCGCTGGGCCCCCTGCGGGACGTCAAATCGCCTTGCGCGCCGTTCGATGGACATGCTGCTCAACGAGTAGACGAACTTTGCTCCACAGTCGCAACACACTCGATAGGTTCGGCCTTCAATCGTAAAAACACGGCTCAGATGACGATGATGACAGCCGAAGAGGAAATCGAGGGCAAACATGAGTCGCTGCATATGCACTCCTTGTGAGCGATCGGATTAAGAGAAAGCAACGTGCAGGAGTCCTTTTCGTACTTGCTCACTGGCAATCAAAATTTCACACGAGCGCGGACGAGCATGCATCACGCAATGTGGGGTTTTTTGGATACCACGACTGGGGCTATCCGGTACCTCGTTTAGAGAGCAATTCCGACCGACCTGCGTTGAGAAACTGGCGTCCAGAGAAACGAGCGATAGGGAACTCAGATCGAAGGACTCCCCGAAGTTTTGGGAATAATCACTTCCCGCCGGCCGAACAACCGGGCATCGACCGAAAAGGCTCCGGGACCGAGACATGCCAAGGCGGTGGCAATCACAGCGGCCAGCATCGTCGTAATCGGAGTCTCAAACAAGCCGACGCGGGGGCCGGGAAACCACGGGAACACACTGAGCAAGCTGGTCATCGCTGCCACCACCGCGGTCCGTCGGCTTAGAGAGCCAATTAACAGCAACCCGCCGATCAGTATCATGAAAACGGCTATAGTCGAGGTTATTGCCCCGAGGTCATGCTTATCTGCGAAGTAAGCGATACCTTGCGCCAGGAAACCGGCTCCCGTAGCTGCTCGCAACAATAGAAGGCCTGCACCGGGCCACTCGTCTGGAAAAGTCGAAAACATTTGTGATGGCGGCGTCTGTCAGGACTGATGTTGAGCATAAGAGTTTCGGCGGGCTCACGAATCCCCTATGATTGGAGTCTTTTCCTACCACTTTTGGGGTATCGGCGAGATCGGGCGCTAGAGCTGAATAATGCCACGGCGAACCGCGATCGCGACCGCTTGGGTTCGATCGGCGGCTCCCAGCTTCTCCATGATGTGTTTGATGTGAACCTTGACGGTTTCTTCGGTGATGAAAAGCTTTTCGGCAATGTCGCGGTTGCGGTTTCCGCCAGCAACCTGCGCGAGAACCTCAACTTCTCTGCCGGTCAAAGACTCATCGCTGAGATGCTCAGCCAGGTGCGCAGCGATCTCCGGCGGGATTCGCTTTTTGCCGGCATGTACTTGGCGGATGACGTCGACGAGTTCCTTAGGAGGCATGCTTTTGAGCACATAAGCTCGCGCTCCCGCTTCGAGAGCTCTCTGGATTTCCACGTCGCCCGCGAACGTAGTCAGAATGATGATGCGAGCTTCGGGGAACTCGGAGCGAATCGCGATCATCGCATCGATGCCGCTCATGTCCGGCAGTCGGAGGTCCATCAAAGTTACGTCGGGCTGGTTTTCTCGAAACCGCAGAATGGCATCGCGGCCATTCGATGCTTCCGCCACCAGCACCAGGTCCGGCTGATTGCTGATCACGATCGCAAGCCCCTCGTGGAGAAGGGGATGATCGTCCACGCTGAATACGCGAACTTTTGCAGCCTCAGCCATTTATCCCACTTGTCTTTCGTCTTGGGATTCTGTCCCGGTTTTTCGCGCGTGCCACATCGATAGCTATTTAGACGCACTACCGGGAGTATGGGCTTCAAAAGCTATGCCACCAGGCACAACCAACTCCACATCCGTGCCCTTGCAGTTGCTGCAGACTTTCAGTTTGGCGCCGATTTTTTCCGTGCGCTCGCACATTCCGGAAAGCCCCCAGTGGCCCTCTCGTCCGGAATGCAGGAATTGAGAATCTATGCCGTTGCCATTATCGCTCACTTGGACCCGCAATTGGTTGGAATGCTATTCAACTACAACCTCCCTTCGATAACCGTAAGCCGCGAACCGCACCTCGTCCCTCGGTAATGACTTGCTCAATTAATTCCAGCACCCGCCTGACCAGAGGTTTGGCCGGTGAAGTAACGGGTATCGACGCGAAACTCGACCGCAGCCGTAAATTACCTGTCACCGCTTTAGAAGCGCGCATTGGCTCCATTTGCTGTGTAATTCTTCCTCGAACGCCGGCGGTGCAAACCGGCAAACCAAGTCGACGTGGAACCTGAATCGACGGACTCGAAAGCAACGTCGCCAGGCACACAAAGTTCGACTTCCGTTCCGGCGCCCGTGCGGCTCATCACTTTGAGTCGCGCGCCAATTCGTTCCGCTCGTTCTCGCATACCAGACAACCCCCAGTGTCCATCGCGTCCGGATTCGATCACAACGGTATCAATTCCTCGACCATCGTCGCGGACGAGAATGCGCAACAGGTCGGGGGCGTAATCCAGTTGCATGTCGATTCGCCTCGCTTCAGAATGGCGAAACGCATTGAGCAACGCCTCGCGCCCGATACTGTAAACGTCATCGCGAACAGCTGGCCGCAAGGGCATAGTCGCTCCTTCGACTACGACGCGGAAATCAATCCCTTCCCGCATACCCAACTCTCCAGGAATACGCGAAAACGAATTCTTTAGATCCTGCGGATTCTCAATGGACGACCGCAGACCTCGAAGCGTATTCCGCCCTTCGTCGACGACGTGCCCCATCAATTCAAGAACGCGGTTAAGAGCCGGCCGGACAGGGGAGCTCTCAGGCAGTTGGTCAACAGCCACGTGAAGCTGCATGGATGCACTCAGCACACCCTGCAGCAAGGTGTCATGCAGTTCTTGAGCGACTCGAGTGCGTTCGGCCAAGCGCTCTTCGAATCTCAGATTGAGTTTCCTGGTTACCTGGAACGACCACACGCGATAAAACGCCAGAATCGACAGCACTGCCGCAAGAACGCAAGCTAATGGAAACCACCAACTCTGCCAGATTGGAGGCCACGGTTGCGTAATTGCGACCGCGACGACTCCCTCGGTGGGTAATGAGAGCACGGTTCTTTGAGGGTGAAATCCTGGATCGACCAGCAGCGCGGCATACTCGGCGCCCGGGTGAGTTGTGTTCCGCCACGACGAGTTCTGGCGAATTCTTGTGAATGGTTGTGCAGCCAGTGGCTGCACATACCAGATCATCATTTGCCCGCTCTCATTGAGCGCGTGGGCGTAGAGAACGATTTGTTGACCGGGTCGTGCACCGATCACCCGTCCTTTGATCGTGCTGGTTCGGCTCGGATCACCCAGGGGATCCCGTCGATCGATACTGGGGACGCCGGTAAACTCGATCACCGGTCCGGTGATATTCTTGTCCGTTCGCGAAGATTGGCAAGCGCTGAGAAGAAAACAAAGTACAAGAGCTACGCTCGCGCTTACTGCCAGGCGAGCGGATCGTAGCAGTCGCGCAGGCATCCGATGCCGCAGCCAGCCTCCGATTTTTCTAAGAGTCACCATTGCAAAAGACGAACGTCGGACTCCGCAAGCCGCTCCTTTAGAAGCTGAAACGTGCGCCAAATTGTCCCACGCGAGGTCCCGGAAGTCCGTTGAGATCCTGCGGAAGGATCTCGCCAAAACCCGCAGTGCCGATTTGCGTATTGGGGCCGCTAAATCCGTGGCGATTGAGCACGTTGAACATCTGAAAATAGAGGCGTAGCTGATAGCGTTCGCCAAACCGTTGTGCCTTGCTCACACCCAGGTCTTCGACGGCGAAGCCCGGGCTCCGCAGATCGGCAAGATATCCCGGGGTGTCGCCGAACTCTCCGTTCGGCGGGTTTACAAAGCAAGCAGGGTTGAAGTACAACCCTCCGACTTGACCATTGTAGTGCTCGTGAATATTGCAGCCCGGCACGATATCGGAATAGACATTATTAATACCGGGATAAAAGACATTGGCCGGAATCCGGATGGGCATTCCAGTCGCGTAGTGGAAATCTCCGCTCACCGTCCAGCCGCCCACTAACCCGTTTACAACCGGGCTTCCGTTGGCAAGCAAGGTTTTTCCGCGGCCAAACGGCAGTTCGTACAGGGCGTAACCCTTCACGACGTTAGTTTGATCGAAATCGGAAATCGTGTGCCGCTCCTTCCGGAGGTTGTAGGCGTCCTGCAGTGGTCCGGCATAGTAAAGATCTTCAAAGGCCGTATCGGTGTCTCCATGCGACGAGGACAAGTTATAGCTCGCCAGCAAAGAAAGGCCATGGCTCGTCTGTTTTCTTACGCTGAGTTGCAGCGACTGATAATCCGTGTTTCCACGAGGCGTACCGACGTAGTAGAGCGGCCCGAAAGTCGCGGCGACGTTCGGGAACGGCGCCACAGAAGCCCATCCAGGACCCGTGAAGCCAGGTATTGTCACTGTCGCGTATTGCAAGCCTGCTTGAACCAGCGCCGTGTAGGTGGAGAGGACCGGCTGGTTCGCGTTCACGTAACCGCTTTCGAGATGGTAGCCGTGGTTTTGCAGAACGTTGCCTTCGATGATCAGTCCACGGCTAATTTCGCGCTGCACGCCGGCGTTCCATGCTTGGACGTTGCCCAGTTCCAGCATGCGTGGATCGAGCGAAACCATTCCGTATTCAGTGAAATTGGGATTCTTCCCGATATTCACTGGCGCGCCGGGATAAGGCTTGTCCCAGTTAAACGGTGTCAGCACCTGGTTGTTCAGGACAAAGCCCGGATCGAAGCCGTAGGGAACTCCGCTGTAAGTATTCAAATTCAGCGGGACGTAAAAGACTCCGAAAGATGCGCGGGCCACGGTCTTTGGGGTGATCTGGAATGATCCCCCGAGGTAGCCGGAGAAATTGTGGTAGTACTGCTTTTTCTCGAACGAGTCACTGCCGCTGCTGGCAAACTCCAGCGCTCCCGGCTGGCCCGTGACGGCGTTGATCGTGGTTGTATCGAAGTTCGACCAGTGGCCGTACTTCTCGTGATAACGTCCGTTAAAATCCCAGCGAAGGTCCGCGTTCAAAGTGAATCGGGAGGTGACTTTAATATTGTCCTGCGCGAACAACGAAACGGATTTTCGCCTGCCGTAAGTATTATTAGGCTCGCTGACTGATGCCTGGTTCACATCGCCCAATAAGAAACTGGCAAATCCGAATCCGGTGTTGTTTCCGAAGGTCCCTGCGGTCTGATCTGGATCGAAGATGAACGCGGGTACTCCATTGTCGCCGTGTGAGTTAAACTGCTGCACCCGAAAGTCGGCGCCGAACTGGTAAGTATGACGGCCGCGAACCCACGAGAGCGTGTCGTCATAGATAAAAGTATTGGCGGCATAGAAATCATTGAATTGGCTGCCCAGTTGGGTCTCGTCAATTGGCAGGCCGTTGACGTAAGTGTGGTCCGTGCCGTTAATCCCCTGAAACTTGATGATGGGAAAATTTCCGGCGCCGAAATCGCCCAATCCTAACGTCGCCGGCCAATTTCCTTCGCGTGACCGGGCCTCACTCGGATTGCGAAAGCGATTGAATGTAGCACTGAAGACGTTTAAGAGGGTGTTGGAAATTGTCCACGAATCGCGTGCTCGCAACGAAGGCGCGGCTGTGTTGTGGTCGTAGGCGTTGGCCGCGGGCCCGCCGTCGGAAGAGCCGGCCGACCATATTCCGCCCTGGTTCGAGAGCAATCGCGGGATATACGCATAAATGAGAGAGCCATCGAGTCGATGCTTTACCGTCGCGTTGTAATCAAGCTTTACGCTGTACTCGTTGCTCTCATACCAAGTCGCTGGATTGAAAAGCGGCAATGCATTGTTATTCGTGAGGGTCGGTGCCAGCGGTGAATAATATTTCTGGTACAAGTCCACAATCCTCTGAGAAATTGCGTTGATGCGGGAAGCAGGAATGATGTTCCCCGGGAAGGCATCTCCAGTCTGTGGATCAAAAATTGCGCCTTTGTAGACAGTCTGGCCTGCGCTGTCGGTCCCGAGCACGGCCGACTTATCCAATAGCGCGCTGAAATCGCCGTTCAAGAAGGCGGTCGTGGGAACGGTGGAAGAGAGTGCACCGACTCCGGTGTTCGCAAACGTGTATCGTTCCCACGCCGCGTAGAAAAAAAGCTTGTCCTTTCTAATCGGACCACCAAAGCTCGCGCCATAATCGTACAAGCTGTCGGCGGGCTTTCCGAAACTTCGCTGACAACTTCCGGTCTGCGCCGGATCGCCGTCAGCGGTATTCAAGCAAACTGCCTCGTTATAAATATTTCCCCACGATCTCGCGTCTAAATCCCGGTTATGCATGTAGAAAAGACCACTCCCATGCCAGTCGTTTGTTCCCGACTTCATTTCATAACGGAACACGCCGCCGCCAGTGCGCCCATCGTCGGCACTAATGCCCGCGCTGGTGACCTGAAATTCCTGCACCGCTTCCATCGGAGGGCTGGATTCACTGAGGTATCCGCCGATCTGAGACACCGCCGATGTGCCATCGATCATGACCTCCTTGGTATCGCTCAAACTGCCATTTATATGAGAGGCGAAATCCTTGTCTGAAGGGTTCGGTCCGTTGCCTTCAACACCCGGCACATAGTCGAACATAAAAGTTG
>Ga0210406_10003921_pt1 | contig 16148 bp, 15 predicted proteins | sample IncBWC30MmetaG_FD_155454 | JGI IMG/M metagenome (GOLD analysis project Ga0210406, IMG submission 155454) | Forest soil microbial communities from Barre Woods Harvard Forest LTER site, Petersham, Massachusetts, United States - Inc-BW-C-30-M | ecosystem: Environmental > Terrestrial > Soil >... | reverse complement strand
CAACGTTTGGTTGGCGGCCAACGTGGTTGTCACGTCGAATGTCCGAATTGGAGATGGGGTTGTGGTTGGGGCTGGAAGTGTAGTAACCCACGATCTTCCTCGAATGACAGTGTGTGCAGGGGTGCCGGCACGACCTATCCGCTCCAGGATGGACTCAGAATGTGCCATTCAATATCAATGATTGCGCCTCGATCTAACGCGGACCAAGATGTGATTTGTCTACTTCGTACCGCGCGAGTTATTTTCTGGGACTTTGATGGTGTAATCAAAGATTCCGTAACCGCTAAGTCTGACGGCTTTGAGCAGCTTTTCCTGCCTTACGGGAAGGAAGTGGCAAGTCGGGTGCGCGAACATCACGAAGCCAATGGCGGTGTATCGCGGTATGAAAAAATCCCGGTGTACCTGAGCTGGGCAGGTGAATCTGTCACCGGCCCAACAGTACAGGAGTTCTGTGATCGATTTTCAAATCTGGTGTTGCAGGCGGTGATTGACTCACCGTGGGTACCCGGTGTACGTGAGTACTTGCAGAAGGAGCACCTTCACCAGCCTTTCGTGCTGCTGAGCGCGACGCCTCAAGAGGAAATTCAACACATTCTTGAAGCGTTGAATATTGCCTCGTGCTTCCAGGCGGTCCACGGTGCGCCGATGTCGAAGGCGGCTGCAATATGCGACGAATTGCGGCACCTGCAATGTCCGGCAAAAGCGGGTCTGGTAGTAGGGGATTCCGCTACGGATATGTTGTCGGCACAGACGAATGGCGTTCCATTTCTGCTGAGGCGAACACCGATCAACAGGGAACTGCAGAGGCAATATTCCGGCGCTTCCTTCGAAAGTCTGAACTATGAATAGATTAATAAAAATTCAGCAGATCCGAGAACGGCTTCGCAATGGAGGGCGCTCCATCGGCAGCTGGATGCAGATTCCCCACGCGTCGGTGGCAGAGATCATGGGTCAGGCGGGCTACGATTGGGTCGCTGTTGACATGGAGCATGGTTCGGTCGGCGCGCATCAGCTCCCGGATCTGTTTCGTGCACTCGAACTTGGTGGCACATTGCCGCTGGCACGCCTAGCGCAGGGTCATCCCAAGGATTGTAAGCAGGCTCTCGATGCTGGTGCTGGGGGTGTGATCGTCCCGATGATCGAGAGTGCAAAGCAACTCAGTGAGATTCGCGACTCGTGCTGTTGGCCGCCGGTCGGCACGCGCGGCGTCGGCTTCTCCCGCGCGAATCTGTTCGGCAAGCATTTCGATACCTATCGCGAAGAGGCGCAGGCGCCGCTGCTTGTGGCGATGATCGAGCATGTTCGTGCAGCCGATGATCTGGATGCAATTCTTCAGGTCGATCGATTGGATGCCGTGTTAATCGGCCCATACGACCTTTCGGCGTCGATGGGGCTTACCGCGCAGTTCGATCATCCGGATTTCACGGCGCTGATGAGGCGCATTCTATCGCGCGCGCAACTGTATCGAGTGGCGGGCGGCATTCATGTGGTTGAGCCGTCGCGGACGCAGCTGGAGCAGCGAATAGGCGAAGGCTATCGGTTTTTGGCGTATTCCATCGACTCGGTCATGTTGGGCCAGGCCGCGAGTCAGTCATGAATTCAATGGAGCTCAACTGGCTTCATTCTGGAAAATCATCTTCGGCGGGGATAAACTCCACACTGGCTATGATCGCGTGATTTGTTCCAATTGTGTGCGAGATGATCTGGAATTGCAGCTTTTTTTTGGGTTCACGCGGCATAAGCTCCACGTATTCAGGCTCCATGGCCGAATGGCTGATGACCTTGGTCGAGAGTAGCCGGGCCTGTCTACGCCGCCCCCTGGAGCCTAAGACCTGAATAACTCTTCGACTTCCTGATGAGTCTAATCGATTCAACCGAACAATCAGTGGCGCGACGATCATCGATTTCTCGGCGTTCGACGAAACTCAAAGGTACGATGGCGTACACTACACACCGTTGGGAAGCGAACTGATATTTCGCGAAATAATGAATCATCTATGAAAGAAGAGGAAATTCGCCCACAGCGAGTGTTCGATGAGTATCTGCGTCTCGCGCAACTGGACGCAGTGAGGTTCTTTGCCGACGCCCCGAGATTGGCGGGCTTATGCCCAGCCTGCGCATCGCCCGGCGAGCTTGCGTTCACGAAGAACGGATTCGCATACGAATTATGTCCCGAGTGTTTCACTTTGTTCGTTAATCCCCGTCCGGTTGCAGATGCGTTTTCTAGGTATTACACGGATTCGCCCTCGGCTAAGTTCTGGGCATCTACATTTTACAAGGAGACCGCCGAGGCTCGGCGGCAAAAGCTCTGGAAGCCAAAGGCGCAGTTGATTCACCAGGCTTTGTTGCGCTATCAGGCTGCCGGTCATTCGGTGATAGATGTTGGTGGCGGATTCGGCCTATTTGCAGAGGAGATGCGAATGCTGTCGGGGTCGCCCATCGTTGTAATCGAGCCTGGGCCCGATCTGGCGAAGATATGCCGCGAGAAATCGCTTCTAGTTGTCGAAAAGTTTCTTGAGCAGGTCGCGATCGGCGATTTGCCCAGTGGCTCGAAGGCTTTTGTCAGTTTCGAATTGTTCGAGCACCTGCACAGTCCTGGCGCGTTTTTGAGCCGTCTGAAGGAGCTAATGAGCCCTGGCGATCTGTTCATCTTTACAACTCTTTCAAGTGCCGGGGTCGACATTCAAGCACTGTGGGAAGATTCGAAATCCGTTTCTCCTCCACACCATCTGAATTTTCTAAATCCGACATCCGCTGCAATTCTACTCGAGCGCAAGGGTTTCGAGCTGCTCGAGGTCACCACACCGGGCAAGCTTGATATAGATATCCTGAGCAACAGTCGAGTGGATATCAAGGATCGCTTTTGGCGCACGTTCATTGCGACCGCAAACGCTGCGGTCATGGAGCGATGGCAGACTCTGCTGGCCGAAACGGGCTTCAGTTCCCACATGATGGTAATTTGCCGCAAACCCGAGCGGTCTCACGCGCTTTCGGGAGCTTTATGAACATCCTCGCACTCATTCCTGCCCGCATGGCCAGCACCAGATTTCCTGGAAAGCCGATGGCGCCGTTGCTAGGCAAGCCGATGATCGGCCACGTGTATGAAAGGGTGTCACGGAACAGCTTGTTGAGTGTTACCGCGGTGGCGACCTGCGACACAGTGATCGCCGACTACATACAGTCCATAGGTGGCCGAGCAGTAATCACTGGCAATCACCATGAGCGTGCCTCGGATCGATGCGCCGAGGCTCTCGAAATCCTCGAAAGGGAAGACGGGGTTATGTACGACATTGTCGTCATGGTCCAGGGCGATGAACCCATGACGCACCCGGACATGATTTCTGAAGCCGTCGGTCCGATGCTTGCCGATCCGGCTCTGCTGGTAGTCAATCTCCTCGGCAAGATCGAATCGATGGCTGAGTTCGAGGACCGCAATTGCATAAAGGTCGTTTGCGACCTAAATGGCGATGCGCTTTACTTCTCGCGTGAGCCTATCCCAACGCGTTCCAAGGTGCCGGTTGTGCCCATGGGGAAACAGGTGTGTGTTATTCCATTCCAAAGGAATTTCCTCTTGGACTACACGCGCATGTCGCCAACGCCACTAGAAGTCGCCGAGTCCGTGGATATGATGCGAGTCCTCGAGCATGGCCTGAAGGTGCGGATGGTCCCGACCATTCACAATTCCAGGTCGGTCGATACAGAGACGGACCGCGCAAACGTCGAAAAACTGATGGCTAAGGCTTTTTGACTCGGCAAAACCTGATTCTCTGGGATTGCGCCGCCGCGCCGCCCGCAACGGATGATCTCGTATATCGTTGGGATGGATACGAGTCAACGGATCGTGTGCGGTCGCTGTTTGCTTATGTGGAAACTCATGCTGATGCGCTTCGGCAGAAGTATCTTGCGTGGGTCCATGATGTGGGTGAGAGCCGAATCGGCGGCAGGCGGCTTGTGGAACACCTTGCGCTCGAGAAAGAATTTAGCTATTGGTGGACGACTCTTCTCGTCGAGAAGAGTCCGTGGAAATCGCCGTCCGTCACCGATGCAATTCGCCTGTTAGCCTTCGAGGAGCTGGTGAGTGAGCATCGGCCCTTGAAAATCCGGGTCATTAGTGCGAATCGCTCGATACGGGAAGCAGTAGGCGGTTTGTGTCGCAGTCTAGGCATTTCCTATACGTCGCCGCGAATTCGCGGCAAACGCCTCCAGAATATCACAGCGAGAGACGCTTATCATGCGCTGCCGCAAATGGTGCAGGCACTGATAGGCCTGATTCGGCACGTGGGGAGGCGCTGGCGGTTCAGGCGAAAGCACGCGACAGTTTGGTTCGATACTGACCGAGCAGTATTCTTCTGCTCTTATTTTATCCATTTGGACGAGAAGCTCGGCGGGAAGGGCAGATTTTATTCCCGTCAGTGGGAGGTGTTGCCGCGACTGCTGCACGATTCAGGGTACCACACCAATTGGTTGCAGCACTATATCCAGTCGCCAGTGGTTCCAACCACCCGAGTTGCACGTGACTGGGTGGACAGCTTCAATCGGCGATCTGAGGAAGAGGGCTGCCACGCGTTTCTCGATGGGTACATGTCATGGAAGATCCTATTTCGAGTTCTGAGTCGATGGTGCAAACTAGTCTTGGTGACTTGGCGCTTGCACGGCCAACAGCTAAGGTCTAATTTTCAGCCGCGGGCTTCGAATATCTCACTGTGGCCGGTCATGCGTCGGGATTGGTACGCGTCTTTGATCGGTAGCGTCGCCACCGAAAACCTGTTGTGGATTGAGCTTTTTGACGCGGCTCTACGCGAGATTCCACTGCAACAGCAAGGGCTGTATCTATGCGAAGGGCAGACGTGGGAAAGAGCTTTGATTCATTCATGGCGCAAGCATGGACATGGTCGGCTGGTCGCCGTTGCGCACTCCACGGTGCGCTATTGGGATCTTCGGTACTTCTCTGATAACCGGACTCTTTTGTCCGAGGAAACTTACTCAATGCCGCAGCCGGATTTCACGGCGCTAAACGGAAAAGCCGCAGTCGATGCGTATCTAAATGCATCTTTTCCGAAGAACGCGATCGTCGAATGCGAGGCGCTTCGCTATGGATATCTGAGCGATTTACGGTCGAGGCGCTCGTCAAGGAGGACGCTGCGGGCAGCGATCAAAGTTCTTATTCTTGGTGACATCGTAGCCTCCAGCACCGAAAAACTGCTGTATTTTCTGCAGGCAGCAATTCCTCGTATATCGGCGGATATGACCTTTACGGTGAAGCCGCACCCGAGCTGGGCCGTAGATCCAGCAAACTTTCCCGCTCTCCGCTTTACAGTAAGTACAGATCCCCTAGCGGAGATTCTAGGTGACTTCGACGTTGCGTATTCCACTAGTTTGACTTCTGCTGCCGTCGATGCGTGCTTCGCTGGACTCGCTGTTGTCGTAATGCAGAACCAAAACGAGTTGAACTTTAGTCCACTGCGCGGCCGACCTGGAGTGCGCTTCGTCAACACGGCCGCCGAGTTGGCTGAAGCCTTGCAATCCGATGCCGAGAGTTCGGCCGCGTATGGTGGCTTAAGTGATTTTTTCTACCTCGATTCCGATCTGCATCGCTGGAAGCGACTCGTCGGATTCGACGCTTCCGCTACAAGATGAGTTTGCACAGGTGCTTCCGCCATGATTGATAACGAATTGCCACCGATCGCGAAATGGCTCGACGAACAGTCTTTGAGCTCAATCTATTCCTCGCAATACTGGAATGACCTTGCAGCGGAGCGATCGAAGGAGTGGTGGATCGCAGAAGGCAGCGACGCCTCATTTTTGCGCCTTCAATCTCATCTTGAGAGTTCCGGTTTGATGGATGGATACCGAGTCGCCGAACAGTTCGTTGCGCAGATACCGACGCAAGGGCTGGCCGTCGCCGATCTAGCCTCCGGCATCGGATGGACATCGAGTTTGCTCTCAAGACTTCCGAACGTCGGCTCAGTGCATTCCATTGAGATTAGTCAACACCGACTGGAGTTGTTATTTCCACAAGCAGTGCGAATGTTCCATGGCGTGCCCGCCAAGCTGCACCGAAACCTCGGATCATTCTATCGCATGGCGTTTGCAAACAGCTCAATGGATGTCGTTTTTGTATCCTCGGCGTTTCACCATGCTTCAAGTCCGCTCAGCCTGCTCACGGAAATAGATCGGGTTCTCAGACCCGGTGGCAAATTAATTCTGATCGGTGAAAACTTTATAGGTGTCACCGCGATTGTTCGAAGGATCATCAAGATGATGGCGAGGGAAAGACGATTCTGTTTGAACTTCTACGAGCTCTTCCCGCCTGACGACGTTTCCGGTGACCACTATTACAGGGTTAGCGACTATCATCTGTTTCTACAGATGCTTGGCTACAAGCTTGTCGAGTCTAGTGTACAAAAGAAGCAACTTGCGGCGTTCATTGCAGAAAAGGCTTCAACGTAGCTTGTGCGATTTGAAAGGCGCAGTATCGTATCCGTGCATTGTGCAAATCTAGATGAGACTAAGATTTCCACTTGGCCGCGATCGCTGGCTCGTGTCCTTCTCGCAATTTTAAAAAGCATCGAAAATACATGAAAAATCTACGTAAGAGGTCTTTGGTGACTGGCGGAGCCGGCTTTTTAGGCTCGCATTTGTGTGACCGGCTGATTTCGGAGGGGCACGACGTGCTCTGCTTGGATAACTTTTATACCGGGACAAAGGACAATGTTGCACACTTGCTGAGCAATCCTAACTTCGAACTAGTCAGACACGATGTGACTTTTCCTTTTTATGTTGAAGTTGATGAAATCTACAATTTGGCCTGCCCCGCGTCCCCGATACACTATCAACTGAATCCGGTCCAGACGACCAAGACGGCCGTGCACGGCGCCATCAATATGCTTGGTTTGGCGAAACGCCTTCGTGCGCGAATTTTCCAGGCGTCGACCTCCGAAGTATACGGGGACCCTCAAGTCCATCCTCAAACTGAGGACTATTGGGGGCACGTAAACCCCATTGGCCATCGCTCGTGTTACGACGAGGGGAAGCGTTGCGCGGAAACTCTATTTTTTGACTATCATCGACAATACAATCTTTCAATCAAAGTCGGGCGCATCTTTAACACTTATGGACCTCGAATGCATCCCAATGATGGGCGAGTTGTATCCAACTTTATCGTTCAGGCGCTACAAAACGAGGCCATTACAATTTATGGTGATGGGAGTCAAACAAGATCCTTCTGTTACGTGGGTGACTTGATTGAAGCGATGGTGCGATTGATGGCATCGCCAGATTCAATAACCGGTCCATTAAACTTGGGAAATGACAAAGAGTTTACCGTACGTGAGCTTGCAGAGAACGTAATTGGCTTGACGGGATCGAAATCAGAGTTACGATTTCTGCCTTTGCCCTCGGATGATCCGAAACAGAGACAACCCGATTTGTCTAGAACGACGGCGGCTCTGGATTGGGTGCCACAGACATCTCTCAAGGACGGATTGCTAAAGACGATTCCTTCTTTTGAGGCGTTTCTCAAACAAGGAATGGAAATCAAGACTTGGAGACCCACCTGAAAAAAATGAAGCCGGCTTTTTCGGTCGTCATCCCAACGTTCAATCGTGCCCGTACGTTAAGATCTACTCTTGATTCTGTTATTGCCCAAACATTCGGAGACTTTGAAGTATTGGTAATGGACGATGGATCAAACGATGGCACTGAAGAAGTCGTCAGATCTTATGGTGATCCTCGGATACGCTACGAATGGGCAAGCAATTCTGGTGGGCCGGCGACGCCTCGAAATCGAGGAATTGAGGCGGCACGTGCTGATTGGATCTGTTTTTTGGACGCAGATGACCGATGGCACGAAGGCAAGCTCAAGACAGTGTCCGAAGTAATTGCAGCCATTCCGGCTCTAGATCTTGTTTGTCACCATGAGATCCTATCTATACTTGCAACGGGGAGCAAAATTCAACTCAAGCATGGGCCATTCGAGACTGATTTCTACAGAGTAATGTTGATGCTGGGAAACCGGGTTTCGACTTCTGCAGTGTCTGTCAGGCGTGATTTTCTCAATAAGCACGGCCTGCGCTTCAATCAGTCCCCAGACTACGTCATTGTTGAAGATTATGATCTGTGGCTTAGAGTAGCGCTTCACGATGGTGCATTTTATTTCATCTCCGAGTATCTGGGAGAGTACGTCATTGCAGATGACAACCTTTCGTCCAATTCGGAAAGAATACAACGCAACCATTTGGTTCTGCTGCATGACCACGTCTACAAAGTGCAGTCATTTCAACCTGACAAAGATCGGCTCTGGCGCGAAATAAAGGCGGGACTGCTGATTACTAAATCGAAACAACTGTTTGCGAAGAAGCAATTTGTTGTCGGCGCTAAATCTCTTGTTCTCGCATTTTGCGGCTCGTTTGTAGGATCTATTAGGTATATTTGCTTACAGACCTCCAAAAAGCGCTTCGCTTCGAAACCTCGAACTAATCGAGATTACAAGCGGTCTAGCCTGTGCCGATCTCGCTGAAACTGTGTAATACGACAGTCGGTGTCGGCAATCACGTCGAACATGCGGAATGGTTCTGATGGCGCGGCATCATCGCGTCATGGCAGCTAGCTACCACGTATTTAAGGCTGTCAAAGCAATTGGGCGTGCATTTGGAGGTAGCGGCGCGAATTCACTTCGAGTGCTGACCTACCACGATATCGCGCCCGAAGAGGAGGCGCAGTTTGCTGCGCAGCTACGCTGGCTTGCACGTTCTTGGCGATTTGTTTCGCCGGGGGATTTCACCGCGCTCGTGTCGGGTGATGAGCCCGTTCGCGGGCGTAACCTGCTGCTGACCTTTGATGACGGTTTTGCATCGAATCGCCGCGTCGCTGAACAGATCCTCAAGCCCATGGGAATTCGAGCGCTGTTTTTTGTGGTTTCCGATTTTGCATCGATCGAGGATCGCAAAGAGGCGTACCAATTCATTGCTCGATATATCTATCCAGGGTTTCGTTCCGAGGATCTCCCTGCTCACTGGTACAACATGAGTTGGGTGGATCTGGAGGCCTTGCTAGATCAGGGCCACACAATTGGTTGCCATACGAGAACCCATGCAAAGCTGTCGCGCATCGATACTGAAGCCGGTCTCGAGCGGGAAATTATCTACAGCGCCGACGCGCTGGCTCTGCGCTTGGGCACGTCTATTGACCACTTCGCCTACACGTTCGGGGACATCGGTAGTTTTAGCCCCAAGGCGCTTGCTGTAGCGCGTCGACGATTTCGCTTCATTTACTCCGGTTTGCGTGGCGGCAATACGCGGGCTGCGTGGCCATTAATTATACGGCGTGAGGCCGTTTCCGCGCATGATTCGCTCTCCCTTCTGGGTGCTTATGTAGAGGGCGTAGCCGACTTTTATTACGCCCGCGCCAACGCGCAACTTGCTAGCTGGATGTTAAGTAACACGGGTTCTTAGTGCTCACTCAAGCTCCACTACCAACTTGGCTGGATCTTGCGCGTGCTCTGATGCGCCGCCCGGCCACTGGCGAAGCACTTGCGAAGCCATGGTGCCGGATGGGCGATTGCGCGGGCTGGCTGTCGCGTTCAGCCTGGTCAATTGCACTCATCGCGTCGTGGCGCACTAGCCTCGCAGGCGGCGCAGCCGTCAAAGTGTGGATTCCGGATTTCTTTTGCAATTCGTCTTTGGAACCACTTCGTGCTCTTGGAGCCAGGCTGACTTTTTATCCTTTGACCGAAAAAATGGCTCCCGACATGTCGGTTTGCCGGGCTCTTCAGAAAGAGGAATCCCCAGATATCTTTTTGTTGGTGCATTATTTCGGCGAACCGACGGCGACAGACGCCGCGGAATTCTGTTCGCGCGCTGGCGCTTGGCTTATAGAAGACGCCGCGCATGTATTGCTACCAACGCGTGGGATCGGCGAGTTCGGCGATTTCGTCCTTTACAGTCCACATAAACACTTGCCGATACCCGAGGGCGCGGTACTTGTCGTGAGACAAAACGGCCCCGGGCATTTTGGGCCGGATGAGATAGCATCCTTTGGTTCTCCGGGGGGGTGGGCCAGTCAGCTTCGGAAGCTGCAGCAGCACTTAGGTAGTTCGGAAGCGAGAAGCCGAGTTCATGCTCTAGCGTGGCTGGCTAAACGTAGCCTGCAAAAATTGGGGCTCGGCGATTGGCGTCAACGGACGACTCCTTATCGAGAGCAAGCGATTCCCCCTGATGTCGTTTGTTCGAGACTAGTTGCACCAATGCATGGTGGACTCTCGCGGCGCCTCTTAACGTCGCTCATTGCGCGCCTTGGGATCATAGCGCGGTACCGGCAGCGTCATCAGTTGCTTTGGGACGCTTTGCTTGTAGTGGGCAATGGATCGGACTCGACACCGGTCACGACAACTGACCGGCCTTTAGGTCGAGAGTGGACTCCATACTTAGCGGCCTATCACGTCGATGCGGAGAATGCCGAGTCAATCTACCTTGAATGGCAGCGTAAAGGGTTGCCGGTGACCACTTGGCCGGACCTGCCTCCCGAAGTCACAGCCAATCCAAGTGAGCATCGTAGGGCATGGAATCTACGCCACAGTCGAATATATCTACCTGTTCATCAGAGTCTCAATGCACTGGATTTAACCCGGCGCTTCCGTCCTTTGGAGCTTGGCGTAGAAGAGGCGCCGCGGCTCAATTTGGTTTGGGACGGAGCTGACCAGATTCAATGGGAGAATTGGCTCGCACGATGCGGCCGTTCGAATCTCCTCCAAACTTGGGCCTACGGTGCCGCCAAAGCAAGTACCTCACGCTGGCGTGTTAAACGAGTGGTCATTTATTGCGCGGGAGAGCCTATTGCGCTGGCGCAAGTTCTCCAACTACGAATTGCTGGAATGTTCATGATTTCCCGCATCAACCGCGGGCCGATCTACCTGAGATCAATGCATCTCGCTGAGCAGCAAGCGGTGTGGGATGAACTGTCATGTCTTGGTTGCTTTCGAATTGCGCGCGCGCTTTCGGTGATACCTGAAGAAGAACTGACCGGACCAACGCTCCTGCTCTTTGCAGTCAAGAGATTCAGACAGTTTTCGCCCTTGGCATGGGAATCAGCGTGGATAGATCTAGGGCTCGACTTGGCGACATTGCGGAAACAGCTGGATGCTAAATGGCGCAATATGTTGTCCTTTGCAGAAAGGACTGACTTGCAGCTGGAGATTGGCAGAGACTCCAATTCATTTGAATGGATGCTAGATCGCTACCGGGAAGACATGCAGGACAAACGTTTCCGAGGACCAAGTATTGAATTTCTCCGGAACTTGCAACGCTGTCTTGACGGCGAACCGCGACTCATCGTCATGCGTGCGATTGCTGCAGGCGCGGCGGTAGCAGGCGTCTGCCTTGCGCCACACGGCGCGGGCTCAACTTATTTGCTTGGCTGGAACGGGAGCGCTGGGCGTAACTTGAAGGCCAATCAGTATCTTTTGTGGCAGTCAATTGTTTATCTCAAACAGAAGGGGTTTCGGTGGTTCGATCTAGGTGGCATCGCCGAAGAGCGTAACCCGGGTATTACCGCTTTCAAATTGGGATTAAACGGGCGGCGTTACGAATCAATAGGGGAATACTGGAAGTGGTAAATCAGCCATGGTCTCGTGCGTCAAATTGGATTGTTGAGCACGGCGGTGCCGTTCTCTTTTTGTCGCCGCATTAGCAGTCGCTATGTTCGATCCGCCCAGAATTCTAGTTACAGGAGGCACAGGCATTATTGGGCAGGCACTGGTCCGAAAGCTCGTACGCGAAGGTAAATCCGTGCGAATAATTTCTCGAAATGCCAAACTCGCTCAACATGAGAAGATATCGATATTTCGCGGCGATCTAACGCGCTTGGGGGACGTCAGGGCCGCAATCCAGGGATGTACTGCGGTCTTTCATTGTGCGGCGGAGAAAAGCGATTTGAGAAAAATGAAAGACACAAACGTAACCGCCACGCGACTTCTATTCGATGCGGCAATCGACAGCGGTGTCAAGTCGTTTTGCCACTTCAGCAGTGCGGGAATTATAGGAAAAACGCAACAACGCGTCGTCGATGAGTCTTCGCTCTGCAGTCCGATGAATTTTTATGAAGAGACGAAACTTGCTGCTGAGCAGATAGTTAAACGCGGCCTCAACGGTGGTAATGTCGTCATTCTGCGACCCACAAATATCTTTGGAGTACAAACGCTGCTACCGTGGTTAGAGAACTCCATTTATTCAAAAATGCGTCTATCGCTCATTGGCAACGAAAGAGCGCATCTTGTGTACGTTGAAGATGTCGTGGCTGCCGCAATCTTTTTGTGGCTCGCCGAATCGGGCGAAGGAGTGGAAACGTTCAACGTTTCGAGCGACGAGGAACCCGGCGGCACGCACCGTGATGTGCAGACGTTGTTTGCTTCCACAGTCAAAATTGCTTCTCGCCAATTTGCATTTTCAGCGCCGCTATTCATTCCTTATTGCCTGCGGCTAATGAGAAATGGAGTCGCAAATCACGGAAACGTGATCTACAGTTCCCGAAAGCTACGCGCAGCCGGATTTCGCCTTCCATTCGGTCTTCAAGCGGGGTTGATTCATGCCGCGGGCATATTGCGCGAGCGCACCGAGGACTGGAGTGCCGCCGTGCGATAGCGGCGGCGATCCTTCGACACAAATGCGCAGTAATGCAATCGACTTCAACGATTTATTGAAGGGTGCGAACCTGTTGGTAGCAGGTTTGCTTGTGTTTGCTTTCTCCGAAACGGACGGTAACGAGTTCGTCGACTTTGAAACGATTTGTCTGGCAATTCTCTTGTGCGTTCAGACGCAGTTCGCGTTGCTGTTCGAGCGCAGGCGGCGCGATCCGTTTGTGATTCTTCTTGCATTCGATATGATCTTCTTCTTTGCCTTTCGCATATTTACCTTGACGCTTCTTCCCTTCTCAATCGTATTCGACAGATATCAGTTCGACGTCCGGGATTCCAATTACGCGCTCATCTTTATTTTAGTGGCCAACACAGCGATTTACGTGGGGCTGTATGTCGGTGGTAACGGCAGGATTCCGGCGATCAATTCTGCTGGCTGGAGGGCACAATCGCCCGCCCGCGTAGTCTTCCTAATGATTGTGGCCCTTATTTTTGCCTATTTCAGCGGGGGCTATTGGAATCAGGACACAATCCCTCGTGCATTGACGGTTTTGGTCATATTTTTAGCTCCGAGCATAACCATACTGATGACGTTGTCGTACTACTTGTTGTTTAGAAAATCTCTTAGTAAGAAATTCGCCGTTTCAATCGCTACCTTGATCGTAGTGGATGCGGCAATTCATACACTAATGGGCAGTCGGGGTGCAGTCCTCGTGATTGTTCAAAATGTCATGATTGTTTCTTTGGCAATAATGGGGCAGATAAAGCTGAGCAGAAGGCTTGTGCTGGCTGGTGTTGCTGTACTGCCGGCTGTTGTCGCAATTCTGGTGGGCACTTTTGTAATCAGTACGTACAATCGCGGTGCGAAGGATTCCGGCGAGACTCTTGAACTTGGTCGTGCGATTGAATTGGCGCGTGACTCCAGCTCTGAACTACCTGCTGGCGGCGATCTCGACGTTGTGCTCGCTCCCATCGCGGCAAGAGCGGGATATTTCGATTTCTCCGCGGAAGTAATTGCACACCGCGCCGAATACTCCACGGTGCTAAACGTGTCTTCGTATGCGAAGAGCATAGTGGACAATCTTTTGACGCCGGGATTCGACGTATATGATCAGCCTAAGATCTCGAATGCCTTGAGATTCATCTATCAAGGACTAGGCACTCCGTCGAAGGAGTGGGTGTCCGCCGACAACTATCAATCTGATCAGCTGGGCATTTACGGCGAATTCTATGGTCTTTTCGGCTATGCTTGTCTTCCGTTGTTGCTCGTAGTGGCTTTTTGGTTTAGGCGTGCTTATGCGCGATTGACGAGCCGGGGCCCCTTTGGGCTTACGATGAAGAGAGCTATAGTCCTATTTGTGTTTGTATGGACGGTGGATAGCTATGGGATTGATTGGACGATTTTGGAGGCTCTGCCCCTCATAGTGGCGATGTTCATCTACGCCCCGTTCTTTGCCAGTAAACCTGTTGCAGGGACCGATTTCGTCGCTCCGCCTGGACCTGACATGGATAGCCAAGCGGATAGTCACGCGATATGAATGTTGGGAACAAGTTTCTCTTCAACTTTGCGGCTTCATATTCCAGCGGCGGTTACAAGCGGCTGCGCGAGTACGCAAAGTGGTTCAATGGAAACGGTGGTGCCTGGTTCATAATCCATCCGCGTTGTCGCAGTTTATCCAACGAGTTCTCCGACAACAAATTCTTCGTCGTAAGGCAGTCGCGAATTAGGCGGTTGTACGATGATTGTGGATATCTCGAGTCTATTCGCGCGGAGATTGGCTGTCAGCCGGAACTCTATTTCTCGTACGGAATACCCCTATATTTTCGTTTTGGGAGAATTAACTGGTTTCATTTGAGCAACGTGTTACCGATCGAAGCAGCGGGAATTCCTCTGTCTTTAGCCGATCGGATTACCTTTCGCTACCTAGGCTGGAGAATCAGGCGTGGGTTCCGAATTGCCGACGTGATCTCGGCGGAGTCTAACAACTCGCTGCGCTTGATTGGTGGCGGCGAGCCCGGGAAGTTGTTTCTATCGGTAAATGGCAGTGATGATGAGCTAGATTGCTTACAGAATTATCGCGTTGAGAGCAAGGAAAATATCGCTGCAGTTTTGGGGACGCATAGATACAAGGCGCTGAAGGATTCGTTCCGGGTATTCGAGATGCTAAAGAGAGAGAATGAGCCATTGAAGCTGATCATCCTTGGCAGGGAGAGCTGGGTGCCAAATTTTCTTAAGGGTATCCGAGACGTCGAAATTAGAGGTCTGGTTGAGAGATCTGAAGTAATTGACTGTCTGCGCAAATCCAAAATTTACATTTCTACGACACGCGTGGAAAACTCTTATAACGCCGCATCCGAAGGTATTGTTTTCGCTGATGAATCGTACATTTCTGACATCGGCCCGCACCGGGAATTGTTGACAAACGTACCTTTTGATCGGATAGCCGTCCCAGGCGTAGATGCACCGCTACTTCATGTGGAACGGAAAAACCTTTCTGGATTAAATCTGAAATCGTGGAACACCGTTGTCCTCGAAATGCTTGCGAGGATTTCATGAGAAAGTCGTGGGTTATGCAGCGCCGTAACAGTTGGACGCTATAGCCGTGCCCGGGGAATTGATCGTTCTGGTGCTTGGTGCTTCCGGTATGCTGGGAAATACCGTGCTTCGTTTCTTTGCAGAAAGCCCTGGCTTCTCAACGCTCGGCACGGTGCGATCCTCGGGTGCGATGCATCTGTTGCCAAAGTCTCTGCACGACCGTGTTATCTGTGACGTGGACGTCAACAACGCAGACGCGTTGCTGCAGCTATTCGCTCAAGTGCGCCCGACCGTCGTCATCAACTGCATCGGAGTAGTCAAACAATTGGCTGCTAGTATGGACCCGCTCACGGCGATTCCGATTAATTCGCTCCTTCCGCATAAGCTTGTTCGCATGTGCAAGCGCTCCGGAGCGCGCCTCATTCATGTCAGCACCGACTGCGTGTTTGATGGCGCCAAGGGGATGTATAAGGAGAATAGCATTGCTGACGCGAATGATTTGTACGGGCGTAGCAAATTGCTCGGCGAAGTGGATGACCCTTTGGCGGTTACACTGCGAACGTCTATCATCGGTCCCGAACTCGATAGCGCGCACGGTCTTGTGAGCTGGTTTCTCTCGCAGCAACAACAGGTGAAAGGATTTACGCACGCGGTTTTCTCGGGTCTTCCCACAGTCGAGTTGGCCCGTGTAATGCGTGATTTTGTCATTCCGCAACACCAAATGTCTGGCCTTTATCATGTGTCATCGGCGCCCATCAATAAGCACGAGCTTCTTTGCTTGATCGCACGCGTGTACGGAAAATCAGTCGACATCATTCCGGACGATGCGCTCGTCATCGATCGTTCACTCGACTCGACTCGATTTCAACTGCTGACGGGGTATCATGCTCCGAATTGGCCGGAGCTAGTGCGCGTGATGCATGAGTTCGGCTAGCTTTTCAAACTGTACCCTGTTCGAAGTGTTCCGATGTTAAAAGACAAGGT
>Ga0210406_10003920_pt1 | contig 16153 bp, 12 predicted proteins | sample IncBWC30MmetaG_FD_155454 | JGI IMG/M metagenome (GOLD analysis project Ga0210406, IMG submission 155454) | Forest soil microbial communities from Barre Woods Harvard Forest LTER site, Petersham, Massachusetts, United States - Inc-BW-C-30-M | ecosystem: Environmental > Terrestrial > Soil >... | reverse complement strand
CGACACGCTATTGTTTGCGGCCTCCGCACGGGTGAGAGCAATAACCTCAAGGATGGCATCGTCGATCGCTACGGCGTCCTTTCGTGCGGGCACCTTCTTAACGAGCGCACGAACTCGCTCGACGATCTCGCCTGCGCGATCCCCCTCCTTGACAATCAGAGAGAGCGCGTCATCCACCTCGCGAAAATTCGGTGGATCCGCGCTTAGCCAGCGTCGAGCAGCCAACGCGTATGTGACTGCCGCTGTGATCGGCTGGTTCACTTCATGGGTGATCGAGGCCGTCAACTGGCCCATCGTCGCCACGCGGTTGGCGTGCGCCAGCGCCATCTGCGCCTCGCGATATTGGCGCTCGAGGCGGGTGCTCTCCAAGGCAATGGTGGCTTGCGCAGCGAAGTCCCTGAATAAGGAAATCTGTTTGTCGGTGAACGGCTGCACCTGTCTGCGGCCCAGAGCAATTATCGCGACTATCTCGTTGTCTTTGAGTAACGGCACAGCCAGGCCCGTTCGAAAACCTGCGTTGACCGCCGCGATCCAATAATCATCCCGATGATCGCCTTCAAGTGCTGTAAAGTCGGGGATGTGGGTGGGTAACCCGATTGTGGCTAATCGACTCAGAAGGCTCCCCTTTTCTGCGAGTACTGGGAATGATGACCACACCTGACTAACAAAAAGGGGGTCCCCTTGCACCGCCACGAGACGATGGCCGCCTTCTTCGGAGCAACGTAAGGTGCCTATGTCTGCTCGGCAGAGACGTGTGGCGCTGTCGAGGATGGCGTCGAAGATGGGCCGCAAGTCGTGCGGCGAGCTCGCAATGGCGCGCAGCACCTCCGAGATGGCCGCCTGTTGATCGATGAGCTCGGTCACCCGATCTTGCGGCTCGGAAGCGGTCCCTCCTCCGTGGATACTCTCGTTCATGCGAAGCAGTTCCTCGGCTTAGACGGTGAGGACAACATAATGGCTCCAGCCGCAGTTCGCGATAGCTCTCATGGCCGTCCAAACCGAAGATACGGCCAAATATCCAACGCCTGCTCTGAGTCAAAAACGGAAGTCGCGGCCTTGCGGCGGGATGTCTGCTTTACCCGGTGAGCGGACACCGTCAGGCTGTCTCGGCATGTCCGAAAAGTGCTGCCCAAAACCGGAAGTGCAGTCGCCCGACCGCTTGTACGCGGGTGCCCCAATTGGGTGGCTACTCAATGTCCGCTAGGCCCCCTTAGCGACCTAATTCCACAGCGCCCTCTCCCGCGTGAGCGCCCGGCGAATAGCCAAACCGCTTTCGGAATCTCCGCGCGAAATGCGCATATTCGCGGAAGCCGCAAGCGTAGGCGATCTCGCTGAGAGGCTGGCCGGTGCCCGTTAATGCCCGGCGGTGGAGAAGATGTGCGGCATGGTCCAGGCGATGCGAATAGATGAATTCGCTGCATGTCGTGCCGCGCTCGGTGAAAAGCTTCTGGACGTATCGCAGCGAAATCCCCGCTTCGCTGGCCACCTCGGCGGGCCCGAAATCCGGATCTGGAAGACCGTCCATGACCACGCCGCAGATGCGCGCGAACAGCTTGTCCGAGGAGCGTGAGAGAGGCCGCGGGTCGGACGGCGCAAATAGCGCGCCAACGAGGTCATAGACGGCGAACTGCATGTAGATATCGGCGGACGATGACGCGGCTTCCATATCGGCATCACGAATGAGGTCGAAGAGCAGACGACTGGCGCGCGTTCTTTGCCTGCTAACACAACTTTGCGGCTCGAATCCCAAGTGAGACCGCACCGATTCTCGCGGCAGCCGAAGCGTCAGCCACTGTGGGTTCAACCGAGAGAAGTATGTCACCGGCCGCGCCGCATCGACGAGCGCAACGTCGCCTACAGCGAGTTGTGCCGCTTGATCGATCTGGGTCATTGCAGTCTGCCCAGCGACTTGGAAGAGTATGAGATAATGATCCGCGCCATCGCAGCGAACATCCCGGTAGCTCCGCTCTACCTCCTGATCAGAGCAACCGGGGTCTGCGGACCCCCACCTGATCTTTGCCGAAGTTGCCTCAAGCCCGCATGCATTGAAGGGACGCATCCAACCGGCAAAGGCGTTAGGCGCCGCGACCTCGACGTCGCGCCCCCAACTCGCTCGGAGCAACGCCCGCCACGACTCGAAATCCAGAGGCGCGCCGCCAACATCGTCGCTCTGAAGCATTATCGCCTCCGTCTCGGTTCGAAGGCACTATATTTATAGCTTCCGGCAACATCTTGCTGGGGTCCGAGAGGGTGAGGTCTCGGGGACGTGATGAATTGTGATCGATCTGCGACACCATATGCTGTTGGGCAGGAGAAGGCTGCGTCGTGGAACCCGGACTGAGAAAAGTTGATGGCGGTTTCAATCGTCAAATTGAGGAAAATTGAGGCATATCAGCCAAGCAGCTTCGTAGCCGCTTGCGCGACAAGTTTGCCCTTGATGGCGACCTGCCGTTAATTCGTTCTCGCCCGGCTGACGGGAACCATCGCCGCCTGCGATGGTGCTGGCGCCGCCGTGCTGTCAGAGGTTCGCACGGTCCGGGTCGGCGTCGACAATCTGCGGGCCAAGGTCAAGGGTTTGCTCGAGGGCCTCGAAGCTTGGTTGGGGGTGCGGAGACGGCGAGCCGATTGCGGTCGCGCCTTCAGAATGGCGATGTCGCATATGGGTCTTGGCTGTGTGAAAACGCCAAGACGCTTGATGGCGATAGAAGAAGTTATTCGTCCAAGACTGTCTTAGCCCTAGAACTCGCAAGCGCACTCAACATAAAGAACGAACTGAAGAATGTAATTCTCGCCGCGTTTCGATCTCTCGCGTTTTCACACAGCGAGGGTCAAACCCGGAAGTGACTGAGGTTATTCGATCACCTCGTCGGCGCAAAGAAGCCTTGACCAACGGCGATCTTAGCGCGTCGCGACGCCTGCGCGGTAGGCTTGCCAATGTTTGGATGATAAACGAATAGCCAAGCGTATCCGAGATTACTTCACAAGGAGAATGCCATGCCCAGGACAAAGGTGTCTGTCCCTGATGTAGCTGAGGTCGCCCCCGGGCTGTGGTCAAACGCCATACGCGCAGGTGACATGCTGTTCATCTCCGGCCAAGTAGCACGTCCCTTTGAAGGCGGCACCGGGATAGTCGGGAAGGATGAGTACGAACAGACCAGGCAAATATTTTCACGCATTGAGCGCATCATCAAAGCGGCCGGTGGAACGATGAACAACTTGGTCAAGATGACGATCTACGTAGTCGATATCAAGAACAATACCGAGGTCTGGCGAGCGCGCCGCGAGTTCTTCACGGGAGATTTTCCCGCCTCCACGCTTGTAGAAGTGAGGTCCCTTGCAAAGCCGGAAGTGTTGGTGGAGATAGAAACCGTCGCCTATCTAGGTAGGAGTTGAAATTCCGCGTTGAGTCAATCGCGTCGGTTTTACCCTCTACCGCAACTTCCGGTCTGCAGCGATCAACGGAAATCATCGGAACGGCCCGGCTGGTCCGGTTCGTGCCAATTCCAGCGGCGAGCCACCCTTCCTCTTGCTCGGGCTGTCGTATATGAGAGATTTGCACCGGTACGTGCCGATAGTCCCCAGGAGCGAATTGGCGGCGTGGATGGTGGCGGTTAGTTAATCCGAAAATCGCGATCTGACACTTGATCGACGCAAGCACGGACTGGCATTTCAACCGGGGCATGGCATGGCAAATCGATTTACGATGGCGCAATCCACCGTGGCGATCCGGCGTTGGGGGCCTCCCGCCATTGTAACGCTCGCGGCCATTGCCGCGCTGACGGCGCTGACCGCCGACGCCGCGGCGAGACAGGCGCGCCCCGCGCCCCCCACCGAGGCAACGGCGCCGCGCGATGCAGGCGAGCCGATCATGGCGATCGTGTCGATCAAGAGCCAGCAGGTCACTTTCTACGACGCCGACGGCTGGATCCTGCGCGCGCCGGTGTCGACCGGCACCACGGGACGCGAGACGCCAGCCGGCGTCTTCGCCCTCATCGAGAAGGACAAGGACCACCACTCCAGCCTCTATGACGATGCCTGGATGCCGAACATGCAGCGCATCACCTGGAACGGCATCGCGCTGCACGGCGGGCCGCTGCCCGGCTATGCGGCCTCGCACGGCTGCGTGCGGATGCCCTTCGACTTTGCGGAGAAGCTGTTCGAAAAGACGCGGATCGGGATGCGGGTGATCATCTCGCCTGATAACGCCGAGCCGGTCGAGTTCTCCCATCCGGCGCTGTTCATGCCGAAGGCGGAGGCCATCGCGGCCGCGCCGGCCAAGGCTGAGGCGCTCGCCCGCGAGGCCGCCGAGGCCGCCAGGACGGCCGACGAGGCGAAGAAAGCCGCCGCGACAGCGACGCGCGAGACGGCGTCGCTGTCGGCGTCGCTGCGCAAGCTGGAGGGGCTCAAGAAACGCGCCGACGCCGACCTCGCGTTCGCCGACAAGGCGCTCGCCGCCGCAAAGACCGACCAGGCCAAGGCGCGGGCCGAGGACTTCAAGCAGAAGGCCGCCGCCACGGCCACGGAACTGGGGACGCAGCTCGACACCGCCAAGGCCGACGCGAAATCGAAGCCCGACGCAGCCACCGCAAAGGAGGCCGCCAAGGTGGCCCAGACGAGGAAGGCCGACACCGCCAAGGCGGCGAGCGAGGCGAAGCTCGCGCTCGAGCCGGTCTCGGTCTACATCAGCCGCGCGACGCAGAAGCTTTACGTGCGGCGCAACACGCATAGACCGTGGCCGGACGGGGGCGAGGTTTTCGATGCCACCATTGAGGTTCCGGTCACGATCCGCAATCCCGACAGGCGGATCGGCACGCATGTGTTCACGGCGGTGGCGCGCAACGATTCGGGCCTGCGCTGGACCGCGGTCACGATCGACGACGGGGACGACGCCAAGGACGCGCTCGACCGCATCACCATCCCGCAGGATGTGCTCGATCGCATCGCGCCGACCGCAGTGCCGCGATCCTCGATCATCGTCTCGGACGAGCCGCTGAGCCACGAGACCAACTATCGCACCGAGTTCGTCGCGGTGCTGAACAACCAGCCCCAGGGCGGCTTTGTGACGCGCCTGCCGACGGCTGATGTCGCCGTTGCGAGCGACAACTCCTGGGGCGACACCGGCTTGGGGTCCCTTTTCCAGCCCAATTGGAACTCTCAAACTAACAATACGCGTCGGCGCGGCGGCCAGTACTTTTATCCGGTGCTACCGGGCTGGCGGTAAGACCCGGCACGCCGCGCATGGGGGAGAGGCGGATGACGGGGCATACTTAATCCAACAACGCCGTCATTCCGGGATGCGCCACCCGAACTCGGGTTTACCCGAGTTCGGCAATATCATTTTTCCAAGTCGGCAACAGCCGACTTGGATGGCGCAGGCCCGGAATCCATACTCACGATGGTGGTTATGGATTCCGGGCACGCGACTTCGTCGCGCCCCGGAATGACGGTTAGAGGTCCACCACCACGTAATCGCTTTCGACCGCGACCTTGATGGTCTCGGCGACATACGGCCCCTTCACCACGGCTGCCCCCGGCTCGACATTGACCGGATAGGCCTTTGCGCGGAATCGTTTGGGGTCGCAGTAGGACTGGCCGGTGCGGACATCGAATTCCCAGCCATGCCAGGGGCAGCGGATGATCTCGCCGAGCTTGGTGTATTCGATCTCGCCGGGGTCGGAGGATTGCGCGAGCCCGATCAGCGAGCCTTCACAGAGCGCCGCGCCCTGATGCGGACAGCGGTTCAGAAGGCCGAAGAACTCGCCCTTGATGTTGAAGATCGCGATCGGGCGTTCATCGATGGTGATGAATTTGCGCGTGCCCGGCGGCAGCTCGTCCACCGGGGCAATGACATGTCGCGTCATCTATGAAACGCCATACAGCTTCCGCGCATTGCCGAGGTAGAACGCATCGCGGTTGGCGTCGGAAACACCGGGCGGCAGCACCCGCGACGGGTCGTCATAATCCCAATGCGGGTAATCGGTCGCGAACAGCAATTTGTCCCAGCCGATCCAATCGATCAATTCGAACAGATGATCGCGCCGCTCCGGATCTTCCATCGGCTGCGTGGTCCACCAGATATGGTCGCTTATATATTCCGACGGTTTGCGCTTGAGGTGCGGCACCTCGCAGTGCAGCCGCTCGAAGGTTTTATCCAGCCGCCACGCCAGCGACGGCGCCCAGCCGAAACCGGCCTCGATCATGATCATCTTGAGCGCCGGATGGCGCTCGAACACGCCTTCCAGCACGAGGCTCGCCAGCACGGTCTGCTGGCACTGCGCGTGGCCGACCATCTCCTCGATGTAGAAACTCGGCCAACCCGACGCGGTGATCGGATTGCCGCCAAAGCCGAAGGCGTGGATGCCCACGGGCAGTCCCGCCTCCTCCGCCGCCTGATAGATCGGCCAGTAGCGGCGCTGGCCAAGCGGTTCGACATTGCGGCTCAAGAGCAGCACCTGCACGAAATTCTTGTCCCCTGCGCGCTTCCTGATTTCGGCGGCGGCCGACGGGCCGTCCTCATTGGCGACGACGATAGAGCCTTTCAGGCGCGAATCTTTGCTGGTCCATTTCTCGATCTGCCAGTCGTTGACCGCCGAGCAGATCGCGGCGGCAAGATCATGGTTGCGGATGCCCTGCCCGGTGGCGAGCGGGTTGAGCACGCCGAGCACGACGTTGTTCGGGTTGAGGTGCTGCTTCTGCATGAACGACAGCGAGGAGCCCTGCGGGCCGCCCTCCGGCGGATAGGCATCGCGGCGCGCGGCGTTGGGCTGCGCCTTCGGATAGGGCGGGCCTTCCATCATGCCGTGGTAGGGACGCTTGTCGTAGGTCTCGAGATGCGTGTGCCAGCGTTTGGCCAGATACGGATAAAGCTCGGTCTTGGTGGCGCGCGCCGGATGGATGTCGCAATCGGCGATCGCGGTCTTGGCATGCACGAGCGAGGCCTCTTCCGGGCGATCGCGGAACTGGATGTTCATGGCGCCTCCTTGATCACGGATTGCTTCAGCCGGCCGTAGGTCGCGTGCGGATTGTCGATCATGATCTTGCGCACGAGATCGCTCGATAATCCTTCCGGCAGAGCGTTATCGCCTTCGAACTGCCAGTGCGGATAGTCGGTTGAGAATAAGAGCAATTCGTCCGACTGCATATGGTCAAGCAGGCGATTTAACGTCTCGGGATCGGCCGGAGCGTCGATCGGCTGCAGCGAAAAGCGGATATTGCTGCGCACAATTTCGAGCGGCGCGCGGTCGACCCACGGCGTCTCCATGCGGATGCCGCGCCAGAACTTGTGCAGCCGCCACAGAAAAGGCGGCAGCCAGGTGAAGCCACTTTCCAGCATCACCATTTTCAAGCCCGGGTGGCGCGCGAACACGCCTTCGACGATCAGGCTGGTCAGCTGGGTCTGGAACGCCGTCGCCTGCGCAACGTAATCCTCGATATGGTAGGAGCCCCAGCCAACGGAAGTCGGCGGGTTGTGATAATTGCTGCCGGCGTGAATGCCTATGGCCAAGCCATGCCGTTCGGCCGCGGCATAGATCGGCCAGTAGACACGCTTGCCCAGGGGCATGTCGCCCATCACAAGCATCAGCACCTGGACGAAGCGCTTGTCGCAAGCGCAGCGTTCGATCTCGGCGACCGATTTCTCGACGCTCTGGGTGGGGATCACGATCGAGCCGCGCAAGCGTTCGTCCTTGTCGAGCCATTCATTGGCGAGCCAGTCGTTCAGGGCGCGGCAGAACGCGTCCGCCATGTCCTCCGAAAACACCATCTGCACGCCATAGAGCGGATTGCAGATGCCGTAACTTACCTTGAAGGGATCAAGCGCCTGCTTCTTCATGTCCTCGAGGCTGGACCCCGGCTTGCCCTGCGACGGCCGCCAGTCCGGCCGCGTGGTGATCGGCGAATTCGAAGGGTAGGATTGCGACACCAGGTCGGTCATGCCTCGCGTGGTCACCTGGTCGCGCCAGTAGTCGTTCAGATAAGGCAGCAAGCTCGTCAGGTGGGGAACGGCCGGATGCAGGTCGCAATCCACGCCGCCGGCGGTCGGTGAGGTCATGAGGCTTCCTTAGAGGTTTCCTTGGGCGTTTCCTCTTCGAGGTGCTTGGCCGCGCCGCCGCCCTGCATGCATTCAAGCAGGCCCATCTCCAGCCCGCAACTCGGCAAGCCATGCATTCCTGTGCTAGGAATCCTTACGAAATCGACGCTGGGGAGGCATTTCATGATCCGGACGGCTACGACCTCGATGCCAAATGGGCGCCGACGGAACTCGCCAGCACCGATTTCATCCGCGTGGTCTATCACTCGCTGGCCGACAAGGGCGAGGCAAAGAAGACGCTGCTGAAACGAATCCTGCACCGGAGTTGACGTAAGATGAAAGAGCTCGTCACCATCGCCGAACAGATCGCGGCAAAACTGATCGAGCGGCGCGAGAGCATCGCGGTCGCGGAATCCTCGACCGGCGGCTTGATTTCGGCGGCGCTGCTCGCGGTGCCCGGCGCATCCGCTTATTTCTTAGGTTCTGCCGTGGTCTATACCCGCGACGCGCGACGGATCCTGATGGACATCCCGGATGAGGCGATGAAGGGAATCCGCTCGGCCTCGGAAGTCTATGCGCAATTGCTGGCGAACCAGATCCGCCGGCGTTTTTCGAGCCATTGGGGCCTGTCGGAGACCGGCGCCACGGGGCCGACCGGCAATCGCTATGGCGACGCGGCCGGTCACAGCTGCATGGCGGTTGCGGGTCCGCAAGTCGCCGTCATCACGCTGGAGACCGGTAGCAATGACCGGCAGGCCAATATGCAGGTGTTCGCGGCGACCGCGCTGAAGCTGCTGCTGCAGAATTTGGGATGACAGCACCTCAAATATCGCTGTCGTCCCGGACAAGCGAGCGCCAGCGAGCGCGATCCGGGACCCATAACCACAGGCCTTGATTGTTTGACGCGCTGCAGCTCCAGCGAGCATCACAACATCTGCGTGTGGTTATGGGTCCCCACCCCCGTGCGCAATTGCGCACTAGGCGGGGACGACGGTGGAGGGAGAAAAGTATGTCCGATGCCAATCGTGATCTTGTAAATCTTATGATCGAAGAAATTCAGAACAGGAAGAATATCGAGCTAGTCGATAAGATCTTTTCCAAGGATTTCCTAAATCACACGCCCTTGCATGGTATTGCTAATGACCGTAGCGGGATGCGTCATCTGTTTTCGATGACCCACATTGCATTTCCGGATGGAGTTCTGGTCGTTGAAGATCAAGTATCGAGCGAAAACAAAGTCTGGACCCGGAAATCATTTTCCGGAACTCACACAGGTCCGCTCAGAGGCAGAGCCGCTACTGGAAACAAAGTTACTTATGAAGTTTTTGACATCCTTAAAATACAAGATGGCAAAATAGTTGAACACTGGGGCTCAGTGGATCAATTATCAATATTGCGGCAGCTAGATGCCATTAGGCCCTGACCGTTCAAACGGGGCCCACCCGCCATCTCTCGGTGGGTTTTAACGGCGGATTACGCTGACGCTCATGAGCAACGTCATTCCGGGGCGATGCCAACGGGTCGCGCCAATGCGCGCCCGATGACAGGCTCCGCGAGGCAATTTAGACTCCGTCATTCCGGGATGGTGCGCTAGCACCAGACCTCAGATGCGCAATTGCGCATCGGGGAATCTCGAGATTCTCAGATGTGCAATAGCACATCGGAGTTCGACGCTTCGCATCGCCCCGGAATGACGGCCTTCGGCCGTCACTTCTCCCGGAACGCGCGCATCAGCTGATCGCTCAAGGGCTTCATCAGGTAGGATATCAGGGTGCGGTCGCCGGTTTGCACAAAAGCTTCCACCGGCATGCCCGGGATCAGCTTGGCGTCGCCGAGACGGGCGACCTCTTCCGGCGCCATCGAAACGCGGATGGTGTAATAGCTCTGCCCGGTGCGCTGGTCGGTGGTGACGTCGGGCGAGACGCGGGTGACAACGCCGTTCAACTCGGGCGTGGTGCGCTGGTTGAATGCGGACAGCCGCAGCAGGGTCTTCTGGCCGATCTGCAGCTTGTCGATGTCCTGCGGATTGACCTTGGCCTCGACCTGGAGGTCGTCGCTTTGCGGAACGATCATCATGATGGCGTCGCCGGCGGTGATGACCCCACCGACGGTGTGCACCGCGGACTGCAGCACCATGCCGTTCTGAGGGGCGCGGATGTCGGTTCGCCGCAACTGGTCTTCGGCGGTGACCTTGCGCTCGACGAATTCGCCGATCTTGTCGTTGGTCTCGCGCAAATCCTTGGAGACCTCGCTGACCATGTCCTTGTCGACCTGGATGATCTGCAGCTCGGTCTCGGTGATCTTGCCCTTGGCCTGCGCCCGTGAGGCGATGTATTGCGCCCGCTCGCCGTTGAGCCGGGCGGTGTCGCGCTCCAGCGTGGTCAGGCGCGAAATCTGCACCAGATGCTTTTCGTAGAGATCGCGAACGCCGGCCAGTTCCTTCTCCACCAGCGCGATTTCCTGGTCCTTGGCCTTTTCCTGCGCCGAGAGGCCCGAAATCTCCTCGTTGAGCTGGGTGATCCGCTCGCGCAACTGCGCCTTCTGTCCGGTCCGGCCGGTGACGCGGACTTCGAACAATTTGGTCTCACTCAGGATCAGACTTTTGACGTCAGCGTCATTGATGCGGGTGAGCAGTTGCGGCGGAAAGGTGATCTTGTCCTGCCCGCGCTGTTCAGCCTCCAGCCTAGCTGCGCGCGCCCATTGCGCATCGAGATTCTTGGTGACGATGGCGAGGCTTGCCTTGGTCACGGTATCGTCGAGCCGCACCAGGATATCGCCGGCCTTGACGATATCGCCGTCGCGCGCGAGCACTTCGCCGACGACGCCGCCGGTCGGATGCTGCACCTTCTTCACGTTGGACTCGACGACGATCTGACCCGGCGCGATCAGCGCGCCCGAAATCTCCGCCGTCGACGCCCAGCCGCCGAGGCCGCCGGCGAGAATGACGACCACCGCAAGGCCTATGATCAGATGCAGCCGGATCGAGGCGCGTGCGCCCTTCTCATCACCGCCGAAGTTGATGCCGAAGGCGATCATGATTTGGCAACTCCGCCTTCGGATACGATCTTGATCGGCGAAGGCGGCGCGACACGCTGCTGCAACACCTGCGCCAGCACCTGCTCCTTGGGACCGAAGGCCTGCATGCGGCCGTCCTTCAGCACCAGGATCTGGTCGACCGCCTCGATGCCGATCGGGCGATGGGCGACCACCACGACAATGGCGCCGCGCTCACGCGCGCCGCGAATGGCCCGCGTCAGCGCCTCGTCGCCCTCGGTGTCGAGATTGGAGTTCGGCTCGTCCAGCACGATCAGGAACGGATTGCCGTACAGCGCCCGCGCCAGCGCCACGCGTTGCGCCTGGCCGGCGGAAAGCGCCGCGCCCTGCTCGCCGATCTGGGTGTTGTAGCCTTCGCGCATCTTGATGATCATCTCGTGCACGCCGGCCTCCTTCGCCGCCGCGATGATGCCATCGGAGGTCGCTTCGGAATCGAACCGGCAGATGTTCTGGGCAACGGTGCCGGCGAACAATTCGACATCCTGCGGCAGATAGCCGACGTGGCTACCGAGCACGTCCGAGGACCACTGGTCCAGCGCCGCGCCGTCAAGCCGCACCTTGCCGCGAAACGGCAGCCACACGCCGACCAGCGCGCGTATCAGCGACGACTTGCCTGAACCGCTCGGCCCGATCACGCCCAATCCGTTACCCGCGGTCAGCGCGAAGCTGACGTCCTGAACAATGACCCTTTGATCGCCCGGCGCCACGATGCTGACGGCCTCGACCGACAGCCGGCTTGCCGGATTCTGCAGCAAGGTCGGCGCGGTCGGCGCGGGGATCTGCTCCAGCAGCCGGTTGAGCCGGTGCCAGCTCTGCCGCGCCGCGACAAAACCCTTCCAATGCGCAATCGCGAGATCGACCGGCGCCAGCGCCCGCGCGCTCAGGATCGAGCCTGCGATGATGATGCCGGCGGTCGCCTCCTGATGGATCACCAGATAAGCGCCGACCGCGAGCACCGCCGACTGCAAGGTCATGCGCAAGACCTTGGCGATGGCGCCAAGACCGCCCGCGACGTCGCTGGCGTGCTGGTTGCCTTCGAGATATTTTTCGTTGGCCTCGCTCCAGCGCCGGTTCAACCGCCCCGACATTCCCATCGCGACCAGCACCTCGGCGTTGCGCCGGCTCAAGGCGGCAAGATCGTTGCGGCGCGCCGCGAGCCCCATCGCCTCACGTGCCGGCTGACGCGACATCAATTCGGTGATCAAGGTCAGCGTCACCAGGATGATGGCGCCGATCAGCGCGGTGACGCCGATCAGCCAATGGAACGCGAAACAGATCGCCAGATAGAACGGCAGCCACGGCAGGTCGAAGAACGCGCCCGGTCCCATGCTGCCGAGGAAGGAACGGACATTGTCGAGATCGCGCAGCGGCTGCAGGCCTTCGTTACGACCGCCGACCACCAGCGGCAGCCGCACGACGGTGTCGAACACCCGTTTGTTCAGTGCTTCATCGAGCGAGGTTCCGATCCGCCCGAGGATCCGGCCCCGGATCAGGTCGAGCACGCCCTGCGCGATGTAGAGGCCGCCGGCAAGCACAATCAGGCCGACCAGGGTCGGCACGCTCCGGCTCGGAAGCACCCGGTCGTAGATTTCCAGCATGAAGATCGAGCCGGTCAGATAGAGCAGGTTGATCATGCAGCTCATGACGCCGACGCCGATGAAGGCGGTGCGGCAGGCGCGCAGCGCATCACCGAGTTCGGTACGCCGGACACCGGGGACGGCTGCCATCAATCCTGATCTCTTCTCATAAGGTGCGCGATTCTTGGGGTGCGCGGCCCGCCGAATCACGCCGGGGTTTTGAGCGCACGAGCCTGAATATATTACAGATTCTAGCCGAAATGGTCCAACGAAGTCACGTTAACCTAAATACCTGCCGGCCGACCCAATCGATCGAGCCGAAACGGCTCAGGGCCAGACCCTAGCACGACAATCCGCCAGGAAATATTACAGCACGTCGAAAGGGGCCATCCCAAGATGGCCCCTCCTGCGACGGCCCTCCTGCAGAGCGTTATAACCGGCCGCCGGTGCGGACCAGCCGCACGATCAGTAACAACAATATGGCGCCGATCGCCGAATAGATGATCTCCGATACCAGGCCGCTGCCGATGTGGATGCCGAGCTTGGGAAACAGGTAGCTCGCGACCAGCGCCCCGGCGATGCCGACAAGGATGTCGCCAATGATGCCGAAGCCGGTGCCGCGCACGATCTGGCCGGCCAGCCAGCCGGCGATCAGGCCGACAAACAGAATAACCAGAATGCCTTCGTTGGATATTTGCATGAGCGTCCCCCGGGGTTCCTGCGCGTTTGACGCGCCGTTGGGAAACCTAGCCGCAATCGCCTGACAAGACGACTCCAATCTGCCGGGTTTTGGCAGCGGTTCAGCGCGTGTTACGTCGCAGCAACAGCGGGGAAGCGGGTTCGGCCAGGATGCATCTTGCGACGCGACGACGCTCGTGCGCCCTACTTCGTCAAGAGCGCGAAGGCGCCGTTCCAATCTTCCGGCGGCGGATTGCCTTTATAGCCGAGAATCCTCGCTTCATAGAGGTCGTAGAGAAGTTCCAGCGCGCCGGCTTCGTCGGTCTTGCGGCCGCGCTCGATCGCCGCCAGCGCGCCGTCCCAGTCGCGGCTGCGATAGCAGGCCAGCATCTCGATGGTGAGATTGCGCAGTCTCTGGAAGCGGCCCGAATGTGCGACGTCCTCGCGGCCGGCGATGGCGTAGATGACCTCGGGCTCCTTCTTGCCCTTCACCATGATGAAATCGAGCTCGAGAATCGCGAACCTGTCCTTGACCGCAAGCGCGGTCTTGGAGCCGACGATGATCGGGAAGCCGTATTCCTTGGATTGCCCTTCCAGCCGCGAGGCGAGGTTGACGCTGTCGCCCAGCACCGAATAGTCGAAGCGCAGGTCCGACCCCATATTGCCGACGACGCAGGTGCCGGTGTTGAGGCCGACGCCGACATTGAGCGGAATATAGACGTGGCCGCCTTCCTGCGCTTCCTGCTCGCGCAGCTTGTTGAGGGCGTCGATCTTCTCGAGCATGTCGACCGCGGCTTCGCAGGCGTTGAGCTGATGCTCCCGGTCGTCGAGCGGCGCATTCCAGAACGCCATGATCGCGTCGCCCATGTATTTGTCGATGGTGCCTTTGCGGGCGAGAATCGCGTTGGTCAGCGGCGTCAGGAAGCGGTTCATCAGCTTGGTCAGGCCCTGCGGATCGCTCTTGTAGGATTCCGAGATGGTGGTGAAGCCACGGACGTCGGAGAACATGATCGTCATCTCGCGCTCTTCGCCGCCGAGCACGAGCTTTTCCGGCGATTGCGCAAGCTGCTCGACCAGCGCCGGCGACAGGTACTGACCGAACGCCGAGCGGATCTGCCGGCGCTGTGCCTGCTCGCGCACGAAGCTGAAGAAAATCAGCGTAAGGTAGATCGCGGTGGTCGACAGCAGCGGATAGGTGAAGTCGATCAAGAGCCGGTGATGGCTGAAGAAATACCAGGAGGTTCCGACCAGCAGCGAAGCAAACATCGCGCCGACAATCACCAGCGTGGTCGGCCCGAATTTCGGCGCGAAAATGATGACCAGAAGACCCAGCAGCAGAGCGCTGAAAAATTCAACGGCGATGCCGTAGTTCGGCTGCGACACGATCGCGCCGGTCAGCGCGCTTTCCAGCACCTGCGCGTGGACCTCCACTCCAGGCATCGCGGGCGAGACCGGCGTGGTCTTGATGTCGTTGAGCCCGACCGAGGAGGTCCCGATCAAGACCAGCTTGCGGGCGATCTTCTCGGGCGAAACGCGCCCTTCCAGCACGTCGACGGCCGAAACATAGATCGACGGATCTCTGTGCGCGTAGTGCACCCAAAGCTGGCCGTTGGCATCGGTCGGAACCTGAAAGCCCTTGACGCCGACGCTCTGGATGCCGGCCTTGTCGGCCTTGATCAGGATCGTCCCGGAGCCGGTCGCAACCCGCAGCATCTCGAAACTCAGCGACGGCATGGTCGCGCCCTGGGCCTGCATGATCATCGGCACCCGCCGCACGATGCCATCGCGTTCGGGGCGGATCGTAAACAGCCCGCGCCCCGCCGCCGCCTCTTCAAGGATCTGGACGTTGCGCAACAAGCCCGGGAAATTGAGCATGAAGGGCTGCGGTTCTTCGCCAAGCATGGCAAGGCCGGTCAACGGAAGACCCTTGTCGAACTCCGCGATCACATTGGGCAGGCCGGACTCGCCAAGCACCACGCGCGAACGTTTGATCGCATCCGCCAGGATCTGGTCGTTGCTGGGCAGCGCCTTCAATCGGGCGCGGGTTTCCTCGTCGAGGTCATGAAACGTGTCGGCGGCAATATCCGGATTGAGCCGGTCGGGCTCGGAGAACACCGCATCGAAGGCGATCACCACGGCGCCAAGCCTGGTCAGATTGTTGATGATATCGGCGATCCGGGTGCGCGGCCACGGCCACTGCCCGAGTCTCGGATCAGCCAGGCTTTTTTCGTCGATGTCGACGATGGTGACCGGCCTTGCCGTCTTGACGCGGGGATCGATGACCTGAAAGGTATCGAACGTCCTGACGCGGAGTTCCTGGATCGGGGCGGGATCGGCGATGCGCACCACCGCGAAGCCGACCAGGAGCGCAAGGCACACCAGCCGCGCATAGCCGAACTTCCGCGCGAACCAGCGTCGCAATATCCGTAAGCGCTTCATGCCATCCAGATATCACGCCCGGGCGGATAGATCACGTCGCTTGTTTTCGGCATGCGTGCGGGCGGATCCGTTCGGCCGACGCTCTAAACGAAGTGAAAATCTGCGGTATGCAGTTGCGCCTTGAGAACGGCTGTCAGCGTGATCGTATCATGGGCATCAAGGGCGACGACTGTGTTTCCGTGGCCGTCATCCTGTGTTGCGTTCAAGGCCGCCTGCGCGTTCGCAAATATTGTTCCGCTGAATTGAAGCGTGTCCGTATCAGGATGGAAGTTGGTCACTGTGTTGTGGCCGACGTCGATGAAGTTGAAAACAAAGGTGTCGCTGGCGCTGGAACCGGTCAATGTCTGGTTCGGGGCATTTGCAACGATTGTGCTCG
>Ga0210406_10003918_pt1 | contig 16160 bp, 10 predicted proteins | sample IncBWC30MmetaG_FD_155454 | JGI IMG/M metagenome (GOLD analysis project Ga0210406, IMG submission 155454) | Forest soil microbial communities from Barre Woods Harvard Forest LTER site, Petersham, Massachusetts, United States - Inc-BW-C-30-M | ecosystem: Environmental > Terrestrial > Soil >... | reverse complement strand
GAGCCAAGTCCGCGCATGTGGCCGTCCATGCGATGTGTCAACGGCTGCAGCAAGCCTCGGAGCAGCGAGTGGGACTGGTGGCGCAACAGGAAGTGGACAATGCGCGAGCGAAGGACCTGGAAGGGGAAGCGCAGGTATCCAGCGCCGAAGCGGCGCTGAACGCGGCGCAACAGGCGTTTGAGGTGGCCGAGGCCAACGCGAAACAGTATGCAGCGCTTTCCGAGTACACGCGAATCGTGGCGCCGTTCACCGGCGTGGTGACAGTGCGCTACGCAGACACAGGTTCCTTGATTGCCGCGGGCACGGCATCCAGCACGCAATCCACACCGGTGGTGCGGATTGCGCAAGTCACCGTTCTGCGGCTGGTCCTGCCGATCCCTGAATCGATCGCGGGAGAAATTCGTCTGAACGATCCCGTGAAGGTGCACGTGCAGGCGCTGAACGCGGACTATGTGGGAAAGGTGTCGCGGTTTGCGGATTCCCTGGACCCGCAGACGCGAACGATGGAAACGGAAATCGATTTTCAAAACGCGGATGGCCGCCTGCTTCCCGGCATGTACGTGCAGGCGATCGTGGCGCCTCCCGACAATCGGGACATTCTTACCGTGCCGCTGGAGGGGGTGGAATTGGGCGCGGATGCGAGCGAGGGAAGCGTGCTGGTGGTGAACGCAAAAAACACACTGGAAGCACGCAAAGTGCAATTGGGTTTGCAGGGAAGCACGCGCGTTGAAGTGCGCGGAGGTTTAACAGAGGGGGAGCGCGTTGTCATCGGCAGCCGGAATGAGTTCCGGCCTGGAATGAAAGTGGCGCCGAAGGAAATCGATCTCAGCCGGCCTGGCGATGCGGAGGCCAGGTAATGCCAAAGTTCGCGCTGGCGTATCCCTACTTCATCATCATGGTATGCCTGATCGTGGCGGTGGTTGGCGTAACCACAGTCGTGCGGATGCCCGTCGATCTTTTCCCGCAGATTAATATTCCCGTGGTGGTGGTGGCCACGTTTTATGCGGGCATGCCTCCGCAACAGATTGAAGCGGACATAACCAACACGTTCGAGCGATTCTTCACGCTGGGGAGCAACATCGATCACATCGAATCGCGCTCTCTTACCGGTGTGAGCCTGGTGAAAATTTATTTCAAGCCGGGCACGGACGCCAACGCCGCCTTGAGCAATATCGCCAATCTAGCGATGGCGGATCTGCGGCGATTGCCGCCGGGTACGCTGCCGCCCGTGGTTTTGAAGTTCGACGCTTCGAGTTTGCCGGTTTGCCTTATCACACTGCAAGGAAAAGGGCTGAGTGAAACGCAGTTAAAAGACCTCGCCCAGTTCCAGGTAAGAAACCAGGTCGCCAATGTGCAAGGCGCTTCGGTGCCGCAACCGTTTGGGGGGACCTACCGGCAGATCCAGGTGTTCGTCGATCCGGTAAAGCTCGAAGCCCACCAGTTGAGCCTGATGGACGTGGTGAATGCCGTCAACAATTCCAACCTGATCCTGCCAGCGGGAGACGTGCGCATCGGCAATCGTGATTACAACATTTATGCAAACAGCCAGGTGCCGACGCCAGACGACGTGAACAAGATTCCACTGAGAAGCGTGGGCCTAGGAACGGTTCTGGTCGCGGACGTCGGGAAAGCCGAGGATGCGGGAGCTATCCAGACCAACATCGTGCGCATCGACGGACAAAAATCGGTGTACATCCCGGTGTTGAAACAGGGAGGCGACAGCAACACGATCGCGATCGTGAATGGCGTGAAGGAAGCCACAAAACACCTCGTGGACGTTCCCGACGTGCTGAAAACGGAAGTGGTGTTCGATCAGTCTGTTTTTGTGAAAACCGCAATCAGGAATCTGTTGAAAGAGGGCGGCATCGGGCTGCTCCTCACTGGCTTGATGATTCTGCTGTTTCTGGGCAGTCCGCGAGCGACCTTTGCGGTGCTGCTCTCGATCCCGCTGTCCGCGCTGACCTGTTTTCTGGTGATGAATGGAGTGGGCGGGTCCATCAACACGATGTTACTGGGCGGGCTGGCGCTGGCGTTTTCACGGTTGATCGACGATTCGGTGGTGGTGCTCGAAAATATCTTCCGGTTCATGGAACACGGGTCGACCCCGCGCGAAGCGGCGGAAAAAGGGGGGATGGAAGTGGCGCTGGCGGTGCTGGCGGCCACCTCCACAACCTCCATCGTGTTTTTCCCGGTTACTTTTTTCTACGGAGTCAGCCGGTATCTGTTCATCGATCTGGCGCTCGGGGTCGTATTGTCGATTTTCGCGTCGTACATTTTTGCGATGACGGTCGTGCCCCTCTACTGCGCGCATTTCATCCGCCTGGATTCTTACGGAGAAGAGACTCACGAGAATCCCAAGAGCCTGCTGGCGCGGGTGGTGCATCGTTTCAATCATGATTTTCAAAGACTGCTTCTCTTTTACGAACAAAAGGTGACGCAGGCGCTGGTGAGGCCCGGAAGAACGGCGTTATTTATTCTCGGAGGAATCGCCCTGTTAATCGCCGGCGTTTTTCCGTTTGTCGGCCGGGCGTATTTCCCGCGAACGGACCCGGGACAATTCGTGATCGAGCTGAAAATGCCGACGGGCACGCGGCTGGAGGTTTCCGACAAGTATGTGGCGGGCGTGGAGAGGGAAGTTCGGGCGGCGATCCCGGAGAGTGATCTGGACATGATCGTGTCCAACATCGGCATCACTCCGGACTTGTCGGCCATTTACACCAGCAATTCGGCGATGCACACCGCGTTCCTGCAGGTCAGCCTCAAGGAAGACCACAAAGTGGGGAGCTACAAATACATGGAGCGCGTGCGGCGCAAGCTGGCGAACGACTTGCCGCAAGTCAGCGCCTACTTTCAGGCCGGAGGGCTGGTGGATTCGGTGGTGAACCAGGGACTGCCCGCGCCGCTGGATATTCAAGTGAGCGACAGCGATCTGGGGGAAGGCTACGCCATCGCGCAGAAGATGGCGCTGCAACTGAAGGCCTCGCCGAACGTGAGCGATGTCCTGATTCCCCAGGACATAGATTACCCCGGGTTGGAACTCAATATTGACCGCCAGCAAGCCAGCCTGCTTGGGTTGACGCCGAAGGATGTGGTGGACAACGTGATCACAGCGTTGACCTCCAACGGAATGATCGCGCCGAGTTACTGGATCGATCCGAAAACGGGAAACAACTACATGCTGACGGTGCAGTACTCGAATGAAAAAGTCGGATCGATGACGATGACGGATTTCCGAAACATTCCCCTGCGGGCGACCGCGTCCAAGTCTTACACCCCACTGCAATCGGTGGCCAAAATTGTGCCTATGAACACACCGACGGAAGTGGACCATTACCAGTTGCGGCGAGTGGTGGATGTCTTCGTGATGCCAAAGACGGAGGACCTCGGCAAGGTGAACGCGGAGGTAAAGAAACTGGTGGGTGGGCTGAATCTGCCGAAGAACGCGCTGGTGCGTGTGCAAGGGGCGGTGGTGGGGATGAATGAATCGTTTTACCGCTTTGGCGTGGGACTGTTGCTGTCCGTGGTGCTGGTGTATCTGATCTTGATGGCGCAATTCCGTTCGTTTATTGATCCTTTCATTATTTTGACGGCGATTCCGCCGGGGCTTGCGGGCGTGGTGGCGTTTCTATTCCTCACGCACACGACGCTGAACATCATGTCGTTGATGGGCGTGATTATGATGACGGGAATCGTGGTGTCCAACAGCATTCTGATCGTGGAATTTTCAGGAATCTTGCGCGAGCGGGGAATGGGCCTGCAGCAGGCGGTGGTGGAGGCGTGCAAGGTGAGGCTGCGGCCGATTCTGATGACGTCGCTGGCCACGCTGCTGGGGCTGATCCCGATGGCGCTGGGCGTGGAAGCGGGAAGCGAACAGTATGCGCCGCTGGCCCGCGCGGTGATTGGGGGATTGACAGTCTCCGTGGTCGTGACGGTATTTCTGGTGCCGGCTATCTATCTACTGATTCATGGAAGGAAACGCATGGAAACAGCGGAGGCGGCATCGTGAGGGCGGCAAGAAGTTTGGCGCTGATATTCGCGTCGCTGGGGACGTTCGCAGCAGCGCAGGAAAAGCCTGCCGCGAATTCCGACGAAAAATTGCTGACCATGCAGGAAGCCGAGGCCATCGGCGTGCGAAACAACCCGCAGATTACCGTAGGGAAACTGCGAGCGTTGCAGGCGAGGGAGTTCGTGCGCGAAGCGCGGTCGGCACTGATGCCTGAAGTGAATTTAAGCGTAACCGGCGTGGACTCCAATCCAGGTTCGAGAATCGCGGCCGGGTCTCTGACGAATCCGATTCTGTTTCCGAGAGCTGCGGCAGGTGCGACGGTCAATCAGTTGATCACCGATTTCGGCCATACGACAAATCTGGTGGCCAGTTCGCAGTTCCATGCCAGGGCGGAAGATCAGAATGCGCTGGCGACGCAGCAGGACATTGTCCTTGCTGTGGATGAAGCGTTCTACAATTCGCTGGAGACGCACGCACTGCTGCAAGTGGCGGAAGATACGGTAAAGACGCGGCAGACGCTGGTGGATCAGGTGCAGGCGTTGACGGACGCGAAACTTCGCTCCGATCTGGATTTGAGCTTCAGCAAAGTGGACCTGGCGCGCGCGAAGCTGTTGCTGCTTGAATCGAATAACAATTATGAAGCTTCGCTTTCCACTCTTTCAGCCATTTTGGGGTACCCCGACCGCCAAGATTTCCGAACAGTTGAGCCGGAGCAGCAGACCTCCGCGCCGCCATTGCTCGAACCCGCACAATTAATTCAGAAAGCCATGCAGCAGCGGCCGGAAATTCAGGCGATGCAAAATGAAGTGACCGCAGCGGAAAAATTCGGCCGCTCGGAACACGATCTCTGGTGGCCGACGGTAAACGCCTCGGGCGTAGTGGGCCAGGCCCCGGTGCGCGACGACCATATTCCGAGCTGGTACGGCGGCGTCGGCGTGAACATCAATATTCCCGTATTCAACGGCTTCCTGTTCAACGCGCGCGCCAAGAGCGCGGATCTCGAAACCGAAATGAAGCGCAAGAAACTGCAGGATATGGAAGACAATCTAGCGCGGGATGTGCGCAACACTTGGCTGGACACGCAAAAGGCGTATGCGCGGCTGACCGTGACCCAGCAGCTTTTGGAACAGGCGAACTTGGCGCTGGAATTGGCGCAGGCCCGGTACAAATTAGGCTTGAGCTCGATTGTGGAATTCAGCCAGGCGGAACTTCAGAAGACGGACGCGGACCTGCAGGACACCGACGCGAAATACCAATACAAGTTGACGCAGATCATGCTGGCGTATCAAATGGGCGAACGGCGCTGAGCTCGCAATCCCTCCCTCAGAAAAGCAAAAAAAATCAGATCGTGACATCCCTTCCCGCGGCAGCTTTCATGGTTATTGTGAACTGATTTTCAGGTAAGCACGCAATCTCCAGATTTTTGCGGAAACAGGATGGATTGCTTCAGGGCAGGTGTGGGATGACCTGTAATAAGGCGTAAATTGTTGTGAATAAAAGACATGCATAGGCAATGAGAGGGATTGTTACAGACTATTCATGTTGGATTGATATAGCCGTAAGAGACTCCACATAACTTCCCAAACGGGGTGGTACGCATTTCCCGGGTTCGTATTCGAAATCTGCTGCAAAAAAAAGAGAGAGGCAATGAAAAAACTCGCATCACTCGCACTATCGCTGTTCCTGTTGACCGGAACGGCGTTCGCTGATTCACCGAAAGATTCGCCGAAGGATGCACCGAAAGAAGCGGCGGCAACGCCCGCGAAGCCTGCGGCGGCAAACTCTGCAACCAAGACCACCGCGGAACTGGCGGCGCAGATGGAAGAGTTGCGCCAGGCGCTGATCGCGCAGCAGGAACAGCTCCAGATGCTGAAGGAAGAGCTGGCGAAGCGCGACCGTCAGATTGAAGAAGCGCGGGAAACCGCGGCGTCTGCCAACGCCCGGGCAACGGAAGCGAACACCAAGGCTGTGGAAGCGGTGACCACCTCGGCGGAAGTGAAGTCCACGGCGACGGCGCTGAATTCGACAGTAGCGAGCATGGCAGCCAGCAACGCGGCTGTCGTTAACTCATCGCTTACCGCTTCGGGCCAGGCCCCGGCGGAAGAAAAGGGACCCACGACGATTCGCTTCAAGGGGATCAGCATCACTCCCGGCGGATTTATCGAGGCAGCCACCGTAAACCGCCAACGGTCAATAAGCGGCGACATCAACACGCAGTTCTCGGGCATACCGTATCCTGGTAACTCGCTGGCCAAGGTGACCGAAATGAACTTTACGGCGCGGCAGTCACGCTTGAGTTTGCTGTTGGAGTCGAAGCTGGCAAGCGCCAAGGTGACTGGCTACATCGAAACCGACTTCCTCGGCGCCGGTACCACCTCAAACAACCGCGAGAGTAACTCCTATGTGTTCCGGATGCGCCAGGGCTGGGGCCAGGCGGCGTTTGACAACGGATGGACGTTTACGGCGGGGCAGATGTGGACGCTTGCCACAGAAAACAGGAAAAGCATCGCGAACCGCGGGGAAGCTTTGCCACAGATGATCGATCCGCAATACGTGGTGGGCTTCACCTGGGAACGCATCCCTTCCGTGCGCGTGACGAAGAGCTTCGGCGATAAGTTCACTTTGGGGGTTTCGGCCGAAGAACCGCAGACGACAATCGGCGGCCGCGGATTCAACAGCGTCACCACAAGCGTGGCAGGCGGAGCGGCCGCAACGACATCGCAGAACTTCTTCTTCAATGCGCCAGGAAACAGCGCGGGCCTCTACAATGCCTTCGATCCTACGGGATATACGGTCAACAAGATTCCGGATTTCGTCTTCAAGGCTGCGTTTGATCCGGGCTGGGGACATTATGAGATCCTGGGCATCGTGAGCGAGTTCCGCGATCGCATATATCCTTGCGCGGTGGTCAGCATTGCTGCCACATCCCTGGATGGGACGAAGATCTTGGCCGGGACCGGGGGGCCAATCAATCCGGCGCAGTGCGTTTCCGGAGGCAACCCTATTACCACTCCCTCTTCATTCGGGGCGTTTAACGACTCGAAGACTGGCGGAGGTTTCGGCGTAAGCGCGGCGGTACCGCTATTCCACAAGAAACTCGATGCCAGCCTCAAAGGCATGTACGGCACCGGTATCGGGCGATTCGGCTCGGCGCAGCTTGCTGATGTAACCGCACGTCCCGATGGCACGCTGGCGACAATTCACGACGCGCAGTGGCTGGGCAAACTCGAGTTGCATCCCTCGCCGAAGGTTGACATCTATGGATACCTTGGCGGCGAGTATGCTTCACGCGCAGCCTACAGCGGATATTCTTCGGTGAAGATTGTTACCACTCCCGCGATTCCAGCGACGACCACCACGGCCGCCATTCCGGCGACCACGACGTACACAACTGCAACCAACGGCATCGGCGGTTATGGCTCGCCATTCGCTAGCAACACGGGCTGCTCCACCGAAAATGCTCCCGCCGGAACGGGAACTCCCGGCACAGGCGGAACCTGCGCTGGCGATATCCGATACATCGGCGAAGGCACGCTCGGGTTCTGGCACAAGATGTACCAGGGCGAAAAGGGCCGCGTTCAGTGGGGGATTCAATACTCCTACATCTTCAAAGTGGGATGGTCAGGTGTGGGTGGCGCGCCGAAGGCGATCGACAACATGGTGGAGACTTCCTTCCGCTACTACTTGCCCTAGTCCAGGGTGAAATTCTCAGCGGCAGATTGAAGACGAGGGGCGGCCGGGCGGCCGCCCCTCTTTTCTTGCTCGACGACAATCTTGAATGGCCTGTAACTACAACCATGCAAAGGCGTTGGACGCCGCTACGGATGATGTTTCGGATATTTAACAGACTCTACCCCGATTGTAACAATCCTGTAACAGCGGCTGGTCAGACTCGGTTATCGGCGGACTAATCTCTGAAAAGCAGGAGAGCCATCTCATGAAGCGATTTGCCGGACTTGCAATAGGTGTGCTTGCGCTGTGCGCAATCGTGGTCGCGGACAACGCATTGCTCATCAACGGAGCGGGTGCAACGTTTCCGTATCCCATCTATTCGAAATGGTTTGACGTTTACCACACAAAGAATCCCAACTTTCAATTCAATTACCAGTCGGTTGGCTCGGGCGCGGGCATCAAGCAGGTCACCGAAGGAACGGTGGATTTTGGAGCGACCGACGGACCGATGAACGACGATCAATTGAAGGCGTACCAAGATAAGCACGGCTCCGGGATTTTGCATTTTCCGACGGTGCTCGGTGCGGCCGTGCCGACCTACAACGTTGCGGGAGTAAGCGCGCCCCTGAACTTCACGCCGGACGCGTTGGCCGGAATTTTTCTGGGGAAGATCACAAAGTGGAATGATCCGGCAATCGCCGGGGCAAACAAGGGCGCGAGCCTGCCGGCTGCGGATATCGTCGTCGTGCACCGCTCGGATGGAAGCGGAACCAGTTACATCTGGACGGACTATCTTTCAAAGGTCAGCGACGAATGGAAAGGCAAAGTCAGCAAAGGGACTTCGGTGAATTGGCCCGTGGGCCTGGGCGGCAAGGGCAATGAGGGTGTAACCGGACTGGTGAAGCAAACGCCAAATGCAATCGGCTACGTCGAGTTGATCTACGCGGTGCAAAACAACATCCCCTGCGGAACAGTGAAAAATTCTTCGGGGAATTTCGTCAAAGCGGATTTGGCAAGCGTGACCGCGGCAGCATCCGGCGCTGCCAAGGAGATGCCGGAAGACTTCCGCGTCAGCATCACCAACGCCCCGGGAAAGACGGCTTATCCGATTTCGAGCTTCACCTGGCTGCTGATACCGCAGAAGTTTCAGGACGCAGGCAAGCGCGACGCCGTAAAGGGATTCCTGAAGTGGATGCTGGCCGATGGGCAAGAGTCGGTGGAAGCGCTTTCCTACGCGAAGCTGCCGAAGGAAGTGGTCGAAAAAGAGAAGAAGGCCATCAACAACATCCAGTAAGAGTGCCGGGGAGACGTGGCAACCAACACTACAGCATTGAAAGGCGCGGGCCCGGTGACGGGCTCGCGTTCGTTTTTTGCCCGGCTGAGCGATGGAGATGAAATCGCACGGCTGGTCACCATGGTGTTCGCGGCGACCGTAGTGCTGATTACGGCCGCACTGGTGTGGGAATTGTGGGTAAATTCGAGCTTGCCGCGGCAGAAATTCGGATTCAGTTTTTTTGTGACCTCGGTTTGGGACCCGATCATGGACCAGTACGGCGCGCTTCCGTTTGTCTACGGGACCATGGTTACGTCGGCGGTTGCTTTGATCATCGCCGTGCCGCTGGGAATTGGGGCGGCGATTTTCCTGGCGGAGTTGGCGCCGCCGCGAGTTTCGGACACCCTGCAATTCTTCATTGATTTGCTGGCCGCCGTGCCGAGCGTTATCTACGGCCTGCTGGGCGTATTCATTATCGTTCCCGTGATGCGGACAGTGATCTACCCGGCGCTGAACAAACCCTTCGGATACTTGCCGATCTTCAAGGGGCCGTCCTACGGCGTCGGGTTTATGACCGCGGGCATCGTGCTGGCAATCATGGTGATCCCGTACATTATTTCGGTATCGCGCGAGGTGCTGCTCTCCGTGCCGCGCGACCAGCGGGAAGCCGCGCTGGCATTGGGTTCCACGCGCTGGGAGTCCACCTGGAAAATCGTTGTTCCGTTCGCAAAGACCGGCATCATGGGCTCGATTTTTCTGGCGCTCGCCCGCGCCCTGGGCGAGACCATGGCGGTTACGATGGTTATCGGCAACACGCCCAAGATTGCGGCGTCGCTCTTTGCGCCGGGCTATTCCATCGCGGCGGTGATCGCGAATGAATTTACGGAAGCCACGGGCGATTTGTATCTGCAGTCGCTGATCGCGCTGGGTCTCGTGCTCTTCTTGCTTACGTTTGTTCTCAATGGGCTGGCCCGCATCCTGATCGTCGTGACCACGCAAAAAGGCAGCGAGGTGGGCGGATAATGAGTGGCCGACTTCGCTGGCGAAAATTTGTTAGCAATTTTATGCTGGGAATGACGGGGGTGTGCGCGTTTGTATCCGTTCTCGTGCTCTTCTTTATCCTCGGCTACCTGGTGTTCAACGGCGGAACTTCGATCAATTGGGATTTCTTCACCAAACTGCCAAAGCCCGTGGGAGAAGCGGGCGGCGGCATGGCCAATGCGATTGTGGGGAGCGGCAAGATCCTGCTGCTGGCGTCGCTGATGGGTGTGCCGATCGGGTTCCTCGGCGGCATCTATCTCGCGGAATTCAGCGGCAAGGGCATGGCGTCGGTGGTGCGGTACTCCGCGGACTTGCTGAACGGCGTGCCTTCGATCGTTATCGGCATCTTTGCCTACAGCCTGGTGGTGCTGCCATTCAAGCATTTTTCGGCTTACGCGGGTGCTTTTGCGCTCGGGATGATGATGATTCCCATTACCCTGCGGAGCACGGAAGAGTTTCTGAAGAGCGTGCCGCGCATGCTGCGCGAAGGCGCCATGGCCCTGGGCGCCAGCAAATGGAAGACAATTGTGACGGTGATCGTACCGGCGGCGTACCGCGGCATCATGACCGCGATTCTGCTGGCGCTGGCGCGCGTGGCGGGAGAGACGGCGCCGCTGCTATTCACCGCATTTGGGAACCGGTTCGAAAGCCATGGATGGTCGCAGCCGACGGCCACACTTCCGGTGATGATCTACACGTACGCGGTTTCGCCCTACGATGACTGGCACCGGCAGGCATGGGCGGCAGGCTTAGTGTTGCTGGGGCTGGTCCTAATCATCAACATCATGGCGCGCACGATTCTGTCCCGCGGTATCGCCGTACCGAGGTCTTAAATGCAAGCGTCCGCCAAGCCGGAGTTTTCCGTGAATATCGTGACCAATCTGACCACACCCGCGGGCCGCGAAACGGCAGCGGCGCTCCCGATGCGGATGACCATTGCAAAGTTGAACTTTTTCTACGGCCCGAAGCAGATCCTGTTCGACATCAACATGCAGGTTGCGGACAAGAGGGTCACGGCGCTTATCGGACCTTCGGGATGTGGGAAATCCACGCTGCTGCGCACGCTGAACCGCATGCATGAAACGGTCAACACCTCACGGCTGGAAGGCGAAATCCTGCTGGACGGCCAGAACATCCTTGCGCAGGATGTGACCGCGCTGCGCCGGAGGATCGGCATGGTGTTCCAGCGGCCGAACCCGTTCCCGAAATCCATTTTTGACAATGTAGCGTATGGCCCGCGGATCAACGGCTATAAAGGCTCCCTGGCTGATACCGTGGAAAAGAGCCTGCGGCACGCGGCGTTGTGGGACGAGGTGAAGGATCACCTGCACAAATCGGCGTACGAGCTTTCCGGCGGGCAGCAGCAACGGCTTTGCATCGCGCGGGCGCTGGCGGTCGAACCGGAAGTGCTGTTGATGGACGAGCCGTGCTCGGCGCTGGATCCCATCAGCACGGCAAAGATCGAAGAGCTGATGGTGGAACTGAAAAATCTAACCACCATCGTGATCGTGACGCACAACATGCAGCAGGCGGCGCGCGTCAGCGATTTCACGGCATTTCTGCTGATCGGACAGATTATCGAGTTCAGTCCGACGCCGCATCTTTTTACAACCCCGAGCGATCCGCGGACGGAAGCGTACATCACGGGACGTTTTGGATGAGTTCGATAAACTCGATAAGTTTTTTGCGCTTCGCCAGCGCCGCGCTGTGAGTAGACTGGAAACGGGAAGGGTTACATGGAACGCCACTTCGAAAAAGATTTGAACGAGTTGAAAGAAAGGCTGCTCTGGATGGGCAGCCTGGCGGAGCGCGCCGTGCACCAGTCCGTGCACGCGGTGCTGGAATCGGACGAACAACTGGCGAAGCGGGTTCTGGACGAAGAGGACGCGGTAAACGAACTGCAACTGGAAGTGGACGACCGCGTCGTGCAGTTGCTGGCGCTGCACCAGTTGATGGCCGCAGACCTGCGGCTGGTGCTGGCGGTTTCGCGCATCAACAACGATCTGGAACGTATCGGCGACCAGGCCGTGAACATCGCGCAGGGAGCTCTGCGCATCCTGCGCCATCCGCGGGTGAAGCCGTACGTGGATTTACCGCGCATGTCCGAACTGGTGGAAGAGCAGGTGCGCAATTCGCTGAACGCCGTGGTGCGCCGCGACGTGGAGCTGGCGCAGAAGGTGATGTCCACCGACGACCAGGTGGATCATTACCGCGACCAGATTTTCCGGGAACTTCTGACCTACATGATGGGCGACTCCAGCGTGGTGTTTCCTGCGTTTGAGCTGATTCTCGTGGCCAAAAATCTGGAGCGCATTGGCGACCACGCGACGAACATCGCGGAAGACGTCATCTACATCGTGCAAGGGCAGGACATTCGCCACCCCTCCGTCGATCGCCGCTAGGCGGTCGCCGATTTTCGCGATGCCAGCAGGCCGGCAGAAATCAGCAGGCTGAAAATCGAAAGGGCAATTCCCGCCGTCTGATCGCCGGTGCGCACGAAACGCACCTGAATTTCCGATTTGCCCGCGGCGATCGGAACCAGCATTTCGTTCAGATCATCCGGCTTTTCTGGTGCGACGCGCTTTCCGTTCACCGTCACCTGCCAGACAGGGTAGTTGAGCAGGCGAAGGGCAACGCGGGCCGGGGCTGAAGAATCCACGGAAATTTTGTGGTTGGTTGTATCCCATTGTTCGACCTGGATCCTGGCGCGTGGTAGCGCGGCGTGGGAATCAGTCGCTTCGCCCGGGAATATTGTGGCAAGCGGGGAGCGATTTGGCAGGTCCATGTGATCGTCGCCGAGCGGGTCGTACTCATCGACACCTTCGTAGCCTGTGCCGTTCGCGATGGCCGCACGTTGCGTGGCCATTTCATCGGGGTCCCACCATGTGTTTTGCGTAAGGAAATATCCGAGCGGAAAGCAAAGAACTGCAACCAACACAAACCAGAGCGAGCCGCGGCGCCGCTCGATGGCTGCAGCGAGAAAACAGCAGCAAACCACGGCCATGATGGACATCCAGCGCCAAGGGAATTGCACGAAGCGCATCTTGGGCAGCAGGCTCCAGAGTGTAGCGGTTAGCCGGAGCATCATGAGGGCTGCGAGCGATCCGAGAAGGAGCAGAGCACCCCAGAGCGGCTTGAGTGCGTTCGACAGCGCGGTGTTGTTGCTGAAGCGGCGCGAGGAAAGAGCGGTGATGCCGGCCAGCAAAATGAGCGCGAGCGCGCAGATTGAAGAAATCCAGTTGAACCAGGTGTGCTCGGGGTCCGCAATTTGGGTGAAGAGAAAATTTTCGGAAGGGAGCAGGCCACTGGCCAATGCCTGTCCAATGTTGACCCAGCGTTGTTCATAAGCGGCGGGAACAAGATAGAAACCCGCCAGTCCAAAACCCAACGCGAGGCCACAGGTGGCGCGAACGGCGACCCGCAACGAGCGTTGGGCGAAAACGGCCCATGCGAAAAGAAAAGCCACGGAATAGCTGGCGATTACTCCGGCGGGGGCGTTACACAGCCACACAGCGCCGAAGGGAAGGGCGAATTTGGGGAGTGCGGATAGTTTGGGCTTCTCGTCCTGAAGTAAGCCAGCGAGGCGCAACGTGGCCAAAAGGACTAACGGAAAAAGGGCGCAAGCGAGTTGCTCGGCGAAGTCGCTGCGGATGTAGGTGACGAGCAGGGTATACGGATTCACGGCATAGAAGACGGCGCCCAGATAAGCGGGAGTGCTTCCAACGAGCCTCCGCAACAGAAAAAAGGCGGACATCCCCGCCAGCGTTTGCGTGAGAAAAATGAAAGCAATTGGAACCCACGAAATCGGCAAGACCAGGCTGAGCGCGGCGCCGAGCATCCACGAAAGCGGCGGGTAGAAAATGTAGCGAGGCTCGCCGAACCCGTAGTTGGTCCAAGCGGTCCAGCGTGGGAAGAGGACGCCGTGCTTCCACTGGTATGCGACGTCGAGCCAGGACGCCGCGTGGAACTCGAAATCGTGGCCGGAGGCGCTGCCCAGCCAGAAAAACGGCAATAGCACGGCCAGTGAGGCGAGCAACGAGAGTCCCAGTGCGATAAGCCAGGCCGGGGGACGAGCTTGCGATTTTTGGAATGCGGTTGGCAACGATTCGTTCATCAAGGAGTCAGGAAATTGTAACCGTTTTTGAATAAATTCCGCGGATGGCGTGCATTTGCGTGCTTCGCGGAAGGAATCTGAGCGATAATAAACTCGCTTATGAGCACTACGACGGCAGGTATCGAACCCATTATCGCGGCCAGTAAGCTGGAGAAATTCTATCCCCAGCCCGACGGCAGCCGCATCCAGGTGATTTCGCCGACGGACATCGCTATTTACCCCGGTCAGATTATTGCATTGCTGGGGCCGTCGGGTTGCGGAAAGTCCACGATGCTGCGGATGTTGACCGGGCTTTCGCCCACTTCGGGCGGCACGGTTTTCTGGCACGGGCAACCGGTGCGCGACGAGTCGCCGAATGTTTCCATCGTGTTCCAGAGCTTCGCGCTGTTTCCGTGGCTGACGGTGTTGGAAAACGTGGAGGCGCCGCTGGAGGCGCGCGGCGTGCCGGATGTCGAACGCCACAAACGGGCGTTGAGGATCATCGATGCGGTGGGCCTCGACGGATTTGAATCCGCGTACCCGAAGGAATTGTCAGGAGGGATGAAGCAACGGGTCGGCGTCGCCCGCGCTCTGGTGGTAGAGCCGGAAGTGCTTTTTATGGACGAGCCGTTCTCGGCGCTGGACGTTTTGACCGCGGAAACGCTGCGCGGCGAATTGATGGAGTTGTGGCTGGGAAAGAAAATTCCGACCCGGGCCATATTCATCGTGACGCACAACATTGAAGAGGCCGTGATTTTAGCGGACCGGATCATTGTGCTTGGGCGGAATCCGGCGCACATCCACGCGGAATTCGGCGTGAACATGCCGTATCCGCGGGATCGCAAGGATGTTCGGTTCACGGAACTGGTTGACATGATTTATAAGGCGCTGACGCAGCAGGACCATCCAGAGAGTCCGTTGGCGGAACAACACCGTGCCGCAAATGCTTCTCGAGGGAAAGAAGTAGTGATGTTGCCGCATACGCGGCCCGGTGGGATGGCGGGCTTGCTGGAAATTCTGGAAGACCACGATGGGCGAGCGGACTTGCATGTGCTGGCCGCGGAGTTGAGCCTGGAAGTGGACGCACTGCTGCCAACGGTGGATACGGCGGTGCTTCTAGGTTTGCTGAAACTGGAAGAAGGCGACGCGATCCTCACCGCTGACGGCAAGGCCTTTGCGCACGCGGACATTCAGGAACGTAAAGCGATTTTCCGCAAATCCGTGTTGGCGAACATTCCTCTGTTGCGGCAGATGCAACAGGCGCTGAAATCCAAAACCAACCGCACGCTGCCCGCCGAATTTTTCCAGGACCTGCTGGACGAACATTTCAGCGAAGACGAAGCGCGGCGCCAGCTGGAGACGGCCATCCAGTGGGGCAGGTACGCCGAGCTCTTCGATTACGACGCGGCGAGCGGGAAGCTGACGCTCACCGAGACCTGATTTTCCCGTGCCCTCGCCTGCCCCCCTCCCTCTGCACCAGACACCGCTGCCGCCCACTGCCGCGCGGCCCGCGGGTTCCCGATGGGCGTACGCATTTCTGATCGACATCGCGGTTTTCGTTTCCGTGTTCGCGGTGATTTTCGGTGTCTATTCGATTGGCCGGTCGTGGCTTGGGCCGGTGCGTGCCGAATCGGAAATTTCGCAAGACCCGCGGAGTTTGCCGCTGTACGCACTTTTTTCGCTGGTGCGCATCCTAGTCGCGTATGTACTCAGCCTGGTGTTTGCGCTGGCTTACGGATACGCGGCGGCGAAATGGCGCCGTGCGGAAATTATCCTGATACCGCTGCTGGACATTCTGCAATCGATCCCTGTGCTGAGTTTCTTGCCGGGCGTGATGCTGGCGATGGTGGCGCTGTTTCCCAGCCGGCAACTGGGAGTAGAGCTTGGCTCGATCATTCTGATTTTCACTGGGCAGGTGTGGAACATCGCGTTCAGTTTTTACTCATCGCTGAAAACCATCCCACGCGATTTGCGCGAAGCCGCCATCATTTACCGGTTTAGCGCCTGGCAGCGATTCCTGGAGCTAGACCTTCCCTTTTCGACGATCGGGCTGGTCTGGAATTCGATGATGTCGG
>Ga0210406_10003917_pt1 | contig 16161 bp, 13 predicted proteins | sample IncBWC30MmetaG_FD_155454 | JGI IMG/M metagenome (GOLD analysis project Ga0210406, IMG submission 155454) | Forest soil microbial communities from Barre Woods Harvard Forest LTER site, Petersham, Massachusetts, United States - Inc-BW-C-30-M | ecosystem: Environmental > Terrestrial > Soil >... | reverse complement strand
TCATGGCTTCGTCCATGCGCAGGCCCTCGACGTAGGGCCACACCAGAACCTCCCGCTGCTGGCCCGGCATCTGCCCGGGATCGTAGATGGTGGTGAACTCCACAAACTTCGCCTTGCTCGTAGGATTCACTTGTTTGATCAGTTCGCTCAGCGAGAAGCCGACCCAGGGCACAACAATCGACCACCCTTCCACGCAGCGGTGGCGGTAGATACGTTCCTCGGGAGCGGCCATCTTGAGAATGGCGTCCACATCGAGTTCCTGCTTCTTCTCGACCTGGCCATCGATCTTCACCTTCCACGGACGCGTGCGGAACTTGGTGGCGAGTTTTGCTGGGCCGTCCTTGTCGGTGGAAAATTCGTAATAGTTGTTGTAATTGGTGACATCCTTGTAAGGCGTGATCGCCTCCGTCGTGCTGAAAGGACTTTTCCCGATGCCGTTAATTTTGCTCCCGGCCATTGCGGTGGTCGAAGGCGAAACAATCTCGCGCAACCCATCGCCGGTTGCCGCCGCCGCTCCTGCGATCGCCATCTCCGCGAGAAACTTGCGCCGGTTCAAATACAGACTCCGGGGTGTAATTTCCGACCAGCGAATGTCCGCTGCCTTCTTAATCAGCATGGGCTCCTTGTTCCTTCTACCATTATCCACCATCCGTCGCAGACGGACTGGCCTTGCCTCTATCTTCCCCCAAATAGGACGCTCGCGTCGAAGAAAAGTTTCATGAGATCGGTCCTGAGGTAGGACGGGAAGGCTTTGGCTCTGAGGTCTGAGATTTGATCTGAGGTCTAAGTTCTGAACAGAAAGCCCCTACCCCAGCACTTCCCTGACCTTGCGCGACAGATTTTGCAGGGTGAAAGGCTTCTGCAAAAACGCGGCGCCGCTTTCGATGGTGCCTTCGCTGACAATCGCGTCCTCGGTATATCCCGAGAGGTAAAGCACCTTGGTTTCCCGACGGGTCTCGGCCAGTTGCTTGACTAATTCACGACCACCCATCCCGGGCATGACCACGTCGGTGATGACGAGATCGATCTTGCCCTTGTGCCGAGCGGCGAGGGCGACGCCGTCTTCGCCGTTTTCCGCTTCCATCACTGCGTATCCCTTGGCCGCGAGCGTTTCCCGCACCAGTTGACGCACCGATTCTTCGTCTTCTACCAACAACACAGTTTCGCTGCCTCCCAAAGCTGCGTGTGGCACGGGAAGTGAATGCTTCTCCGCCACGCCGGCGTCGCGCGGCAGATAAATTTGGAAGGTGGCGCCGCGCCCTTCTTCGCTCTGCACCATCACGTATCCGCCGCTCTGCTTCACAATGCCGTAGACGGTCGACAGCCCAAGCCCGGTTCCCTTGCCTTTTTCTTTTGTGGTAAAGAACGGCTCAAAGATTCGCGACTGGGTTTCCTTGTCCATGCCCATGCCCGTATCGCTGACCGAAAGCATGACGTAGTGGCCAGGCCGGATGAAGGTTGGTCCGCGGTGATGATTCTCATCCACGACGATTTGTTCGGTCTGAATGGTGAGCGTTCCCCCGGTCGACATTGCGTCCTTGGCGTTCACCACAAGGTTCATCAACACTTGTTCCAACTGGCCGGCGTCGGCGCGGGTGTGAGCCGCATCGGGAGTCAGGCTGGTAATGAACTCCACATTTTCACCAATCAGAGGCCGGAGCAGGCGCTCCATGTCAGCGACAATGGCATTGACGTCGACGACTTTCAGTTCCAGCAATTGCTTGCGGCTGAAGGCCAGCAACTGCCGTGTCAACGTGGTGGCGCGGTCTGACGCCTGCTGAATGGCCAATGCCTTCTCGCGCAGCACGTTTTCCGGTTCTAGCTCGGCCAACATTACTTCCGCATAACCGCTGATCACCATCAGCAGGTTGTTAAAGTCGTGTGCCACTCCTCCGGCAAGTCGTCCCACGGCTTCCATTTTTTGTGCCTGGCGGAACTGATCCTCCAGCACCCGGCGGTCGGTGACGTCTTCGGCAATTGCCTCCAGGACATCCGCCGGCTCGTCCGCGCTGCTCACTGCCCGGCCACTGATGCGCACGGTGATGGCCTTGCCGTCCTTGCGCTTCCACTGCACTTCGATTCCGTCCAGACGTCCGCTGCGGCGGAATTCTTCGATCAGCCGGGTATGCTCTTCGGTATGCGCGAACACATCTTTCGTGGGATCGAGCAATAGCACTTCTTCCGCCGATCCGTATCCCAACATCGTGATCAGCGCGGGATTCACGTCCAGAAATCTTCCTTCCAGACTGGAGCGGTAGATTCCGTAGACCGAGCTCTGCACCAGCGAGCGGTAGCGCGCCTCGGATCGGCGCAGCGCCTGCTCGTTTCTCTTGATCTCCACGGCGCTGGCCAGTTGCCGCGCCACGAAGGTCAGAATCTCCTTGTCGCGCTCGCCGTAGCGGATGTTCTTGGAGTAGGTCTGGACCACCAAGGCTCCAAACGTATGGCTGTTGACTTTCAGCGGGACGCCCATCCAGTCGAGGGAGCGCGATCCGTTGCGCGCAACCTCGCCGCGCTCTTCCATGGCCTGCAGCACTTCGGGAGTTGCCAGCAGTGGTTGTCCGGCGCGAATGACATAGTCAGTAAGTCCGCGGGCCAGTTTCCTCGGAGACGGTGCCGCGTCCTGCTCATCGACGAAATAAGGGAACGTAAGCAACTCGGAGGCGGGATCGTAAAGCGCGATGTAGAAGTTCCGCGCGTACATCAACTCATCCACAATGCCGTGGACGGCGGCGAAAAACTGTTGCAGATCGTGAGCGCTGCTGCTCTTCTCGGCCACCCGGTAGAGCGCCGAACTCAGCGCCTCCACTCGCTTGCGATCGGAAATATCGTGGTAGCCGGCGTAGAAGCCCGCCATCTTTCCATCCAGCAGAAGGGGCGCGCAGGACATGGAAACATCCAGCAAAGTTCCGTCTTTCTTTCTGCGCTGCGTTTCGAGGGTGATGCGTTGGCCTTTCGCCAGGGCTTCGGTCACCCACTGGGACTCCGCCAGCCGGTCCGGAGGCACCACCAGATTTTCCAGGGGCTGCCCGACCACTTCGGCCGCTTCATATTCGAACATGCGCACGAAGGTTTCATTGGCCAGCAGCACGCGATGGCCGCCATCCGCGATGCTCAACCCGTCGGGCGATGCCTGAAACATCTGTTCCAGAAATTGCAGGCGGCGCTCGGGGGTCTGTTGATTCTGTCTGCGAGGTTCGAGGAGCGGAGGGACCGGGCAGGAATGTTCCGAGCACGCCCCCGGGGTGGGCGAGGCGCCTTTTCCCGGTTGAACATTTTCAGGCAGGGCGTTTTCCGGCCTTACAAATGCAGGCGGAGCTCCGCTTTTCAGCGCCTGCTTGAGCCGGCTGGCGGCGGTTAACTCCGCCCGCCCTGATTGGGTGACACGTTCCCCCATCCGCGAATTCCCTTCCGAATGCGCAGTCCAAGGACATGGTAGAACGCGGAGTACCGAGTCGAAAGTTACCGGGGTAATCCTAAAACGAGACAGTCCGAACTCGGGAGTGCTTCGGGCCGGGCTAGTTTGCACAGCGTTTCTTCAACTGGCCATAGACTTTGTGACGCACGAACCGAACGAGCGACAGGGCAGAAAAATCACCGACTTCTCCCCTGATACAAACACCTCAGGAAATAAAAAGTTTTGCTGAATTTCTGTCGCCTGACCGCCAGGGTTGGACTCGCGGCGGACATCTTCGGCCAGAACATCGGCATCGAATCAATTAACCAGATGGTTAATTGGTAAAGATTTGTTGGCTGAGTTAGGAGGCAGCATTTATGACAGTGGCAACAAGAAATAGGACCTTTGTGAAAGTGGCCGGAGCGCTGCTGGCGGTGGGACTGTTGGGGGCAACGCTTACGGCTGAGACCAGCGCCGCTTCGCGGTACGACAATCAAATACAGACGACGGTGACCGAGAAACTGTCGGCCAAGAACGAGTTCCGTAATGTGAACGCCACCGTTGAACAGGGCATCGTGACTCTCACCGGCACGGTGGATCTCTACCAGGCGAAGCTGGACGCCGCCAAGCTAGCGCGCAAAGCGGGGCACACCGAGGGGGTGCGCAACTTGGTGAATGTCGCAGGTAAGAATGTGACGGACGCCGAACTGGAGCAGAAACTGGCCAAGAAGCTGCGTTACGTGCGCGTCGGGTATGACATCACGTTCGACTATTTCGCGCTGGCCGTGAAGGATGGCGTGGTCGTGGTCGAGGGCCAGGATCGAACCGGCCTAGGCCACGATGAAGCTCTCGCCGATATCGCCAACATGCCTGGGGTAAAGGACGTAATCGACAACGTTTCGCTGGAGCCGGTATCGCGGTTTGACGATGAACTGCGTTTGCGGGCGATGCGGGTCATCTATGGCAATTCTGTGCTGAGCAAATACGCGATCGATCCGGCGCGTCCGATTCGCATCATCGTGGACAACGGGCATGTGACGCTGTACGGATCGGTCGATAGCGCGATGGACAAGACCATTGCCGGACTCAAAGCCAATCAACTGCCCGGCGCCTTCAGCGTCGACAATAAACTGCAGGTCGAGGGAAAATCGGGCCAGCAGGGACTGTAAAAAGGGATGGTAAGGTTGATCGAGCGGTGAGGAGAAAGGCGCGGCCACGAGCCGCGCTCTTTTTCGTTTTGCCGGTATTTTGTGGGGCGCAAACTCAAGGCAAGCGGTTGATCAGGGAGGCGACGTAGCCGGCCCCGAATCCATTATCGATGTTGACCACGCTGACGTTCGAGGCGCAGGAATTGAGCATGCCGAGCAGCGCGGCCATGCCCTTGAACGATGCACCGTAACCCACGCTGGTGGGAACGGCGATGACGGGAACGCCGACCAGACCTCCGACAACGCTGGGCAGGGCGCCTTCCATGCCGGCGCAGACGATGACGACGCGGGCGCGCATCAGCGCTTCCCGATGGGCCAGCAGGCGGTGAATACCGGCAACGCCGACATCGTAGAAATGCTCGACTTCGTTGCCCATCATTTCGGCGGTGACCACGGCCTCTTCCGCCACCGGGATGTCGCTGGTTCCGGCCGAGACCACGGCAACCATGCCCTTGCCGTATTTTGTGGGATCACGCTCGAGAACGATGGCGCGGGCGAGATCGCGATATTCGGCGGCGTGAACTTTTTTCCGCACCGCGGCAAATTGCTTTTCGCTGGCGCGCGTGGCCAGGATGTTGCCTCCGTGGGCAGCCAGGCGAGCGAAAATTTCTGCAACCTGCGCCGGCATCTTGCCTTCTCCGAGAATGACCTCCGGCATGCCGGCGCGCAGAGCGCGATGATGGTCGACCTTGGCGAAGCCAATATCCTCGAAGGGCAAATGCCGCAGGCGAGCAACCGCGTCGTCGGGCGTCAGTTTGCCTTTGCGGACTTGCTCGAAAAGTTTGCGGATGGATTCAGCGTTCACGCAGCACGCAGCGGTCGGCATCTAGCCCGGCCGAGATCTAGATTAGCATCCGGGCAATGTCACCAATCCCGGGGCTGCGCCTAGCGCGGCGTGCTGGTAAATGAGCGCAGTTTGGCAATCACGGTGGCGCACACTTTGCGGGCCAGCCCAGGCTCGTTGAGATGCGCCAGGAACAGTCGCCGCAGGCCACTGGGCGCCACTTTGCCGGCAAGATAGGCGTCATAAATCTGGTTTCCGATGCGATGGCCCAGATCCCGTGCGGTGGAGTCGAACTTACTCTTGTCGGCACGGATTGAGGCCTGCGCCAGTCTTTCGCAAGCCGTGCGGGATAGCGGCGACGAGTCTTGCGGGACGGGACGCGAGGGATAGAGCACTCGCGAGCCGAAATAGGCAACGGCGTGTTCCATCAGCAGCGCGTAGAAATTGTCGATCGCGTTGTTGCGCGGATCGCTTCCGTTTACGGCGCTGCGCTCGTCGGCGTTGCCATGGAGTAGCTGCGGCAAACCCTGACAGGCCTGATGCAGGAAGCGCGTCGCATCTTCGGCGGCGTGGAGCATCTGGAATTCGCGAAAATAGAAAGCATTCACCTTCGGCAGGTAGGCGCTGCCGCGCTCTTCGGCACAGGCAAACATAGCGTCGCGCTCCGCCTCGGCAATGCCCTTGCGCGACAGCAGACGGCGCAGCATGGCGCCGGAGCGCCCGCCATAAACCTCCGGCAGCATGTCGACCAGAAATTTCGGCTGCGTGCCGTTGTGTGGCGAGTAGCGGTTAATCTCGAGGAAGCGCGCCAGACTGTCGATCAGGTTGTAAATGGTCGGAGCAAAATCTGGACCATCGTCCGAGCGGCTCCACTGATCGAGAAACAAGCGGTAGCTTTCGTATTTCTCAAGCGGTGTGGCGTTGAAGACGCACAGCACGTCGTCGTTGACACGGACAGCTTCGACTTTGGGGGTACGCTCTCCGGCCGCGCGCCAGTACAGCGCGTCGATATTCTGCAACACAGTGAGGATTTTTGCACCCGGCAAAAATCGGTGCACCTCGCGCGGTAAATGCCCGGGAGCGAGATGCGACTCGCCAAACAATACGAAGATCACGGCCTCAGGATGACGCAGGCGAGTTTCGGCGATTTTCGCAGCGGCGTGACGGTCGCGGGCGCCAATCTTGCGCAGATCGTCGCGCGGCATGCAGTCAAGGCCGTAGAGAGCTTCGCCGTGATCGCGCGCGGTCACCAGCAAATCGTAAAACGGAGTCCAGTCGTATCCCCAGTCGAGATCGAAGCGGATGCGCTGGCGAAGTTCGTTCTCGTCGATCTCGCGGCGCCACCATTCGTCGAGGATGTGCTGGTCGCGCACGTAAATGGTTTCAACCCCGAGCACCACGGGGCGGTCGCCGGCCAGCGCACGCTGCTCCATCAACGACCCGGCATGGCGTTGCGCCGCAGGCAGCGCGTGGTAATCGCCGATCAGGACTACGTCGGCGGAGTGCAGGGCGCATTGCAGTTGGGCGGCATCGAGCAGCCCATCGTAGCGGCGAAAGGCCTGATTGAATTCGCGAAGATATTTACGGCGGTGATGCGAATCCTGGGCGCGGATTTCGCGCTCGACTCCTGCCAGCGCGTGCAGCTGGGCAGCGCTGCGGCGGGATCGAAGGTTGGCGGTGCTGGCCATGGGTCGCTCTGTACCTCGCTTGACTTCTAGTCCATCGACTCCCTATGCTCCGGAGTTCGGTAGAGATTCGCTGCCGTCCCTCAGGGGCTAGCTCCTTTTCCGTTCTCCGACCCGGCGCTTACGTGCCGGGCTATCCCACGCCGCCCTTGCCGGGCTGGGGGGAAGCGGCTTGCTCTGCCGTTCGCTCTAAATGCCGCAAGGCGCTTCATTCGAAAAGGACCTCGTTTGTGCTCAACCGTCCGCCGCTGAATCTGACGATCGCCGCCACGGGGGCCAGCGGCGTCATTTTTCTGCGGCAGTTACTGCTGGCCGTCGAGCGCGACCAGCGCATCGAGACCGTAAACTTCATCGCCTCCGACAGTGCGCTGCGAGTCATGGCCGAAGAGTTGAGCCTGAAGGGCCGGTCCAACCTGATCGGCCGACTTCTCGGCCCTTCTTCGGGGAAGTCGAGCAACCGTCCGTCGCGCCGAATCAGTAAAATCCACCTGCAATCCAACGCTGACATTGGCGCCAATGTGGCCAGCGGTTCTTATCCCGCCGACGCCATGATCGTCATCCCCTGCAGCGTTGGCACTCTGGCCCGTATCGCCAACGGCGTCGCCTCGCATCTGATTGAGCGCGCGGCTGACGTTTCCCTTAAAGAGAAGCGCCCGCTGGTGCTGTGCCTACGCGAGACCCCCCTCAATAAAATCCACATCCGCAACATGTACCGGGCGGCCGACGCCGGAGCCACGATCTTCCCCCTGATTCCGGCCTTCTATTACCAGCCCCTATCTTTAGATGAAATGGCTCGCGAATTTGCCTATCGCGTGCTGGCTCATCTGGGCCTTCCTCAGCCCCACGCCTTTCGCTGGAAGGGCTGAACAATCAACAACTTGGCGGCCTAGGGAAAATACCTTCCTGCCCTCAGTAACATCGCCATCGGGATGCCAGGAATTCAGTGTAGAAGGGCCAAAGGTGCTGGCGGCAGATGCCCGCCGGCCATGTACGGGCGGGGAAGGTCTTGGCACTTTTTCACCGCCCGCAATTTCCCAAGCTCGAATCTCGGAGGAAGAGCGTAGAATGCGGCCAATTCCGGGAAGGATGAGTTCATGTTCAGAGCAGGTTGCGTGGGGCTCCTCGCCTTAGCGATTCTGGGGATTGGAGCGAACGCGGACGATCGCAATCCCGTGTCGGGCAGCGCCAAAGCGGCGAAGGCGGGCGGGTATGAGTTCCGCATCAACTGCGCGCTGTGTCACGGGCTGGGCGCTCACGGCGGAGGCCGCGGTCCCGATTTGACGCGGGCGGCCAAGAAGCATACCCACTCCGACGCGGAGATGTTTCAGGTGATCAGCAACGGCATTCCCGGAACGGCCATGCCGGCCAATGGGACCAATGGGCAGGGCGTGGGAATGACGGATGAGGAAATCTGGCAGATCATCACCTATCTTCGCAGCCAGGAAGTGAAAGCTCCGGCCCACGCGGAAGGCGATGCAGCCCGGGGCAAGGATTTGTTTTACGGCGACGCGAATTGCTCGTTGTGTCACATGGTTGCGGGGAAGGGAGGCCGGCTCGGTCCCGAGCTGACTGCCGTGGGCGGGTCGCGGACCCGCGAAGCGATCATCGATTCGGTGCGTAATCCGAGCCGAAGGCTGGCATGGGGATTGACGGAGGCGAGCAAAGAGTTTCCGCAGGAATACGAGAGCGTCACTGTGGTCACGGCGGACGGAAAGCAAATCAAGGGCATAACGCTGAACGAAGATAGCTTCAGCGTGCAAATCATGGACACCAGCGAGCAGATTCATCTGCTGGAGAAAGACAACCTGAAATCGTTTCAGAAGAGCCGGCAGTCTGCCATGCCGACCTATGGCACCGACCTGCTAAGCGACAAAGATCTTAAAGACATTGTGGCCTACTTGAGCAGCGTGGGGGCGAAATGACGGGGTGGGCGGCGAATAGGACGATGCCAAGAAGTTGGGGCCGAATTTCTGAAGGCTTCAGACTAGCGTGGACGAGCGCCGCTTCAGCGCCGCGTCGCCGAGCCCTGCCATGCGCGGGCTGCAGCCACGGTGGCCGCAAGATTAAGGCGGCGATTCTGGCAACCGGATTGTTTGTGGGGATGGTTTCGAGCTGGGGACAAGCGCAGGTCACCTTCGAACGGCTCGTTCATTCGGCCCAGGAACCGCAGAACTGGATGACCTACTCGGGCGACTACGCCGGGAAGCGGTTCAGCGCGCTCGATCAGATCAATCTGGCCAACGCGCACACCCTGGTTGCGAAGTGGGTTTATCAGACGGGAGCGACCGGCAAGCTGGAGACTTCGCCGCTGGAGGTCGACGGAATTCTCTATGCCAGCGCGCAGGAGGACCGCGCGTTCGCACTCGACGCGCGCACGGGACGTCCCCTCTGGATGTACCAGCGGCAACTGCCGGGAGACATTCGCCCCTGCTGCGGGCGAGTGAATCGCGGGCTGGCGATTCTGGGCGACAAAGTTTTTCTGGGAACCCTCGATGCCCATGTGATCGCGCTCGATGCGAAAACGGGAAATGTTGTCTGGGACAAGGTCGCGGCCGACTATCGCACGGGGAACAGCTTCACGGTGGCGCCGCTGGCGGTGAAGAATCTGGTGGTGATCGGTATTTCCGGTGGGGAGTATGGAGTGCGCGGATTTATTGATGCCTATGACGCAGCGACGGGCGAACGCAAATGGCGCTTCTACACGGTTCCGGGGCCAGGCGAACCCGGGCATGAAAGTTGGCAAGGCGATTCCTGGAAAACGGGTGGGGCTCCGGCCTGGAACACGGGAACCTATGATCCGGTGACGAATCAGATTTTCTGGCCAACGGGCAATCCTGCGCCGTCCAATCGCGGCGCGGGGCGGGCAGGCGACAACCTCTACAGCAATTCCCTGCTGGCGTTGAACGCCGACACCGGCACGATGAACTGGTATTTCCAGTTCACCAAGCACGACGAGCATGACTGGGATGCGACGCAGATTCCAGTGATCATCGAGGCTGGCGGCAAGCATCTGATCGCACAGGCTGATCGGAATGGATTTTTTTATGTCATCGATCGCAGCAACGGCAAACTCCTGTCAGCGAATGCCTACGGCAAGACCACCTGGAGCGACACGAAAGACGCAGAGGGGCGCCCGGTGGCGAACAGTCAATCGTCGCCAACGCTTACGGGGCGTACCGTTTGCCCGGGAGCGCTCGGAACCACGAACTTCATGGCTCCGACCTACGATCCGTCGACCGCGTTGTTCTATGTGACGGCGCGCGATCAGTGCGACACTTTCAGCACCGCTCCGCAGCCCTATGAGGCGGGCCACGCTTATTACGGCAGCGCGTATTTTCCCTCGGAAGAGGCGGAGCCGTATCGCGGATTCCTGAAGGCGATCGACCCGGCAACCGGGCAGATCAAGTGGAAGTTCGAGCACACCTCGCCGACCTGGTCGGGGGTGCTTTCAACCGCAGGCGGCCTGGTGTTCAGCGGCGACGCGGAAGGAAACTTCATCGCCTTTGACGCGGCATCCGGCAAACCTGTCTGGCATTTTCAGATGGGCGGCGCAGTCTATGCCCCGCCCATGGCCTTTGCAGTCGACGGAAAACAGTATGTGGCAATCGCAGCGGGCAGCGCAGTGTATGCCTTTGGATTGCCATAACCGATGTTGATCCTGGTTCAAATTGCTCTCATGAAGGAAATTGCAACCTTGGAGTGTACCGTGAAGTGCCTGGCGCTGCCCGACCCCGTGCGGACGACGAAGAAGGCGATTCGGATTACGCGATTCGGAAAGTCCGTCGCCGAGGTCTTTCCACCTTCGCCCGACCCCGCCTCGGATTGGATGGGCGCGATGAACAGCCGCAGCGAAATCCTGGGGGGTATGATTTCGCCCGCGAACGGCCCACCGCTCAGCTCTTGACCTGACCTTGGTGACCGCAGATGCCACAGCCTTCTGGGACTGGGAGAGAATGCGACTCGGGGGAACGTAGGGGCGCTAAATTAGATGCGCAGTCTCCGACGTCCTACGCCGGCCAGAAGGGCGAGTCCCGTCCCTAGCAAGCCCAAAGTGCCGGGTTCTGGAACCGTCGTGGTACCGCCTCCGCCTCCTCCGCTGCTGCAGCCACCCCCGATGACGTTGCTATCTAACGTCACCGCACCATTGATGGCCAAAGCGCTGCCGCAGCCGATGGTTGCGCCGGTCGTCAGGGTAATGCTGGTGAGCGCCAGAATATTCCCTGCAAACGCCGTTCCAGTTCCCAGCGTGGCGGAGCTGCCAACCTGCCAATAAACGTTCGAGTCTGACAAACTATTCGTGAAAATAACCGATGAGGAGCTGGCCGTGGTGAGCGTACTCCCGATCTGAAAAACGAACACGGCGTTGGGATTGCCCAGAGGGTTGAGGGTAAGCGCCCCAGTCAATTGAGCCGAGCTGGCGAAGAAATATACGCCGGGGGTTAGCGTCATTCCTCCCAGATTCTGCCCTGTCAACGTGGCGGTTCGAGTCAGACCCGCCGCGCTATTGTAAGCCGTGGTCAGATCAGATTCAGCGGTCAGCGCCGCCGCGTTTCCCGCGTTGATGGTTCCTCCGGTGACCATTCCCGGGGGAAATCCGGTGACGGCGGTGCCTGGCCAGACGCCAAGGTCTCCCCCAAGGACGCTGGAGCCGGTGTTGGTGACGGTCGACCCAGCCAGCACGGAGTAGTTGCCGGCGGTCCCAAGGTTCACCGAGGTGGCATAAGCACTGAGTCCGAACAGGGGAAGCAGCGAGAACGAGAGAGACAAGAGATGAATCGCGCGCGACCTCATGATCTTTTCCTACCTTCTTTTTTCCTACCTACCAGGGCTCTGCCAATGAAATCAGCGGCATTGTGCGACACCCTATCCGCTTCAGTAACGCAGCAAGCTCGCTGATTTCCTTGGCCGGCCAGCCGAGACGAAAGAACGAGGGACGGGGGACCGGGGAGATACGTTCTTTCACGTCTCTTCAGTGACCCTACAGTCGTTACTCCCCTACGGTCTGATCAAAATTGCTCAGCCCTGAAATTTATCCTGAAATCCGTCTCCATTGCCTTCCCCGGGAGAAGCTTCCCATGGCTCCATCCCGGGCACGCATTCGTGTCTGGCAAAAGTCCAATCTGACGGTATTTCACTCTTTCTCTCTGATGGTATTGACAACAATTCGCCTCTAGCGTTAAGTTCGATCCAACACCGGAAAGGAGGTGGTCGGATGATAAGTTCTGATGGCAGTAGTTGGGATGTTCCAAGACCAGGTGAGGTGGCTGAGACTTAGAGCGGGTTGCTCTAAGCGGGGCTTCGGACGCGGGAAACAGTGCACGACGCGCCGGAAGCTACAGCCCGCACACTACCGGTGAATTAGGATTGGATCCGCCTGACGCAGGTCGGTCAGGAATCCCGGAGTTGCCGTAGAGGCCACGTAGAGTGACCACCTCTTGGTCAATCCCAAACAGTCCACCGGACGGGGCTTGAGTCTTCAACGACTTAAGCCCCGTTTGTTGTTGGTTATCAATGGGTTTCCCGAGATTCGGTTTTCACGACCGTTTGAACTTTACCAACAACGTTCGAAGAACGGATCCCCGTGACCATCCCATTTTGTGACCACACTTGTGACCAAGCCTGGTCTCGGCAGTGGCATGGTGGCGTGCGTCCCTACCGAACGCAATCTGAAGTTCCACCCCCAGCACATGCAAAAATATTTCTAACGGCAGAGTCGAGGCTGAGGTCGTCAACCAACTCGGCCCGCGGCGCACGGGTCTCGGGGATGGTGATTCCACCAACCAGGCGACGTTGTTGAAGGGGGTTACTCTCGAAGGTGCGTGCCATTGAGTATGCAGATCGACAGAGTATGCAGATCGACGCAGACAAGATAGAACGTCTGGACGAACAAAGTGAGTTGCTACTCAGGATGTACCAGCTAGAACTTGCTAAGGACCCTGGCAGCCATGCCACCGCGGTTTCCCGCAGCAATATGATTGTTTTGAGGCACACCACTGACCAGATTTATGGAGGGGCCCGCTTCGTTAACCCGGTCGTGAGCGACAGGTCCCTACCCTCACCGCAATTCTTCGAGGTGTTTGCTCAGGTCCTCACCCCGGCAACTTCGGCTAGATTGCAATTTTCACAGTCTAGTCCGTGGAGTCTGAGCCGGGACAACAGGCGACAGATCATCCAACGTCTCAAGTTCACACCCCATCTCCATTGCGGTCATTGGCTGATATTTCGTAGACGGCACTCAATCCGCGGCAATCAAGCGTCGGTCACGATGCGGCTCTGTGCGGGGCTGTCCCGTGCTGAGTTCGCACTTCTCGCCCACCCCCGCGCCGCAAGTCGGGCAACGGATCGCTTGAACTTGTTTGAGAGTAGGCCTCTTGGTCTTCACGGTTAGGATGATGCGGCAAGCCGCAGAAAAAGAATGGTCAATTTTGCACGAAAGCTCGGAATAGTTGTCGCACAATCGCGATTCGCCTTCATTTCCCAGGGGCGAAAAGCTATTGCCCGCAGAAAGCAAGAAGTGTCCGATGGACTTGCAGCGTTTTGCCTTTGTGCTCGTAATAGATGAAGCCCGATTTCTTGAACCTGTTCATGAAAAAGCAGATGCGCGAGCGAGTAGTGCCTACCATTTCTGCCAGTGTCTCTTGACTTATCTTGGGGACCGTGGCCTCGGGTGGTCCATGCCCGTCATAGTGGGCGAGCAGCAAAAGAATACGCGCCAGTCTTTTCTCGCTCGGATTGCAATGTTGGTCAACTAAATCCTGCTGGTACCGGATGTTCCTCACCAGCACGTACGCCCAAAACAGATTTGCCAACTTTACGTGTCTTGCCAGTGCGGCCAGCATAGGCTTTCTGCTAATTCGCAGCAGGGTGCAGTCTGTTATCGCGCTGGCCGACGCCGTTCGGAAAGACTGTCCAGCGATGGAATCTTTGCCGACAAAATCGGCACCACTCAAGATGTCGAGGATGGCTTCCTTTCCGATTTGGGACTTAGCGCTGAGTTTCACCTGCCCCTCTTGAATTACAAACAACGCATCAGCCGCATCGCCTTGAGCGTAGATTGTTTGCCCTTTGGTGAAGGACATCATCTTCCGACCAGCGCCGGTGGTTGTGAGAAAGGTTTGCGGGTTGAAAGCGCGTCTTGGCTTGGCCATTGGGCTGCTGACCCCTTACTAGCGCGAGCGATCTCACATTGGAGCACGCGAAGCAATGATGACGCTGTTCAATATCGCTCGCAATTCCGAACTGGTCAAAAAGGGCTGTTTCCCAGCCCCCGCAAGGGAATGAACCCATTGCTGACGAAGTGTGTGGTTTCGATGGCCAGCCCGGTATACCCAATGAGACGCCACAAGCAGAGCGGTCATGGGGGTTCTCACTCGAGTGGAAACAGTTCGTCAAACAAGCGGAGAAGCAACTGCGTGTAGGCCTCGGAGCCATGCTCCTGCACATAACGGCGTTCAGCAGAGTGCACAGGATTAGTCTCTGCGTGCGTTTCAATCCGGAAGGTGGCGTGTGACTGTCGGTTAGGCTCTGCGACGCGCTTCTTGATCTCCTCGGACGGTACGATCCCCTTTTGTAGGCGGTCACGGGCCCCGCGTAGGTTTTGAAATAGGTCGTCAAGATCATGAATCACACGCAAGGCTTCAACGGCTCCGCAACCATCAGCGACCTTACCATCAGGACCCAACGCAAATACGTTTGGCATCGTCCAGATCGTTTGGGTTCCCCGTGCCCACATCAACTGGGCAAGGGTGTAGGCCCCATCGCGCATGTTGTGAATCTCGGCGACTGAGACAATCGCTTCGTCGGGCGCTCCGATCTCTCGGGCGTATTGATTCCAGACATCGACAACCCGCTGCTCGGAGATGAGCCTCGCCGGGTTGCGGGCTGCCTCATACTCCGCGTGGGCAACCCGCTGACGGATACTGTTGCGAGCCCAAGCCGGAGGCAGTTCTTTCGCAAAGAGACCTGCGATTTCGGACACGAAGGAACGGGCGTCGGCTTCTGAGCGAATTCCCCCCGCAATTTCGTTGATGCGAATGGCGGCTTGCGTATCTCGTTCGTACTCGTAGCGAGCGTGCTGCTGCGTGCTCGCCTGCGAGCCAACCGAATCGCCCTGCGGGAGAACCGCGACCAGCAGTGCGAAGACAAATCCGAGGATCATGCATGCTACTCCCAGACCTTACTTGACAGGGCTTTGGCTAAGCAGCGTCTTGATCTTATTCTCGAAGGCGTCTTTGTCCACCATACCTGCGTGCGACTCCGCAATCTTTCCGTCACGGCCGATGAGCAAAGTCACGGGGAGAGAAGGGAGTCCGCCGTATCGGTTGGCTAGGTCTTGGTTGGCAATCACTACTGGATAATTCAGCTTGTGCTCTTCGAGAAATGGCTTCACTGATTTCCAGCCGTCCTCATCCATGGAAACGCCAACCGCCGCCAATCCGTCCTTCCGGTACTTATTTTGGAACTCTACATACCAAGGAATCTCAACTTTGCAGCCAGTGCACCAAGTAGCCCAGAAGTCGAGCAGAACGACTCTCCCTTTGTAAGCGGATAATTTGACCGGGGAGCCAGCAGAGTCGTCAAGAGTGAAGTCCGGAGCGGGTTCGCCGACTTGAGGAGCGGGCTGTGCAAGTTGAGGAGCGGTTTGACAGGCAAGGAAGGGGCACATCGCGACCAGGGCAATGGCGAAAGTGCGAAGTAACATCAGAGCGACCTCCTAGGTAAACAAACCGTCAATTCGGTACATGGTACATCGGAATCTCCTCTTTGGTTCAAAACCGCAGCGATTTTGTGCTCCAGGCTGCGGCTCGCCGAGAGGGTGAAACCAGCGACTTTCCAATTCGCCCCGTCTCCTTATATTGAAGAAATGCCACGCACCGCGAAGCAAGCTGAACCCAGCACCGGTTCCCTCAGGCCGACGCAAATTGCGGACTCCTGCGTGTCCTGCATCGAGGAAATCACTGCGTTCGCAAACGGTTGGAGCATCAAGCCAGGACGGAACGATTGCGTGACCGTTTTCCGCGATCTGATTGCGTGCCTCGGCGCCCATTCCCGACATCGGTATCTCGCACTTCCTCAGCTAGGAAAAGA
>Ga0210406_10003916_pt1 | contig 16163 bp, 11 predicted proteins | sample IncBWC30MmetaG_FD_155454 | JGI IMG/M metagenome (GOLD analysis project Ga0210406, IMG submission 155454) | Forest soil microbial communities from Barre Woods Harvard Forest LTER site, Petersham, Massachusetts, United States - Inc-BW-C-30-M | ecosystem: Environmental > Terrestrial > Soil >... | reverse complement strand
GTGGGCTCGGACGTGCTCGCCTGCTTGTGCCCGGATCCCTGTCCCCTCTGGAGTAAGCCGATGACGTTGACCCGATTCGTCACTAAAAACGCGTTCCGCAACAAGCGCCGCAGCATTCTGACGGTACTGAGCATCGCTTTTTCTTTGTTGTTGCTCACCCTGATGATGACGATCTGGCGGGGCTTCTATCTCGACAAGGGTAGTGCGGAATCTGCTCAGCGATTGGTAGTGCGCCACCGCGTTTCTCTTACCTTCAATCTGCCCGGCTATTACCGAGAAAAGATTCGTGCACTTCCCGGAGTTGTTGGCGTGGTTCCAGTCTCGTGGTTTCAAGGGGTTTACAAAGACCAGAAACCGGAGAACTTCTTCGCCCGGTTCGGCACTGATCCCGACGAGTTTTTCAAGGTTTTCCGCGACATGCAGATACCCGACGATCAGGTAAAGGCATGGCAGCGCGACCGCCAGGGAGTGATCGTAGATGATAGCTTGGCGCAAAAGTACGGCTGGAAACTGGGCGATCGCATTTCGATACAGGGCGATATCTATCCGGTGAATCTGGAGTTGAACGTGCGCGGCATTTTCCACTCGACGCCGGACAACAAATCGGTTTACTTCAATGCCAAGTATGTGGAAGAAGCCGTGGACTTCTTCAAGGGGCGAGCCGGAACATTCACCATACTCGCGGCCTCACCCGCGGACGTGAGCAAGATCGCTAGCACCGTCGACGACATGTTCCGCAACGCTCCTCAACCCACTAAGACGGAGAGTGAGAAAGCGTTCGGCCTTGAGTTCGTGGCCATGATGGGTAACGTCAAGGCCTTCATTCTAAGCATCTGCTCGGCGGTGGTCTTCGCCACGCTGCTGGTTTCTGCCAACACCATGGCGATGTCAATTCGTGAACGAACGCGGGAAGTCGCTGTTCTAAAGACCTTGGGCTTCACTCGGCGTAACGTTCTTGGGCTGTTTGTCAGCGAAGCGGTAGCGCTATCGCTGGTGGGTGGCCTCATCGGCGCTGGACTGGGCTGGGTGCTGGTTTTCGTTTTGACCCATTCTCCTCAGTTCTTCAGCTTCTTCCCGATGAAGGTGACGTTCGGGATAGGGACCGTCGCCCTATTCACCGCAGGTCTGGTGGGGCTGCTCAGTGCGGCGCTTCCGTCCTACCACGCCTCGAAGATCAACATTGTGGATGGGCTTCGCCACATCGGATAAGGGACATGACGCTGGGTCGCTTTGTGGTGCGCAACACGTTTCGGAATAAGCGGCGAAGCTTGCTGACCATGGTCAGCATCAGCTTCTCGCTGCTGTTGCTCACACTGATGATTTGCATCTGGCGGTCCTTTTATGTGGACCAGGTCGCGCCCGAGGCGTCGCGGCGCGTGATCACGCGCGACCGTGTCTCGCTGGCATTCTTTCTGCCGGCATTTTATCGCGAGAAAATTCGCAGCGTTCCGGGTGTAACAGCAGTCGCGCCGCTTACGTGGTTCGGAGGACGCTACATTGATGACCGGCCGTAACACTTCTTTGCTCGTTTGGCTACCGACCCCGATGAGTACTTGAAAGTAGCGTCAGACAAGATCCTCCCTCCGGAGCAGTTGAAGGCCTGGCGGCAGGATCGCGCCGGGGCCCTGGTGGATGTGACGCTGGCTCAGAAATACGGCTGGAAGATTGGGGATCGTATCGTGCTGCAGGGAACGATTTTCCCAGCCGATCTCGACTTGACCGTTCGCGGCATCTATCACCGCGATCCGCCCCAGAACGCTCTGTATTTCAACGCCAAGTACCTTGAAGAAGCGGTCCCTTGGTTCAAGGGCCAAGCGGGCTGGTACTCCACCCAAATTGGTTCGGCGGACGATGTAGGGAGAGTATCGAAGGAAATCGACGATATGTTCCGCAACTCGCCACTACAGACGAAGACCGAGAGCGAGAAGGCCTTTCAGTTGGGATTTGTGGCCTCGCTGGGCAATGTGAAGGCGTTCATCCTCTCTATTTGCGGAGCCGTGGTCTTCACAATCATGCTGGTTTCGGCCAACACGATGGCAATGTCAGTGCGCAGCCGCACCCGAGAGGTGGCGGTATTGAAGACACTCGGCTTCACTCGCCGGCGCGTGCTGTCGATCTTTGTGAGCGAGTCGGTCGCCTTGGCGGTCGCAGGCGGAGTTCTTGGAATTCTGGCAGCGATACCCGTGATTTGGTTCTTGACGCGCGGCTTCATCGCACTGGGAATTCCTCTTTCCATGAAAGTCAATGTGCAGACGGCGGGCTTGTCGTTGTTGGTAGCTCTGACTCTGGGATTGGTTAGCGGCTACGTTCCGGCATTCAACGCTTCGCGCATGAATATTGTGGACGGGTTACGTCACATTGGGTGAGTTGAGAGAAAACTATGGCGATACCGATCAGCTATAACATTCGCAATTTGCGGCTCCGCAAGGGTCTCACCCTCATGACGGCGCTGGGCATCGCGCTCACGGTCACGACGGCAATTTTTTTGATGGCGCTGGTGGCTGGCCTAAACCGCGCATTTGTCAGCAGCGGTAACGCTCTGAACGTGCTGGTGCTGCGCAAGGGTTCGGAAGCGGAGTTGACGGGTGGATTCGACCGGTCGCTCTTCCCCACCTTGAGTTCTTTGCCTGGCGTGGCGAAAGACAGCCATGGCGAGCCGATGGCTTCTGGCGAACTTGTTGTGGTAATCGTGTTGCCCCGAAAAGATGGCACGGGGGAAGTAAACGTAACCGTCAGGGGGATGATGCCGGACGGGCTTGAAATGCGGCCCAGTGCCAAGCTGATCGAAGGACGATGGTTTCAAAGTGGGCAGCGCGAAGTCGTGGTCAGCGACTCAATCCGGAAGCGCTTTTCCCACGCTAACATCGGGGACACCATGGAGTTCGGTAAAGGGTCGTGGAAAGTAGTGGGGATCTTTGATGCGGGTGGGTCAGCGTACGAATCGGAGATCTGGGGTGATGTGAATCAGGAGGCGTCGGATTTTGACCGACGGGAGGGCCTGTCGTCCGCTTACCTGCGCGCAACGGATCCCATCGCTGCAGACGCGCTCAAGAACCGGGTGAGTGACGATCAGCGGTTGAAGCTGGAGGGATTCATCGAGAAGGACTATTACGCCAAACAGACGAGTTCGGGCGCTCCGATCAAGGTGATCGGGATTGTGGTGGGCTTCATCATGGCGATCGGCTCAATTTTCGCCGCTATGAACACCATGTATGCCGCGGTCGCATACCGCGGTCGCGAGATTGCGACGCTCCGGGTTATTGGCTTTTCACGGCCCGCAATCCTGACGTCCTTTGTGTTGGAGTCTTTGCTGCTGGCCTTGTTGGGTGCAGCGGCGGGAATTCTGCTGATGCTTCCGTTTAACGGGATGCAGACCGGCACTTCCAATGCCGTGACCTTCAGCGAAGTGGTATTTGCGTTGCGCATCACCCCGCAGGTGGCGGGTTATGCGATCGCGTTCGCACTGATTATGGGATTTGTGGGCGGGCTTGCGCCCGCGTGGCACGCAGCCCGGCAGAATATTTTGAGTGCCCTGCGCGGTTAGACGAAGGCTGCCGGGAAACTATTGGGGGACTTAGAGCGTAATCATTCTTATGGCGATTGACACGAAACACGAAGACCTGCAGAGCCTGCGCATTGACCGCACGCAGAGAGGCGACTCCGGCGGAGAGCCACCGGCGTGGGCGCGCCGCTATATTCTGGTTGGCGTCGCGGTGGTAGCGCTTCTGGGCGTCATTACTTTGGCCTACCGAGCCTTCTCATCGGATGTGCCGGAGGTCGACGTGGTGCGAGCCACGGCGGAGACGAGCGGCAACGACGCGGGCGGCACCGTGCTTTCGGCAACGGGCTACATCGTGGCTCACCACACCATCAACGTGAACTCCAAAGTGACCGGCCGCCTGGCGTGGATCGGCGTGGAGAAGGGTGACAAGGTAAAGGAAGGCCAGGTGCTGGTTCGCCTGGAGGATCAGGAGTTCCGCGCGTCGTATGAACAGGCGCGGGGCGCGATCGGGAATGCCCGCGCTTATCTCGACGAGTTGCAGCACGGATCGCGGCCCGAAGAAGTTCAGCAAGCGCAGCACAATCTGGATGAAGCTCGGGCCACACTGTCGAATGACAAGCTTACGCTTGATCGAACCAAGGAATTGGCGGGGGGCGGTGTGGTCTCTCGGCAATCGCTCGACGACGCTACGGCCAAGTTCGAGTCGGATCAACAGCGGGTGAATTCTCTGGAAAAAGCGTTCCAACTCTCGAAGATCGGGCCGCGCGCGGAAGAGATTGCCCGCGCCCAGGGCGCGCTCATGCAGGCACAAGGCCAGCTCGACTATGCCAAGTCGCAACTGGATGCCACTGTGATCCGCGCTCCCGTAACCGGCACGATTCTTGACCGTACGGCAGAGAAGGGCGAGCTCATTACCGCGCAGTTTGCCAGCGCGGCGGCGGGTGGTCCTCAAGGATCGGTCGTGTCGCTGGCGGACTTGAACGATCTTCAGGTCGAACTCGATATTGCGCAGGCGGACTTTGCCCGCCTTGGTCCCACGCAGAGAGCAAAGGTCACGACCGACGCGTATCCCGATAAGGAATATGACGGCGTCATCGCCCAAATCTCACCGGAAGCGAACCGGCAGAAGGCAACCGTTCAGGTGAAGGTACAGGTGTTGAATCCGGACAAGTATCACGACGTTCAATTGCGGCCGGAAATGAACGCGACCGTAAAGTTTCTGGCAAACGATACACCGAAGAATGCCGCAGCGCCGTCGGGGGTCTACGTACCGTCAACGGCCATCCACGAGCGCGACGGCAAGAAGATCGTTTTGATCGCTTATAACGGAAAAGCGGTCGCGCGCGAAGTCCACGTGGTCGGCCAGCGCAGCGACGGTGCGCTCGTCAACGGATTGGTCGGGGGCGAAAGCGTGATTACGACCGCGCCAGCGACATTGAAAGATGGAGACAAAATCAAAATTAAGGGGCAATCATGAGCACAGTCGCACAACCGAACGTTGCCACGGGCACAAAAGTTGTACAGGTTCGCAGCGTGAGCAAGGTCTTCAAACGCGATGCCTTTCAGGTGACTGCGTTGGACGACGTATCCATCGACATCGCCAAGGGCGAATTCCTCGCCCTGATGGGGCCGTCGGGCTCGGGCAAGACCACGCTGCTGAACATGATTGCGGCCATCGATCGGCCAACCAGCGGCGAATTGCTGGTGCAAGGGCAGGATATTTTCCGCTTCAATGACTCGCAGACTGCCCGCTGGCGCAATGAGCACATCGGTTACGTCTTTCAGACGTTCAACCTGATTCCGGTGCTCACTGCCTTTGAGAACGTGGAACTGCCATTACTGCTGACCAAACTGACGTCGCAGCAGCGCCGCGAGCACGTATTGACTGCGCTCAAGCTCGTCGGGCTGGAGGATCGGGTCAACCATCTGCCCAAGCAGCTTTCCGGCGGACAGGAACAGCGCGTGGCGATTGCGCGGGCGATCGTGAGCGATCCCACCCTGCTGCTGGCGGACGAGCCTACCGGCGATTTGGACAGTCATTCCGCCACAGATGTCTTAGAAATTCTGAAGCGGCTGAATGAGGACTTTCACAAAACCATCGTGATGGTGACGCACGATCCTCACGCAGCGTCCTACGCGCACGTCACCCGACACTTGGAAAAAGGAATGCTGCTGCCTCCAGGATAAAGAGACGTACAGCGGAAAGGACTCGGGCAGACCTTGAAGACCTGTCTTGCTCCAGGCGGCGCGCGAGCTTATTCCACCTTCGCGAACTCGCGCGAGTCGGCATGCACCGGGGCATCCGTCGGTACCTCCGCAATCCATACCCAGGCTCGTCTGCCGTTTGCAAGCACAGCCTGCGCCTCGCCATACTCGACCAGACGGTTTAGCACCGTCGTGATCGACGCCATCGGGTCCTTGTGGCGGGCCACCAGAGCGGGCATTTTCCGCTCGAAATAGTCGCAAATGTCTCGCGCATTCATGGCTCGGCCAGCTTCCATCAGGATCATCCGGCAAGCCTTGGTAAAGCCCGGCTGACGGCCGCTGCTTTTTCGGTCGACCAGTTCCATCAACTCTTCGCTTAAGAGCGTGTCTCCGAAAATGTTCGCCAAACCGGAGATCGTCTGCTTGACGGTACCAATGCGCTTCATAATTTCGGCCCGCTGTTGCAGCAGTTGACGCAGTTCCCCGTGGGCCTGTCGAACCACTTCCTGCACGTGGCCGATGTCATACCTTTCAACCGGCGTGATTGATCCATTTGCTAGCTGCATGTTTTCCATACATCCCCCCAAAAAAGGCGTTTGAGCGGTTAAAGTCACCCCAGGGAAGGTGGCTTCTTCATTTGCTCCCAGAATCCCATAACCGAACGAGCACGACTGCTAGCCCGGCGCGCGCAGACCTACCTATCGCTCTATACGCAGAATGCGGACGGGTCGTTCCGTCGATCTCCGCCACTACCGAAGATCACTGGATTCGAGGGTTTAGACGAAGCAATTGTGGATTGGTTAACAAGGAAGAATGGATATCCGAGGATCCGGGGCCAAGCCTACGCCGTTGCTATCCCACCCACCGAATTCCTGATTTAAACACCCTCCGAATCGAGAATTCCAATGCACCCCACCACTGGAAATCGCGCGGCCGACGCCAACCTGAGTCCCGCACATTCCGATGGTACTGGTGATGGCGCTACTTCAGTGTGACGGCCGCAAAATCCGCGCTGGAACAGGTTCCGCTGCGCGTCCTGCTCGCGGGTAATGAAGAGGAAGATTTCTACCTGATTCGCGAGACTCTTGAGTCGCATCCGCAACCTGCTCGCGGCCGACCTCGACCATGCCGACCCGCTCGAAGAAGCCAAGCAAATGTTGCAGCAGAAGCCCTACGGTCTTGGCTTTGTTCGAGCACGAAACCGGGAACCCTGAAGCGGTTCAGTTTGTGGCTGACTTTCTTCACGCCGGGGTCTCGGTTCCTTTTATTTTATTCTGCTGACTGAAGATGCATACGGACAGACCGTCGCAGAAATCATTGAGGGCGGGACCTGAAACTGCGTGGCCAAGTCTCAACTCGACAGTGCGACTCTAATCCGCACGATTCGAAACACTCTGGCGTTCCATCCGCAAGACCAGCAAACCGCGCCGCAATCTTTGCGCAAGCGATCGCGTGCGGTCGAGCGGTCGACCGACACGATTTTCATCACCGATCTCCATGGCGTCATTGAATATGGGAATCCCGCGTTCGAGAATTTGACCGGCCAGGAACGCGACGAAGTATGCGGTCGCACCTCGCGAATTTCAAAATCGAGCGAGCGGGCGCCTGAGGTTTATCACAAAATCCGGAGACGATTCTTGCCGGTAATTCCTACCGCGGGATCCGCGGAGAATCGAAAAAAGAATGGAGAGTCGTATTACGTGGAAGAGAGCATCTGCCCGGTTCGAGACGCCTTGCGACAGGTCACGCAGTTCCTTTCGAAGGGCGTGATCTCACTGAGAGATTACGGCTGGAAGCCCAGCTTCTGCCGTCCCAAAAGAGGGATGCGATGGGGAATTTGGCGGGCGGTGTAGCGCATGACTTCAACCCCTGTTGACCAGCGTCACGAGCTACGCTGAGCTGGCCCTGGACATGGTGCCCAAAGACACTCCACTCGAATCCAAAATTCAGGAAATCCTGCTGGCGGCTTCGAGGGCAGCGGAGCTCACTCATCCATTGCTCGGCGTTAGCCGCAAACAGCCTCACGGTGAAACGAATTTCTTGCAAAAAACCCTGCTCCTTAAAGCAGTTTTCTGAAGATTCGTTCCGCTCTTAGCCATGGCGCGAGCCCCGCCGAGAAACAACCCAATCGCTAGGTATAATCATTGGCTTGGTCTTGATCGGCTCAATATTGCCGTGCGCGCTGTTCCTGCTCCGTTTCAATGTGCACCCCGCTCTATTCACGGCCGGCATTTTGCTCGCCGTCCTCTGTGGATCCATGGTTTATTCGCTTCTGCAAGTGGTGGCCGCTTTACGCTATCTGGCGGTGCGGCCGCCAGCTCTGCTTGCTGACGAGGCAATTAGCATTCTCAAGCCCCTTGCCGGACTGGACCTAGACCTCGAATCGAACTTGCTTACTTTTTTTGAACAGGATTATCCGGATTTCGAGATCCTATTCGCGGTTCGGACTGAAAACGATGGTGCCGTGGAAGTCGTAACGCGCCTGCAGCGTAAGTACCCCAAAATCCTCTCTCGGTTGGTCATTTCCGGTGAACCTCCTTATCCCAACGCCAAGGTGTTCAGCCTCAACCGCATGCTTGCCGCCGCCGCCAACGATCTGGTCGTGATGAGTGACAGCGATATTCGCGTTACTCCGGATTTTCTCCGCAACATCGCGGCTGAGTTTCAGAACCCTCAACTGGGAGTGGCGACCTGCCCGTACCGGGCTGTTCCCGGAGCAAGTTTCTGGTCGCGACTTGAAGCAACGGGCATGAACACCGATTTCTGGGGAAGCGCCCTGGTCGCCGGAATGCTCGAAGGCATGCACTTTGCGGTAGGTCCGACCATCGCCGCCCGGCGCCGAGTGCTCGAGTCAATTGGCGGCTTCGATCGGTTGAAGGACTATCTGGCGGAAGATTTTGTTTTGGGCAAGTTCGCGGCTGACGCTGGCCATGGCGTGATTCTGTCGTCGTACGTTGTCGAACACCACATCGGTTCCGCGACCCTGCGGCAGAATGTGGAGCATCGGCTGCGCTGGGCTCGCAGCACAAGGCGGTCCCGTCCCGCCGGATATGTCGGGCAGTTATTCACGATGCCGTTCCCACTCGCGCTGTTGGTGTGCGCGGCGTCGCCGGCTTGGTGGCCGGTTTTGCCAATTACTTTGATCGTGCGAGCCATCGCGGCCTATACCGTTTCGGCACGCGTCCTGCACGCGCAAATTCACTGGCTGCTGTTGCCGATCGAAGACTTGTTCGGGTTTTGCTTCTGGATCGCCGGCTTCTTTGGAAATACGGTTTCCTGGCGAGGGCGGCGCTACAGACTCTTTTCCGATGGCCGCTTCGAAAAGATAGAGGCTTAACGACCGAACACGCAAGGTGCACGGAGCCATACTCTATGAAGCCCTGCGCCCTCTGTGGTTACGAAGTTTTCGCTGTCGAAACTAGCGTGCACGGCGGATCAACCGCCCCTTCTTCAGTTCGAATCGGTCGCCGCGCCAAGTCACTGTGTGACCCGCGAAACTCGCGACCCACACGGCGACCGCCATCAGATCCCGAATTGGCAGAAGCCACAACTGTCGCAGCAACCGGCGGTCTTCGAGTACGGACTTGCCGACTGCAAGGGCCATTGCCAGACGCAACAGAGCCGTCACACCCAGGAACGCCCACGACCAGGGTGCGGCTCGGCTCGCGATCACGGCGAGTAGCGCCCACATCAAGCCGTAAGTCGAAGCTAGTCCAATGTAACCTCCGGCTCGCGAATCTCGCACGCCGCGAGCCCAGCGTAATTGATGGGCAAAGAATCCGCGCAGGGCGTAGGCCGGAAGATGGGTCTCGACAACTACGTCTGAGAGCAAGACCTGCAGTCCCAGACCAGCGATACGACGGCCCAATTCGTAATCGTCGGCGAGATAGTCGACAATCGAGTGAAATCCCCCAATTCGCTCCAGATCGGTTCGTCGGAAAGCCAGGGTTGAGCCGAGTCCAAAGCGAAGTCCATTCTCCAATTGACGGGCCACCAGCACGCCCGGGCAGAAATCTGTGCTGATCCCGAGCGACTCCAATTGCGACCCCAATGTGGACGCAGCAATCCCGCGGTACAGACACGTCACCATTCCGACGCGCTCATCTACCAGCGGCGCGATGACGCGGCGAAGATAGTCGCGCTCGACGCGAATGTCGCTGTCGTTGACCAGCAAATGCTGATAGCGTGCTGCATGCAACATCTGTTCGAGATTACTGACCTTCACATTGGCGCCGAGTTTGTCTGGCGAAACGATCAACTGGATCGCATGCTCCGGAAATTCCCGCTGCAATTGCTTCACACTGGCGACGGCAGGGTCATCGGCATCGCTCACGCCAAAGATAATCTCGTAAGCCGGATAGTCCTGAAGACAGTGGCTGCGGAAACTTTCGTAGATGTCAGGGTCAGTACCCTTGAGTGGCTTGAGGATTGAGACGGGGGGCAGGGTCGGTGTGGGGCGGTCCGGTGTGGAGTGAGCGCCCGCGCCTGCCTTACGCTGGCGGAGGAAGGTGCTGGCACTCCACAGACACAGCAAGTAGTAGATGGAGCTGGAGAGGCAGCCGAGAATCCCTGCGAACTGGAAGACTCTGACGGTGGAATGAATCATGCGCGGGCGCAGGCCAGTTTATTCGTATCGCAACGACTCGATCGGATCCAGGTTCGCGGCCTTCCACGCGGGATAGATGCCGAAGACGAGCCCGACTCCGGCTGCGGCGCTGAAGCCGAACGTGGTCCAGAACACGGACATGCGGGCCGGCAGCGAGGGCCACATCACTGGAATCACCCAAACCACAAGCGCCCCGGCGGTTACGCCAATGGCGCCGCCGACCGCGGTCAACATGATGGCCTCGAGAGTGAACTGCAACAGAATGTCTCGCTTGCGCGCCCCAATGGCTTTGCGCACGCCGATCTCCCGCGTCCGCTCGGTCACGCTCACCAGCATAATGTTCATCACGCCCACGCCCCCAACAATGAGGGCCACGCTGGAAATAGCGAACATGCCAACGAATAAGGCACCCGTAATCTGGTTCCAGGCATCGGAAATGGAATCCGAGGTAAAAACCGCGAAGTTGTCCGGCTTGTCAACCGGAACCTTGCGTCGTCGCCGCAGCAACTCGCGAATCTCATCGATCGCCTTCGGAACATCATCATGGGAGGTGGCCTTGACGCTGATCCAGTGCTGCTTTAGCTCGGGATGGAGCTTGCGCAGCGTGCTTAAGGGGAAAACGGCCTTGTTGTCTTCCGGATTCTTGCCGCCGCCGAACACGGATTTTACCCGCTGGATGGTACCAATGACGGTGAAGAGCTGACCCTCGATATTCACTTCCTTGCCAATCGGATCCTGATTGCCGAACAGTTCCTCGGCGGTCTCGGCGCCGAGCAGAACCACAGAAGAGCGATGCTCTTCGTCTACTTCACTGAACCACCGCCCTGAGGCAATGAGAAGATCGAATACTTCTTTGGCCGAGGCCTGATCGCCCTCGAGAATCGTGTTCTTCGCTCTTCGATCTCCATACTTCACCGCGAAGGATCCCACGCCTAACTCCGGACGGAAATATCGCACGCCGGCAGTCACTGCCTTCACGTGAGGCAAGTCCCGAATCGCTATCGCGTCGTCATAGGTTAGTTCCTTGCGGGTGCGCATCTCTTCGGTGGGCCGGCCGAAGGTGAATGGCTCGAGGTGGAAAGCGAAGACAACGTCAGAGCCAATGCTGCTGACGATCTGGCGCACATTCTCGTCGAGCCCGCGCCCAATTGAGGAGACGCCAATGACGACCGCAACGCCGATTACAATACCCAGCACCGTAAGAGCCGACCGCAGTTTGTTGCTGCGGATCGTGTCTCGCGCCATTCGGAGAATTTCGCTGAATTCGTCTTTGCGCATGATGAAAAGGTCTCGTCATTCCGGGCGGCAGCGAGGAATCTAGGTGTTCGCCCGCGCAAACAAAAAACCGGGCCCCTCGCTATCGCTCGCGAAGGCACCTGTTCTTCCTCTACATTTCAAACCGCAGCGCCACGATAGGGTCCAGTCGCGCAGCTTTTCGCGCCGGATAGACTCCAAAGAAAACCCCCACGCTGGCCGCAACGAGGAGCCCCGCCCCCACCGCCCACAACTTGATGGAAGACGGCATGCCGATCATCAGGGTCACGGATTCCGCGACCATCACGCCAGACAATACTCCCAGTATTCCGCCGATCAACGCCAGCATCACGGCTTCGATCAGGAACTGAAGTAGAACGTCCTCTCGGCGCGCGCCCAGCGCCTTGCGAATCCCGATCTCGCGCGTACGCTCGGTCACTGAAACTAGCATAATGTTCATGATGACGATGCCGCCCACAACCAGAGACACGCCCGCAATCCCGATCGTCGCCATAAAGAACGTGCTGCTCAGTCCCGACCAGATCGACAGCAGGCTGGCATTGGTTTCGATTTCGAAGCTGTCTTCTTCTCCCGGCCGATCATGCCGGTGTGCCCGCAGCGCCACTCGCGCTTCGTCGATCGCTTGGTTAAGCGGAGCCCCCGTCGCGGTGGCTTTGCCCCAAATACCGATACTGCTGTTGTGCGATCCGTATTGTTTCAGGTAGACCGTGACGGGAATCAGCACATAGTTGTCGGCGCTCTGCCCCAGGGTCTTGCCCTTCTTCTTGCCGACGCCAATCACCTGGTAGGTCCACCCGTCCACACGAATTTCCTGCCCCAGAGGGTCGGCGCCACCCAGCAGGTGCTCAACAATGTCAGTGCCAACAACCGCCACCTGAGAGTGGTTGTCCAGATCGGTATCGTTCAGCATCCGTCCCGAGGTTAGATCGGTGTCGAGGATCGACGCCACCGACGGGGTAATGCCCTGGATGGTCGTGTCACTGATCGATTGCTCTGTGTGCTTCACCTTGCCGCTACCGCGCATGAGCGCACCAACATACTCACAGTGCCGGCAAGCTTCGAGAACGGCTTCGTAGTCCTCAAGTACCAGATTCTTGCGTTTCTCGGCCGCCAGAAAATGTTCGACATTGGTCTCGACCGGCGACATCTTGCCAATAATGAAAACGTCGGCGCCAAGGTTAAAGATCTTCTTCGCCACGTAATCCTGAATGCCGGAAACAAACGTCACTACTGCGATCACTGCGGCGATACCAATGACCACGCCCAACAGTGTAAGCACGGAGCGCAACTTGTTCGCCCAGAGCGACCGCAGTGCGATTCGAATGGCTTCAGCGATGTTCATGGATGTGACTGTCCGACCATCGGCGTCGGCTCCAGATAAGTGTAGCCCTCCGGACGGAAATAAATATAGCAGTCGCCATCTGAGCTAGCCGCAAAGCAGATCCTGCCAGCAAGATTCCCGAAAGCGAAAGTCGGCAGCCCTATGCCCTATAATGCTTTTGTAGGCAGCCGGACCGGACGGTCGCTTCCTGCGTCTTCGGACGCCGGGAGAGGAAAGTCCGAACTCCGCAGAGCAGTGTGCCGGATAACGTCCGGGAGGCCGGGTTCAAGCCCGGTTGACGGAAAGTGCCACAGAAAACATACCGCCTCAGCCTTCACGGGCCGGGGTAAGGGTGAAAAGGTGCGGTAAGAGCGCACCGCCGCGGCAGTAATGTCGCGGGCATGGCAAACCCCACACGGAGCAAGACCAAATAGGAAGGAAGTTCGCGACCTCGGTTTCGGACACGTGCCGGCTCGGTGCGTCAAACCTTCGGGTAGGTCGCTAGAGCCGCGCAGTGATGCGCGGCCCAGAGGAATGGCCGTCCAGCAGGAGCAATCCCGCGGACAGAATTCGGCTTACAGGTCCGGCTGCCACAAACTAATTTATTTTCAACTATTTAGAAAATCAACCCCTCCGATTGTGACGCCGGTGTGACGCACTCTTGCTGCAGATTGGCGAACGAATGACGAAAGTGCTCCCGGGCCAAGCCGTGTAGTTCCTCTGAGTTCCTCTGACGTTTACGCTTGGGGTTCCGATTACGTCACTCTGCCCGCAGAGCCTTCATGGGGTTGATGGAAGCTACACGCAGCGCAGGCAGCACCGAGGCCGCCAACGCCAGCATCAGCACGAAGACCGCGGCAAGCGCCAGCACGAGCGGGTCAAAGGGGCTCACATCGAACAGGAACGAGCGCAGCAAATGCGAGGCTGTCGCGGCGCCCAGCAATCCTATGGCGCAACCTGCAATTGCAAGTTTAGCCGCGGACATAAAGACCAGGCCCAGAATTCCCGACCGTTGCGAGCCTAAGGCAATTCGGATTGCCATCTCCTGCACGCGGAGAGCCGCCGAGAACGCAATGAGGCTGTAGATGCCGAGTGCCGCCAGCAACACCGACACAATGGCGAAGGCGGAGATGAGGGTAACGTTGAACCGGCGTGGAGCTTCGCTATTGGAAATCGCGTGCTCCATGCTTTGTAGTTGGGCCAGCGGCAATTGGGGATCAATGGAGCGGATCGTGGCACGCAGAACATTTGCCATCTTCTCGGGCGGCATCGCCGTGCGCATCGCGATATAGCCTCCGTCGCCATTCAGATCCGTAGGCGAGGCCAACGGGCCTATGGACGGTTCAAACTGTTCGACCGGCTGATAGTACTGTTCCCGGGCGGGGGCGTCGGGCGATCCCTGCTTCACATCGGCGACTTCCCCGACAATCGTCATCCAGAGTGTGGGGCTCTCCGTGGGGCCGAGGCGCAAGCGCTTCCCAATCGGATTCGAGCCAGGCCAGCAGTGCTCGGCGAGCTTATGATTGACGATCGCGACCAGTTGCGTGTTCGCCGTATCCGCCTGCGTAAAGAAGCGGCCGCCCAGCAACGGAATCCCCATGGCCTGCAGATAGTCGCCTTTCACCGTCGCTAGCGCGGCGAGGTTCATGCTCGCCCCCTCGGGCGGGACGTAGCCCTCGGCGACCATATTGCTATAGCCAATGCCACTCGAAGCCGGTAGATAGGATGTAAGACCCACAGACTTCACGCCGGGAAGTTGCCGCACGCGGCGAATCAATTCGTCATTGAATTCGTCCACTGCCGCTTGGGTTGCGTATTGTTTCTGCGGCAACGAGTAGGACGCAGTGAGGATATGATCGGGGCGAAAGCCGAGGTTGACGGCCCGCATCTTCTCAAAACTCCGCAGCAGCAAACCGGAAGCGACGAGCAGCACCAGCGCGATGGCGACTTCGCCAACGACCAAGGCGGAGCGCAGCCGCGCGTGGCCGCCGCCGGCGGTGCCGGTGCGTCCACCTTCCTTGAGAGTCTCATTCACGCTGGTCCGCACGGCGGCAAATGCCGGAGCCAGCCCGCAAACCACGCCAGTGAGCACGGCGAGGATGATCGCGAACCACACTACCTGCCAATCCAGGCTGATCTCATTAATGCGAGGCAGCGTCTCGGGCAACCGGCTCACACCCACTCGCAACGCGATCGCAGCCAGAACCAAGCCCAGCACGCTTCCGGTCACGCTCAACAGCAGGCTCTCCAGAATAGCTTGCCGCAACAGTGTCCCGGAACGCGCTCCCAGTGCCAGGCGCACAGCGACTTCGCGGCGGCGTCGGATGGCACGGACCAGCAGCAATCCGGCAAGATTGGCGCAAGCAATCAGCAGCACGACAATGACCGCCAGAAATAACGTGCGCACCAATTGACCGGCCTGCTCGACAGTTTCTTGCTGTAGCGAGCGCACTACGGCATGAATGTGCATGCTCGCCATGAAGGCAGGATAGTTGCGCATCCTCTCTTGAGCCACGCGTTCGGCATCGCTTTCGGCCTGCGCCGGAGTGATACCCGTCCTGAGCCGTCCCACCATTCTGGAGTTCCACGCTTCTGCTCCGGTCGTGAGCTCCCGCTGGGTGAAGCTCATCGGAATCCAAAGCTCGCTCCGATTCAGGTGCCCTGGCACCAGTGGAAACTCAAAGTTGCGCGGCATTACCCCGATCACCACGTAGGGCTTGCGGTCCAGCAGAATCTTAGTTCCCAGCACGCGCCGATCGCGCTGCAGGCGGTTTTGCCAGAGCGAGTAACTGAGTACTGCTACCTGCTCCTTTTGATCATCTTCCTGCTGCGTAAAAAATCGGCCCAATAGAGGTGCAACCTCCAGGGCCGGAAACACCCCGCCTGTGAGCCGGGACGCATTCACCTGCGCCGGTTCGCCCATGCCGGACAGTTCGTAATTCGTTTGCTGATATCCGCCAAGACTCTCAAAGCTCTGCGTGTCGCGCGTGTAGGCCTGAATGTCCGGGGCAGTGACTCCAACCTCGCCCTTGCCTGCAGCCTCCTCTGCACCCTGAACGACGTCTGAGATCTGCACCAGGTCTTCGGAATGGGGAAATGGCAGCGGACGCAGCAGCACGCCTTCGACGACCGAGAATACAGCCGTGGTGGCGCCGATTCCGAGCGCGAGCATCAGCACGGCCGCGGCCGTAAAACCAGGCGACTTCAGCAAAAGGCGGATTGCGATCCGTACGTCGCGGAAAGGCATCAGCACC
>Ga0210406_10003915_pt1 | contig 16164 bp, 14 predicted proteins | sample IncBWC30MmetaG_FD_155454 | JGI IMG/M metagenome (GOLD analysis project Ga0210406, IMG submission 155454) | Forest soil microbial communities from Barre Woods Harvard Forest LTER site, Petersham, Massachusetts, United States - Inc-BW-C-30-M | ecosystem: Environmental > Terrestrial > Soil >... | reverse complement strand
GGCTTGCAGCTTGTACACATCACCGATCCCGGTGGCAACCTGAAACTCGCGGAGGGACTGCTGGCAACTGCCGCGGGTACAGCGCAAGGCAGAGCGCGCCTATCACTTGTTGCTGCGCTCGGCGATACGCCGGGCTGGTTTACACCTCTTTCGCCGGAACCCAGCCCTAGGGATTTCGCCGATCAGCAAATGAACCAATTCCTCTGGGCTTCCAAGGTGGACTTTCCATTTGCGTTTGCGTTTCGCGCGGAACTCGAGTTCCGCGCCCAGGGCAACCCTTCCTGGAATACGGGCGTGGATTACCGCCGCCAGTTCGAACATTCCGCGGATGCCGCCGAAGTCCGTGCACTTTATGCGCAGGCAGGGCTGGATCTCGATGCTGATCTCAAAATGCTGAACGAAACCGCGCGCATCAGCGCCGACCCGCATGCCTCGGCTTATTTGGAGGAAAACATCACCTACAACGGCGAAATTCACATCCCGGTTCTGACCCTGCACACCACCGGGGACGGGTTGGTGGTGGTGCAGAATGAAAGCGCGTACCGGGACGTTGTGGGCGAAGAAGGCAACGAACGATTCCTGCGCCGCAGGTTTATTTCGCGCGCCGGGCACTGCGCTTTCACTCCGGCGGAAACGATTGCCGCGGTGAAAGCCCTTTTAAACAGGCTGGATACCGGTCAATGGGGCCCGCTGAATGTGACCGAACTGAACAATACGGCGGAAGCCCTCGGCTCCAGCTTCAATATTTTCGCCAATCCCGCCGGCATGATTGTTCCCGTGGTTCCGGCATTCGTAGAATTCCATCCGAGCCAGTATCTGCGGCCGTTTGATGCAGAAGACAAGGATCACGACAAGGATTGAAAAACCACGCGGCACGTGAGTCGAGGATTCCCCGGTGAACGTTAAGAAACTTTTTGACCTTTCAGGACGCGCAGTCATCGTTACCGGGGGATCCGTTGGGCTTGGTCGGCAAATGGCGGAAGGCTTGGCGGAAATGGGCGCGAATCTGGTTCTCTGCGCGCGAAAGAAAGAGCGCTGTCTGCAAGCGGCGGAGGATCTACAAAAACTTGGCGTCGAGGTTCTTGCACTTGGCTGTGATGTGAAAGATCCCGCCAGCATTCAAGCGGTGGCCGACGCCACGGTCAAGCAATTCGGGCGCATCGACATCCTGGTCAACAATGCGGGCACTTCCTGGGGTGCGCCTGTAGAGGCAATGACACTCGAGCAGTGGAATAAAGTCATCGAAACCAACCTGACCGGAACGTTCCTTTTTTCTCAGGCCGTCGGCAGGGTCATGATCGCGCAGCGCCGCGGAAAGATTATCAACATCGCTTCCGTCGCCGGGCTGCGCGGCTCACCGCCAAGTTTCTCCGCCATTGGCTACAGCGCCAGTAAAGGAGGCGTGATCATCTTCACGAAAGACCTGGCGTGCAAGTGGGGTATGCACAACATTCAGGTGAACGCCATTGCACCCGGCTGGTTTCCGACCGACATGTCGGGAAAAGTCATCGAGCGAAACAAGGAAATGCTGCTGGCAGGCATACCCGCGGGCCGCTTTGGTGGGCCGGATGATCTGAAGGGAGCCGCTGTTTTCCTGGCCTCTGATGCGTCGAATTTTGTGAACGGAAACATTCTTGTGGTCGACGGAGGCCAATCCGCCTGATCCAGGCAAGGTCCGCCATGAACATCCCCCTTACCCCTTTACGCTTTCTTCGTTACGCGGAGCAACAATACCCGCGCAGAACCGCGGTGGTCTGCGATCAGCATCGCTTTACGTACGCGGAATTTGCCGATCGCACGCGGCGCCTTGCGGGAGCACTCCGGCAAGCGGGCATCCAACCCGGCGACCGTGTGGCGTTCCTCAGCACCAATTGTCACCGCTTGCTCGAAGCGTATTACGGAGTTCTGGAAGCCGGCGCCGTTCTGCTGCCATTAAACATCCGGCTCACCCCGAACGAACTTGCTTACATTTTGAACGATGCCGGGGCAACAATTCTATTTGTTGAAAAGCCGTTGCTTGGGTTAGTCGAATCTTTTCACAAGGACATTCCCTCCGTAAAAATGATCTGCCTGCTCGAAGGCACCCCAGAAGCGCCCTGGTTGTCTCCGCGCAACTACGAAGACCTTCTCGGCGAAGCTACGCCGTATCAGGCCGACATTTCCTCTATCGATGAAAATGCTCTTGCCGAGCTTTTCTATACCAGCGGAACCAGCGCCAATCCCAAAGGCGTGATGCTCACTCACAGAAATGTCTACCTCCACGCGGTGCACGTTTGCCTGGGGTTCCACATCGAAAGCGGAGCCGTCGAACTGCACACCATCCCCCTGTTTCACGCGAATGGCTGGGGCGTGGCGCATTTCCTCACCTTGCTTGGCGGCAAGCATGTGATGATGCATCGCTTCGAAACCACGGAAGTCTTTCGTCTCATTGAAAAAGAAGCCGTTCATTCCTGCAGCCTCGTTCCCATTATGGCCACGGCATTGGTGAATTGCCCGGAGCGTCCCAAATACAACTTGAGCAGCCTGCGCCGTATCGTTATCGGCGGGGCTGCCTCTTCTCCGACTCTCATTCGCGAGGTCGAAGAAAAACTCGGTTGCGAGTGCTATTCAGGCTACGGCCTGACGGAGACTTCCCCAGCGCTTTCGCTTTCTCCGATAAAGCCTGAGCTTGGCTGGCAAGGCGAGCAGCGGTTCGTAGGGCAAGCGATGACGGGATATGCGATTCCCGGCGTGGAGTTGCGCGTGGTGGACGCGAACGACAACGATGTGCCGCGCGACGGGCTTACCATCGGCGAAATCATTGCGCGGGGCGATGGCGTGATGGAGGGCTACTGGCGGCAGCCGGAAGCTTCCGCCGAAGCATTACGCGGCGGTTGGTTCCACACGGGAGACATGGCTATTGTCAACGAAGACGGCTACCTGCTGGTTGTCGACCGCAAGAAAGACATCATCGTCAGCGGCGGAGAGAATATCTCCTCTCTCGAACTGGAAAAGGCTATCCTCGCCCACCCGGCGGTCCTGGAGGCCGGGGTGATTCCGGTTCCGGACGAAAAGTGGGGCGAGGTCCCCAAAGCCCTGGTGGTCTTAAAGCCAGATGCCTGTGCCACGGAGGCTGAGCTCATCAAGTTCTGTCGTTCACGCCTGGCACATTACAAGTGCCCGCGCTCCTTCGAATTCGTAACCAGCTTGCCCAAAACCGCAACCGGAAAAATCCTGAAAAAGGATCTTCGAAAGAAGTACTGGCACGGCGCGGATACGATTCGCCCGGACTTTGTAGCGCGGAAGAGCGACGCCTGATCCATTTTTCAGCTTCGAACATTGTTTCGTTTTGAGAAATGAGAAACGCACCGGAATCATTGATACGAAGGAGTTTTCTTCATGGATTTAAACCTGACCGCCGAAGAGTTGGCGTTTCGCGATGAACTCCGCGCGTGGCTGGCGGCGAACGCGCCAAAGGACTGGAACGAGTGGCGTGAAAAGCCGCTTGAAGAATCGTTCCCCTATCTGCGCGCCTGGCAACGAAAACTACAGGAAGGCCGCTGGGCAGCGGCTTCCTGGCCCAAGGAATACGGTGGCCGCGGCGCCACGCTGATGCAGCAAGCCCTCTTTTGGGAAGAGATGGCGCGCTTCGAGGCGCCGCCGATGGCCAACTCGCTGGGTTTGGGTCTCATTGGACCCACCATCATCGCCTGTGGAACCGAAGCCCAAAAAAAGCGCTACATTCCAAAAATTCTTAGCGCGGAGGAAATTTGGTGCCAGGGCTTCTCCGAGCCGAATGCGGGCTCCGACCTCGCCGGTTTGCAGACGGAAGCGCGGCTGGACGGCGATCAGTACATCGTGAACGGTCAAAAGGTATGGACCAGCTACGGAACGCTAGGCGACTGGTGCGAACTCGTCGTTCGCACGGACGCGACCGTGGCCAAGCATAAAGGACTTACCGTTCTCCTCGTGGATATGAAATCCCCTGGCGTTGAAGTCCGCCCTCTGCGTCAGATGACTGGTGAGTCCGAATTCAGCGAGCTATTTTTTCGGGACGTTCGCGTCCCGGTCGAAAATATCCTCGGCAAAGTAAACGACGGATGGAATGTGGCGATGAGCACGCTGATGTACGAGCGTGGTTCATACGGCGCGCGCCTGCACCTCATCTTCAAACGCTTCATCACCCGCCTCATCGAACTCTCGCGCACCATCCAGCGCAATGGGCGGCCCGCCGCGGAAGATTCCCTCATCCGCCAAAAGCTTGCCCAGTGCAGCGCGGAAATTGAAATCATGCGCTTCAACCAGATGCGTGCATTCAGCCGCATCACCGCCACGGGCGTGCCAGGCCCCGAGGGTTCCATCCAGAAAATCTTTTGGAGCGAGCTTAATCAGCGCCTGCAACAGTTAGCGCAGGAGATTCTCGGGTCGTATGGCCAGTTGCTTGCGGGCGATCCGCATGCAATCGATAAAGGAATCTGGTCGTACGCATATTTGCGGACGCGCGGAAATACGATCGAAGCTGGCACTTCCGAGGTCCAGCGCAACATTATTGGGCATTTCGTTCTGGGGCTGCCCAGAAGCTATTAAGGGGATACGCCATGCAATTTGGATTGACGGAAAGCCAGGAATTCCTGAAAAACAGCACGCGCAAATTCTTCGCTGGTGAGTTCCCCAGCGCTGAAATGCGGCGCCTGATGGAAACAAGTACGGCGTACGACGCCACACTTTGGTCCAAGCTCACCGACCAGGGCTACACCGGCATCATTTTTCCGGAAACGTACGGTGGGGTGGGCCTCGGCAAAGTCGAACTCATGCTGTTGATGGAAGAAGCAGGTCGTGCGCTGTTGCCCGGCCCATTTTTCTCGACGGTCGTTCTGGCTGGATCTGTTTTAGACGCAGTGGGCACGCCCGAACACAAGAAAAGATATCTCGCGCCAATCTGCAAAGGAGAAGTGCGCTCGACTGTTGCCATTCTGGAGGCGGGTGCAAGTTGGAACCTGCGGGACGTCCAACTCAGTGCCGTCAACGGAAAGCTGAATGGCGCAAAATTCTTTGTCTCGGATGCGGCCGTGGCCGATTTTCTTATCGTCGTCGCGCGCAACGGTGTCTTTGTGGCGCACTCCAAGGCTCGCGGTTTGAAAATATCTCCGATGTCCGGAATGGACCTCACGCGAAAGCTCTATGTCGTCGAATTCAACAACACTCCAGCGGACGAACTTGGCTCCAGCGCGAACCTCGTGCGCGCTTTTGACATCGCGACCGCAGCGCTGGCCGCCGAATTGGTGGGCGGCATGCAGCGGACCCTCGATATCACGGTCGAATATGCCAAAACCCGAAAACAGTTCGGCAAACCAATCGGAATTTTTCAAGCCGTCCAGCATCAGTGCGCGGACATGTATTTGGAAACCGAGAGCTCACGTTCCGCCGTCTACTACGCTGGTTGGGCGCTGGAAGAGAACTCCCCGGAGGCGGCGACAGCCGTCTCCATCGCCAAGATGTATTGCAGTGACGCCGCCAGGACCGTCGGCAATCGTGGAATCCAGATTCACGGCGGTATGGGCTTTACGTGGGAAAACGATCTTCATCTTTATTACCGACGAGCGAAGGCATCGGAAACCGCATTCGGCGACGCCACGTTTCATCGCGAGCGCATCGCTTCAATGGTGATCGATTCCGGCAGGGTCTCGGCAAAAAGCGTATAAAGTTCAATCGTTCAACAAGAGAGCTCTTCTATGACCGACTTAGTGCAACTCACAAGCGATAACGGCGTCGCCATCATCACCATCAACAATCCTCCCGTCAACGCCCTCAGCCCCGACGTCCCCGAGGGCATTTCCGATGCGCTGGACCAGATCGCTCAGAACGCCAGCGTCAAAGCGGCGGTCCTGATCGGCGGTGGCCGCACGTTTGTGGCTGGCGCGGACATTAAAGAATTCGGCAAGATGACATCGGGCAAGTCACGCGGCCCGGGATTGCTACCGTTGCTCTTGAAAATTGAAGACAGCGCCAAACCCGTGATTGTTGCCGTTCACGGAACCGCTTTTGGCGGCGGGATGGAGTTGGCGATGGCCGGGCACTATCGCGTTGCTGTTCCAACTGCGCAATTCGGCCAACCCGAAGTAAAGCTCGGCCTGATCCCCGGTGCGGCGGGTACGCAACGCCTTCCGAGGCTCGCTGGTGTTTCGAAAGCCGTTGAAATGTGCGTTAGCGGCAATCCAATCAATGCCGAAGAAGCGCTGAAGTTGGGTATCGTCGATCGCATTATCGATGGAGATCTTCTTACCGGGGCGCTAGCGTTTGCACGGGAAGTAGCCGGCAAGCCTGCTCCCAAGACGCGCGAGCGAAATGAGAAACTTGGAAATGCAACAGAAAACGCCATACTCTTTTCCGCTGCGCGTGAAGCAGTTGCCAAAAAACAGCGCGCTCTGTTCGCTCCCGTCAAGGCCATCGACGCCGTGGAAGCTGCCACGAAATTGCCTTTCGAAGAAGGGTGCAAATTTGAGCAGAAGCTCTTTATTGAGTGCCTCTTCTCCGAACAATCCAAATCGCTAATCCATGTTTTCTTCAGCGAGCGCGAAGTCTCCAAGATTCCCGACATCCCCAAACAAACCAACGTTATTCCAATTCAATCCGCGGCCGTAGTCGGCGCCGGCACCATGGGTGGCGGTATCGCCATGGTGCTCGCCAATGCCGGTATTCCCGTGCTTCTGAAAGAGGCGGACCAATCCGCGCTTGATCGCGGGCTGGCGACCATCCAGTCCAATTACGCGAATTCCGTGAAACGTGGGCGCTTCTCACCCCAGGTTGCCGAAGCGCGCCTGAAGCGCATCACTCCCACGCTCACCTTTGGCGATTTCTCAAAAGTGGATCTGGTGATCGAAGCTGTTTTCGAAGGCATGGCCCTCAAAAAGGAAGTATTCCAGCAATTGGATCGCGTGTGCAAACCAGGCGCCATTCTTGCAAGCAATACCTCCACCTTAAGCATTGATGAGATCGCATCAGCCACTTCGCGGCCCGAATCCGTCATCGGTACGCATTTCTTCAGCCCCGCGAACGTCATGCGGCTGCTGGAAATCGTCCGTGGCAAAGTTTCTTCAAAGGAAGTGGTCGCCACGTGCATGCAGCTTTCAAAAACGCTCGGCAAAGTCGGTGTGCTCGTGGGCAATTGCAGGGGTTTCGTTGGTAATCGGATGTTCGGCCCCTACCGTCGCGAAGCTCAATTCCTCATCGAAGAAGGCGCGGGCGTCGAAGCTGTAGACCAGGCTCTTTCCGATTTCGGCATGGCTATGGGTCCCCTCGCCACAGGCGATCTCGCGGGACTCGATGTTGGCTGGCGCATCCGCAAGGAATATCGCCACCTGGAAGTACCCGGCATTCGCCAGCCGTTCGTCGAAGACCGCCTTTGTGAACTCGGCCGCTACGGCCAGAAAACCGGGGCAGGTTGGTATAAATACGACGACCAACGCCGTGCCGCCCCGGATCCAGCCGTGGGCGAACTCATTCGCAAGTGGGTCGAAGAAGCCGGCATCGCGCCACGGCAGATTTCCCCCGCAGAAATCACGGATCGCTGCCTCTACGCTCTGGTGAACGAAGGTGCGCGCATTTTGGAGGAAGGCTACGCCTTGCGCGCTTCCGACATCGACATTATTTATATCAACGGCTACGGCTTCCCTGCCCATCGCGGCGGTCCGATGTGGTACGCCGACGCCGTGGGCCTCAAACAGGTTTACGATCGCATCTGTGAATTTCAACATCAGCATGGTGAGATCTGGCAGCCCGCGCCGCTGCTGCAGCAACTTGCCGAACAGGGCAAGACCTTTGCTGAGTTTGGCAGAGAACAGGGCGCGTCTGCCTAGCGCTTCGTGTGGGTGCGAATTGCTTCGCAATCGGAGTTTGGACTCACACGAATTGCGTCCACTTCAGTGCATCATGCCGTACAACGTTGACGGAGGGCCGATAGGAAATGGGCGTTGCCGTTCTCATCCGTCATGCGCAGGCTTCGTTTCTTGAGCCGGACTACGATAAATTGTCTAGCCTCGGAGAAGCGCAGTCCCGTCTTCTCGGCGAGTATTGGGCGCGACACAGAATAGTTTTTGACCGCGCCTGCACCGGTCCACGCGTCCGGCAGAAAGAAACCGTCGCGCTCATAGTGGGCGCTTATAAGAAAGCCGGAATCAAGTTTCCCGAGCCGCTGGTGCTGCAGGAGTTTGACGAATATCAGGGCGAAGCTGTTCTCGAACGCAGCCTCCCCGGATTGCTCGAAACTGACCAAACCATTCGCGATCTCCACGCCGCGTTCCAATCCTCGTCCGCCTCAGCCGAGAAGCGGCCCAGCTTTCAAAAGTTGTTCGAGGCCGTTATTGGTAAATGGGTGAGCGCGGAGATTTGTCCGCCAGGTGTGGAGACCTGGTTGGAATTTTGCTCCCGAGTGAATTCCGGGCTCAAGAAATTTCTCCGTGCTGGTAAGAGCGGGGAAATGGTTGCGATTGTGACTTCCGGGGGCCCCATCGCGGTTGCCATGCAGCGCGCTATGCAGCTTTCTGATGAGAGGACGCTAAATGTGAGCTGGATGTCGCGGAACTCTTCCTGGAGCGAATTTATTTATTCCGGCGAGCGGTTTACGCTGAGTAGTTTTAATTGTCATGCACACATTGACGATGCGGCAATGCTGACCTATCGCTAAGGAGGCCCCTCCAGTGGGCGACTTGCTCGATCACCCTGCGGCGATTCGACCCGGCGAAGAGCTTGACCTGGTCAGGCTCGAACCCTATTTGCGCCATCATTTTCCGGGCGATGCGGGCCCGCTCCTCGTCCGCCAGTTCCCGAGCGGCCATTCCAACTTGACGTACTCGCTAAGCCTTGGGGCCAGGGAGCTCGTTCTTCGGCGGCCACCGTTCGGAAGCAAGGTCAAGTCCGCCCATGACATGAGTCGCGAATTTCGAGTGCTCTCAAAGCTCCACTCCGTCTATAACCAGGCTCCCGAAGTGCTTCTTTATTGTGACGATAATTCCGTGATCGGCGCGTCTTTCTACGTGATGAATCCAATTCGCGGCGTCATTCTTCGTAGCCTTGTGCCGCCCGGCCTGCATTTTCCCCCGGAAACGGCGCGGCGGCTCAGCGAATCCTTTGTTGATAATCTCATTCGCCTGCACCGCGTAGACTTCGCAGCCGTGGGCCTCTCTGATCTGGGCAAGCCCGAAGGCTACCTGGAAAGGCAGGTTCGTGGGTGGACCGAACGCTACTTCGGTTCCAAAACGCAGGATTATCCTGAAGTCGAGAAAATCTCCGCGTGGATGCAGCAGCACATGCCTGCCCAAGCCGGTATTTCGCTGATTCATAATGACTACAAATACGACAACGTGGTGCTCGATTCGAACGACATCACGGCAATTGTCGGCGTCCTCGATTGGGAGATGTGCACGATTGGTGATCCGCTTACGGATCTCGGCACTATGTTGGCTTATTGGGTCGATGCGACGGATCCGGACGAACTCCAAAAATCTCGCTGGGGCCCGACAAACGTTCACGGCAGCATGACGCGGGCGGAAATCGTACACGAATACGCGCGGAAAACAGGGGCCGATCCTTCACAGATCGCATTTTATGTCGCGTTCGCACGGTTCAAACTCGCCGTCATCGTTCAGCAAATTTACTATCGCTACCACCAGGGCCAGACCAAAGACGAGCGCTTTGCGTCCATGCCTGCCACGATCCAGATGCTCTTGCGCGCTTCCTTGCACACCGCGCAAACCGGGCGGATCTAGCGAGGTCACTCCGGCTTCAGAATGGGCGGTCACAAAGCCACATACAAATGCCGCGAATCACGAGTAATAGCGGACAATCCACTCCGCAACGCATGCTGGCTTCTCAGAATGCTCGCATTCGATTGCTACACTGTAAACAGCTTCAACCGAATCAGGGAGTTCTTTGAAGCCGAGCAGCGCTACACGTGCCCGAATTCTGGAATCGGCTCGGACCGCGGCAGGAAATCGCACGCGATTCAGCCCATAATTCACAGCGAACTGCACGCCATTTTGGATCTGGATCGCCGATTTCAGAAAATGGCTGATCAAAGAGAGTGTAAGAAACCCGTGAGCGATCGTCGTGCCGTAAGGCGACTCTTTGCTCACCCGTCCCTGGTCCAGATGAATCCATTGCCGGTCTTCCGTGGCTTCCGCAAACAGCGCGATCCGTTCCTGCGTTACCAGCAACCATTCCGTAACCCCAATTTCCTGGCCAACCAATTCTTTCAACAATTGGGGATTACCAACAACTAGTGGAGGCATCAAATTCTCCGGTGGCGGATGGCTTCGTCGTGCCGCGTGCAATTTTCCATAATCAGTGCGAAGACTTCAGCCCTGCCGATTTTTCCCTTTGGACAGCTCCCACTTTGCAATCGATTCCATGTGCACTTCGTCCGGCCCGTCGGCAATTCGCAGAGTGCGCACGCTCGCCCACGCGGCCGCCAGGAACGTGTCTTGCGAGACGCCGGCGCCTCCATGCGCCTGTATCGCCCGATCCAGCACCCGCAGCGCGACATTGGGCGCGACCACTTTGATCATCGCGATTTCCGCCCGCGCGGCTTTGTTCCCCACCGTGTCCATCATGTACGCGGCTTTCAGTGTCAGCAACCGCGCCTGCTCAATCTCCATACGAGACTTGGCGACGGCTGCGCGAATCGTCCCCTGCTCCCCAATTGGTTTCCCGAACGCCACACGCGCCTCCACCCGTTTGCACATCGTTTCCAGTGCGCGCTCTGCCACTCCGATGCATCGCATACAATGATGGATGCGCCCCGGCCCAAGCCGGCCTTGAGCGATCTCGAAGCCACGCCCTTCGCCAAGCAGAACGTTTGAGACAGGAACGCGGACATTTTCAAAAATGACTTCGCCGTGGCCATGCGGCGCGTGGTCATAGCCGAACACTCTCAACATACGCTCGATTTTCACTCCCGCCGCGTCCATCGGCACCAGAATCATCGACTGCTGTTTATGCGGTTGCGCCGTGGGATCCGTTTTGCCCATGAAGATGGCGATTTTGCAACGCGGGTCGCCCGCCCCAGATGTCCACCACTTTCGGCCATTAATTAGGTAGTGGTCGCCCTCGCGAACAATCCGCGCTTCGATGTTTGTCGCATCAGAGGATGCCACCCCTGGTTCCGTCATCGCGAAACACGAACGGATTTCTCCAGCAAGCAATGGCTTTAGCCACCGTTCCTTCTGTTCCGGCGTGCCATAGCGGGCGAGAACTTCCATATTGCCGGTGTCCGGCGCCGAGCAATTGAAAACCTCGGGGCCAATCTCGCTGCGGCCCATCATCTCGCAAAGCGGCGCGTATTCCAGATTCGTTAGTCTCGCGCCATGCTCGCTCTCAGGCAAGAACAGATTCCACAGGCCGGCCGCCCGTGCTTTTGGCTTCAGCTCTTCGATGACCTTCGTGGGCGACCAGCGATTCCGTTCGATCTCGTCATGGAAGCGCTGTTCATTCGGATAGATGTGCTCATCCAGGAATGCTTGCAAGCGGAGTTGCAGGTCCTTCACCTTTTCGCTGAATTCAAAGTTCACAGGAGATTCCTTATTTGCCGGTGAAAGCCGGAGTCCGTTTTTCAATGAAGTGTGCGACGCCTTCCTTGAAATCCTCAGACTGCAGGCTCGCCAGCATTTCTTGCTCGGAACTCTCAAACGATTCCGCCAGCGTCTGGAACATCGCGTCATAGACTTGACGCTTGATCACACGCAACGACCTCGGGCTGACGTTTCCGGCCAGATTCATTGCGTATTTCTGCACGGATTCCAAAAACGCTTCTTGCGGATAGATTTGGTTCACCAACCCCATTCTCAGCGCTTCCGCGGCATCAATCATCCTGGCACTAAACAGAAGATCCAGCGCGTTGGCGTGCCCCACCAGGCGCGGTAGCATCCATGCCATCCCGTACTCCGCAATTAGTCCCCGTTGGGCAAACGCTGTGCCGAATCGAGCTGCATCGGATGCAAACCGCAAATCGCAGTACAGAGTGATCACCAGTCCCAAACCGACTACGGGGCCATTGATGCCCGCAATCACGGGTTTATTAACCGCGGGGAAATACGAATATTTCTTGCGGAAATCCGCCCGCACACCCGCGCGGATTCCAATTGCAGCTTGCGCCGCTTGAGCCCGCCTCGCTTCGTCGAGTCCCTTCTCTGCGACCGCGCTCAAGAGCGACATATCAGCGCCCGCGCAAAATCCCCGCCCCGCGCCCGTTAACACTATCACGCGAACGTTTTCATCCTTCTCCGCCACTTCCATCGCTGCGCGGACTTCGCCCTCCATGATAGCCGTCCAGGCGTTCAGTTTATCGGGCCGATTGAGCGTAATCGTGGCGACCCGGTCGGCCACTTGGTACAGAGTTTCTCGGTTTTGCATGATGCGCCGGATTATATACAAGGCCCACAGTGTTAGTCACATTTATCTGTGGGTGACTATCGGAATCCGGAAGGTCCAGGCGGCGTACTCACCTGCAAGCCGAGCCTCCCTATCTTTCGGTTGAAATAGAATGCGCCAGAGTCGCTCCCTCTTGAGCGGATCGGTGCCTGAGAGCCTATCGTAATAACACGAACGGTCGCGCTATTGGGCGCTGACGAGGCGGTCCGGGATCTGGCCCGAAAAGAGTGGCACAAAGACGTGGCCGAAAAAACAGGTCTAGGTTTTGCGCTGCCAGCAAGTAGTGAAATTTCAATTGGGCAACTTGGGCAACCAGAAGTTGTTAGAAGCGAAGAAGCAAAAGCAGCATAAGTCTAATTGAGGACGCGATTTAAGATGGCTCCCCGGGCTAGATTCGAACTAGCAACCCTTCGGTTAACAGCCGAATGCTCTACCATTGAGCTACCGGGGAAGCGAAGAACCGATTTCTTTTCATTGTAATAGAGGTGTGCGATTCACGCCAGTCGAACTAATTTTTTTGAGCTCGAATCGCCGGTCGTGCGGCAAATAATCCTTGCAATCAATCAGTTGCTGTCGGGTCGATTATTCGGTATCACACCGAATGCTCTCTGGCCTGCAACGGTGTTTGAAACCGTTGCACGCAGGTTTCAGAGCGCTACCAGATTGCCGAGGCAAAAGAAGCGGGAACGCTCTCGCGAGACTTAGATATTGAGCGATGGGGTTGATCCCGATCGGACTGTACGAACGCAAGAATAAAGCGATCTTCCTGAGTCATGCACGCCGTGGCATGCTCCTACTGTTTCGTCCGATAGAAGATCGGCTGCGGGCCGTCCACGATTTTGAAATCCGCCGGCACAGTGAACAACGATGGGCTCGGCTCCGTGCGCACGATGTTCGTGAGGCGGAACGTCTGTTCCCCCATCCGTGGATCGCTCCGTTTGCTGTAGACCACGGTCTTGAGATCGGGCGAAGTCCAGACTTCCGTAACAATTGTGATGGGCCGCTCATTTCCGATTTGTCCTGCCGGAATGGTGTGCGTCGTCCGTACTCCGTTCACGAGGACGCCTTCCATGGTCTGAGAACCAAGGTCCTCTGTATTCCCCTGATCCTGCTCACTTGTGATCAGATGCTTTTCGAAGAATACTCCTGACGCAGGCGCACCCATCGCGGTGGACATAGCATCGGGCGGAGGTAACGGCGCTCCGTTCCCTTCCACGACTCTCATGGTGACCGTTGCGCCCGGCGCACCCGCAGTACCTCCTGCAAGGGGAGGAAGCGCAGGCATTTTCTGCGCTGTCTTTTCCGTCAGGTTCAATGTGTAGGAAGTCTGCGCGACCGGGTCGTGGATGAAAATCAGATGCGGCGCATTAGCCGCCGATAAATTCCCGATCGCTGGTAGGGCCGTGTCCTGACGAGTGCGGCCTTGCGAATCGCGCGCGGTGGTTCCCGTGCTCGTCTCCACGAGGCGATTACCGTCCACGAGAGTCTGAATTGATTCGTTCGTGATCGTGGCCGAATACGGGGCACCCAGTACAGGACCGGACGCTTTGTCGAATCCGCCCAAGGCAAAGGCGCCCACGGTACCAGTGGTCTGATAGACTACGTTCCCTTTTTCTTGCGCGAAGACGCAGGATGCAGCTGCGAGAACAAGAAGCAATGCACATTTCATGGTGGTGACTCTCCTTTCTCAACTCAACGAACTCATTGCCACAGACGAACCTGTTTGACCGATCCATCCGGGGCAATACTCAGTTCCGCGATGAAATTCATTCCTTTCGGCATGGCGCCCGGCGGAAATATTGCCTCCGCTGGAATGGCGATTTGCACAGCAGTCTCCCTCGGCTGCCATTTCGCCGCTCGCACATGGACAGGTGCAACCGCGTGCCGCCTATGGATCGTTTTGCGTGGAGCAGTCTCCGGCGCAGGCTGCGCGGTAACAGGAACAGAAGCAGCCGTAGTCGTCGGGAGAATCGGCGGCGGTTCGATGCGAGTCCGCGGGAAAGTCAGGAACATCACGGCCACGGCCGCAACGGCGCCCGCAAGTACCGGCACCCAGCGCGGAACGCGGCGACGCGTCTTCGCCGCCACCACAACATCACAGTACACATCGAAGGTCTCGCTTACCTTTTCGTACCCTACCAGCCGGGTGCGACATTGCTTGCACCCTTCGATGTGGCGCTGTACCTCGGCGGATTCATCTGTCGGTAGCTCGTGGTCGAGCCAGGCGATTAATTTCTCTTGAACGTCACACATTGCATTTCTCCGCTAGTTTCTTGATCCCGCGCTCGACCGTGTCCGCCACTGTGGATGTTGCTATTCCCAGAACTTCTCCGATTTCACGGTAGCGTAGCCCTCCCGCCCTCAGCAGGAGGCACTCCCGTTCGGACTCCGTCAGCAATCGAATCGCTGCTGCGAGGTGCCGGAACTTCTCTTTCTCAAGCACCCGTTGCTCCGGCGTCGCATCGTCGGCCAGAAAATCCATTTCGCCGTCGAGTGGCTCACCGAATCGCCGATGGTAGCTGGTCTGGCGATTTCTCGCCTGATTGTGCGCCACGCGAAACAGCCAGCCGCGGATGTTTTCCTGCGTTCCATTCGAAGCCAGATGCCGTTGCAGGCTGAGAAACGCATCTTGCACCACATCCTGCGCTTCGTCGCTCGTAAGTCCGAGACAAACGAGGTAGCGCAGCAGAGGCTTTCGTAGTTCGCTATACAGAGTCGTAACCTCGGAGATGCCGGCGGCCAGCCGCAGCAGCGGCAGCGCCAGGGGTACGGAATCGTCACTCACATGAGCCTCCGCATCGCGCCTCTATCTATAGAACAAGCGAGAGTCCCGGTTTTCCGGGGGGTGTGTCCACCGCCACAGAACGCTCTCGCATTGGAAGATGCCTCGTTGTTAGACGCACTGGATCATCAGAACGTGGTCATCGGACTTACGGCGGTCTGCCGTACCATTACCTAATTTGTCCGGTTACCGCGTTAATCAGGACCTTGCCAGAAATTCGTTTTGGAATTTCCCCTGTCACGAGTGTTTTTACCGCGTTGTAATGTTCTTTATCATGAGCGAAAGACAGGATATCCTCTGTCCACCGTGGCGACTCGTGACGAACTCAAAGCGCTCATTGACCAGTTGTCCGAGCCTCGGCTTGAAATTGTTCGAAACATGCTTGAGCACCACGTCCATCCGCCTCAGCCGCGGCCGGAGATCGAGCAGATGCAACGGCGCTCCCAGGAGTACAAAGAGCGGGTCGAGCAACGGTTCCGCGAGACCGGTAAGCCAGGAACGATCGGAGGGATGGCCGGAGGTGGAAGTGTGGGGATGCACCAGGGCACTCCTTTCGGGCGACAAGGCTTTTCCTACTGGGACGAAAAGGCTTTAGTTCACCAGACCCTGCTATCGTTCGATGGCCAGGAGCTGGAAATCATGGAGCGGTTGTCGCTCTCCCCTGATCGCACAAAGCTTTCCTGCGTTCTCGAACTCTCAAGCGGTGGCCGCACTGTGAATTTCACAGAAGAGTTCCCAATTACGAAGAAAGAGTCACAGTCATAACCGAACCGTCAGCCCTGCCATGTGCCTGGTAAGTCCTAGTAAGTCGCGAAACCGGACAAGTCAAGTTCTAGGACTTCAAATGGACGATTAGCGCGTTAATCAGGCCCTAAGTTAGATAGTTTTGGACAACCCGACGTAAGGCCAGCGTAATTAAGGCAATCAAGGAGTGCTACGCTAAGTTCCGCGACGATGGTCCCGCGAACTCACCCCCCCAC
>Ga0210406_10003914_pt1 | contig 16167 bp, 14 predicted proteins | sample IncBWC30MmetaG_FD_155454 | JGI IMG/M metagenome (GOLD analysis project Ga0210406, IMG submission 155454) | Forest soil microbial communities from Barre Woods Harvard Forest LTER site, Petersham, Massachusetts, United States - Inc-BW-C-30-M | ecosystem: Environmental > Terrestrial > Soil >... | reverse complement strand
CTGGCGGCCGCAATCGCAACAAAACGTGCGAAGCGACGCCCAATTTGAGCCGGCGCGTCCCGGAGCAGCAAGCGAAGCTGTTGCATCTGACTGCACTACCCTTCCGCGCCAGCGCAGCATCTCCTTGCAACGCATTGGCGCGGAAGAGACATGATGACATCTTGAAAGCGAGTCCAGGCGTCCAAAAAAATAGCAACGATCATTTCGTCGCGCCGCCGACAGCCAGCGGATTTATTGCCTCGAGTCCAACAGCGGAGAGTAAAATCTTCTCGTTCTGAACTCGCCCTTCGCCAACTATTTCGGCGTTACGCCGAACGTCGCCCGAAACCGTGTGCTGTAGCGGGGCCAGACCTCGGGGTTATGATGCGCGCGGGCCGTCTACGCATCGAATGCGTCGAGAAGCTGCTCGGCGGCGATCCGTCCCATGTTCTTGCGTGCCTCCTTGGTAACGCCAGCAGTGTGCGGGCTTGCCAGAACATTGTCAAACTGCAACAGAGGATGTTCCGGCGGCGGCGGCTCCTTGGACCAGACATCTAGTCCAGCGCCTGCGATCCGCCTGTGGCGAAGCGCATCCAAGAGCGCATTCTCATCATGGATGAAGCCGCGCGCCGTGGTGATGAAATAGGCGTGTGGCTGCATCAGCGAAAATTCGCGCACGCCGATCATGCCGTGGCTCTCTTTAGTCAGCGGACAATTGATCGATACATAGTCGGAGCGACGCAGGAGGTCATCGAGCTCGACTTTCTCTGCTCCCCGCACCGTGATTTCCGAGGCCGAAATGTAGGGATCGTAGGCCAACACCCTCATGCCAAGTAGTCCCTTGCAGAGTTCTGCAATACGCCGGCCCACGTTGCCGATGCCGACGATGCCGATGATTCGTCCCTGTGCCTCCGTGCCCATCAGGGCATTGCGATTGACGTCACGTTCTCGGCGCAGTGCACGATCAGCCTCCATGATGCGCTTCGACAGGGTCAAAAGCATGCCGAGCGCGTGTTCGGCCACCGAATGCGCGTTGCCGCCGGATTGATTGACGACCAGGACGCCGGCCTTGGTGCAGGCATCGACATCGACCGGGTCGAAGCCAGCCCCGTTGCTGGAAACGATCAACAGGTCCGGCGCTCGCCGCAACAGGTTCTCGTCGACGTGAAAATGTGACGCCAGTTCATCGCGCGCCGCCCCGACCTGGTAGGCGTGTGCGTCGCGGAGGATTGGCGCATAGATCTCTTCCGCACTCTCGTTCTCAAGTCGATCGAGTCGCACGTCAGGCCGCGCGTTCAGGATTTCGGCATAGATCTGGTGAGCAAGATATTTAACGTAGAAAACGCGTTTGTTGTTGACAGACATCGAGTCCCTTTACGTTGAGAAATCCATAGAGTCTTGCGGGATCGGTAAGGATACGCTGCCGCGTTGTCTCATCCGATGTCCACATCAGAAGCAGTTCGTGTGGGCGACCGGCATTTCGCAATCGACTGCGGATGTGGCCAGTCTGCATCATGTGGCATCGCCGTATCGTCGCGACCATGCGCACTGCCCGGCGAGGTAGAGCGGCGTCCACATCGCTTCTTCGCTCTTGTTGACGTCTCTTATCGCATGCCGGTCCCTGCGGTCATATCGTCGTATAACGCAGATCAAGTTATTGCGGAGGCATGTTGACAATCCCGCCAGTCGCGTCAAGTTTCGGCGGCCGAGCCATCCAAGATGGCCGTGCAAACGAAACATCGTGGCGAATGAGGGAGAACAGGATGGCAGCCGCTGAGGAACGAGCCTCGTCCAAATCTTCCGATGATACCCCTGAGAAGACTTGGCACGGGATCCTGCTCCAAACGCTCAAGCGGCACGATATCCGTCTCGTACCCTACGTTCCCGATCGTGTCCTGACGACGCTTATCAAAAACTTGCACGCCGATCCATTCTTCACGACGTTCCCGACCGCGCGCGAGGAAGAGGCGGTCGGCATCGTCTCCGGCGCCTGGATGGGCGGCATGTGCGGTGCCGTACTGATGCAGACCTCGGGCTTTGCTACGCTCGCAAACGCGCTCGCCTCCCTGGCGTTGCCTTACCAGATTCCTTTGATCATGTTCGTGTCCGAACGCGGTACGCTCGGCGAATTCAACTACGGCCAGTCGCTGGTGTGCCGGACCATGCGGCCCGTGCTGGACTCGCTGGCCATGGAGCACCACACCGCGACCCGCATAGAAGAGTTCGAATTCATCGTCGATCGGTCGATCAGGCAGGCGATCGCCACGCAGGCGCCAGTGGCGCTGATTCTCTCGCCGCTCCTGACCGGCGGCAAGGTTTTCGACAAGTGAGCTATCGCATGGACATACAAGCCAATCCCCTTGCCCGCAACAGCAAGGTGATGAACCGCTTCGACCTTACCTCGCGTCTGGTTACGAAGCTGAAGAACGAGGAAGCTGTGATCAGCGGTATCGGTAACACCAATTTCGATCTCTGGGCCGCGGGCCACCGGCCGCAGAATTTCTACATGCTCGGCAGCATGGGGCTTGCCTTCCCGATCGCGCTCGGCGTCGCTCTCGCGCAGCCCCAGCGCCATGTTTTTGCGCTCGAGGGTGACGGCTCGTTGCTCATGCAACTCGGCTCTCTGTCAACCATTGCCGCACTTGAGCCGAAAAACCTCACTATGGTGGTGATGGATAATGGGATCTATCAAATCACCGGCGCACAGCCGACGCCGGCCGCGGCAGTTTCCGATATTGTCGCGATCGCCGTGGCGAGCGGTCTTCTCAAAAGCAGTTGGGCAGCGGATGAGGACGATTTCGAGCGACTGATCGACCAGTCGTTGTCGGCCCCGGGTCCATTCTTGATCGGCGTGCGCATCGACGACCAGCCTGGTGCCGGCACCACGCGACGTGATCCCGTGCAGATCCGGGAACGTTTTATGCTCGGGCTAGGCGTACGCGAGCCACTTTAGGTATCATCCTTAGCCACATCGTCGCACTAGACCTGCGTGAGTGGACACCGGGCCGGCAACTCGTTATGCCCCCGGTATGACAATCATTCTCCGCACCTTCGCTTGGCTACTGGCCGCAGCCGTGACCTTTGTAACCCTCGGCCCCCCGCAATACAGGCCTCATTCTGATTTCGGTCAGGACGTCGAACATGCGTTCGCTTTCGTCCTGATCGGGCTCGCGTTTGGATTTGCCTATCCGCGACAGCGGCTCCTCACGGTGGGTGTTGCGGTTCTGATGATCGCCGCACTTGAAATCCTGCAGCTCCTTGCGCCGGGACGACATGCGCGAATCGAAGATTTTGCCGTCGATGCTCTGGCGGCATGTGCTGGCTTTGCACTTGTTGCAGTTCTCACGATTCTGGCGGCGCGAGCCCGTAGCCCAAGCACGCCCTGACGCAAGAATCCTCGCGAGACGAAGCCTTTGAGGATTCTTGAACAGAGTCAGGCCTGATTAGTCGATAATCTTGATGACCCGGCGCGTGTGGGGCTCAACGATCACGTGACGATTATTGACGACGGCATAACGCGCGAAACAGAACGCAGTTCGACTTCCGACGGCAAACGGCTCGCCGAGCACGACAGGTTCATGAATCACGACCGAAGGTGCACGTTCAGACAGATGTAACTACGGCATTCGCAATACGGCACCGCTCGTTGATCAATCGTAGTTCCGTCCTGGAGAGGCTCTTGCCGCTCCGGTGATCATCGCGGAGCGGCACCTGTCGGGGATTACAGCAGTCCCGCGCCGCGTGCCCATTTGTATTTCGCACCCAGCACCTCGACCGGCAATTCGGTCGAATAAGCATAGGCCGGGATGCCGTTCTGATAGAGATATTCGGCGGCCTCCTCGACCTCGACGTCGCCAGCGAGTGAGGCTACCATCGGTTTCACAAAGCCCTTGGCTTCCATTTCCTTCTTCACCTCGACCATGTTTCGGGCAAAGACCATCGGTGGCGTCACGATCGTGTGCCAGTAGCCGAGGATCAGCGAATGGATACGGTCATCCGATAGGCCGAGCTTGACCGTGTTAACGTAGGTGATCGGCGGCTCGCCGCCGGTGATGTCGACAGGGTTACCGGCAGCGCCGAAGGGCGGAATGAATTTGCGGAATGCTGTGTCGAGATCTGGCGGCATCGTCATCAGCGACAGGCCGTTGTCGACAACCGAGTCAGACAGTAGCACGCCAGAGCCGCCCGCACCGGTGATGATCAAAACGTTTTCACCCTTCGGCGTCGGCAGCACAGGCACGCCGCGCGCGAACTCAAGCAACTGCCTCAGCGAGCGCGCGCGGATCACGCCCGATTGCTTAAACACGTCCTCGTAGATCTTGTCGTTGCCGGCAAGCGCGCCGGTGTGTGACGAGGCGGCCTTCGCGCCGGCCGAGGTACGGCCGGCCTTAAGCACGATCACCGGCTTCTTCTTCGAAACCCGCTTGGCAGCTTCGGCAAACGCGCGACCATCCTTCAAATCCTCGCAGTGCTGAGCGATCAGGTTGGTGTTAGGGTCCTGCTCGAAAAAGGCAAGCAGATCGTCCTCATCGATGTCGGACTTGTTGCCGAGGCCGACGATGGCGGAAACGCCCATCTTTGCCGAGCGGGAGAAGCCGATGATGGCCATGCCGATGCCGCCGGACTGCGACGATAGCGCTGCATGGCCCCTGACGTCATAGGCAGTGCAAAACGTGGCGCAGAGATTGGCTGGCGTATAATAGAAGCCGTAGATGTTTGGCCCCATCAGGCGGATGTTGTACTTCTTGCCGACCTCGACGATTTCGGCCTGCAGCTCAGGCGCGCCGGCTTCGGCGAAACCTGAGGGAATCAGCACCGCTCCAGGGACTTTCTTCTCGCCACATTCGGCGAGCGCGCCGGCAACGAATTTCGCGGGGATCGCGAACACCGCGACGTCGATCACGCTCGGCACGTCCTTGACGCTCTTGTAAGCCTTGTAGCCGAGAATATCGGCTGCCTTTGGGTGGATCGGATAGATTTCCCCCTTGTAGCCACCGTTGATCAGGTTCTTCATCACGGAGTTGCCGATCTTGCCGTCTTCGGCGGAAGCACCGATCACGGCAACGGCCTTCGGCTTCATGATGCGGTTCATCGCCACGACGATTTGCTCGGTTGGACGAGGCGCCGGGCGCGGCTTGTAGTTGAAGTCGACGACGATGCGCACGTCGGCGGCAATCGCATCCTTCTTGGTGGCGAACACCGGATTGAGATCGAGCTCGATAATCTCCGGGAAGTCGCTGACGAGCTGCGATACCTTTACGATGATATCAGAGAGCGCCTCGCGGTTGGCGGGTTCGCCGCCGCGCACGCCTTTCAACATTTCATGCGCCTGGATGCCGTCGAGCATCGACAGCGCATCCGCCTTCGTTGCGGGTGCGAGGCGGAACGTGACGTCCTTCAGGACTTCGACTAGCACGCCGCCGAGGCCGAAAGCCACGAGCTTGCCGAACGAATCATCGGTGATGGAGCCGATGATGACCTCGGTACCGCCGGCTACCATCTGCTGGACCTGAATGCCTTCGATCTTGGCATTGGCCTTGTATTGCTTGGCGTTGGCCAGGACGGTCTCGTAGATCTTCTCGGCATCGGCGGCGGTCTTGACGCCAACCACGACGCCCCCGGCCTCGGTCTTGTGCAGAATATCCGGGGAAACGATTTTCATTACGACCGGGAAGCCCATGTCGGCCGCGATCTTCGCGGCCTCTGTCGCCGATTTGGCCACACCTTCCTTGGGGACGGGGATCCCATAAGCGTCGCACACCAGCTTGCCTTCGGGCGCCGTCAGAGTGGTGCGCTTATTCGCCTTCACCTGATCGAGAATTTTGCGGACCGCATCCTTGGCATTTGTCATAGGGCAAGGCCTCCTCCTCAACACTTTATGGCATTTGGTATGCCAGAAGTAAAATTGTCAAGCCGGACTGACGCGGCCAGCGCTGAAATAGCTGTAAACTTGACATTCTGGCATTTGGCATGCCAAAACCATTTCTGCTCCAATTGGGATAAAAGGCAATCCCCAGCAAGGAGATTGTCGTGACCACTCGGAAACCGACCAAGGTGCCGCCAGCCATGGCCGACGCAGATATTGCAATTGTCAGGATCGCCCCCGAGACCAGCTTCAAGAACAAGGCCTATGAGGCCTTGAAGGAAGCCATTCTCAAGATGGACATCTACGCGACGCCCGAGCCGGTGATGCTCGACGAGCGCGCGCTGTCTGAACGACTTGGCGTCAGCCGCACGCCGATCCGTGAAGCGATCGCGATGCTGGAGCAGGACGGCTTCGTCAAGACGGTGCCGCGCCGCGGCATCGTCGTCGTGCGCCGGACCAAGAGCGAAATCGTCGACATGATTCGCGCCTGGGCCGCGCTCGAAAGTATGGCGGCGCGGCTGATCACGACGATCGCGCGCAAGAAGGATATCTCGGCCCTGCGCGACTTCTTCAAGGACTTCAGCGCCGATCGCCTGCCCCAGGATCATGTCGAGGAATATTCCAAGGCCAATATCGCCTTCCACCAAACGCTGATCGCGTTGTCGGAATCGCCGGTGCTGGTCGACATGACCAACGATATTCTCCTGCATGTGCGCGGCTACCGTCAACTGACCATTGGGCGCACGGAGCGCATCGCCGCATCACTGCCCGAACATCTCGGCATCATCGAGGCGCTCGAGGAGCGCGATACGGAGCTAGCCGAGAGGCTTGCGCGCGATCACACGCTGAAGCTTGCCGCCTATGTCGAGGCGCACGGCAAGGAATTGTTTTAACACAGCCTTCGCATAGAAGACGATCAACTCGTCCGCAGAGAGACGACAGGGAGAGCAGCCCATGCTGAACACCGTAACCAAGACCGAAGCATCGGGCACCGAGCAGGAGCTAACTGATGGCTTTCACCTTGTCGTTGACGCGCTCAAGCTCAACGGCATCAACACGATCTATGGCGTGCCGGGGATTCCGATCACCGATCTCGGCCGCATGGCGCAGGCGGAAGGCATTCGCGTGCTCTCGTTCCGGCACGAGCAGAACGCGGGCTATGCAGCGGCGATCGCGGGCTTCCTGACCAAGAAGCCCGGCGTCTGCCTCACGGTGTCGGCACCCGGTTTCCTCAACGGCCTGACGGCGCTGGCGCATGCCACGACGAACTGTTTTCCGATGATCCTGGTTTCGGGCTCGTCGGAGCGCGAAATCGTCGACTTGCAGCAGGGCGACTATGAGGAGATGGATCAGCTTGCGATTGCAAAGCCACTGTGTAAGGCGGCCTTCCGCGTGCTGCATGCCCAGGATATCGGTATCGGTTTTGCGCGCGCGATCCGCGCCGCGGTCTCAGGGCGACCGGGCGGCGTGTATCTCGACCTGCCGGCCAAACTCTTCGGACAGGTGATGAATGCGGACGCCGGAGCGAAATCGCTAGTCAAGGTGATCGACGCCGCGCCCGCGCAGATTCCCGCCCCTTCGGCAGTCAAGCGTGCACTCGATACGCTCAAGAGCGCCAAGCGTCCGCTCATCATTCTCGGCAAGGGCGCAGCCTACGCGCAGGCCGATGATGCGATCAAGAGCTTCATCGAAAGGAGCGGCGCCCCCTTCCTGCCGATGAGCATGGCCAAAGGCCTGTTGCCCGACCTGCATCCGCAATGCGCCGGCGCTGCCCGTTCGACCGTGCTGAAGGAAGCCGATGTGATCATGCTGATCGGCGCGCGCCTCAACTGGCTGCTGTCGCACGGCAAGGGCAAGACCTGGGGCGATGCACCGAAAAAATTCATCCAAGTCGACATCGAGCCCAAGGAAATCGATTCCAATGTCGAGATCGCAGCGCCTGTGGTCGGCGACATCGGCTCCTGCGTCACCGCCCTGCTCGAGGCAATGGGCCGCAATTGGATGGCGCCGCCCGTCGAATGGCTCAATGCAGTCAAAACGAAGCGAAATGAGAACGTAGCCAAGATGGCGCCACGGCTGATGAACAACAATTCGCCGATGGATTATCACGGCGCGCTCGGTGTTCTCCGCATCATCATAAAGGAACGGCCCGACGCTATTCTGGTCAACGAAGGCGCCAACACGCTCGACCTTGCGCGTGGCGTCCTCGACATGTACCAGCCGCGCAAGAGGCTCGATGTCGGCACCTGGGGCGTGATGGGCATCGGCATGGGCTCGGCCATTGCGGCCGCAGTCGAAACCGGGAAGCCGGTGCTCGCGGTCGAGGGCGACAGCGCCTTCGGCTTCTCCGGCATGGAGGTCGAGACGATCTGCCGCTATCAGCTACCGATCTGCGTCGTCATCTTCAACAATGACGGCATCTATCGCGGCACCGACGTCAATTCCGTGGGTTCCGATCCGGCGACGACAGTTTTCGTCAAGGGATCGCGCTACGACAAGATGATGGAAGCGTTCGGAGGCGTTGGCGTCAACGCCACCACGCCTGATGAATTGAAGCGCGCTGTCAACGCGGCGATGGATTCGGGCAAGCCCACACTGATCAACGCGGTGATCGCTCCGGCAGCAGGTTCGGAAAGCGGCCGCATTGGCAATCTCAATCCGCAGAGCATCCTCAAGAAGAAGCAGGACTAACCATCGGCGTCGGTCCCCGCGAGCGCAGAGGGCTAAGGCCACTGAAAAGTTTAAGGAGAAAGCACATCATGACAAAGGCGCTGACCGGCGTTCGTATCCTTGATTTCACCCACGTCCAGTCCGGACCGACCTGCACGCAATTATTGGCCTGGTTCGGCGCCGACGTGATCAAGGTCGAGCGTCCCGGCATCGGCGACATCACGCGCGGTCAGCTGCAGGACATCCCGAACGTTGACAGCCTGTATTTCACGATGCTCAACCACAATAAGCGCTCGATCACGCTCGACACCAAGCACCCCAAGGGCAAGGAGCTCCTGACCGAACTGATCAAGAAGTGCGATGTACTGGTGGAGAATTTCGGTCCCGGCGTGCTCGACCGCATGGGCTTTCCTTGGGAAAGGATCCAGAGCATTAACCCGAGGATGATCGTGGCCTCCATCAAGGGTTTCGGCCCCGGACCCTACGAGGACTGCAAGGTCTATGAGAATGTCGCGCAGTGCACTGGCGGCGCCGCCTCCACCACTGGTTTGCGCGACGGCCTGCCGCTTGTAACCGGCGCTCAGATCGGCGACAGCGGCACCGGTTTACATCTCGCGCTCGGCATTGTCACCGCACTCTACCAGCGCACCAAGACTGGCAGGGGCCAGCGCGTGACGGCCGCGATGCAGGACGGCGTGCTCAACCTCTGCCGCGTCAAGCTGCGTGACCAGCAGCGCCTCGACCATGGGCCGCTGAAGGAGTACAGCCAGTTTGGCGAAGGTATCCCTTTTGGTGATGCCGTGCCGCGCGCTGGCAACGATTCAGGCGGCGGCCAGCCGGGGCGCATCCTCAAGTGCAAGGGCTGGGAGACCGATCCTAACGCCTACATCTATTTCATCACCCAGGCGCCGGTCTGGGAAAAGATTTGCGACGTCATCGGTGAACCCGACTGGAAGAACCATCCCGATTACGCGAAGCCGCCTGCCCGGCTGCCGCGGCTGAACGAAATCTTTGCCCGCATCGAGCAGTGGACCATGACCAAGACCAAGTTCGAGGCAATGGATATACTCAACAACCACGACATCCCTTGTGGGCCGATCCTGTCGATGAAGGAACTCGCGGAAGACCAGTCGCTGCGCGCGACCGGCACCGTGGTCGAAATCGATCATCCGACTCGCGGCAAGTACTTGTCGGTCGGCAATCCCATCAAGCTGTCGGACAGTCCGAGCGAAGTGGCCCCCTCGCCGCTTCTTGGCGAGCACACCAACGAGATCCTCCGTCAGGTGCTGGGGTTCAGCGATCACCAGATCGCCGAAATTCACGATTCCGGCGCACTGGCGCCGCCGCGAAAGCAGGCTGCTGAATAGGGCTCCCACACTATCAACGAACGAGCGAGGGCCGTCCTTTCGAGGGCGGCCTTTCTGGTTTTGGCAGTCCTAACGCCAGCTCTGCTGCACCGCGACAGCACGATTGCTGCCATGCAAACAAACTCGTTGAATCTGGCATCTGGTATACGCAAATTCAAGCGGAAAACGGCACTACACCCGTGTCCGTAGCTAAATACCTGAGATTGAAGATGTCCAAGACTGCAGCTATCCGCCTTTCCCCCTCGGCCTCCCTGTTCGGGCGCCTCCTTGCTGCCCTCGACCGCTGGTTGATGGCATATGCGGAGACGCAGATTCGGAACGGCGACGTTCCGCGTCTCGGCCTCTAAATACTTCTCCGATTCAGCATCGCTCGACTCGTTTTCAACTAGTGGCCTCGGCTTACGGGGCCACTTTGTTTTCGTGCCTCCAATGGACATACCTTTCGTCACCCATCTGCGGCATTTCCGCACGGCGCGCCGTGTGCTGCTTGAAGCTTGGCATATTGAATACAACAATGCCGCGCTCGCAGCGTTGGCACAAGAACCATAACCAGAGGGCGCGCATCGGGAGGTGGTATGACGGACATGGTTCAAGCAACGGCCTCGGCGGCCGCACGAGTCAGCGACACCTATCGCTGGACACAACTGGTGATCGGCGTCGCCGGCGATGGTGATGATCGCGAATTACCAATACGGCTGGACGTTCTTCGTCCCTGACATTCAGAAAACGTTCGGTTGGGATCGGGCATCGATCCAGTGGGCATTCACGCTCTTCGTCTTGTTTGAAACCTGGCTTGTGCCGGTCGAAGGCTGGTTCGTTGACAAGTACGGACCACGCGTCGTCGTTCTCATCGGGGGCATCCTGTGCGCCGTCGGGTGGGCGATCAACGCGCACGCAACGACACTCAATGGCTATTATCTCGGAATGATCGTCGCAGGTATCGGCGCCGGCGGCGTCTACGGAACTTGCGTCGGCAACGCCCTGAAATGGTTTCCCGACAAGCGTGGGCTTGCTGCGGGAATCACTGCCGCGGGATTCGGCGCAGGCTCTGCCCTGACGGTTGCGCCGATCCAGGCGATGATCAGAGATTCTGGTTTTCAAAGCACATTGCTCTACTTCGGGCTTGGACAGGGCATCGTTATCATCATCCTTTCCTTCTTCCTATCCGCGCCAAAGCCAGGACAGGTCCCGGCAGCCGTTCTGAACGCTAGCTTGGTTCAGAGCCGGCGCAACTACAATCCGCCCGAAGTGATCCGTCATCCGATCTTCTGGCTGATGTACTTCATGTTCGTGATAGTCGGCGCTGGCGGATTGATGGTGACGGCGAATCTGAAGCCAATCGCGGTCGACTGGAAGATCGACAACATTCCCGTCACGCTCCTCGGCATGACGATGACCGCGGTGACCTTCGCCGCGACCATCGACCGGATCCTAAACGGCTTGACCCGACCGTTCTTTGGCTGGGTCTCCGACATGATCGGGAGGGAAAACACGATGTTCATTGCCTTCGGCATGGAAGGCTTCGGCATCTGGGCCCTGTACGTGCTCGGGCATGACCCGGTCTGGTTCGTGATACTGTCCGGACTTGTGTTCTTTGCCTGGGGCGAGATCTACTCTCTGTTCCCGTCGACCTGCACCGACACGTTCGGTGCGAAATTCGCAACGACCAACGCTGGCCTGCTCTACACTGCGAAAGGAACGGCTGCGCTGTTGGTTCCGATTGCGAATTATGTGCAGCAGTCTTCGGGCAACTGGGATTGCGTGTTCTTGATCGCGTCCGGCGCCAATATCCTCGCATCCCTGTTGGCGATTGCGGTCCTCAAGCCGTGGCGAAGAACCGTGGTCGCGCAAGCCAACGCGTAGGGCTTTCATGTACTTCGCGCGAGCGCCCGGTCACAAGACTGGGCGCTTTCTCTTTAACACGTTGGGGTTGAAGGTTTTAGGGCAAGCTGCTCCTGGGTCGCCGTTCCCATTTCCGAACCGTTTGGACGAATGGCGGCGCCGCAACGTGAGCACGTTCAAGCAAAACGTGCTTGCGTACTGGGATAATATATACCAAGCTCCAGGCTTGCGACGATAAGCCACAACTTCGCGACACCAAGCCGCGATCGCGCAGCGCGTACGGAGGAAACGAATGATCGCCAGTGCAGTCACCGGATCAACTCAAGCGCCGTCCAATGCTTTCCGTTGGATGCAGCTAGTCATCGGCGTCATCTGCATGGCGATGATCGCTAATCTCCAATACGGCTGGACCTATTTCGTCGGCCCAATGGCGAAGGCGCACACCTGGGACATTGCCAGTATCCAGATCGCCTTCAGCATTTTCGTCGCGCTCGAAACGTGGCTGACGCCGCTTCAAGGATGGATCGTCGATACGCTCGGCCCACGGCGCGGTCCCAAGCTTATGGTCGCGGCCGGCGGTATTCTTGTTGCAGTTGGCTGGCTTATCAACGCCTGGGCCGGGTCGCTAGAGATGCTCTATCTCGGCGCAGTCATATCGGGTGTTGGCGCCGGCGGCATCTACGCGACCTGTGTCGGCAACGCGGTGAAGTGGTTTCCCGATCGTCGCGGCCTTGCCGTTGGCATCACGGCGGCTGGCTTCGGCGCCGGCGCTGCGGTCACAGTCATTCCAATCCAGATGATGATCGCTTCCTTGGGATACGCCGATACCTTCTTTTGGTTTGCGCTCGGCCAGGGAGGAACCATCTTCATGCTGGCATGGCTGCTTCGATCGCCGCTGGCAGGAGAGGTCTCGAGCACATCCACCGTCAAGGTCTTGCAGTCCAAGTCCAGCAGCACGCCGGTCCAGATGCTCAGGTCGCCGGTGTTCTGGCTGCTCTATGTGATGTTCGTCTTGGTGTCCGCGAGTGGGTTGATGGTCGCCGCCCAAATCGCCTTGATCGCCAAGGACTACGGCGTGGCCCAGACGGTCGTGCTGTTCGGCGCTACCACCCTGATCGTCTCGGGCGTGATCGACAATCTCGCAAACGGCGGAGCGCGTCCGTTCTTCGGATGGGTCTCAGATCAGATCGGCCGCGAATACACCATGGCTATCGCTTTCTCGGGTGGCGGCCTCGCCTACTGGCTTTTGGGGACTGCGGGCACCACGCCCTGGACGTTCATTATCTGCGCGGCGCTCATTTTCTTTACGTGGGGCGAGATCTTCAGTCTGTTTCCTTCGACCTGCACCGACATGTTCGGTCCAAAATACGCCACCACAAACACCAGCCTGCTTTACACGGCGAAGGGACTGTCGGCCTTTGCCGTGCCCCTGGCAAACGTGCTGAAAGGATACGCCGGTGGCTGGCACGCCGTATTTGCGGTCGCAGCGATCATGAATTTCCTCGTGGTGGCGCTGGCACTGTTTGTGGTGCGGCCGATGCGGCTTTCGATCAGCGCGTCGGAAAGCAAGGAAGAAAATGGCTCCGTGGGACAAGCGGCCGAATGAAGGCGATTTGCTGGTAGACTTCGTCCGGGCCCAACGGGATAGGCTGAGAAAATCCCCCAAGATCAAACGAGGCGCGCTCCGCCGCATCTCGAATTCTGGACTAGGTATACAAAATACAACAACAATCCAGATCGCTTGTCCGGATCTGCAAGAGCCGTCGCTGGTTGGCAACTTGCGACATTTAAATGTCAGCGATGCTAACGCTTAATGCGCGGCAGTGCTAAGCTTGAGCCATCCAGAAAGGCGGTTTGACTTTTGGAATAATGTATACCAATATTAGTCAACTGCTCGGTAGGGAGAGAATTGCGATGAACGTTGGAGACGTACTGCGCAAGAAAACCGCCCGCGTCGTCACTGTCCGCATGAACGAGACTGTTGGCGTTGCGGCGCGCCTGATGCGTGCAAGCGACATCAGCGCGCTTGTGGTCAAGGATGTGGTCCGTACCGAAGGCACTACCGCCGCTGGCATGTTCACCGAGCGCGACGTAGTTCGCGCGATTGCCGAGCATGGTGCGGCTGGAGTGAATCTGAGGGTCTCGCAACTGATCTCGGTGCAGAAACTGATCTCCTGCGCGTCGGACGATACTCTTGAGCATGTCCGCCACCTGATGAATGTGCATCACATTCGCCATTTACCGGTAATCGATAATTTTAGCCTCGCCGGCGTTATCAGCATGCGTGACATTTCCGCCGCGTTCCGCTTCAGCAATCGAACGGGAGAGGATTGCAACAGCCGGGAACGCGTAGTCGAACCGCGCTGACAATCCGGCCGAACTCGGCGCGCAGGATGTAAGTGATCATCTGCCTCGAGGCGTATTCGGTGACAGGCGCACTCAACCGAATGTAGCGGTCGCTTGGCTCGCGCACCCCCGTTGTCACCGCGGTCATGAAATCCACCGTTGGGTATCGCTACAGGCACGATGAGATTTACCAGAAATTCGGCGCCGGAGAACATCGATCCCGACAGACGGAAATGGCGTGAATGCGGCTCCGAGCGAGGCATAGGCTGCATCGTCCCGAAGTCGTCCAACCCGGCTTCATCGAACACATCTACGGCAATCAGTGTCCACTAGGCGAGCCATCGGGTAAGATCAGCGACGAAATCACCCAGTTCTCCGAGCTTCTCACCGCTGCAGTCATGAAAGCGCCAGCGGTCGATCACATCCACGACGAAATCTACCTCAAGCTGTAGGGCAACGTCAGTTTCAGCCCGATCGGCGCGCATGCAGCGCTCGAATGATATGCACGAACCCTGCAACGCGCGTTCTCGAAAGCGATCTTGCTGAGGGGCCACCCCATCGCTGAGACATTCGGCGTTAAATTCCGCGTCAACATCGAGCCCTGCATCGAAGGCGCGCGCAAGATCGGCGCTCACGAGACCTAGATAGGCAGAATCTCGAACACGGCTGCCCCATCTAGATCGATCTGCTTGTGGTCGTTCAGCGCACCAAGATCGCCGGACTATGCGAAGACAGTATCAGCCCCGCGGGAATTAGGGTCCGCTCTTCTGCATGATCGCGATGCCCCGACTACCCCGGTGTCCGATGGACTTTTGCCCGACACGACGCCATCGTGTTCGCCCGAAATCTCAGAAAAGACGGGCGTGCGTTATGGGCGCCAGGGAAACAAAGGGCAGACATGTTGAAGACGCGATTTACCGAACTCGTCGGCGTTGAGCACCCGATCGTGCAGGGCGGCATGCAATGGGTTGGCCGGGCGGAGCTCGTGGCAGCGGTGGCCAATGCCGGCGCACTCGGCTTCATCACCGCTCTGACGCAGCCGACGCCGGAGGACCTATCCAACGAGATCACTCGCTGCCGCGATATGACCGACAAGCCGTTCGGCGTTAACTTGACCATCCTGCCCGCAATCAAACAGCCGCCCTACGCAGAATACCGCCGAGTTATTATCGAAAGCGGTGTCAAAATCGTCGAGACGGCCGGTAACAAGCCGCAGGAGCATGTCACGGAGTTCAAGAAGTACGACATCAAGGTGCTGCACAAATGCACCAGCGTTCGCCACGCTCTGTCCGCGGAGCGCATGGGGGTCGACGCGATCTCAATCGACGGTTTTGAGTGCGCCGGTCACCCCGGCGAAGACGATACACCTGGCCTCATCCTGATCCCGGCTGCCGCCGACAAGGTGAAGATCCCGATGATCGCCTCCGGCGGCTTTGGCGACGGGCGCGGCCTGGTCGCGGCGCTGGCGCTCGGCGCTGAGGGCATCAACATGGGCACGCGCTTTATGTGCACCAAAGAAAGCCCGATCCATCAACTGATTAAGGAGAAGATCGTCGCCAATGACGAACTCGGAACCGAATTGATCTTCCGCACCATGCGCAACACCTCCCGTGTCGCCAAAAACGCGATCTCGACTAAGGTCGTGACCATGGAAAAGGAAGGCGCGACCTTTGACCAGGTGCGCGACCTCGTGGCCGGCGCCCGCGGCAAAATGGTCTATGCCACTGGCGACGCCGATCATGGCATCTGGTCGGCCGGCCAAGTGCAGGGGCTCATTCACGACATTCCGACTTGCGCCGAACTGGTGTCGCGCATAGTACGCGAGGCGGAAACCATCATCCGCTGCCGGCTCGAAGGGATGATGTCGGGCGCGACGCGTGAGACCGCAGAATGAGCGGCTCTCCAAGGAAGAGGTTGCTTCATGAAAGCCTATGTCTATTCCGCCAATGGTGTGGCCATCGCTGATGTCGCCAAACCCACGCCGAAGGGCACACAAGTGCTAGGTGTTTGGTCCCGGCATTTTCTGGAGCGGATTAAGTTTGAATCGTTCCGGCTGGGAAGTCCAGCATTTGCAGATGTATTCGTAGGGCGTCAGGC
>Ga0210406_10003912_pt1 | contig 16170 bp, 18 predicted proteins | sample IncBWC30MmetaG_FD_155454 | JGI IMG/M metagenome (GOLD analysis project Ga0210406, IMG submission 155454) | Forest soil microbial communities from Barre Woods Harvard Forest LTER site, Petersham, Massachusetts, United States - Inc-BW-C-30-M | ecosystem: Environmental > Terrestrial > Soil >... | reverse complement strand
CATCCCGCTCGTGCGCCCTCAACGGGGACCAAATCGCGTGCGCCTAAAAACCAATTTCGTGAGTGGGTTCAAGGTGATCGGGGTTGTCAGTGCCGGCCCAAAAATATTTCTTTCCGTAAATCAGAAGTGCTTTACGAAAATCGGAAAATGTGCATACTGTCCCGCTATCCCGCCTCGACAAGAGGGGCGTACGCGTCGTCACGAAACGTGGGGCGGGATGCGATGGACGTGGAGGTGCCATTGACGAGTGGCGCTGAAGCGGACGGCAAAAGCGTGTGGTCCTGACTTCGTGACGCTGGAGTCAAGTCTGCGATAAGAAGCGCAGGCGACGGTGGCAAAAGAGCCCGTTCACCGGGGAGAGCGCGCCATAAGCCGTAAACCATCGCGCAGGGAAGGCCGGACCAGTTCGGTGAACCTGTAGTGACTATGCTCGTGTGCTTTTTTACTTTGCACGCGAGGCTGCGGGTGCATTGGGCACCCGGCTTTCCCTGCGCCCTCTGTTTTCGAGGGCAGAAGGTCTTGCACAGCTCGGGCGCTATCCGCGCCGCGAGAGTGCGGACGTGTCTCTCGTCATTGCGAGCGCCAGCGAAGCAATCCATTCTTTCTTTACGCCGCGACGTGGATTGCTTCGCTGGCGCTCGCAATGACGGCGTAGAACCGTAGCCTGCATGGGCCGTTTGAAATTCGAATCAGGAATAGCCGGCGCCCTTCTTCACGCGCCTTGAAGCAGTCCCGCAGACCGGGGAGGGAGCGCTGGCGTCCGCGGCGCGACCGCGTGCTCGCTACGCCCGAAAATCCCGCACCCGTTTCACCATCTGCTCGACATGCGCGAGCGGGGTTTCCGGCAGGATGCCGTGGCCGAGATTGAAGATCAGCCGGCCGCTCGCAAAATTCGCCAGCACATCATCGATGGCGCGATCGAGCGCCGCGCCGCCTGCGATCAGCACCAGCGGATCGAGATTGCCTTGCACGGCAACTTTGGTCTGCACCCGCTCGCGGATCAATGACGGCTCCGCTGTCCAGTCGATGCTGACGGCATCGACGCGGGTCGCCTCGACATAGGCCGGCAGCAGCGCGCCGGCGCCGCGGGGAAAACCGATGATCTTTGCGCCGGGAACCTTCGCCCGCACGCCCTCGACGATCCGCCTGGTCGGCTCGATCGACCAGCGGGCAAATTCCCGCGGCGGCAACACGCCCGCCCAGGTATCAAAAATCTGCAACGCGTCGGCGCCGCCCTTCAATTGCCCAAGCAGATATTCGACGGAGTTCTCGACCAGCGTGTCGATGATTTTTGCAAAGGCGTCCGGATGCCGGTAGGCCATCATCCGCGCCGGCGCCTGGTCCGGCGTGCCTTGTCCCGCCACCACATAGGTTGCAACCGTAAAGGGCGCGCCACAGAAACCGATCAGCGCGATTTTCGAATCGAGCTCGCGGCGCACGCGGCGCAGCGCCTCATAGACCGGTTCGAGTTTTGTGAAGTCGGCCTTGGCTGCGAGCGCTGCGACCTTCTCCGGCGTGTCCAGCGGATCGAGCCGGGGACCTTCGCCGACCTCGAAGGAGACCGCGCGGCCGAGGGCGTAGGGGACGACGAGGATATCCGAGAAGATGATCGCGGCATCGAAGTTGAAGCGGCGGATCGGCTGCAGCGTGACCTCAGTGGCGAGTTCCGGCGTGAAACACAAATCGAGAAAGCCGCCGGCTTTCTCCCGCACTTTGCGGTACTCCGGCAGATATCGGCCGGCCTGGCGCATCATCCAGATCGGCGGCACCTTCTGGCGGTGGCCCGAGAGCACTTCAAGAAATGGTTTAACGGCGGATTTCTGGGTCAATCGTACGTCCTGCAATTTGGCGGGCTTTTTGAACCTCCTGATACATGCAGGTCAGGTCAACGCCAAGGCGAGAACGGGAACTTGAGCGAATCCCAGGCGTTATCCAGCCCTGGAGAACCATCATGGCTGAGAAAACGGTTGAAAAATTCAATCCTTCCGCGCACGACAAGCATGCCGCCGATCCACGCGAGGCCGCTTTGGCTGACCAGGAACTGCACGCAAGGCTGGAGGCCGGCCTGATCGACAGCTTTCCGGCATCCGATCCTGTCAGCGCCGCCCAGCCGGCGCCGTCCAGGCACGATAATAAGCCGACCAAATAAGACCATGCTCAGGACAATGAGTCGCTGTGGCACAAGGTCAAGGCGGCGTTCCGCTAGATTTGACTGTCGCTCTCAATAATGCGGCGGCGGCTCGTTCGCCGGCCGCGGCGCGTTGGCTTCGGCTTCCTGCAGCCGATCGTTCAAGCTGGCAAGCTGACGTGTCAGCGCATCGAGCTGTTGCCATTGCGCGGTGATAGTCTGGTTCAACGTCTCGATGGTTTCGTCCTGAAACATCACGCGGCTCTCCAGCGCGTCGATGCGCTCGCTGAGCGCCTTTTCGTCATTCATTGCAACCGCTTTCCATCCGGCGTTCACGCAACCCGTGGCCGAGCGCGACGCGCTCGTCAAACACAAAGCATTCGCCGCGCCAGCGGCTTTCGGCTTCCGGCATCTGTTCCAGGTATTTCAGGATGCCGCCCTTGAGGTGATAAACCTCGGTAAACCCGCGCGCCAGCAGATGCGCGCTGGCCTTCTCGCAGCGGATGCCGCCGGTGCAGAACATCGCGATCCTCCGGTGCCTTGCCGGATCGAGTTTTCGCGCGGCGAATTCCTTGAATTGCCCAAAGCTTGCGATGCCGGGATCGAGTGCGCCTTCAAAAGTGCCCAGTGCCACTTCGAACGAATTGCGGGCATCGATCACGAGCGTATCAGGCGCCGCGATCAGCGCATTCCATTCGGCAGGCCCGACATAGATTCCGACTTGTCGGGTTGGGTCAGCCCCGGCGTCGCCGAGCGTGACGATCTCTTTCTTGAGCCGGATCTTCAGGCGTCGAAACGGCATCGCGATGGCTAGCGAGAATTTCAGCTCGAGCTGGTCGAGCCTGCCGCCGAACAGGGGGCCCTGCTGCAACGCGTCGACCAGCGCATCGATGGCGTCGGCATGGCCGGCGAGCGTGCCGTTGATGCCCTCAAGGGCGAGGAGCACGCTGCCCTCCAACCCAAGGCGAACGCAGATCGCGCGTAGCGGCCCGCGCAGCTCGCGAAAGTCCGGCAGTGCTGCGAATTGATAGAATGCGGCGACCTTTAGCGACATGGCGAGGGTGTTTAGCAGGCGGGTGGGTGAGGGGAAACCCACCATTGCCGGACGACATTCCCCTGGCATGCCAGCCATTGCCCTGCCGGGCTCGGATGTGTCATGTAACTCCGCTTCCGGTCCAGGCGAGCGCAGCAAGAACAACGGCAAATGAGCAATTTGGCATGAGGAATTTCCATCTCGCCGGCCGATCCACGGTCCACGCCCAGAACGCCATGGTGGCGACGTCGCATCCGCTTGCCGCGCTAACCGCGATCGAGGTCTTGCGCGCCGGCGGCACCGCGGCTGACGCCGCGGTCGCGGCCTGCGCGCTGCTCGGCGTCATCGAGCCGCAATCGACCGGCATCGGCGGGGATTGTTTCGCGCTGATCCAGCCGCGCGGCGAGGGCAAGATCGTCGCCTATAACGGCAGCGGCCGGGCGCCGATGGCCGCAAAAGCGGAATGGTATCTCGAGCGCAAGATCCATGCGGTGCCGCTGACCTCGGCGCATGCCGTCTCTATTCCCGGCGCGGTCGATGCGTGGGCGACGATCTTGCGCGACCACGGCAAGTTCGGCCTCGACACCTTGCTGCAGCCGGCAATCAAGGCTGCTGAAGAGGGTTACGTCGTGGCACCCCGCATCGCCTTCGACTGGAAGAACTGGTTCGACAAGTTGAAGAAGGGAACCAACACCGAGCGCTATCTGCTGCCGCACGGCAGGCCCGCGGTCGCCGGCGACGTGATCCATCAGCCCGAGCTCGGCAAGACTTTGCGCGCGATCGCGAAGGATGGCCGCGACGCGTTTTATACCGGCGCCATCGCCGAGGATATGGTCGAGACGCTGCGCAGCATCGGCGGATTGCATACGCTGGAAGATTTCGCCGCCCATACCACCGAAACTACCTCGCCGATCGGCACCCTCTATAAAGGGCTCGACGTCTGGCAATGCCCGCCGAACGGGCCGGGCATCACCATGCTGGTGATGCTCAATATCCTGTCGCGCTTTGATCTGACGAAATTCCCCGCGCTGAGCGTCGAGCGGTTTCATCTCGAAGCCGAGGCCGCGCGGATCGCCTACACGATGCGCGAGGAGCATGTCGGCGATCCCGCCCACGTCAAGGTCGACGTCGCCAGAATTCTTGCCAAGGAATTCGCCGACGAGCACATCTGCAAGATCCGGATGGATCGGCTGCTCGATTTGCCCAACGTGGCGCCGCCGATGAACCCGTCGACGGTGTACATCAGCATCGTCGACAAGGATTGCAACGTCTGTTCGTTCATCAATTCGGTCGCGCAAGCGTTCGGGTCTGCGATCGTGTCGAACAAGACCGGCGTGCTGCTGCAAAACCGCGCCGGCGGTTTCCGCATCCAGCCCGGCCATCCCAACTGCATCGGGCCGGGCAAGCGGCCGCTGCACACCATCATTCCGGCGCTTGTCACGAAGGCCGGCCGCGCGGTGATGCCATACGGTGTGATGGGCGGACAATACCAGCCGGTCGGGCAGACCCATGTTTTGACCAACATCGTCGATTACGGCTGCGATGTGCAGGAGGCGATCGATATGCCGCGCGGCCTGCATTATGAGGGCGTCTATCAGCTCGAGGACGGCGTGCCCGCCGCAATCGTCGAAGGGCTGAAGAAGATCGGCCACAAGACCACGAGTCTGGTCGCACCGCTCGGCGGCGCGCAGGCGATCTGGATCGACTGGGACAAGGGCGCGCTCACCGGCGGTTCCGATCCACGCAAGGATGGCTGCGCGCTCGGCTACTAAATCGATAGCTTGTGATCTCATCATCCGAAGGAAATAAAAAGATGCGACCTCTCAAGTTCAGAACCCTTACCATGACCGTCTTAAGCTTCAGCCTCTTTCTCCTCGCCGCGCCGTTCGGCGCGTCCGCGCAGACACCAGGAAAACCCATGACCACAGCTTCAGGATTGCAGATCGTCGACACCAAGGTCGGCACCGGCGCGTCGCCGCAACCCGGCCAGACCTGCGTGATGCATTACACCGGCTGGCTCTACGAGAACGGCCAGAAGGGCAAGAAATTCGATTCTTCCGTCGACCGCAACGAACCATTCGAGTTTCCGATCGGGCAGAAGAGGGTGATCGCCGGCTGGGATGAGGGCGTCGCCAGCATGAAGGTCGGCGGCAAGCGCACGTTGATCATCCCGCCCGCGCTGGGCTACGGCGCACGCGGCGCCGGCGGAGTGATCCCGCCGAACGCGACGCTGATGTTCGACGTCGAACTCTTGGCCGTGAAGTAAGCCGTTCGCGCGAACGGGATCCAGGAAAGGGCACCATGACAGGTCACCACGATCACACCCATTCCGCTCACTCCCACGATCACGACGAGATGCAGCGCTGGAAGCACGATGGCGTCCGCGTCATTCCAGGCGATCAGCTCGATCCCAATGTGCCGTCGACGCCGGGCATGGACCGCAAGGCGGCGATCAATTTCGCCCGCGCCGGCGCGCAGAAACTGTGGGCCGGCACCGTCACCATCAAGCCCGATGCCAAGACCGGCGCGCATCACCACGGCCATCTCGAGAGCATCATCTATGTGGTGAAGGGAAGAGCAAGGATGCGCTGGGGCGAGCATCTGCAATTCACCGCCGAAGCCAACCCCGGCGATTTCATCTTCATCCCGCCCTACGTGCCGCATCAGGAGATCAACGCCAGCCGCGACGAGGTGCTGGAATGCGTTCTGGTGCGCAGCGACGGCCAGGCGGTGGCGATCAACCTCGACATCGAGCCGGTGGAGAAACCGGAGACGGTGCTGTGGGTCGATCCGGTGCACCGCGATCCTTCGGAGAGTGAGTGACTTCGGTTCCCCGTGTCCCGGGCGCGGTGCAGCGTTCTTCTCGCTGCTCCGCAGAACCGGGACCCACTCGTAGTTAGAAGATTAGATGGACCCCGGATCAGCAGCGCATCGCCAACGCGCTGCGCAGCATCCGGGGAACGTTTTCAGAACTGCGCGAACACTCACGCGTCGTTTGTGCGCGCGCCCTTGCCGCCAATAGACCCGCCGCCCGGGCTCAGTCCCTCTTGATCGTGACCAAGGTGATGTCATTCATCAGACTGTTGGCGAGCAAGAAGTTGCCGTCACGCGTCACTGAGGTGTTGCGCACGATATTTCCGCCGCCCGGGATCGCCCAGCTCTGGAATTTTTCGGCTCTCGGATCGAAGCGCACCACGGTATTCGGGGTCGATCCGGACTCGCTATACCAGATGATATCGTTGATCGCCGAGATGCCGTACGGCTCCGACTTCGGCCCACTCGGAGACTGCCACTCCGTCACCTTGCCGGTCGCGGGATCGAGACGACCAAGATAACCGCGCGAATAGTCGGAGTACCAGACGATGTCGTCGCTGGTGATCGCGATGCGCCGCGGCCGCGACGCGGCATCGGGCAATGGGTACTCATGAAACTCCATCGTCTTCGGATCGAGGCTGCCTACCTTGTTGGTACCGAACTCGACGAAGAACACGATTCCTTTGGAATTCAAGGCCATGCCGTAGGGGCGCGAACCTGCCGTCGGCGGCGTGAGCAGTTTGATCTCGCCGGTCTTCGGGTCGAGACGTCCGATCCGGTTCAGGTTCTGCATCGTGAACCACAGAATTCCGCTCTTGTCGAAGATGAGCGTGTGCGGATCGCCCTGCTCCGGGGTCGGGTACTCGGTGACTGCGCCGGTTTTCGGGTCGAGTTTTCCGATCAACGATCCCGTGTTGCCCGTGTACCAGATGTTGCCGTTATTATCCTCCTGCAGGCCGTGCGGTCCGGAGTGCGGCGTCTTGAGCTGAAACTCGGTGAATTGGCCGCTCGCCGGATCGAGCCGGCCAAGCACATTGGCCAATTGGCCGGTGTACCAGAGCGAGCCGTCCTTCGCCGCCAAGGGGTCATGCGGCCGAGACCCCGGCGTGGGAACCTGCCACTTCTGGAACGAAACTTCCGCGGAGCCCGGAATGACGACGCCGTCAGGCTTGCCTTTTTCCGGGAAGCCCTTGATCAGGTAGGCCTTGAGCGGCTCAATCTGATCGGCCGCCAGCGGAGCTCCCTGATTGACCATCATCCGCAGCACGGTGTTCCAGCCGTTCGCTGTATAGCCCGAGCCGACGCGGCTCAACAACGTGTGACAGCTGTTGCAATTAGCCTCGGCCAACTCCTTGCCGGGCCCATCGGGCAGTTGCTGGCCCATCGCTGGAAGTCCGGAGCAAAGCAGCGCTGCGGTCAAAACCGCGCATGATATTTTGGACATGATACCTCCCTGGATTTTCGCGCTCTACGGTCCGTGGCGCAATTAAATTGGACGGGTCAACGTCGTCCGCCCTGGGTTGGACGGCCGAAAGACTAGACCTGCTTGCGCCGCATGTCAGCTTGTTCCACTTCCCGGACGCAAGATGGTGTCTTCGCCTTGCAGCGAACATGAACTATCGAACGATGATGCGCTCTGTTAGAATTCGACATCCATCGAAAACTGCAGGCTCTTGGGAAACTGCAACATGTTGGGAAAACGCCATGATTGAGTTCGAGAATCCGCTGGCGCGTCGCGCCGTCATCAAGGGCGCCGGCGTTGGCTTCGTTGTGGGAGCGCTGGCCGATGCGCTGCCGGTCCAAACGGCGGTCGCGGCGACACCGGATGGCGCCGAGATCTGGAGCCGCGAATATTGGGCCAAGAAGGGCGATGTGCCGTTGTGGATGTATCGCAAGCGGTTGGGCGCGCCGAAGCGCGGCGAGCAACCGCGGCCGGTCGTGTTCTTCGTGCACGGTTCCTCCATCAGCTCGCGGGTGTTCGATCTCAACGTCCCGGGCAAGGGCGATTATTCGGTCATGAACGAATTCGCCCGCTATGGCTTCGATTGCTGGACCATGGACCACGAGAATTACGGCAAGTCCGGCCGTACCTCGGGCAATTCGGACATCGCCAGCGGCGTTGAGGATTTGAAGGCGGCGATTGGGGTCGTCTCGCAAGAAACCGGCCAGCAAAAATTCCATTTCCTTGGCGAATCTTCCGGCGCGTTGCGGGCCGGCGCCTATGCGATGGTGGCGCCCGAGCGCATCGACCGGCTGGTGTTCGCGGCCTTCACCTACAAGGGTGAGGGCTCGCCGACGCTTACCAAGCGGGCCGAGCAGCTGGAATATTATCGCTCGCACAATATGCGCAAACGCGACCGCGACATGATCCGCTCGATCGCCACCCGCGACAAGCCGGGCACCAGCGACGTTGCCGCTGTCGAGGCGCTGGCGGACGTCGAAATGCAGTTCGGCGATCAGGTCCCGACCGGCACTTATCTCGACATGACCGCCAATCTGCCGGTCGTGCTGCCTGAGAAGGTGCTGGCGCCGGTGCTGCTGGTGCGCGGCGAATATGACGGGATCGCGACCGTCGCCGATCTCGAGGAGTTCTATAACAAGCTTCCGAACGGCGACCGCCAGTTCGCGATCCTGCCGGGCACCGCGCACTCCGTCGTGCTCGCCATCAACCGGCAGCTGTTCTGGCACGTGACCCGGGCGTTCCTGACCATGCCGACGCCGATCGCGACCTGAGTTCTTAAAAATCGAGCTTGCCTTGAATGGCCTCTATGCCGGCCTTGGCGCAGGCTTCATCGGCATCGCCTCCCGGCGCTCCCGACACCCCAACCGCGCCAACCAGCACACCGCCTGATTCGACGATCAGTCCGCCACCGATAATGACTGCGCCCGGCAGGTTGCGAATACCCGCCTGCATCATGCCGGGCTGGCTGATGGCAAACAGACCACTGGTGCTGTTGCGGAAAGTCGCCGCGGTCCAGGCTTTGCCGGAAGCAGTGGCAGGCGTGTGCGGACCGGCGTAGCGATCGCGCAGTACCACCTGGATCACGCCGGCGCGGTCGACGACCGCGACCGCAACCTGATAGCCGCGTTGCTGGCAGTCAGCGAGCGCGGCCTGGGCAAGGTCCAGTGCAATCTTGGGAGCCAGGGATTTGTAGGTCACCAATGCTTCCTGCGCGCGTGTTTGAGCGGCGCCCGCAAGAGCATAGATTGATAATATCACGGCTAAACATCGAAAGATCATGGCTGGACCCCCGGTTGAGCGTCAGGATGACGCCAATGCTAGATTTTCTCGAGCAGACGACCAACCGCCGTCCGTTATTTGCTCACGACGACCATTAGCGGGCGTCTTCGCGGAAAGGCGCGGGTCCGATCCGCACGAATTTGTGATGCGTAAATTGATCGTCTGTTGGACGGTAATGAGTTTGTTGCGAAAAGCGCCGCGGGCGTGCGGGGAAAAACAGCTTCGCATGCTCGGTACCGGTTCCTATTGCGTTTGCGGTGGGGGCTAACTAATAAAACCCGCAGGGGAAGAGCAGTCTCCCCTTGAGACCTCGGTCCAAGCACTGCGCAACACTCGACGTGTCGAGGAGGTTTGCGCATGGACGACGGTAGGCACTCAATTCCCCAGATGCCCTTGATACCCGGCGCGGCGCCGAAGCGGTGCCGATCGTCATCGACGTGCGGCGCGATGCCGGCTTTGCCGGCGCCGCCCGTGCTTGCGGCAGGCAACGACATTGCGCCATTCGACCAGACCGAGATCGCGCCGTTGCCATGAATCCGTAATGAACCAGCCATCTGCCGCATTCACTTTCGGCGGCCTCAACACAAGGAGTTTGCCATGACCATCGCAACCGAACGCCGAAGCTTCATTCAGGGAGCAGGACTCGTCGCCGCCGCTGCATCGACAGCAACCCTGGCGGCGAGCTCTGCGTTCGCCCAAACCGGCCAACCAAGCGGAGCCAAAACGATGCCGTATCAAGCAAAGCCCCTGTCACTCGACCCGAAGTCGATCAAGGGAATTTCGGAAAAGGTTCTCGTGAGCCACTATGAAAATAACTACGTTGGCGCCGTTAAGCGTCTCAACGCGATCGGCGCGCAGCTGGCCGAGCTCGATTTCGCCAAGGCGCCGAATTTCATGGTCAACGGCTTGAAGCGCGAGGAGTTGATTGCTGCAAACTCGATGATCCTGCACGAGATATATTTCGACGGGCTCGGTGGCGGCGGTGGTGCGACCGGCGCGCTGGCCGACGCCATCGCCCGCGATTTCGGCAGCCTCGAGCGCTGGCGCACGGAATTTGTCGCGATGGGCAAGGCGGAAGGCGGCGGATCCGGCTGGGTGATCCTCTCCTACTCGCCGCGCGACAAGCGTCTCGTCAATCAATGGGCGGCGGACCACACCACGACGCTCGCCGGCGGGCGGCCCGTGCTGGTGCTCGACATGTACGAGCACGCCTATCACATGGATTATGGTGCGGCGGCCGCGCGCTATGTCGACATCTATATGGAGGCAATCCGCTGGGACAACGCCGCGAAGCTGTACGATCAGTACAGCCGCGAAGGCTAGCGTCCGCGCGCGACGCCTCGCGCAAACACGCACGATCGACCGGCCGTAAAGCCGGCGCGATCGTTCGAGCCGACGAGATGAACAGATGAGCGATCTGTCGGCTCAACCAAGGAGGACCTAACGATGCACAAGATGATGCTTTGGACTGCGACTTCAATTTTCACGGCTGCACTATCCGCTGGCGCCAGCGCGCAGGACGTCGAATGGAAGGTTTTCACAGAGCCGTTCGTCACTGCCGCACACGCTGCGGACATCGACTGGCAAAAGGTCGACGACACGCTTGGAAGGAAAGCTGCGGTATCAGGCGACGTGCATCGCTATGGCTTTCCGCGCACCGATCTCACCGTGACGCTCGATGGGGTCACTATCAAACCAGCCCTGGCGCTTGGCGGCTGGGTGGCGTTCAAGCCGATGCATGGGGAAGCCATGGTCATGGGCGATCTCGTGCTGCTGGAGACCGAAGTCAATCCGGTCATGCTCAAGCTGATCGAAGGCGGACTCGAGATTACGGCCGTCCACAATCACCTGCTGCGCGCCAGCCCTGCGACCTTCTACCTGCATGTTGGCGGCCACGGCGACCCGGCCAAAATGGCGGCCGTCATTCGTGACGCGCTCGGCGCAAGCAAGACCCCGCTGGCGACGCCGGCTGCAGCCGGTCCTGCACCGGCAATCGAGCTCGACACAGCACAGCTCGATCAGATCATTGGCGCCAAAGGGCAGGCGAACGGCGGCGTGTATCAGTTTGGGGTGCCGCGCCGCGATCAGGTAACGGAGGGCGACATGCAAATCGTTCCTGTAGGACCGATGGGCGTAGCCACGGCGATCAATTTCCAACCGACCGACGGCGGCAAAGCCGCCATCACCGGCGATTTTGTGCTTACCGGCGACGAAGTGAATCCTGTGATCAAGGCGTTGCGGGCGAACGGCATCGACGTGACCGCGGTTCATAGCCACATGCTGGATGAGCAGCCGCGACTGTTCTTCCTGCATTTCTGGGCCAATGACGATGCGTTGAAGCTCGCCAAGGGATTGCGTGCCGCGCTCGACAAGACCGCGAGCACCAAGAGCTAAGGCTTTTCCGTTTCAACACCGAGAGAGGGGAATACCATGAGAATTCTTGCGATAGCGCTACTGTTTGCAGGCCTTTTCGGGACCGCCGACGCCGCGCAAGCTCAATCGAGCTGCAAGGTGTGCAGCGAGCAGCAAGCAGCCTGCATGAAGAACTATGCCGGACCGACCTGCAAGTCCGAGTACAAAATGTGCATGAAATCCTGCGGGAAGAAGTCGTGAAGCGCCGGCCGTCACCAAGGTCGACCCCCATGAATAGGCGGGTAAGCATACTCGTTGCCGCGACACTGGGTTCGATTTCAGTTGAGGCCCCCACGATCGCCGCTGAAAATTCACGAAAGCTTTCCGGGAGTCAAATCCGCGCAAAGTTTGCCGGCATGCAACTTACCGATGAGGTGCATTTTCGTGACGTCTACGACCGCGACGGCACATTGAGAAGTTATTCAATGGGCACGAAGAAAGTTGGCAAATGGGCAATCCAGAAGGACGAACTCTGTCTTTATTTCAAGGAACCGGACGATGGTTGCTACGAAGTTTCGCTCTCCGGGGACCGCATTGAGATGAAGCCTTCCGGCTTGGGTTTGAGCGTTGAAGGCATTCTCCAAACGCCAACTGATCGCAATTGAGAGGAATGTGAATGACCGCGCTAGGTACGGAAGATCAGGTAACAGGCAGGCAAAAATTTTCGAATCCGGTCGTAGCGGGGTTTCCAATTGGTCTCTTCAGGTCCCCCAATCCGACGTAATCCACCGCTTCCGGTTGAAACTGCGCGCGCCTCCGGACAAGCAGACGCTCAAGTTCTGCTGCGGGCGGCTTCGATCACCAAGCGATATGCCGATCAGGCGGTGCTCGCGGATGTCGCCTTCGACATCCCAGCAGGCGAGATCCTCGGCATCATTGGTCCGAACGGCGCCGGCAAGACAACCTTGCTTGAGGTCCTCGCGGGCATTCTCCCTGCGGATGCGAGCGACGTTCAATGGCTTGGAAGGCCGTTGCCGCCGTCGCGCCGGCGAGAAACCATGTTCTATCTGCCTGATGGCGTGCGGCCTTACCAAGACCAACCGGTTAGCCGGGTCCTATCGTTTTTTGCAGGTGCTTATCGAAGATCGGTCGATGAGACTACGGGTACGATTGAAGCAGTGGGTTTGACGCCGGTGCTTCACAAGCGAGTGCATTCGCTGTCGAAGGGCTACGGCCGAAGGCTCATGCTGGCGCTAGGACTACTCACGCCGCACCCGCTGCTTCTGATGGATGAACCGTTTGACGGTTTTGATCTTCGACAAACTCGCGAAATTGTCGGCGTGCTGCGCAAAGAGGTCACCAAGGGCCGGACACTCGCTCTGGCGATCCATCAGTTGTTGGACGCCGAGCGGGTCTGCGACCGCTTCATTCTGCTTGCCGATGGCCATGTTCGTGGTGTGGGAACGCTAAAAGATCTCCGCGCGCGAACGGGGCTTACGAACGCAAATCTGGAGGACATTTTTCTTGCGCTCACCTGAGACATTCCACCTTCAAAATGCTCCCTTGCTGCCGCTGCTCGTCAAGGAGCTGTGGGAGATCCTCAGTGGCCGCGCGCTGTGGACGATGTTGCTGCTGATGTGTCCACTGGTCGGGTACAGCTTCTTCCAAGCTGTTTCGCTGTATGGCGAGGCGAGCGCGGCCGGACTGCAATCACCGGTGCTTGCGAACAGTCTGTCGCCATTGGACGGCATTTTGGTACCCACGCTTGGGGCTTCCTACGTTGCCGTCACGCTTTTATTTCCCTTTGTCGCAATTCGCGTGCTCGGCCTGGAAAAAGAATCGGGAGCACTGCGTCTTCTGGTCCAGATGCCCTATCACCCCTCCACCTTGATTGCAGCCAAGCTGGTGGCGGTTGTTGCAGCGTGGGTGTTGTCGAGCATCCCCGCATTTTCGGCGCTGGCTATGTGGCGACTGTTTGGTGGGCACTTGTCCGCTCCGGAAACATTGAACCTTCTTTTTGGACACCTGCTGTACGGCTCGCTCGTCGGAGCCATCGCATTGTTTGCTGCGTCGGTTTCGGAAAGTGCGGCGACCGCCGCGATCGTTACGCTCGCCTTCACGATCGGCTCGTGGGTGCTTGATTTTACCGTGGCCGGTCATCCCGGCCTTCTCGAATGGGTCGCGAGTCTGTCCCTGACCCAGGTGTTGCGCACGTTCGAGCAGGGTCTGTTGTCGCTTCGTCTCGTCGCGGGCATCGGCGCGGCCATGTGCGGTTTTGCCGCGCTCGCGACCGTTTGGCTGCCGCCGGGCATTGATGTCCGCAACAAGCTCGTTCGCTCAATCGTGTGCGTCCTTGCAGCGGCGATCGTTTTCGGCCTGGCGACCCAGATCAGACTCTCGATTGATGTCACTGAGGATCAACGCAACTCGTTTCCTGTCGCCGACCAGCACGCGCTCGCATCATTGGTGCGGCCCCTGGTGGTAACAGTTCATCTGGCGCCAGAAGACCCCCGATATGTGGATCTGCAGCGCAACGTGCTCGCGAAACTGGAACGGGTGCTACCGAACATGTCCGTAGGTCTAGCCGGCGGGCGGCAGAGTGTCGCGACCAATGCCGGCGACGATCGCTACGGTGAGGTCGAATACAACTACGGCGGTCGTTCGGACATCAGCCGCTCGACCAGCCCGCGCGAGATTCTCCCGGTGCTGTACGGCCTGGCGGGTGCCAGTCGCCCTGCACCTGCCCCGGGAGGGGACTATCCGGGCTATCCGCTGATTGTCCGTGCAGAGGTCGCCCTTCTCTGGTTTTTCGGCGGGCTTCCGCTCTGTATCGCGCTCGTTTGGTGGCGGAGCCGCCGTCTTCCAATCAATTACCGTAAGCCCACGAAGGAGGCACAGCCATGAACATCGGTAAGAGCATCATAGCCGTCGCGGTCTCAGCTCTCGGCTTCACGCTGTTGGTACTGCCTGCCGCCGCACAGCAACCTGCAAAGATCGACCTTTCAAATGAGACGGTCGGCGCGGAACCAAAATCGCTCGTGGCCGTCGTCGGTATCTGGCGGATCGAAAGCGAAGGCGGGAAAAACGTCCTGGCCGTCGACGGCAGGCAATGGAAGGAGGGGCAGTCCTCAGCCGGGGTCGCCGACAAAGCAAGGGCGCTTTACGGCGAGCGTTATGCCGAGTTTCTCGATCGGGTTCAGGCCTATGCGTACTACCCCTACACGGTCGCCAAAGACGTGCACGATTTCCGAGGCGGTGAGATCACGGTGCGGTTCGAGGGATTGTCAGGCCGCATCGATCAGGGAGCCGGCATATTGTTCAATCTGAAGCCGAATGGCGACTACCTGGCACTTCGCGCGAACTGTCTAGAGAACAATCTGGTCCTCTGGAAATTCGAGAAAGGCAAAAGGTCATCAGTTTCCTGGGTCCGGAATGCACCGGCCGCCAGCAAGCAATGGCATGACCTAAAAGTTAGGATTAGCGGCACCAAAGTGGAAGGCTATCTCGATGGGAAACTCTATCTGGAGCACACACTTTCCGATGCCGTATCCGGCCGGATCGGTCTTTGGTCAAAGGCGGACAGCTACATGCACTTCTCCGACTACACAGTCACTCCGGTCAATTGAGGACGCGCGCCAGCGTGCAATGAAAACTGGCCAGTTTCCTGTCCCAAGAATAATCTTAAGGCAGATGTCGGAACGCCATCTCCCCGTTCGTCCTCGGGCAGTTGCCAACGGAACTCAAGAGGAGCCGACGTATGTCCAAAATCTCACCCTGCCTGTGGTTCGACGGCGAGGCCGAGGAAGCGGCGAAATTCTACGTTTCGCTGTTGCCCGGCTCCAGGATTGAAACGGTGCAAAGGAACCCGGCCGACAGCCCCGCCGGGAAGGCAGGCACGGTGCTGGTCGTGGAGTTCACCCTGGCCGGCCAGCGTTTCATGGCGCTGAACGGCGGCATGCGCTACGACTATACGCCGGCGGTCTCCTTCAAGATCGACTGCGCCGATCAGGCCGAAGTCGATCGGCTGTGGGATGCGCTCTCCGCAAATGGTGGAGAGGTCGAGCGCTGCGGCTGGCTCAGGGATCGCTACGGCGTTTCCTGGCAGATCGTGCCGACCGCGCTGCTGAAATATCTCGGCGGTTCCGACGCGGCAGGCGCGCGACGGGCGATGGCCGCGATGCTGGGGATGGTCAAGCTCGACATCGAAGGATTGCGGCGCGCCTATGAGGGCAAATCGGCGGCGTGAGGAAAGTTCTAACTGCCTTGAGCTAGCGTCATCGCCCGGCATAGCCGTCCGAAGGACGGCGTCGCTTCCGCTCGCCTATGACCGGGCGATCCAGTACTCCGCGGCGAATATGCGCAAGCCAACTGGCGACTTGGATTACTGGATGCCCCGCTTGAAGCGGGGCATGACAGCGGAGAGTCGATCATGAAATACAACCGAGCTAATAATTGATGCGCAAGCCGACGCCGCCGTGGATGGTGTTGCCGACCGGCTGCGGGCCCAACGTGCCGTTGACGAAGAGGTCGGCGACCCAGCCCTTGGTGATGCGGAATCCGAGCCTGCCGCCATACTCGAACCAGCCCTGATTGCCAATCGTC
>Ga0210406_10003910_pt1 | contig 16173 bp, 14 predicted proteins | sample IncBWC30MmetaG_FD_155454 | JGI IMG/M metagenome (GOLD analysis project Ga0210406, IMG submission 155454) | Forest soil microbial communities from Barre Woods Harvard Forest LTER site, Petersham, Massachusetts, United States - Inc-BW-C-30-M | ecosystem: Environmental > Terrestrial > Soil >... | reverse complement strand
GCGCGCGCCGTGCAGATGGCGGTCAAGTTCGGCCTGGCGGTCGATGCCACCGTGGCGCGCCGCTCGGTATTTGCGCGCAAGAATTACTTTTACCCGGACCTGCCGAAAGGCTATCAAATCAGCCAGTACGAGCTGCCCATCGTGGCGCGCGGTTCGCTCAAGGTGATGCTGGACGACGGCTCGGTCAAAGTCATAGGCATTACGCGCGCGCATCTGGAGGAGGATGCCGGCAAATCGCTGCATGAAGGCCTGGCCAATGCCACCGGCATCGATTTGAACCGCGCCGGAACGCCGCTGCTGGAGATCGTCTCCGAGCCCGACATGCGCTCCGCCAAGGAAGCGGTGGCGTACATGAAGAAAATTCACACCTTGGTGCGCTATCTGGAGATTTGCGACGGCAATATGCAGGAAGGATCGTTCCGCTGCGATGCCAATGTGTCGGTGCGGCCCATGGGTCAGGAAAAATTCGGTACCCGCGCCGAAATCAAGAACCTGAATTCCTTTCGCTTTGTCGAGAAGGCCATCCAGTACGAAGTCGCGCGCCAGGTCGAGCTCATCGAGAGCGGCGGCAATGTGGTGCAGGAGACGCGGCTGTACGATTCCGACAAAGATGAAACCCGCTCGATGCGCTCCAAGGAAGAGGCCAACGACTACCGCTACTTTCCGGATCCGGACCTGTTGCCGGTGGTCATCGATGAGCTGTTCATTGCGGCGGTTCGAGCCACTTTGCCGGAGTTGCCGGACCAAAAGGCGGCGCGATTCGCCAAAGACTTCGCACTGTCGGCCTACGATGCCGGCGTGCTCTCCGCCAGCCGCGAACTCGGTGCCTATTTCGAAGCGGTGATCGCCGGACTCGGCGCAAGCCACGCCAAGCTCGCGGCCAATTGGGTCATGGGTGAATTATCGAGCGCCCTCAATCGCGACAATGTCGACATCGAGAATTCGAAAGTCGATCCTCGGCAGCTGACCGGATTGCTCCGCCGCATCGTGGATGAGACGATTTCCGGCAAGATCGGCAAAGAAGTGTTCGAAGCCATGTGGTCCGAGGGCAAGACGGCGGATGCCATCATCGAAGCGAAGGGACTGCGGCAGATCACCGACTCCGGTGCCATCGAGGGCGTCATCGACGCGGTGATTGCCGCAAACCCCAAGCAGCTGGCGGACTATCGGTCGGGCAAGGACAAGCTGTTCGGATTCTTTGTCGGGCAGGTGATGAAGGCGACGGGCGGCAAGGCGAATCCCGCGCAGCTCAACGAGCTCTTGAAAGCCAAGCTAGGTGGCGGCGGAAATGCATGACCGCGACACTCTGCATCGCTTCCTGTTCGAGCGCTACCCGATTCGCGGACACATCGTCCACTTGGATGCGGCTTGGCGAGCACTCATCGAGCATCGCCGCTACCCTGAGGTGATCCGCGACACGCTGGGTGAAGCGGTGGTGGCCTCCTTGCTGTTGGCGGCGACCATAAAATTCCAAGGGGTGCTATCGCTGCAGTTGCAGGGCAATGGCCCGGTGCACCTCATGCTGGCGCAATGCACCAGCGGTTTGGGCGTAAGAGGTTTGGCTCGCCACCGAGAATTGAGCGCCGGCGGCTCCTCGCGAATCAGCGATCTGGTGGGCGAGGGCAATCTCACCGTGACTCTGGAAACCGACGAGGGCGCGCAGCGCTACCAGGGCATCGTGCCCATCGAGGGCGAGCGCTTGGCCGATTCGCTGCAAGCGTACTTTCAGAACTCTGAACAACTGCCGACGCGGTTGTGGCTGAATGCGGACGAACTAGGGGCGTCCGGCATGCTGCTGCAAAAGCTTCCGGGATCAGGTTCGGTACCGGCCGCCGAAACCGAAGCGATCGAGGACGCCTGGCGGCGCGTGCAACTCATTGCCGACACCCTGACGTCCGAGGAACTGCGCACGCTGGCGGATGCCGAGATTTTGCACCGGCTGTTCAACGAGGACGATCTGCGTCTGTTCGAACCATCGCCCGTGTATTTTCGTTGCCGTTGCTCCCGCGAACGCGTGGCCGGCATGCTGCAGGGACTTGGCGAAGCGGAAACTCGCTCAGTGATCGCCGAACGCGGCAAGGTGGAAGTGCATTGCGATTTCTGCAATCGCGCCTATGTATTCGACGCGGTCGACGTCGCGCAGCTGTTCAAGGCGCCCGTGGCCGCCGACAGCGGCAGTTCTGTTCACTGACATTACGGCTACGGCGCGCCATCAGTGCGCTCGAGCGTCAGGTCGGGCCGCATGACCGCCCGGGCGCGGCTGGGCCTCGCATTTCTGGGCGCCGCATTGCTGAGCAGCCCCTGGATCGGCGCGGCAGGCGCCCAGGACAGCGGCCGAACCGCAGGTGCGCCGTTCTATGCGAACACCTTCGAGAAAATGCCTGCGGCGGCGGCACTCACCGCCCTCGGCCGCGAACTGTTCCTGGACCCGGCATTGTCGGCTTCCGGAAAAATCGCCTGCGCCGGCTGCCATGATCCGAAGCATGGCTTCGGACCGGCGAATGGTCTGCCGGTGCAGCGAGGCGGCGGCGATGGGCGCAGTTTCGGGATGCGGGCCGTCCCGTCGCTCATGTACACGCAGAATGTTCCGCCTTTCACCGAGCACTTCATCGACGATGAGGGGGACGACAGCGTCGATCAGGGACCTGCGGGAGGCCGCACCTGGGACGGACGAGCACAATCGTTTCATGATCAGGCGCGCCTGCCGCTGTTCTCGCCGTTCGAGATGGCGAATCCGGACGCGGATGCCGTGGTCCTGAAAGTGCGGCATGCACGCTACGCCGGGGAATTTCGCGCAACCTTCGGCGAGCAGATCTTTGATGATGGGGCGTTGGCGTTCAAGGGAATCTTGATGGCGCTGGAGGCCTACCAGCAAAGTCCCGCTGAGTTTTATCCCTACAGCAGCAAGTACGACGCCTGGCTGCGCCATGAAGTCTCGTTGAGTCCGCAGGAAGCGCGGGGGCTCGCGGCGTTCAAAGATCCACTGAAGGGGAACTGTGCCCGCTGCCATCCCGCTGCGGCGAGAAACGGCGCGTTTCCGCAGTTCACCGATTTCGGTTTCGCCGCCATCGGCGCGCCTCGAAATTCAAGCATCCCGGCCAACGCCGATCCGAAGTATTACGATCTGGGATTGTGCGGACCCCTGCGCACGGATTTGCGCGATCGGAAGCAATACTGCGGTCTGTTTCGCACCCCAAGCTTGCGCAACGTGGCGCGGCGTGCGGTATTTTTTCACAACGGCGTACTGCATTCCTTGAGCGACGCCGTGCGTTTCTATGCCGAGCGGGATACTCAGCCGCAGAAGTGGTATCCCCGGGGCCGCGACGGCAGCCTCGCGAAATTCGACGACTTGCCCGCGGCGTATCTGGCCAACGTGGATCGGCAGGCACCCTTCGACCGGCACCCCGGCGAGGCGCCTGGGATGAGCGAACAGGACATCGCGGATGTCGTGGCATTTCTGCAGACGCTCAACGATGGCTATGAGAAGCCCTAAGGGACTAACCTTGGACCAAGCAAAGGGGGGAAGGCATGATCAACCGCAAACAACGCATTCCGATGCTGGATCTTTCGACATTGAACGGCGAGGACGCCGAAACGGCCGAGAAGCATCGTGTCAATGGCCGCCACTTGAACCTTTTCAAAATCTTGATGCACCACCCGACGCTGGTGCGGCGCTGGACCGTGTTTGCAGGCCATGTGCTGCGAAAGCAGACCCTGCCGGCCCGCGAGCGTGAATTGCTCATCTTGAGAATCGGTTGGCTCAACCAGGCGGAGTACGAATGGGCTCAACATGTGGAGATTGCCAAGCGTGAGGGAATCACCGAAGCGGAGATCGAGCGCGTCAAAGCAGGGCCAACCGGCGGGTGGGCGGCGAGCGATGCGGTGCTGCTGCAGGCGGTCGACGACCTTTATGAGAACTCCGTGGTCTCTGACGCCACGTGGACGGCTTTGGCGAAAATATATTCCACCGAGCAAATGATCGATCTGGTCTTTACCATCGGCCAGTACAATTTGGTTTCGTGGGCATTGAACAGCTTTGGTGTGCCGCTGGATGATTTCCTGCCGGGCGCCCGCCGATGAGGCTCAAGGGCAAGGTGGGCATTGTGGTGGGCGCAGGCCAGACCCCGGGCGACACCTTCGGCAATGGACGCGCGGCGGCTGTGCTGTTCGCGCGCGAAGGCGCAAAGGTGCTGCTGGTCGATCGCGAGCTTGAGCGCGCCGAACAGACCGCTGCGATGATTGCGGCGGAAGGTGGTCAATCGCAATGCTTTGCCGGGGATTGGACGCGAGCGGCGGATTGCAAGGCCTATGTGCAGGCCTGCGTCGCGGCCTGGGGCCGGGTGGATTTCTTGCACAACAACGTGGGCGTCGGCGCAGGCGATGGGCCGCCCGCGGATATCGCCGAGGAAGCTTACGATCGCATCATGCGGATCAACTTGAAGGGCTGCTTGCTGTCCTGCCAGGCGGTGTTGCCCGTCATGCGGGAGCAAGGCTCCGGCACGATCGTGAATATATCTTCCATCGCGGCGGTGGCCTACGCACCCGGATTGACCGCGTACAAATTATCCAAGATCGGCATGAACATGCTCGGCCAGCAGCTGGCGCTCAGCAATGCCAAGTATGGCATCCGCGTGAACACCATCATGCCCGGCCTCATGGACACCCCCATGGCCATCGAGGGTCAGGCGAATGCTCTCGATGTCCGCAAGGCGGAGTTGCGTGCCGAACGCGACAAGCGTGTGCCGCTGAAGAATAAAATGGGTTCTGCCTGGGATGTCGCCTATGCGGCGTTGTTTCTGCACTCGGACGAGTCGGCGTTCATCACGGGCGTGGCGCTGCCGGTGGACGGGGGCCAGAGCGCGCGAATCGGTTGAGGGAATCGGCTGAGGCAAGATTCTGAACCTGCGGAGTGTGGGATGAAAGCTTTCTGGACTCTGGCGATGTTGGCCGTTATCGCAATGGGTGCACCCGACGCACTCGCTGCAACCAAGACCAGCGCCGATCCGCCTTTGTTCCAGGCTTGGATCAACGGCGTGTCAGCCGACGAACCACAGATGCAGGTGCAGCCCTATGACGCGGACACCTTTGTGATCCGTCAGTCGATCCGGACCAATTTCGAAGGCCCGTTCCTCTATCTGCTGTTTGGCCACGATCGCGCCATTTTGCTCGATAGCGGCGCCGGAGGCTTGAAAATCCGGCCGACGGTCGAGCACGTGATCGCCGATTGGCTTGCCCGCCATGGGCGCACATCAATCCCGTTGGTGATCGCCCATTCTCACGCTCACGGCGATCACCACCAGGGCGATGTCGAGTTTGAGGGGCGTCCCGATACCGCCGTGGTCGGCCTATACACCACGGAGGTGAGCAGCTATTTCAAGATCAGCGACTGGCCCAACGACGTCGCCCGCTACGACCTGGGCGGCCGGATACTGGATATTATTCCCACGCCCGGCCACCATGCCTCGCACATCATGGTCTACGACGAGCAGACCCGGTTGCTGCTTTCGGGCGACACGCTGTGCGCCTGCCGGCTCTATATTCCGAGCAATCAGTTCGCGAGTTACCGGGAGAGCATCGACCGGGTCGTCGCCTTCGCCAATGGCCACCCGATCTCCCACATCCTCGGCGCTCATGTCGAGATGACCCGCGAACCCGGGCAACTCATTACGGATGAAGCGCCCAGCCATCCCGATGAGCACGTTCTGGAGCTCCCGCCCTCGGCACTGACCGAGCTCAAGACTGCTGTCCATGCCATGGGGGATACCCCCAAAGAGGAAGCGCACCGCGACTTTGTCATTTTCCCATTGCCGCCGAGGCCATTGCCGCCGGCGTCGCCGCCACCGAAATAGGGAGGAATAAAATGTCGGACCTTGTTGCCTACCGCCTCGAGGATGCCGTTGCCTCCATCACGATGGACGACGGCAAGGTGAACGTGATGTCCACCGCCATGCTGCGCGCGCTCGACGGGGCGTTCGAGCGGGCGCAAAGCGATGAGGCCATCATCGTGCTGCGCTCCGCGCGCAAGGGCATCTTCTCAGCGGGTTTCGACCTCAAGATTTTCGCGGCCAATGATGCGGAGCGCAGTCTCGAGATGGTGAAGGCAGGAGCGGAACTGGCGCTTCGTTTGATGTCTCATCCATTCCCTACCATCGGCCTCATGGAAGGTCATGCATACCCGATGGGAACGTTCCTCCTGTTGGCGTGCGACGTGCGCATTGGAACCGCGGGAACTTCCCGCATGGGCCTCAACGAGGTCGCGATCGGGATTTCGCCGCCCAGCTTTGCAATCGAACTGGCGCGCAGCCGTGTTCATCCGGCGTGGCTCAGCCGTACCGTGACATTGGGGGAGATGTTCGAGCCCGATGAAGCCGTTGCCGCCGGTTTCCTGGACCGTGTGATTCCTGCAAATGACATCGAGCAGGCTCTCAAGGATGTCGTGGCGGGTCTGCGCAATCTGCACATGCCCTCGCATGCCCTGGCCAAGCAGCGGCTTCGTCATGCGGCCATGGCGGCGATGCGCGAAGCCATCGACCGAGAATTGACGCTGGACGCGTACAGGGCCAGCGCCGCCACGCGAACCGCCGTGGTTATTCCCGGAAGGAATTAGAGCGCCGACACTCCGGCCAACTCCGTCAAGCTCTGGGCGCGGGTGCCCTTGCAGCTCTGAGCGAGCTGACCAATGCAATCAGGGCCGAGGGCTCAATCGGCTTGACCATGTGCTCCTGGAATCCCGCGGCGAGGGCGTCGGTCCGGTCTTTGGCGCGGGCAAAGGCAGTCAATGCAATCGCCGGGAGCACATCGGCACCATATCCCTTCGAGCGCAATGTGCGAATCAGATCGTAGCCGTCGACTTCGGCCATACCGATGTCGCTGATGAGAAAATTGGCGCCGGCACCCTTGATCTCGCGAAGCGCCGTGGCGGCGTCACGAGCTTCGATGACGCGCGCGCCGGCGTCGATCAACACGCGCTTCGTCAATTCCCGTGCATCTTTGTCGTCCTCTACCACGAGCGCGATCACACCCGAGAGATTCAGCGAGCGCAGGATTTGACTGTCTCTTTCCTGCGGCGCCACCGTTTGCCCGCTCAAGGGAATGCGGACCGTGAAGGTCGCGCCCTGATCTTCACCCGCGCTCGAGGCTTCGATGGATCCGCCGTGTTGTTCGACCAGCTGTTTGACGATGGCCAGCCCCAAGCCTAGGCCGCCATAGCTCTTGGTACTGCTCGAATCTTGCTGGCTGAAGCGCTCAAAGATATGCGGCAAAAAGCCTGGACTGACTCCTTTGCCATGATCGCAGACGACCAGGCAAAAATGATCGCCTGCCCGGGATGTGCTGACCTCAACGCTGCCGCCTTCGCGCGAAAATTTAATGGCATTGGTCAACAGATTCAAAACGATTTGCTGCATTCGGGCCGGATCGGCCTCGATCGCGACGCCCTCGCCATCGAACGAGGTGTTGAAATGGATGTGACGGGCATGCGCCGAGTTGCTGACCACCTCCAGCGCCCCGCGGACGATGGCCTGAGGGTTCACGATGGATGCCGCCAGGCGCATCTTCCCAAAGGTGATGCCGGCGTAGTCCAAGAGATCCGCGATCATTTGGGCCTGCAATCTGGAGTTCCGTTCGATTGCTTGGATCGCGCGCATGACGGGCGCCGGCAAATTTTCGGTGCGGCCTAAAATGGTCGCCCATCCCAATATCGCATTCAGAGGATTGCGCAATTCATGCGATAAGGTGGCTAGGAATTCATCTTTCAATCGGCTGCTGCGCTCAGCATCGGACCGCGCCATTCGTTCACTCGCCAAGATCTCTTCGCGCTCACGCTCGGCCGCCAAGCGATACGAAATATCAGTCATGACGACGATGCGAGCCCCGGAAACGCCCTCCGAAGCCACCCGCAATTCGACCGGCGCAGTGCTGCGGTCTTTACGAATTAGATTCAGTTCTCCGCTGTACGGGTTGTCCTTGTCGAAGATTTTCGGGTCATCCCCCAAAACGGCGGTGGCCGGCAATCCGATCAACTCTTCAGGGGAGTAGCCCGACAATGCGCAAAATGCAGGATTGGCGCTCTCATAGCGCAGGTTCTGATCCGTCATCGCAATGGCGACAGGAGCGAGTTTGAAAATCGTGCGCAGTTTGGCGTCGAGCCCGCGCCGGATGAAGTCCGCATGGCGCGCAAATAACAGCGTGCGGACCGTGGCCAGCAGTACGGGAGCCTCGACCGGCCGGGTCAAATAGCTGTCGGCCCCGGCTTCTATGCCCATCTCCATATCGGTCGTGTGGGTGAACGTGGCCGACAAGTGCAGTACCGGCAACTGCGCGGTCTCGGGCCTCGCGCGCAGGCGCCGGCAGACTTCAAACCCATCGATGTCGGGCAAATTGACATCGAGGACGACGAGATCCGCCTGTGCTGCCGCGGCGAGCGCCGCATTGCCGGTCGTGGCCTCCAACACTTCATAGCCCGCGGATCTCAAGACCCGCGCCGTCGCATAGAGCGCCGCTGGATTGTCATCGACCGCCAATATCTTGATCGGACCGGTCCTGGGGACGACGTTCACTTGGACACCTGGCTCGAGTTCTGGTACCGGGTTGGAATCACGACAAAGAAGCGCGAACCCCGGCCTTCCTCGCTGGTCACGCCCACCGCTCCGCCCAGGAGTTCCGCAAATTTCTTGGCCAGCGACAGTCCAAGGCCGGTCCCCCTCAGGCGCTTTTGAATACGCGTATCGAGCTGCACGAAATCGGTGAACAACGCCGGCAAATGATCCTTGGCAATACCGATTCCGGTGTCACTTACGGCAAATTCGACCCGTTCTTCTCCGACGAGCGTGGCGCTTACGCGCACCTCCCCTTCGTTGGTGAATTTGAGGGCGTTGGATATGAAGTTGCGCAGGATTTGCGAGAGCTTTTTGTCATCCGTGAAAATTCTGGGAATGTCGCTCGTTTCCTCGAATATAAGGGAGACCGCACCGCTGCCGACAATGGGTTTGAACATCCCTCGGAGCGCCGAGAACAAATCGACCATTTCGAACCACTCGGGGGAAATAGAAATGCGTCCTGCATCCACCTTGGCGAGATCCAGCAAGTCATCGACCATTTCCGTCAGTTCCCGCACGCTGCCCCGGACGAACTGAATTTGACGATGCTGCTCGGTGGTCAAAGGGCCGTCCAATCCACTGATCAGAATGTCGGCAATGCTGGTGATCGAGGCCAGCGGCGTGCGAAACTCGTGGCTCATATAGGATAAGAACCGGCTCTTCAGATCCGCCGCTTCGCGAAGCTGGACGGCATTTTCATCCAGCTCGGCGTAGAGCGCCAAGACGCCCTTGTTGGTCTCGGCCAGCTCCGCTTGCAAAAACGCGATTTCGGATTGCTGGGTTGAAAGCTGCGCGCGCAGCAATTCCAGCTCGCTGCTCACGGCTCGCCACCCGAAACCACGACCACGGTGACATCATCGCGGGGCCTGGCGTGATCGCGATAGAGCACGCCGGCAATCACGGCGGCGTGGCGCATATAGAGCCCCGGGTAGTCCGTCATGGACCAGCGCGCAGACATGCCGTCGGAATGCATCACCACGCGCTCTTGGGCCGCAATCGGGTATTCGAACTGCTGCTTGCGCAATACTTGGGCGCCCAAAATGCCGTAATGGGAAACCATCCCGCGCGATTTCTCGGCGGAGATCACGGTGCCGGAGATATTGCCGACGCCGCAGTAACTAAGTTTGGCGTTCGCCAAGTTGACGAGGGCGCAGGCGGCAGCCGCTCCGCGTCCCCCCGACAACGCGTGGTGCAGACGTTGCATTGCTTCGGAAGGCGCCTCGAAGGGTCGCGCGCTAAAGGCTACCGCGGCCGCCGATGCGGCGGTTGCCGCCAGCGGTCCGTGACCTATGCCATCAGCCACCAAAATGGCGGTTGAACCGCTGCGCGCGGCGATGCGCCACGCATCGCCGCACTCCACTTCGCCCACGACCGCCAAGCTGATGGCGCCAAACTCCAAACCGGGCGGGCCTTTCCCCTGGCGCGCGGATCCCGGCGCCGCTTGCTTCTCGATGCGAGAAACCGCAACCGTCCCCTGGCCGTCCAAGGAGTACACATCGAACATGCTGGACAGGCGCGAGATGGCGCCCAAGCCCGTGCCCGCAGTCCCGGCGGTCGAATACCCATCGCGCATGCACCGTTCGACCGGCATACCCGGACCGCGGTCGATGGTGACCATTTCAATGGTGATGCTGAGTCCGTCATGGATGGCTTGCAGCAGCAGCTCACCGCGTTTGGCATGCCTGACCAGATTGTTCGCCAATTCGGTGGCAATGATTCCCGCGCGACCCACGAGAGTCTCGTCAAATTCATGAGCTTGGGCCAAGCGCTGCACGGCGCGGCGACAGTCCCCCACTTGACTGGCATCTTCCACCTGCATGCGTGTTTGCGATCTACTTTCCAACAGGTGCACGTTACTTCCAGCGAGTGATGATGACGCGGGTGCCCACTCCGACGGTCGATGCAATCTCAAATTCATTCACCAGGCGCCGCGAACCGGTGAGCCCGAGCCCCAAGCCACTGCCCGACGACCAGCCGTCCGTCAGGGCGAGTTCCAAATTAGGAATGCCGGGACCGTGATCTTCGAAGGTCAATCGCAATCCGCGCCGGCTGCCTTCCTGGAGCATGGCCCACTTGAGCGTGCCGCCGCCGCCGTAGATCACGGTGTTGCGCGCCAGTTCGCTCGCGGCGGTCACCATTTTGGTTTGATCGACCAGTGAGAACCCTTGCTGCTGGGCCATATGCCGCACTGATTGGCGGCCGAGCACGATGTCGTGCTCGTTGCGCAAGGGCAGTTCACCGGTTGATGATGTGGTCATCATCGCCTGAGGCATTCAATGTGCGGCGCAGCCATGTCATGCCGCGCTCGACGTTGAGCGCGGTGGCAACACCCGGCAGCGACAATCCCAACTCCACCAAGGTAATGGCAACGGCCGGCTGCATGCCCACCAGCACGGTCTGTGCATCGAGGATGCGTGCCATCCCCGAGATGTCCGCAATCATGCGCCCCATGAAGGAATCGACCATTTCCAGGGCCGAGATGTCGATGAGCACCCCTTTTGCGCCATTCTTTTCGATGGCACGGGTCAAATCATCTTGCAGCCGCAGCGCGAGCTGGTCATGCATGTCGACTTGAATGGTGACGAGCAGAAACTCGCCCATTCTCAAGATGGGTATGCGCTCCATCGCTAGTGCTTCGTGAACGAAATACCGCTGCGTTTCAGCGCCAGCGCGAGGGCGTCGGCGAGATTTGCCTTGGTGGTAACGCCTTGCAAATCCACACCGAGATGGACGATCGTCTGGGCAATTTGCGGGCGCACGCCGCTGATGATGCAATCGGCGCCCATCAAGCGTATGGCGGTCACGGTCTTCAGGAGGTGCTGCGCAACCAGGGTGTCGACCGTGGGGACGCCGGTGATGTCAATGATCGCGATCTGCGACTCCGTCTCGACGATTTTCTGCAGCAGCGACTCCATGACGATTTGCGTGCGCGCGGAGTCCAAAGTTCCGATCATGGGCAGCGCCAAGATTCCATCCCACAGCTTCACCACCGGGGTGGAGAGTTCCAAAAGCTCCATTTGCTGTCGACCGATGACTTCTTCCCGGGACGACTGAAAAGCCTTGATGGTATGCAGGCCCAACTTGTCCAGCAGCTCGGTCGCACTCCACATCTCGTTAGAGAGTTTTTCGGCATCGGTTCCCACTTCCTGCTTCAACGCCTCGAATACCGGACGCTTGAGCGAGAAAATGAAAGTCGCTGTCTCATCGGATGAAAATCCGGCCATCACCCGTTGGCGGGACAGGTCTTCCAAAAAAGCGCGCACCGGCTGCCAACCTTCGCTGCCGAAGCCGCTCACATCCTGCGTCTGAGCGGTCGATGCCAGCAGCGTCAGGAACTCGGTGGCTTGATTGTTGACCTCCGCGGCAGAGAGGCGGCCCTTTGCTGATGCAGAAGCCTGCTCGAGCTGTCGCAACCAACTCGTGAGTATGTCCTGGCGACGGGCGCGCAGCGCCGACGTTAGATCACCCTTCGACGCCATGGGAGTTTCTCCTTTTTTTAATCGATCATCGTGTCCAATCAAAGTAAACAATTGCGCAGGCGTTGGGAAGAGCGGCGCGGTGTTTGCAAATTGTACAATCGCGCGTTTGCGTACAACGCCGATGCGCGCTCGCTCACGCCGATGCGCATTCGCTCACAACGCCGACGCGCGTTCGTCTATAGCGCCGACACACCCGCGAGTTCGGTGAGGCTCTGAGCGCGGGTCAAGGCGATGAACTCTCTGATGTAAGCGGCTTCGGCGCCGCTTCGTGTGGTCGCGGCATACAGTTCGCAGCGCAATCCCGATTGGCCGATGGGACGGGAGACGACATAGCCGCGCTCGATGTAGTTGCCCACCGTCCAGGACGGCAGCGCGGCAATGCCTCGGCCGCTCGCCACCAACTGCAAGATGGCCACGGTCAGTTCGGCGGTGCGCCTCTTGGGGCTGATGTTGGCCGGCATGAGACAGTGCTTCATGACATCCAGCATTTCGTCGGGTACCGGATAGGTGATCAGGGTTTCGGCGGCGAAATCGGCCGCTTCCAGCCAGGGCTTGGCGGCCAGCCGGTGGCGCGGGCTCATCAGCGCCACGCTTTCATATCGGAACAACGGGCTGAAGGTGATGGTGGGGTGGGCTTCGGCTTCTTGCCGGTCATGAATGATGGCCAATTCGGCCTCGCCCTGATCCAGCAGCGGCAGCGGGTCGACGACGAAGCCGGAAATGATGTCCAGTTCCACCTCAGGCCACAGTGTTCGATACGCATCCATGGCGGGCATCAGCCAGTCGAAGCAGTTGTGGCATTGGACGGCAACTCGCAGGGGCCCCGCGTGGCCCTGGGCCAAGCGCGCCACGTCCCGTCCCGCCTCCGCCATCTGGGGCAGTACCACCCGTGCCAGGGCCAGCAATCTGTGGCCGATGGCGGTAAAGCGCAGGGGTCGCACGTTCTTTTCCACCAGAGCGGCCCCATAATGGCTTTCCAGAGCCTTCAGCTGGTGCGACAGGGCCGACTGGGTCAGAAAAAGCCGGGCCGCTGCTTTGGACAGGCTGCCGCATTCGGCCAGGGCCAATAAGGTCTCCAAGTGGCGGACTTCCAGGGCGGTCGAAGACATGAGCCTAATTCATTCCTGGTATGAGAATAATGAGATTGAATCAAATCGTAGGCTCTAGCATGCTGATTGTCGAGGTAGTCCCGTCATGTCCGATCCCATCGTATCGTTCGAATTCTTTCCGCCCGGCGACGAGGCGATGGCGCAGCAGCTGTGGCAGTCCGTTCAGCGGCTGGCACCGCTGCGCCCCAGCTTTGTCTCGGTGACCTACGGAGCCGATGGATCCACACGCGAAAGGACCCATGAATTCGTGGAGCGCGTGCTGCGCGAAACCGATCTTCGAGTCGCTCCGCATTTGACCTGCGTGGGTGCCTCCCGCTCGGAAGTTTTACAGATCGCCGAGGGCTATTGGCAGTTGGGCGTGCGCCATTTGGTTGCGCTGCGCGGCGATGCTCCGGCGGCCAATCTTTCGGTCGACGGCCGCTATCAGCCGCATCCGCAAGGGTTTGCGTACGCATCCGACCTGGTGAGCGGCCTGCGTCAAGTCGGAGATTTTGAAGTGTCCGTGGCGGCCTACTGTGAAGGTCATCCCGAATCCGGCGGCGTCGATGCGGACTTGGAAAACTTGAAACGCAAAGTGGATGCCGGTGCGGGCCGCGCGATCACGCAGTTTTTCTTTGAGACGGATTTATTTCTGCGCTATCGGGATCGCTGTGCTGCTGCCGGCATCGAGGCCAACATCGTTCCGGGGATTTTGCCGATCACGCGCTTTCCGCAGCTGCTGCGTTTCGCCGCACGCTGCGGCGCCTCGGTTCCTGACTGGCTTCGCAACCGGTTCGATGGGCTCGAGGATGATGCAGATACCCGGCGCATGATTGCGGCGAACGTGGCCATCGAGCAGGTGCAGCACCTGCGCCAGCACGGAGTGGAGGAGTTTCATTTCTACACGCTGAATCGCGCAGAGCTCACTTATGCGATTTGCCACGCCTTGGGGATACGGCCGCACTTGAACGAAGCGCGGGTGGCTTGATGGCCGCTACCGTCGAGGTTTCTGCGAGCGATGCATTCGCCGCGCTGCTGAAGCAGCGTCTGGTGATATTCGATGGCGCCATGGGCACCATGATCCAGCGCCATCGCTTCGGCGAGGAGCAATTCCGCGGCGAGCGCTTCAAGGAGTGGCGCAGCGACCTTCGCGGCAACAATGACTTGCTGGTGCTCACGCAGCCGCAAATCATCGCCGACATTCATCGCGCGTACCTCGACGCCGGTGCGGACGTCATTTCCACCAATACCTTCAATTCCACCGCGGTGTCGCAAGCCGATTACGGCATGCAGTCCATTGTCGGTGAATTGAATTTGCAGGCCGCGCGCCTGGCACGCCAGGTGGCGGACGATGTCACCGCGAAGACCGGCTTGCGGCGTTTCGTCGCCGGCGCGTTGGGGCCCACCAACCGCACGGCCTCGCTATCGCCTGATGTCAACGACCCGGGTTTTCGCAACATCAGCTTCGATGAACTGGTGAAGGCGTATTCCGATGTCACGCGAGCGTTGCTGGCCGGCGGCGTCGACATGATCTTGATCGAGACCGTGTTCGATACCTTGAACGCCAAGGCGGCGCTGTTCGCGGTACGCCAGGTGTTCGACGAGGCGGGCTCGGAGCTGCCCATCATCGTCTCGGGCACGATCACCGATGCTTCGGGACGCACCTTGTCGGGCCAAACCACCGAGGCGTTTTGGAATTCCATACGGCATGCGAAACCGATGGTGGTGGGCTTGAATTGCGCCCTGGGCGGCAAGCAACTGCGGCCCTACATCGAAGAGCTGTCGCGTATTGCCGATGTGTATGTGTGCGCGTACCCCAATGCCGGGCTGCCCAACGCCTTCGGCGAATACGATGAAACAGCGGAAGAGACGGCCGAGACTTTGAGGGAATTTGCGGCCAGCGGATTCGTGAACATGGTGGGCGGGTGCTGCGGCACCACGCCGGAGCACATTCGCGCCATTGTGCGCGCCGTCGACGGGGTGCCGCCGCGGATCGTTCCGAGCGTCGAGTCGGCCTGCCGTCTGAGCGGCCTGGAGCCGCTGACCATCGATGCCCGCAGTTTGTTCGTCAATGTGGGAGAGCGCACCAACGTCACGGGCTCGGCCAAGTTTCGCAAGCTGATCGAGGCCAACGACTATGCGGCGGCGGTGGACGTGGCGCGCCAGCAGGTGGCGAACGGCGCGCAGATGATCGATGTGAACATGGACGAGGGCATGCTCGACTCGCAGGCGGCGATGGTGAAGTTCCTGAGCCTGATCGCCGGTGAGCCGGACATCGCCCGTGTGCCCGTCATGATCGACTCGTCGAAATGGTCGGTCATCGAGGCGGGACTGAAGTGCGTGCAAGGCAAGTGCATCGTCAACTCGATCAGCCTCAAAGAGGGCGAAGAGGCGTTTCTGGTTCACGCCAGGCTGTGCCTGCGATACGGCGCCGCCGTGGTCGTGATGGCCTTCGATGAAAAAGGACAGGCAGACACCATTGATCGCAAGGTGTCGATCTGCGAGCGCGCCTACCGCATATTGACCGAACGCATCCACTTTCCGCCCGAAGACATCATTTTCGACCCGAACATCTTTGCGGTGGCCACGGGCATCGAGGAACACAATCGCTACAGCCTGGATTTCATCGAGGCGACTGCGCTCATCAAGCAGCGCATGCCGCTGGTGCACATCAGCGGCGGCGTCAGCAATGTGTCGTTCTCGTTTCGCGGAAATGAGCCGGTCCGCGAGGCGATGCATTCGGTGTTTCTGTACCACGCGATTCGCGCCGGTCTTACCATGGGCATCGTCAATGCCGGCCAGCTCGCCATCTACGAAGATATTCCGGCCGATCTGCGTGAACGCGTCGAAGATGTGATTCTGGCGCGCCGTGAGGACGCTACCGAGCGGCTGTTGGAAATTGCCGAACAGTTCAAGGGCGGCGGCAGCATCAAGCGCGGCGATGATCTTGAATGGCGCAAGCTGCCGGTTGAAGAGAGGCTGCAGCACGCCCTGATCAAGGGCCTGGAT
>Ga0210406_10003907_pt1 | contig 16177 bp, 17 predicted proteins | sample IncBWC30MmetaG_FD_155454 | JGI IMG/M metagenome (GOLD analysis project Ga0210406, IMG submission 155454) | Forest soil microbial communities from Barre Woods Harvard Forest LTER site, Petersham, Massachusetts, United States - Inc-BW-C-30-M | ecosystem: Environmental > Terrestrial > Soil >... | reverse complement strand
CATGCGCAGCGGATCCTTGAGCACCGCGCGCCTGAAGATTTCCGGTGCGAAGTTCGGCACGCCGGTGAAAGTGAGGTTTTCGCCCTCGCTGAAGGTGTCGCCGATATTGATGGTGCCGTGATTGTGAAGGCCGATGATATCTCCGGCGTATGCCTCTTCGGCCTGGCTGCGGTCGGCGGCAAGAAAGGTCAGCGCATCTGCGATGCGAACATCCTTGTCGAGCCGCACATGGTGCAGGCGCATGCCGCGCGCGTAACGTCCTGAACAAAGGCGCATGAAGGCGATCCGATCGCGGTGGCCGGGATCCATATTGGCCTGGATCTTGAATACGAAGCCGGTGAGTTTGGGCTCCTCCGCATTGACGGGGCGTTGCAATGTCGGGCGAGGCAGCGGCGCCGGCGAGTGGGCGACAAACGAGGAGAGCAGCTCACGCACGCCGAAATTGTTGACCGCCGAACCGAAGAAAACCGGGGTCTGCTTCGCTGCCAGGTAGCGCTGCAAGTCGAATTGCGGACTCGCGCCGCGCACCAGTTCAACCTCTTCGAGGAATTTTTCGTATCGGTCGCCGAGAAACTCCCGCGCCTCATCGCTGGCAATGCCGGCGATGGTCTCATGGGTGCCGACCCGCCCCTTCTCCACCGGTACGTAGACGTAAATCGTGTCTTCGATCAAATGATAAACGCCGAGCAGATCGCGCCCCATGCCGATCGGCCAGGTCATCGGCGCGCATTGGATCTTCAAGACGCTTTCGATTTCATCGAGCAGTTCGATCGGCGCCCTGCCGTCGCGATCCAATTTGTTCACGAAAGTCATGATGGGTGTGTCGCGCAGCCGGCACACGTCCATGAGCTTGATGGTGCGCTCCTCGACACCCTTGGCGCAGTCGATGACCATCAAGGCCGAATCCACCGCGGTCAGCGTGCGGTACGTGTCCTCGGAGAAGTCCTCGTGGCCGGGTGTGTCCAACAGATTGACGACGCAATCATCGAACGGGAATTGCATCACAGAGGAGGTGACGGAGATGCCGCGCTGCTGTTCCAGGCGCATCCAGTCGGAAGTGGCGTGACGCGTGGCTTTGCGGCCCTTGACGGTACCGGCCATTTGAATGGCGCCCCCGAACAGCAGCAGCTTCTCCGTGAGCGTGGTCTTGCCCGCGTCGGGGTGGGAGATGATGGCAAAAGTTCTTCTTCTGCTTATTTCCTCGGCCAGTGAGCCACTCGGCATGATTTAAAAAAATTCCTCTAAGGTTCGGCATCGTCAGCGCGACGGCATTGTAGAGGAAACCGCGGGACGTTTAATTACATTAACTAAACTTCGCTAGTATTTGATTTTATTAATAATTATTGCTTTAGATTATTTCGGTCCTGGCATCAGCACCCGGCGCAGCACCGCTGCATCCTCGCGGCCCACCGTCGCCTGGTAGTATCCGCGCCGGATGCCCACTTGCTCGAAGCCCATGGAGTGATACAAGCGGGCAGCGGCAACGTTCGAGGGTCTGACCTCCAGAAATGCTTCGCTCATGCCGGCGGCACGCGCGCGCTCGAGCAGGTACACCATGACTTTGCGGGCCAATCCACGCGAGCGAAACTCCTCCCGAATGCACACATTCAGAATGTGCGCCTCGCCCGCTCCCACCGACATGATGCCGTAGCCTCCCAAGTCGCCGCCCACATCGAGGACGCGGCAAACATAGCCTACGCGCAGGCAGTCCCGGAAAATCCCCTCGCTCCACGGGAATTGATAGGCCGCCTTTTCGATTGCAGCGATGACCGGGATGTCGAATTCATGCATGGGCCGCAGATCGACCCTGGCAAACTCGGCGTCCAGCTTGACGCTAGACACGCGAACACACCTCGCGCGCAAATTTCAGATCTTCCCAGGCCTTGCGCTTGTCGGTCGGTGTGCGCAACAAATAGGCCGGGTGATAGGTGACGATCAAGGGCACCCCGAGGGCGCCGAATCGATGCACCTGCTGGCGCAGGCTGCCCAGCGTTTTGTCGGTGTGAAGCAGGTTTTGCGCGGCGATTCGCCCTACAGCCAACATGATCTTCGGTTTCAATAGTGCGATCTGCCGTTCCAAATAGGGCAAACATTCCGCCACTTCGCTCGCTCCGGGGTCGCGGTTGCCGGGAGGCCGGCATTTCAAGACATTCGCAATGTATACCTGTTCGCGCGCCAATCCCACCGCATGCAGCATGGCGTTAAGAAGCTGCCCTGCCCTGCCTACGAATGGCTCACCTCTGCGATCCTCCTCGGCTCCGGGCGCCTCGCCGACGATCAGCCAGTCGGCATGCAGGTTGCCAACGCCAAACACCGTCTGGGTCCGGGTCGCACTCAAACCGCAGCGGACACAGGCCGCGACGCGCGCGCGCAAGTCGGTCCAGTCCACGCCCGCCTCGCGTGCCTGCGGCGTGACAGAGGGAGCGGCCGATGTCGCGGCGGGCGCCGGTGCTTCGGCGAGTGCGGGTACGGGTGCCGCGGCGGGCGGCGGTGCCGCCTCGGGCTTCGGCCCGTTGCGCAGCGTCCAACTCTTCAGTCCCAAAGCAGCAAGATATTCCTGGCGCAGCTCACTGTTCATGTGCCGAGCTCGCTATTCAACTGTCGGGGTAATGGGTCGGCTACGCCGCCGCAGTTTGCGGTAGGCCCAAACGGTGGGTGCCGATAGGGCGTACAGGCCGAAAACCACCAGCAAGCTGGTGGGCAAGTGTAGAAAGATGAATATGAACGCCAGCGGCACCAGCACGATGTAGGTGAAGCGCACCTTTGCGCCCGCATTCACGTATTTGAAACTGTTGAACGCGAAGCGGCTGATCATGAGCGCGCCCGCAGTAGCGGTCACGAAGAACGCCAGAATCAATCCCGGCAATCCGATATTGGTTTGATCGCTGGCCAGCCAGACCAGGGCCGCGACGATTGCCGCCGCCGACGGGCTGGGCAAGCCCTCGAAATATTGTTTGTCCTGTGTGGCCGAGCGGGAATTGAAGCGTGCCAGGCGCAAGGCGGCCGCGGCCGCATAGAAAAAACACACCAGCCAGCCGATCCGGCGCCACAGCGGGCCGTACTCCGCAATGCGCGCCACACCCCATTGATAAGTGACGATGGCGGGGGCAACTCCGAAGGAGACCATGTCCGAAAGGCTGTCGTACTCCTTGCCGAATACGCTGGCGGTTTGGGTCCAGCGCGCCACGCGCCCGTCCAATCCGTCGAAGATCATCGCGACGAACACGGCGATGCCCGCGTATTCGAACCTCAAGTCGATGGCTGCCACAATGGCGTAAAACCCGGCGAAAAGGGCACCGGTCGTGAGAAGGTTTGGGAGCCAATAAACTCCGCGCGGCCGTGCTGGAGAGTCGTCGACGTCGCTCATTGGTCAGCATAATACCAGGGGGGCTGATGTAAGATATGCGGCTATGCGCTTATCCCAATACCCCATTTCGACCCTCAAAGAGGTGCCCGGCGACGCAGAGGTCGTCAGCCATCAACTGATGCTGCGCGCGGGACTGATTCGGCGCCTGGCGGCAGGTCTGTACGTGTGGCTGCCCATGGGGCTTCGAACCTTGAAGAAGGTGGAGCAAATCGTGCGCGAAGAGATGAATCGCGCCGGTGCTTTGGAGTTGTGCATGCCCACCATCCAGCCTGCGGAACTGTGGGTGGAATCGGGCCGCTGGAGCAAGTACGGTCCTGAGCTGCTGCGCTTCAAGGATCGCCACGATCGTGAGTTCGTCTATGGACCGACTCACGAGGAAGTCATCACGGACATCGCGCGGCGCGAACTGCGCAGCTACAAACAGCTGCCGGTCAATTTTTATCAAATTCAATTCAAATTCCGGGATGAGATTCGTCCGCGGTTCGGCGTCATGCGCGCGCGCGAGTTCATAATGAAAGACGCGTATTCATTTCACACCGACGAAGCGAGCCTGGCTGAAGGCTATCGGCTCATGTACGACGCATACACGCGCATCTTTACCCGAATGGGGCTCAAATTCAGGGCCGTGCAGGCCGACGGCGGCAGCATCGGCGGCGACACGTCGCAGGAATTTCACGTCCTCGCAGAGTCAGGCGAGGACGCGATCGCCCTCTCCGACGGCGACGGCTACGCGTCCAATCTGGAAACCGCAGCCATCCTCGCACCTGCTACGCCCCGCGCGCCGGCCGCGCAGCCGCTGACAAAAGTACCCACGCCGAACGCCCGCACCATTGCCGAAGTCAGCGCGCTGCTCGGCGTGAATCCCGCGCAATGCGTCAAGACGTTGCTGGTGGACGGCACGGCCGGCGACGTCGTCGCACTGGTCATCCGTGGCGATCACGAACTCAACGCCGTAAAATCTCAAAAACTGGACGGCGTTGCGAGCCCGTTGCGAATGGCGGGCGCCGAACGCATCCGAGCCGCGAGCGGCGCGGAACCGGGTTTCATCGGACCCATGGGCTTCAAAGGCAAGGTCTATGTGGACCATGCCGCAGCTCACCTGGCCGATTTTGTCTGCGGCGCGAACGAGAAGGACATGCACTATCGCGGTGTGAATTGGGGCCGCGACCTCGCCGATCCTCAGTCTGTCGATATCCGCAATGCTCAGGCCGGCGATCCGAGCCCGAGCGGACGCGGAACCCTCCAGATCGCCCGAGGCATCGAGGTGGGCCACATATTTCAGCTGGGACAGCTCTACAGTGCCGCCATGAACGCCAGCGTTCTGGATGAGCAGGGCAAGGCGCTGACCATGTTCATGGGCTGCTATGGCATCGGCGTGACTCGCGTGGTCGCTGCCGCCATCGAACAGAATCACGATGCCAACGGCATTTTGTGGCCCGAGGCGATCGCACCCTTCCAGGTGATATTGGTGCCGATCAACTATCAAAAATCGGCGCGAGTACAGGAGACGGCGGATGCGCTGTACCGGGACTTCAACGCCGCCGGCATCGATGTATTGCTCGATGATCGCGACGCGCGGCCCGGCGTGAAGTTCGCCGATTCGGAGCTTTTGGGCATTCCTCACCGCATCGTGATCGGTGATCGCACGCTCGCCGCAGGAAATCTCGAATATCGTCACCGGCGCGAGACCGAATCGACAGAAATTTCCGCCGCCGATCCGGTAGGCTATATTCGACATAAGTTAAATGGCTGAGTTCGCCCTATGCGCCATGCCTTGGCGGTGCTGCTCGCGCTGATCGTCTCCACTGCCGTCCCGGGGGCTGCGCGCGCGGACCAGCAGCGCGATCCTGAACTGAAGGATCTGCTGCAGAAAATCATCGGCAGTTCCGATTGCTTCACCGACAAGTACGAATCCGAAGTTTGGTACAAGTCCATGGAGCCGCGCCTCGCGCAGTTCGTGCCGACCCACGAGGCCCGTGTTGAGATTTTGGATCATGTGTACTGCGAGGCCAAACGCGACCCTACACTGCAAATCCCGCCGGATTTGGTGTTGGCCCTGATGGAGGTCGAGAGCCGTTTCGATCGCTGGGCGGTCTCGCCGGCGGGCGCCGTGGGATTGATGCAAGTGATGCCCTTTTGGCCGCGACAGCTGGGCGTCCAGAATCAGCTCGTCAAAGTCGCACCCAACATACGCATGGGCTGCGAGATCCTGCGCTACTACCTGCGCATGGAGCACCGCAATTGGTCGCTTGCCCTGGCACGGTATAACGGCAGCGTGGGCCGCAACAAGTATCCCGCTTTGGTCATGCAGCGCTGGCAGCACGCCTGGCGCTTCTAGAAGACCTCGAATCCTGCGGGTATTTGCGGCCGGTCGGTGTCGACCGCATCGAATTCGCGGACCGCGTCGACCCGCGCGTGCGCAGGCCCACGCCCCAGCCATTGACGCAAAGCATCCACTGCACCTTGACTGCCTTGCGCCAGCACTTCGACCGATCCGTCGGGCAAATTACGCGCCAGGCCGCGCACGCCCAAGCGGCCGGCCTCGAGCCGGGCGCTGTGACGGAAATAGACGCCTTGCACTTTCCCAATCACCACGAAGCGCCGGATCACCTCACCCATCGAAATGGCCGCGCGAAATCCAAAATATCCTAGTGCGGAACGGCCACCGGCGCTTCCGCATGCTGGGCGTTGGCGAGCGCAGCGGCGGCGTGGTGCTTGGCTTGCAGCGCAGCCAGACGGGCGCGCCCGTACTCCTGAGCCTGCAAGTGCACTTCCGCCCTGGCAATGGCCGCTTGCGCTGCATCGTATTCCGGAGAACTGCCGCGAGTTGCGCCCGCGGCGGCGGCGGCGACAATGGCTTGCCGCGCATCGCTCATTTCCTGTACAGGCGGCGCCGTTCTGCAGCCAAGCAGACAGGCAACCCCGACCAGAACAAGTATGAACCGTGACATAGGCTTCAGTGACACTAGCAATAGCCGCCAAAGCCGTCAAACAAGCAGCCGTTATACAATACATGTTTTAACCTGACTTAATCCGTTGCGCCGACGCAGCACGGGTGCGCCATCCGGCGTGATTCCACGGAAGACCATCGATGAATGAAGTACTGGTTTTGTATTATTCACGCCAAGGCAGCACCGCTGCATTGGCGCGACAAATCTGCCGCGGCGTCGAAGCGGTGCCCAACATGCAGGCACGATTGCGCACCGTCGCGCCCATTACCGCCACCACCCAAAAGCTGGATTCTCCCGTGCCGGACATGGGGCCGCCATACGCCACCCATGACGATCTCATCGAATGCTGCGCTTTGATTCTCGGCAGCCCCACGCGTTTTGGGAACATGGCTGCGCCGGTCAAATTCTTTTTGGACGGCACCAGCGCGCTGTGGATGTCGGGCGCATTGGTCGGTAAACCGGCCGGCGTTTTTACCTCGACCCAAACGCTGCATGGCGGCCAGGAGTCGACGCTGTTATCCATGATGGTGCCGCTGCTTCACCACGGCATGTACTTGGTGGGTCTGCCATACACCGAAGCGGGCCTGACGGACACGCGCAGCGGCGGTACACCCTACGGCGCAAGTCATGTGGCCGCCCTCACCCAACATGGCGAACTCTCCGAGCATGAGAGCGGCCTCGCGCGCGCACTGGGTACGCGGGTCGCCGCGCTCGCGGACAGGCTGGCAACACGCGCATGAGCGTTGCATCAGTTTCACGCACGATGACCATTTGGCTTTGGATCGCCCTTGCCGCCAGTTTGCTCGCGTGGATACTCGTCGGCTATCCGTGGCCGATTTGTGTGATTGCCGTTCTACCATTGCTGGCGCCGCTGCGAGGCTTGCTTCGCGGCAGCCGTTATACCTACGCCTGGGCTACGCTGTATGCCATTCCCTATCTGGCCTTCGCGGTTACCGAGCTCTTGGTGAACCCGCAGGCGCGCTGGGTGGCTGCGATGAGCCTGCTGCTGGTGTTCGCATGGTTTTGCACTATGATTTTGTTCCTGCGTGCTTCTCGAGTGCATCGCGGATAAAGGGGATGGTGAGGCGGCGCTGCTCGACCAATGAAGCCTCATCGAGCGCATCGAGGATCTGGAACAGCGTGGGCAGGTCTCGCGGCATGCGCTTCAACAGGTACTCGGACGTTTCATACGGGAGCTGCAAGCCGCGCTGAGCCGCGCGCAGCCGCAATGCCTCGATACGGCCTTCATCATCGAGTTCCCGAAGCTGATAGACGAGGCAGGAGCCGGCTCTGGAACGCCAGTCGTCCAAGACCCAAGCCGCCTGGCGTGGCGCGACCATCGCGGCAAAAATCAAGCGTGTGCGCAGCTCAGCCGCTTCGTTGAAGAGCCCGAACAGCGCCCGCTCCCAGGCCTGATCGCCCGCGATGGCATCGACATCGTCGATGCATAGCACGTGACTGCGCTCAAAGCCCGCGAGAGCCTCGGACGGCAGAGCGAGAGATCTGTCCAAGGGAAAATAGGCCGCGGTGTCACCGGCGGCGGCGCAGACGGCCTGGAGCAGGTGGGTCTTGCCGGTTCCGTGCGCGCCCCATAACCACAGCGGCGCGGCATTCGCCGATTTCAGCGCCGTCAAAACTTCCGAATTCTGGCCCGGTGCAAAACTTTCGAACACCGCCTCCGCGCGAAGCCGCACCCCCAGCGCGAGTTGCTTCATGCCGCCGCCGCCCGCTTGCCGTAAACCAGGACGTAATCGATACCGCTCACGATCACCGTCGCAAACGTCAGTGCGCCGAGCCACGTTACCCACCACTCTGGCGGCATCGAAAATTTCGCCCGGCTCACGACCGCCAGTATGAAAGAGGCCTGGCACAGCGTATTGACCTTGCTGATCAAGGAGGGATGCGCCGTCAAATGGCCGATGACCATGCGGTATGCGGCGGCCCCAAACACGATGATCACATCGCGCGCCACCGCTGCCGCCATGAGCCAGAGCGGCACCAGTTTGAGAAAACTCAACGTCACGAAAGCCGTCGCCAGCAGCAGCTTGTCTGCGATCGGATCCAGCACGGCGCCCAGTTCGCTCTGCCAGCCGAATCGGCGGGCGAGAAATCCGTCGGCGGCGTCCGATGCGGCAGCGAGGGCGAATAGCAGGATGGAGAGTGCAAGCCGTTGCTGGGCGAGCGCCAGCGCAATCGGCACGACCAGCAGAATTCTGATCGCGCTGATGATGTTCGGTATATGACGCACGGACCTAAGGGCCTTGGTCTAAAGTCCTGGCTAGCGATGCAATTGGAAGCGCTGAATCCCATTCTCGCCGGCGGCGATCGGCTGCAATCGCCCATTCAACGACAGTGCACGCTGCAGCGAGTCGACTCCGCCGCGGGTCGCCAGGCGGAATCGAACGGTATCTCCGGTCAGGGATTCCACGCTCACATGCGAAATGAAGGTCAGCGATTCGAGATAGTTCTCGAGACTGGCATAGTCTCGAAGATCGCTCACGCCGATGACCTCGATATCCACGGGCGCGAGGCTGCCGCTGGCGGCGAACATACCGGCGTACAGATCGGCGGCGCGATTGACGCCCTCCAAGGTACCGGAATATTCGCTGCTTCGATCCTGGAACAAATGGGTCCACCGGATCGCCGCACTCGCCGTGGCGCCGCTCGCGCGTCCCACCAATATCCCGTCGCTGCCCATCCGCCGCGCAATCTCCGCGAACGCGGAAGGCGGGCCATTGTTTACCGTTGCAAAATCGACATGATACTTTTGCAGCTCCGCGCCGCTCGGCCAGACCAGCGGCAGTCCGCGCGCGATCGCCGCTGCGTCGATGGCGGCCTTCAACTCGGAAGTGTCATCCGTGGCGATGACGCTGCCGGTTTGTGCGCTGGTTTGCACCGCCAAGAGCACCAACGTCGTCGGTCGTTCGTGGCCCCATAAAGGCTGGCCGTTCTGCGTGAGCCATCGCTCGATGGCAGGCCCGTCGAAAGCCACCCACAATTGACTGTCCGGGGCGGCCCGGTACTGCTGCACATAGCGACGGGCGTTGGCAATCAAGGGACTGAAGGCCGGATCTTCATCCGCCGAACGCCGGCCGGTGACGCGAATCAGTACCGTCCTCATCGCGTACTGGAAGGCCGCGGTCTGCGCCGCTTCCGAGCGGTCCGAAACCGGCGCCGTGGCCTGGTACATCTCGGTACGCGTCAGCGAAAAAGCCGCCTCGCCGAGGCAAAGCCCGGTCACGCACAACCAAAAAATGGCGGTGGCCCGCAAATATCGCCCCGAAAAGCGCCGTAAGTACTGTGCCATGGTGTTGTAAAATACCACAGCTGCATCGCCAACCGCGTTGGCCCAGGTCCTACATGAGGAATTCGTTAGATGACTGAGCGAGCGCCGGTAACCTATCGCGACGCCGGAGTCGATATTGACGCCGGCGACGAACTTGTCGAGCGGATCAAGCCGCGCGTGAGGCGTTCGATGCGCCCGGAAGTTCTGGGCGGGATCGGCGGCTTCGGCGCACTGGTCGAGGTACCCTTGGACCGGTATCGCAAGCCGGTGCTTGTGTCGGGAACCGACGGGGTCGGCACCAAACTGCGCCTGGCGATCGATACGCATCGGCACGACGGCGTGGGCATCGATTTGGTGGCCATGTGCGTCAACGATGTGATCGTCCAAGGCGCCGAGCCGCTGTTCTTTCTGGATTATTATGCCAGCGGCAAGCTCGATGTCGATGTCGGCGAGCGCGTCATTGCCGGCATCGTCGAAGGGTGCGTGCAGGCCGGGTGTGCCTTGGTGGGCGGCGAGACCGCGGAGATGCCCGGCATGTATCACGGCGCCGACTACGATCTGGCGGGCTTCTGCGTCGGCGTGGTGGAGAAGGAAGCCATCATCGACGGCTCGAAAACGCGCGCCGGCGACGTGGTCCTGGGTCTGCCCTCCTCCGGGCCGCATTCCAACGGCTTCTCCTTGATTCGCAAAATTCTGCAGCTGTCCGATGCGGATATGCACGCCGACCTTCAGGGCGTCAGCCTCATCGACCGCCTCATGGCGCCGACGCGGATCTACGTCAAGCCCCTGCTCAAATTGATAGGCGAGATCTCCGTGCACGGCCTATCGCACATCACCGGCGGCGGCCTGGTTGACAACATTCCGCGCGTGCTGCCGGACGGACTGGAAGTGATTCTCGAGCGCCGTTCCTGGCGCCGCGAACCGGTATTCGATTGGCTGCAGCAGCAGGGAAAGATTGCGGACACCGAGATGTATCGCGTGTTCAATTGCGGCATCGGCATGACGGTGCATGTGGCCGCGTCCGATGCGCCGCGCGCCATCAGCGTTCTACAGGATGCCGGCCAGGAGGCATTGGTGATCGGTACGATACGCGACGGAACCCGAGGCGTCGTCATCGCTTGAGCAGCACGCCGCCGCGGCAGCCGATTGTCATCCTCATTTCGGGACGCGGCAGCAATATGCGCGCACTCATCGAACATAGCCGGTCAGAAGCCGCCGCCTATCGGGTGCGCTCGGTGCTTGCCGACAGGGCCGATGCCGGGGGCCTCGATACGGCTCGATCCTTCGGCATTGCCGCGCGTGCGGTGGTGCCGGCGAAGGACATGCCGCGCGCCGAATACGACGGCGCTCTGGCTGCCGCCATCGACGAATGCTCCCCCTCACTGATCGTGCTCGCCGGATTCATGCGCATCTTGTCCGCACCGTTCGTGGAACGCTATGCGGGAAAGATGTTGAACATTCACCCTTCGTTGTTGCCCAAATACCCAGGCCTTCATACGCATCGGCGCGCCATCGAGGCGCATGACGCTGAGCACGGCGTCACCGTGCATTTCGTGACCGAGCAGCTGGATGGCGGACCGCGCGTCATTCAGGCGCGAGTTCCGGTCGAAACGGGCGACACGGAAGCGACCTTGAGCCTCCGTGTTCTGGCGCAGGAGCATATTATCTATCCGGTGGCCGTCGATTGGTTCTGTGCGGGCCGATTGCGCTACCAGGCAGGTCAAGCCGTATTGGACGGCCGGACCTTGAGTGAGCCCGTGCAAATCACCGACATCGAGCGAGAGAAATCCCCATGAAAGCACCGATAACCGCGCTCCTGCTCATCTCCGCTTCCGCGACCGCCGCGCAGGGTGCCGCGGCAACGGCCGGTGATGAGGCCGGCATCGCTCCTTTTGTCGCGCATTACCTGGCCGACTGGAAGGGCATCAGCATCGGCACCAGCGACATACAACTGACGAAGGGTGACGAACCGGGTCACTACCAATACACGTGGACCATCACCGCCCGCGGCGTTTTTCGCCTCGCCTACCACGATGATCTCGTGCAACGGAGCTGGTTGAGCATGAACGGCGATCATGTGCGGCCGGACAGATACTATGGCAAGGAAGGTTCATCCACGGTGGAGCTCGATTTCGACTGGCAAAACCAACGCGCCACCGGCGTGTCGGAAACGAAACCGGTCGACTTGAAGCTCAAAGACGGAACGCAGGATGTCATGTCCATACAGGTCGAAGTGATGCTCGACCTCAAGCACGGCAATCTGCCCAGAACCTTCCATATCATCGACAAGGATCAGCTGAAGGATTTCGAGTACACCCAGGAGGGCCACGCGAAATTGAGGACGGAACTCGGAGAACTCGACACCGTCATCGTCACCAGTCAACGCGTCGGCAACAATCGAATATTGCGCATGTGGTTTGCCCCGTCGCTGGGATTCGTGCCGGTGCAGGCGGAGCGCAGTCGGGACGGCAAAATCGAGATTGCCATGCGCATCAAAAGCATCGAGCAGCCGGCTGCCGGCGCGCCGCCGGCGCCGACCGTCAAGTCTTCGGCAGAGTGACTCCGCGCTGGCCTTGATATTTGCCGCCGCGATCCTTGTACGAAGTCTCACAAACTTCATCGGATTCGAAGAACAGCATTTGCGCCACGCCCTCGTTGGCGTAGATCTTCGCGGGCAGCGGAGTCGTGTTGGAGAATTCCAGGGTCACGTGACCTTCCCACTCGGGTTCTAAAGGCGTTACGTTGACTATAATTCCGCATCTTGCGTATGTCGAATTATGCACAATGATATCGTTGGCCACGAAGTTGTGCAGCGTCGGTACGGAAATATCAAACACTTCCTCTTCGCCCGCCGGCTCAATGCTCTCGACGACGTCCCACATCGGCCCGTCGACGAGAGGACTGACATACAAATCCCCTGTCGCCAGCGCCACTTGGGCTGCTGCGTAGAACGGCACTGACTGGCTTGGTTGCGTATGAATATTCAGCGAACTCAGCGTGACGCCACCCACGCGAGCAGCCATACCGATCATGGGCCAAGCTTCCGCAGGCAGCGTGTCAAAGTTGCTGCGACGCCGCGGCTGCGCTTTAATCATCGGCAGCACTTCAACATCCAGTCTCTGTTGCTTCAAGGAGCCCGGAGTGAAGCCAATCCTCGCAGCAAAACGACGGATCTGATCTTTGTCCGTTATTTGGATTTTGCAAGCACGCGTTCCAATGGCCGTAATTTTCTCGCGAATCAGCGAAAACACGCCGAATCGAAGCAACAGATGGTGCACATCCTCGATCAGTTTTCGGGATTTCGAGTGGTACTCGAGAAACACCCCGGCTTCAGAGCTGTACACGCTGCCGTCGCCGCTAAACAGTGATTGAAGAAACAATCGAACCGAATTTTCCGGCGCGGTGAATACACACTGCGGAACAAATTTCTCACCCGCTCCAATATTCAATTCGTATTTTTGCAGCCAGGCATGCGCGCGATTGCGCTCGGGTATGCCTCCTCTGCCTTGTCGATTGACGAGGCGGTAGCCGTAACGTCCTTTGAATGTGACGACTCCCATTCCGGAGTCCGCCATGCATGCATTCAACAAATCAACCATTGCTGGGTCGGCCGTGGTGTAGGTCGGACTGTGCCCAGGCGTGTCGCACTGCCCTTCCGAGATCATCAGTCCCAGCAAACTCGCTTCCCAATTGGGAATGGGAGTTTTGCCGAAAACCGGAATATCGCGAGCGGCTGCGATCCGATCGCCCGGACGCAAGTCGCCGAGCGCCACCCATCCCTTTAACTTGAGGAACGGGTGATTCGCGGTCGCGCGAATGCGCAAACCAGCTCGAGTGCGCAGTTCAAAGACCTCTTTTTTGCCTTGTGGCACAAACGCAGACACTTTTGCGGGTTTGAGCCGCCAGGAATCGAACGCGAGCGTCGATTTGCCCCAGCGCATTTCCGTAATCGGTACGTACGCTCCGGTATCGGCGTCAACGACCCGGGTGTCGCCGGTGACGCACTTTCCCAAGCACACGGTCAAAACGCTGCGAGGAATCCGAAAATATTCCACCGTGCTTGCGAGCGCGAACGAATTCGGCGGGATGATGCACACCGGTCCCTTGAAGTCGACGAAGGATTTCTCGTCGAACTTCTTCGGATCGACGATGGTGGAATTGATATTGGTGAATATCTTGAAATCCTCGGCGCAGCGCACGTCATATCCGTAGCTCGAGGTGCCATAGGAGACGATCTTGTGACCGTCGGAGACGCGCACTTGCTGTGCCGAAAAGGGTTCGATCATGCCGTGCTCGGCGGCCATGCGCCTGATCCAACGATCGCTTTTGATGCTCATTAGGTTGCTTCGACGGTTATTTTTGGGAATGCCCGGCTATAGTCTTTGTTCAAGGTGGCCAATCGTGCGGCGGTGCGCCGTGCCATCAGGAAATAGGCGCGCGCCCGTTCGCTGCCGGGCTCCGACACCACGGTCGGTGCGCCGCCGTCGGCATCCTCACGAATGCGGATGTCCAGGGGCAGCTCGCCGAGCAACTGCACGCCGTACTGGGCTGCCATGCGTGCGCCGCCTCCGCTGCCGAATACGTGCTCGACGTGACCGCACGCGGAGCAGATGTGCACGCTCATGTTTTCGACCACGCCGAGTACCCGCACCTCGACCTTCTCGAACATCTTGAGGCCCTTGCGGGCGTCCAGAAGGGCGATATCCTGCGGTGTGGTCACGATGACGGCGCCGCTGACCGGGACCCGCTGCGCCAAGGTGAGCTGGATGTCGCCCGTTCCGGGCGGCATGTCGACCACCAGGTAGTCCAAGTCGCCCCAGGTGGTGTCGCCGAGCAGTTGCGTCAGCGCCTGCGTCACCATCGGCCCCCGCCAGGCCATGGGCTGCTCCTGGTCGATCATGAAGCCGATCGACATGACCTCGACGCCATGTGCCCGCAGCGGTGTCATGTGTTTGCCATCTGGGCTGACCGGCTTCGCGCCGCTCAATCCCATCATCAGGGGTTGGCTGGGGCCATAGATATCGGCATCCAACAGGCCCACCCTGGCACCCTGCGCGGCCCAAGCGAGGGCTAAATTCGCGGCGGTCGTGGATTTTCCGACGCCTCCCTTGCCGGAGGCCACCGCCACGACATTCTTGACGTTTGCCAACGGCTTAAGCGTGCGCTGGACCGCGTGCGCGGTGATTTGTGCCCGCAGCTTCAGCTCCAAACGGGCGTCGCCCAGCACGGGCTCAAGGTAGCCTTGCAGGGCCGCCTGCAGTTCCGACCCGTAGTCGCTGCACGGAAACCCCAACACCAGTTCCACGGATACGATGCCGTCATGGGCTGCAACCGACCCAATGGCCTTGGCATCGCCCAAGGATTGGCCAAGGTAAGGATCGGTATAGGCGCTGAGTTTCTCGCGGATGACGCTTTCCGCGGCAGGGGGTTGATTCATAAGGGACGGCGATTGTACCGCAGGCAGCTAAATCCGTGACGTATGGCATAATTCCAAATTGAGAATCAAGACCAGGGATGGCGCCTGAATTAAGGTAACAATGGGTAACTCTCGGGGGAACGGGGTAACTCTCAGGGAATGTGTTAGATCTCAGGGAATGCTCAACTTAGGCGCCGAATGACTTTATTCGCCAATTACCGTGCCGATCGGCTCATTGCCGAAGTTAAATCCAGCGGCAATCCAGGCAGCCCGCTGGCGCAAAAGGCGTTGGAAAAATTGATTGCGCTCGGCTCCGACGCCATTGACCCGATCGTCGATGCATTGGCCACATCGGAAAAGCGCGAAACCACGGTCTATGTCGAAGCGCTTGCCCGCCTGATCGATGCCAGAACCCTGCCGACCCTGCTGAAGACCATGTCCGAGGCAAACGGCCGCGCCATGTCGGGAATCGCATGGGCCTTGTCCACCAGCCGCAATTATCCGGCACATGCGCTGCTGGATGCCTTGACCAAGCCGGGTATGCCCAAGCAGGCGTTGCTCGACGTGATTTCCGCCCAGAAGGCGCGCTATAACGTGCGCGAGCTGTTGAACGCCGCCTACACCCAGGAGCCCAGCGAAAGGAACGGGTTGTTCAAGATCATCGGCGAAATCGCCGACGAATCCTCGGTCGATGATTTGCTCGCAAGGATCGAAGGCAAGGATCCGGTCGCACGGCTGCACATCATCAATGTTTTGGCTCGCTTCAACCTGCCCAAGGTACAGCAGGCGGTGCAGAAGCAGCTCAAGGACACCAGCAAATTCATCCGCTCCGCGGCGCTGTCGGCGCTTGCCAAGATGGACGGCCCTTTCGACATGCCGCTGCTCGTCGGGATGCTGCGCGATCCTGAAATCGAGGTTCAGAACAAAGCGGTCGATGTGGTCGTGAAAGCCAACCATCCCGAAACCATCAAGTACCTGGTGGATGTGCTCAAGGATGAGAATGAATATGCGCGCCGCGCGGCGGTGGAAGTGTTGAACGTCGTCGGCACATCGAAGTCGGTCAAGTATTTATTGGAGGTGATTGCCGACAGCGATTGGTGGGTGCGTACCCGCGCCGCCGATGCGCTGGGCAAAATCGGCGGTCCGCGCGTGGTCGA
>Ga0210406_10003906_pt1 | contig 16178 bp, 15 predicted proteins | sample IncBWC30MmetaG_FD_155454 | JGI IMG/M metagenome (GOLD analysis project Ga0210406, IMG submission 155454) | Forest soil microbial communities from Barre Woods Harvard Forest LTER site, Petersham, Massachusetts, United States - Inc-BW-C-30-M | ecosystem: Environmental > Terrestrial > Soil >... | reverse complement strand
CGGCCGGTCCAAGCACTTGGTCCGCCGACCACATGTAGGCAAAACACACTTCGGGGCGCTTTGGGATCTCGCCCTTGGCGTAAGCGGCTTGTACCCCTTCGGCAATTTGCTCCGCTGTTTTGCCTTCCAACCCCAGTTTTGTCCGAAGTTGGTAATAAGGCAGTATGGTTCGCGCTGCGAGTGGGTCGAGACAAATCGGAGCCCGGGTTTTTGCGTCGTAATTGATGTAGGCCCGGACTTGGACCGGAGTGAACGTCGGCGCTCCCGTAAACCCGCGCATCACAAGGCACACAAAACCGTTGTCCCCCTCGTGCGCAGTCTGAAATCCGGATGCCGTAAGGACCTTGATCGTCGCGTGTTCGGAAACGTAGTCCGGAGCTGCGCTCTTGGCCAATGCAATTTCAGCGTCTCGCGCCATCATGTACTCGCTGAGCGGAGGATACTTCGCCTCCTGCGCATTCGCGCCGGCCGCTCCGAAACCGATCAACAGCAAAAACAGCAATCTAGATTGACGTCTCTTATTTTTCACGTGAATTCTCCTTCTGAAGCTACTCGGTCTTTCTAATGCCCTCTCTATTACGATCCAGCGAGAGCCAGGGATACGGCGTGAATAGTGTTTCTCCGCAATTCTGCGCTGTTGCTGACCAAAGAAACTCTTGTCGGCGAAACTTCGGCCTCTCTTTTCGGCAAGTCACGCTTTGTTCGTGGACGTGCCTCGCACTCAATCTTTTTCGGCTCGGTGATTGCATTTACGGCCTACAGCTGACTCATGGAACATTACTCGTCGGCGTTCATCGCGACGCGAACCTACATCAACCCGATCCTCGCGGTGTTTGAAAATGCGATCGTTGGTGAGGCCAGCACATCGGTTTCTAAAACGAAACATTCTGTTGCAAGGGCAAATCCTCGGACGAGCCGCCGACGCGGATTACATACGTACCCGGAACGAGCTTCCAGGAAGCCGACGCTTCGTCGTACACCGTCAGTCGATCTTGGGCCATAGGAACGGACACCTGCTTCGACTCGCCGGGCGCCAGTGCTATCCGCACCCAGCCGACCAGTCGCTTTGGTGGTTCTCCGGCTGAATCGGGCAGAGAGGCATAGACCTGCGCGATCTCTGTGCCGGCGCGCTTGCCAGTGTTTTTCACGGTGAACGAAATGGTGGTTGAATCTCCGTATGTTACCGAAATGCTGGAGTACGCGTAGGTCGTGTACGAGAGACCGAATCCGAATGGAAAAAGCACCGGCTTCTGCTCCGCGTCATACCACTTGTAACCAACTTTCAATCCCTCGTCGTAGTCGATCTGAAACGCGGGTAAGGCTTGGAAGAGCACATTCATGATGTTCGATTCATCAAAGACCAGATGCGCGAAATCCGGCATGGATTCGGGCGGCGGAAGGACCAGTTTCGGATGCGGCAGATCGGCGTCACTCTTGGGGAAAGTGACAGCCAGTTTGCCGGTTGGATTCACTGACCCCGTCAGAATGTTGGCGAGCGCTTCGCCACCACGAATTCCTGGATACCAGGTTTCGACGACGCCGGCCACCTTATCGATCCAGGGCATCGTCGCCGGACTGCCGGACTCGAGCACGACTACTGTCTTCGGATTGGCGGCAGCGACGGCTTCGATGAGCTTGTTTTGATCAGGCGAGAGGTCCAAGGTTTTTAGATCAATCGCCTCCGATTCCCACTGATAGGCGAAGACGAGGGCCACGTCAGCTGATTTTGCTGCAGCTCTCGCCGCAGCCAGATCCTCTCCGGAGGTGTAGGAAATTTTCGCAGAAGGCAATCTCGCGGTAAGGGCACGCAACGGCGAACTGGGCATCCAGGCAGGCCGGATGCCGGCGGAGAAAAAGTCCGTGGGCGGCGGAGGCGGCACCGGAGTTCCTCCCGGAGGATCGACCTGCGCGGAACCTCCTCCAGACGGCACGCCCACGTCCGCGTGTCCGCCAATCACTGCCACCGATCGCACATGCTCGGAAAGGGGCAGCACACTGTTTTGATTCCTCAGCAAGACAATGCTCTTTTCTGCGATTTCCTGTGCGATCCGGTATCCGGCCTCCACGTCTGGAACTTGCTTCACGCCCGGATGGTCGAAGACACCTGCCGCGAAGATGCTGCGCAGAACGCGGTGTATGTGGTCGTTGAGCTCGCCCTCGGAAACTTCACTTCTCTCCACTGCTTTCTTCAGCGCTTCACCGAAGAACACCGCGTGCGGTTGTTCCTGATCGAGCCCCGCGTGCGAAGCTTTGACAGTCGAGTGCGTGCCGCCCCAGTCGGCGAGGACGAACCCCTTGAAACGGAAATCCTTCTTGAGAACGTCGGTGAGCAAGTAGCTGTTTTCGCATGCAAAATCGCCGTTCACACGATTGTAGGAGCACATCACCGAACCGGCCTCGGAGATGCCGAGGGCAATCTCAAACGCACGCAGATCCGTTTCGCGCATGGCCCGCTTGCCGATGTTCGCGTTAAGCGCCCATCGGCCGCTCTCCTGGTCGTTGACCGCGTAATGCTTCAAATCGCCGATGATATGTTCGGACTGAACCCCTCGGACAAAATTTCCCGCCAGCGTGCCAGCGAGCAATGGATCTTCGCCTTGGTACTCGAAGGTGCGTCCGTTACGCGGCTCGCGATTCAAGTTCACTCCTCCACCCTGGGACATGTTGTATCCCTGGTTCCGTAGCTCGCGTCCGATCAGCGCCCCGTACTGAAAGATTGTTTCGGGATCCCAGGACGATGCCGCTCCCAGGTTACTCGGCAGGGCAGTCGAATACCGTCCGCATGCAGCACCTTTTGTTACGCCGTAGGAAGAGTCGGCCATCCTTAGCGCCGGAATGCCCAGGCGAGGAATTGCGTTCGTGCCGTCTGCTTCGCAGTTCTCGGCGGGAGCGAAAATATGCGTGCCGTGGCCGTGAAGCAGCGAGATCTTCTCATCCAGGGTCATTTCCTTGATGACCAAATCGGCGCGCCGGTCCGGAGACAGGCTCGCGTCGGACCACGGATAGTTTTTTGGTTGAGGCATTCCCGGGAACTGAGCGTTTGCCGATTGAGCGGCGATAAGACCGGTGATGAGTGCGACCGAGCAAGCAATACCCTGTGCGAGATTCATCTTCACGCGAATTTCCCTTCTCAAGCTATTTGGAGCTACACAGACGAAATATAAGGCCAGCGCACTCTCTATTACGATCCAGGGGGAGGCGAGGATACGTCGCGAATGATTTTTCTCGGGCGCGGGGCGGTCAGTACGTCAGAGCTCCAGCGTTCCGGTCCAAACTGATGGGACGCCGCGCTAGGAGGAGGTCTGCGCTTCGAACATCGAAGGTAAACTGTTTCTATAACCCTTGCTGTCGCTGACCGGTTGTCACATTCTCGGCGCCCTCAGTCCTCTAGACATGGTACTGTCAGAGACAGCAGCCGAAGCTCACGCGTTCTCTCTCTCCTGCTTCTCTTCCGCCTTATCTTTGATGCGGTTCAACTGATGTCGCCAGAAATCCTCGACGCTGCAGTTTCTGTCGTTGGCACAAAGACCTGGCTCGCAGGCCGGCTCGTTTCTTGGCCGTTCGCGATCATCCATAGTTCGGCGTCTCCTCCGCCTAGCTTCCGCGTCTCGCCGCCGGGCGCAACATAATCCGCAGCGTCAGGTGTAGATGATGGGCATTCGCCCGACGTAATCGTCCTTGACCACTTGCTCGACGAGAAACGCCGCGACATCCGCACGAGAGGTCCTGAGGCGCAGCTTGACGGTGAGGCTCATATCGGTGACGACTGAGATGTTTCCCGTCTTCGCTCCGTTGGTGAACGACATTGGACGGACGATCACCCAATCACAGCGGCTCTTCTCGATAATCGCGTCGGCGACGCCAGCATCTTCGTACATATTGTCGAGCAGGAGCGGCATGATGATCCGCCCGAAGAGGAACGACGAGCGCTGCACGAATTTCCTACTCGAACCGACACCGGCGGCGTCGAGCCAAACCAGCTTGGGGACGCCGTGCTTGTTCATCCCGGCGATTAGACTTGTCGCGACATCGGTGCGCAGAGTCGTTTTCTTGTTCGTTCGAGCGCCGAGCGTGCTTAACACTGCATCTTGTCCGGCGAGGACATTTTCGAGATCGTCCGCATTCGTCGGTTCGCCCTGCACGACGGTCAGCCGCGGGTGCTTCCGCTGTAGGCTGGATGCGTTTCGCACCAAAGCCTTCACATCGTGATTCGCATTCAACAACTCATCGAGCGCGAGTTGCCCGACAGCACCGTTCGCTCCTACGACCAGTATTTTCATATGCGGACATTCTCGTTCTGGAGCATCATTTTGGATTTCCTCATTTCTCCTAATGTCGACCGCGTGACTGCACTGGCGGTCAGAGGCTGGCGCGGATCGCGGGCACGAGTGTCGTCCGCGCGAACTCGGCGAGCGTCGTGGGGGTCGTCGTGTCGGGCGTCCGCAGCTCCGCCGCATCCAGACGCCCTTCGATGTACGCGACGTACATTTCGATGATGATATCGACGACAAAGTCAGGCATGCCCATGCTGTGCATTGCGCCGCGGGCCTGGTCGGGCGTGAGCTCGACGCACTTCACCGGCTTGCCGAGCACCGAGGCGATGACCGCGGCCGCCTCGTCGGTCGAAAGGTCCTTGGGGCCGTGAACGCCGATCCGATGATGCCCGCTCCAGCCCCGGTCGAGGAGCCGGCACGCCGCCTTGTTCGCGATGTCCGCCGTCGCCACCAGTGGCCACCTTTTGCCTGGAGGAATCGGCAGAAATATCTGGCCCGTCTTCGCAATCGTCTCTGCGGAGCGAAGGAAGTTCTCCATGAAGATCCCGGGCCGCAACGAGACGACCGCGGGCAGCGCGGCCTCGAAGTCGTTCTCCATCTCCCGGCCAGGACCGACCGGTCCCGTGCCCGGGCCGGTGTGTGCGCCCGCGCTCGAGAGGACCACCGCTCGGCGGGCCCCAGCCTTTTTCGCGGCAGCGGCGGCGTGCTTCGCGCACTTGGTAGCCCACGCGTAGTAGTCCGGCCGCGCAGGCGGAGGGGTGAGCCAGAACAGTGCCTCCGCGCCCTCGAGCGCTTTGGCGAGGAGGGACGGATCCTCGAACGAACCCTCGATGACGCTTGCGCCGCGACGGACGAGCTCGTCGACCTTTTTCTTTTCGCGGCTCAGCACCGTAACGTTCTCGCCGGCGTCGAGCAGCCGCGTCGCGAGTGCACGGCCGATGTTGGACGTGGGTGTATTGATCACGATGGACATGCGTGTTTCTCCTGAATTGTCTGGGTTTCTACGGATGCACCTTCTATTACGATCCAGAGGGATTCGGGGATACGTCGCAAATTGTTTTTCCCCGTACTTGTCATGTTCTGGTCCCTCGATTCGAACTCCCCACGGAGCCGGCTAGACAACCGTGGAGGCGACGCGATCGAGCCGCGTCACTTCGGGCCCGACGGAGCACCGCTCTCGCAAATACGCCGTGAAGTGTTGGAAGAAGTACTGCTCTTGGAGGTCCGGGAGCACCTCCTCCACAATCTCGCCAATGTGGATGAATCGAAAACGATCGGCTGGATGCTGGAATGACGTGTATCGATGCTGTGGATTGTGGCTGCCGATGCCGGCGACGAACTCGGCGATCGCACTTTTAATCTCGTCGAGATTCACGTCAGGTTTGACGATGTAATCGATGCGAACGTACTTCGTCATGAAAACCTCCATTCACTTCTATTACGGATTTGGCCGACGCAAGGATACGTTCGCGTCACAACTACTGGGAAGGTTGAATCACGTTTCTACAACAAAAAGACCGTCGTGAAAGCTCTGGTGCTAGGCAAGCTCGAACCAGAGACGACCTCGCAAGAACACGTCATGCTGATCATTGCGCGCTACCTGATCCTACAGTTCTTGGTTTGCTACACCGGCCCAGCGCAATGCCTCTTGCTGATCAGCGAAAGCGCGCATGAACGAAAACGGCGATTCTGTCTCCCGCGGGACGAATTCTTCAGCTTCCCCTCAGACGGCCGCCTGGGATGTGGAGAGAACCGTCGAGGTCGCTGGACCCAACACCCACGGGCAGTGGGCGTAGTCCACAATACGGTCAATGCGGTTCCCATCGAGATGGAGTCGGACAGCTGAATATGGCGTCCAGGTGTCGGCGCTGCGTTGCAAGATGATCATAACCGGTTCGCCATCCACTTCGCCCACCGCCATCCTCCAAGGCGTCGACCATCGCTCATAATTGCTGAAGTAAGGTGAATCGGCCAGCTTGCCGGCAAAGGCGGTTATTGTCGGCATGCGGTCAGTTACGTTCAGGCGCGCGTCGGCGCTAATCAACTCGCGCAAACCATTCCAGTCGCGTTTGTTGAAGCGCTCGACGTAAAGATGCAGCACCCGCGTCAATTCCGGGTCTGCGGTTCGAGACGGTTTCAAGAGAGCCGGAGATGCCGCCAATTTCGATCGGCCGCGGCTCAGCGCAGCCTTGACCCCGCCGACCGTCGATTCGACGAGTTCGGCGATTTCTTCGAGAGTGTAGTCGAACACATCTTTCAGGAGCACACAGGCGCGCTCTTTCGGCGGGAGTGTCAATACCAGATGCTCCACCGCCTTTCCAACTCCCAGCGATGCCGGCTCGGATGGCATTGTGGCTTCGGACCCGCCAACCTTCGCTGCGGCTGCCCAACCTGCGCCGCGGTGCCGAAGGAGGTCGATGCATCGGTTGTGCGCGATGCGAAAGAGCCACGGCGACAGTGGACGGCTATCGTCGAATTGGTCGAGCTTCCGATAAGCCTCGAGCAACGCGTCTTGAACCACGTCTTCGCCATCGAAAATCGAACCGGTCATACGCGAGCAGTAACGATGCAGCTTCGGACGAAGGTCCGTGACGGTGTCGAGAAAAGCGAGATATCGTGCCTCAAAAGCGCCTTTCGGCTTGCTGTCCGTTGAAGTGTTTTTCTCCGTGTCTTTCTCTGGGATCGTAGTATTTTCCGTTTTATCCATTTTGAGTGCCCCTACTTGGCCGACTTCGCGGCGCCATCTCGGCGCGCCTGCCGATTTCTCGTAAGGTGCGGCACAATGCCAAGCATTCGCTCCATCACCATCAACTGGCCGCGATGATGCATTTCGTGGTCTTTGGTTCCGATGAGCATCTCAAAGCGGCTTTTCAGAGTCCCGCCCGGCTGGCGCACCTGCTCGGACAACAACGCTTCCGAGAGCCCTTCGACCCACTGGCACCAGCGATCCCCTTGTGTCTGCAGCAAGCCGACGATGTCCGTCTTCGAGCGCAAGAGTTGTTCCTCGGTCTCGGCCCTCTTGAACAATGCGCCAAAGTCAAAACCTTCGAGCGACGCTAGGTGCTGCTCTTCGTGGACGAGCCGATCAAAACGCCAGAGCGAGGCGATATGAACCAGCGTTTCCTTCACCGACCGGCTCTCTGGACTCGGCCGGTAACCGTAGTCTTTTTCGGGGATGTCTTCCGCGATCAGGATCGTATTCTTACGCACCGTACACATGCCGTCCGCCAACTGTTTTGCTCCATAGAGTTGCATTTCTTCCCTCCTCGTTTTTGGTCGACTCATTCCAAACCACCCGGCGCTTACGTCCACGTGACAAACGGTCCAAAGCCAATCTCAATCTCTTTCCCGCTCTGACTGAAACTTTGTTCACTCCCGCTCTCGCTTTATCTCCAACGCAACGACGCGACTTCACGGTGTCGGCTTGGTCGCGGCGACCACCGGACCAACATTCCAGCCGCCGCCCAGCGCGCGATAGAGTCCAATGACATTGGTCGCGACGCTGGTTTGGCTTTGCACCGCCTGGTCTTCATCGGCGTACAGCTCACGTTGCGCGTCGAGCACGGCCAGGAAATCGCTAAGGCCCGCCTTGTACTGTTCCGTGGCGAGATCCACGGCCAATTGGCTTTGCTGCGCCGCCTCGTTCAATCGATCGCGTCTTTCTTGCTCCTGCGCATAGTTGACCAGTGCGTTTTGCACCTCTTCGAGCGCGTTGAGAACGTTGGAACGGTAGCTGATCAGCGCCTCGCGCTGACGCGCATCCTGTACCGCGATGTTGGAGCGGATGCGTCCCCCCGTGAATAGCGGCAGACTGATTCCGGGCCCGACGGAAAAGAAATTTCCCGCGCCCAACGTGATGTCGTGAAGTTGACTGGCCTGGCGGCCGGCTGCCCCGGTCAGGGCGAAGTGGGGAAACAGATCGGCTTTCGCCTCGCCGATGCGTGCTGTCGCTGCCACCAGCTGCGCTTCGGACCGGCGGATGTCTGGGCGCCGCTTCAATAGGTCGGACGGAAGACCGACCTCCACATCGGGTGCAGCGGCAGGGATTGGGCTCGCGTGCTCGAGTTCACTGCGCAACGCACCAGGTTCTTCCCCGAGCAGAATACTCAAACGATGAATCGAAATGTCGATTCCGCTGAGGAGCGTGGGAACAACAGCCTTGGTCGATTCGAGCTGCGCTGCCGCGCGCGATACGTCGAGCTCCGTTGCCAATCCCGCTTTCTCTCTAGCCTGGGTCAGGTCGAGCGTGTCCTGTTGTGTCTTGATGTTCTTGTTCGCGATTTCGAGACGCCGTTGAAAGCCGCGCAACTGCGCATAGACCCGGCCGACATCCCCGAAGAGAATCACGCGCACATCGCGGAGATTTTCCTCGGCGGCGGCGACCTCGGCGCTGGCGGCCTGGACACCGCGGCGGATACCTCCAAAAACGTCCAGCTCCCAGGACGCTCCCAATGCTCCCTGGAAGTTGTTGAACTCGACGGGGACGATGTTCGCGGAGTTTTGTGACACTGGCGCAATCACTCTTTGGCGATTGCGAGTGGCGGAAGCGCTCGCGTCCATCGAGGGAAAATAACCCGAGCGTACGATGCCTCGGGCTGCGCGAGCTTCGTCGACGCGATCGAGAGTCAGCTTGAGGTCCAAGTTTTGAGCGGCGGCGCGTTCAATAAGTGAATTGAGTTCAGGGTCTTGAAACGATGACCACCACTCGTCTTTCTCGATTGGTTTCGTTGAAGTTCCCCGGGCTGCTGCAACCGTCCACTGACTTGGAACCGCAACCTGTGGCCGCTTGTAATTTGGTCCAACGGCGCAGCCGGTTCCTGCGACAGAAAAGACCATCGCCAAAGCCAATGGTCGCGCTCTCATCGCCCGTGTCCTGTCGTGGAATCGGAAGGTTGCTGGACTGGGCTCGCGGTCATTGGGGCTTCGATGTACACGTCCATTTGCTGGCCCACATTGAGTGGCGCATTCTGGTCTTTTACGCGATAGATGACTTCTAGAACGCGCGTATCCACGCGCTCGGTGCTGTCGCCGGTCAACGATTTTTTGGGGATCACATATGGTTCGAAACGCACAAACTCCAGAGGAATCTTGAGAGAACCATTGCCCCGCGGAGACCCTACCGCCGCGGCGCCACCGCGTACTCGCCAGGAGTCGTGTTCGTCCACGTCCACGCGGACGTGGAAAGGAGTGACGCTCCCCAAGATCATCAGCGGTTCATTTAAAGGACCGCACTGTGCGTACTGGCCGAGCCGGACTTTGTTTTGAAGGATCGTTCCCTCGATTGGGGCGCGCGTCGTGAGGCGCTCGATGTTTACTTCGTCTTGGTGAACGGCAGCCTCTGCTTGCGCCACTTGTGTGCGCGCAATCTCGAGGTCTGGTGCCCAGGCGCCGGCCTTGGTCAGCGCCAGATCCTTTTCCGCTTGCGCGAGGCGAGCCTTCGCCGCCTCATAGTTCTGACGGCGGCGTAGCACATCCTCTTTTCTGACCGCGCGGCTATCGGTCACGCTCTCGATCAGCTGGACTTGGACTTCGGCGTCCGCTACGAGTGCTTGTGCTTCGGTCACTTTCGCTTCGAGCGGCGGCAGTTCTTCCGGGCGCGGCTCCGCTTTCAGCTTGGCCAGCTGTGCGCGCACATTTTCGAGCGTCATCTTCTTTAGCCTCAGCTCGGCTTCAAGGTCTCGATCGTCGAGAGAGAAGAGCTTCTGTCCTGTCCGGACGCGGTCCCCGGCCTTCACGAATAGTTGCGTGATCATCCCCGGGACCGCACAACTGACGTCGATGTTTTCGGTGTTGGCTTCGACGAGCCCAACCGCTCCCACCGACGATTCGAACTTCGTCCCCGGAGGAGCCGATGGCGGGGGTTCTGGATGGCGTACCGGCTTCATGGCAAGTACTGCGCCGACAGCAAACACAAACGCGATGGCAGCGATCACAGGTACCGTTTTCTTCATTCTCTTACTCTCCTGTCCGGGCACGGACACATCGGTCCACCCCCGCAACTGTTAATGCCGCAGAAGCTGGGGCGGAACCATTCGTCGGTTTTCCTCTAAGGAAGTGATTCGACCATCGTCCATATGTGCAATCTGATCCGCGAAATCGAAAATGCGGGCGTCGTGGGTCACGATGATGACAGCCCGACCGGGACGAACTGCTGCCGCACTCAGCAGCTCCATGACCGCGTGACCCGTTCTTCCGTCGAGCGCTGATGTCGGCTCGTCACAAACAATCAGCTTCGGCTCGTGAACCAAAGCCCGCGCAAGAGCAACCCGCTGTTGTTCACCGCCCGAAAGCTCAGAAGGCAATGCGTGGGCTCGATGAGCCATGCCTAGCGTTGCCAGGAACTCTTCGCCTCGCGCCACCGCTTGCTGTCTCTTGGTTCCGCCCGCCAGCAGCGGTACGGCCACGTTTTCGGCAGCGGTCAAGGCGGGAAGCAGGTTGAACTGCTGAAAAACAAAACCCAGATTTTCCCTTCGAAAGAGGATGAGATCTTCTGCAGAGAGTTCGCCGGGCCGCCGGCCCAACACGACCAGATCGCCGGATGTAGCGTCGAGCAGACCTGTAATTACGCTGAGTAGCGTTGTTTTTCCGCTGCCGCTCGGCCCCACCAACATGGTGAGTTCCCCCAATTGGATGTTCAGGTCGATGCCGCGAAGCGCATGAACCTGCGTGTCTCCACGCCCAAAAACTTTTGTTACATCCTGAGAGAAGACGGCGATTCCATCCTTAATCATGCGCTTAGCCTCGGAAGACGACTGCCGGTTCGAGCACCAGAACGCGGCGAACACTGATCAAACTAGCGAGCCCAACTACCAAAAGCACGACTACTCCTACGGCAGCCATGACCTGCCAAGGAAAGATGATTCCGCGTGTAGGCAGGTAGCTCATGGTTCTGGCAAAGAAGGCCGCGGTAATGCCCATGCCGAGGGCGTAGCCTGTGCCGCCGACAACCAATGCTTGCAGCAGGATCATCCCGACGATCCGGCGATTGGTCACACCAATCGCCTTCAGCGCGCCAAACTGTTTGAGGTTCTCGACGGTAAAAATGTAGAAGGTCTGCCCAGGTATGACCGTGCCGACGACAAGAGCAATGATCACCGTAATGCCGAAGTTCACAGGTATACCCGTATTGCGCAAATAGAACAGGAATGAATCCAGCGAAAATTCCGCCGTGCTTCTTGCCCTCAATCCCGTGGCCGCTTCAATTCCCTTGCAGACTTTTTCGACAGGTGTGCCGGGCGTAGGCTTCGCGAGCACGAAGGAGAGCAAATTTCGCTCGCGCCCTACAAATCCAAGCGCTTGGCTGTAGCGGGTGTGAAGGACAGGGAAGCTTTCAAACGGAGCCGACGCGTCACTAACTCCGACGATGAGCACCCGTCTTTCATTCATCTGCAAGGTCTTGCCCACTTCAAGGGGCTGCCCTGGGAAGAAATACAGGTATCCAGCTTTATCGATAATCGCCGCGTCCGGTTGATCCAAGTCCTGAATCGACCCCACCAGCATCTTTCGAGGCGCGCCCACCAGAGTCGCATCGTCGAGCCCCATGAGGATCACGGTGCGGAATCGACCGTCCGGACCTTTCGCGCGACCATTCCCCTTATAAAGCGGCACAGCCCACTCCACGCCGGGCACACTACGAACACGATAGAGGTCGTAATCCCGCAGAGCGTAGACCTCGTTGCTGTAATGGGTTTGGGGATCCATCACCCAAACGTCTGCGTCCACCACATCCTGAATTTGACTGGAGGGCCGCGTCATAATGCCGATGAAAATGGAGACTTGATTGGCAAGCAGAAACGAGGCGAAGGCGATGGCAAAGATTAGGCTGAAATATTTGGCACGGTCCGCAACCAGCATCTTGAGCGCGACGAAGTTCACAGCTTTCCTCGATCTGTTAGATGATATTCATCATCCCATTTGGTACAAAAAAAAAAAACACTTACTGTCGAACCGCCTCAAAGTAGAACCTCTTCGCGTCGTCCAGAAATCGTCGCCGTTCTTGGTCGTCAACGATCACCCTGGCCATGGTCAATGTCCCCGCCATGCTAGACAAGAGGACTCGTGCCTTGCGTTGCCGCTCCTCGTCCGTAGCGCCAGGTATGTATTTCGCAATCACTGCGATGTGGTTGATCAAGACTCGCATAAACTCAGCGCGAACTTTCGGCGGACGCCGCGCAATTTCTGCCGCCAGGGCCGCGACAGGACAACCGCCAGCGACATCGCTTGAGTGCTCTGTAGCCAAATAACCGTCGATCAGCGCCTTCAATTCACTGCCTCGCGGGGCGTGCTGGATCGCTGAACGTGCCTTGCCGGCGAGCTCCTTGAGGCTCTGGTCGAATGCCTCGATGAAAAGCTGCTCCTTGTTCCCGAAGTGCCGATAAAACCCTCCGTGCGTAAGCCGAAGATCGCGCATCAGGGTTCCGATGGTCGCCCCTTCCGTCCCTCGGCTGCGGAATCGCCTTGCGGCGGATCGCACAATTCGTTCTCGCGTGTGCTCCTTGTGCTCTGCTGGATATCGCATCGTTGTCTCTAAAAGATTATATGCATCATCTCATTGACCCTGTCAAGGACACTTCGCGTCATTTTGAAAGCTCCATCGAGTTCTCTCGTGACCTCGAGTGCAACTGGCGTCTTGCCTTCCAACAGCATTACGCTTCTCTGTCTCACGAATTCTCGTTACGTTCTTCGGGCCGCCCTGAAAATAACACTTGTCATCTCTTACTACGGATAACTCCCGATCCAGGATACGTGGCGCATCAAACCCACAACGATTCGGTCCGGAACCGGACTACTTCCAGACAAGCGCACACCGCGCGTGAAAGCGGCACGTTCGGGGTCACCGTTGGGCCCGAAACGTGGTCCCAAGCCGACTTATCGTTCCCGATCCAGTTTGCGATGAGTGAGTTGGCGATTTGGCTGTCAATGAGAGAACTACCCTCACCTTTTGAGTCTAGTTAGCTCAATGCCTTGGCGAGTCGAATGAGCCCTTGCCGTATCGCAAGCTCGTCAAATCCGCCGAAGCCGAGGAGCAATGCATTCGGATCAGGAGCTCTCAGAGTGCATCGATCGGCGGCAAGAACCTCAACACCCTGGGCCGCGGCCAACTCTTCTGCCTGTCGCGAAGTCATTCCGTTCTTCAGGTACCCGATCGTGTAGAGGCCTGCCCTGACGTTCGAGATCTCAAGCAATCCACGTAGATGCTGCCTGGCTCCTTCGATAAGCGCTTCGAGGCGTTCCGCATACAGAATTCGCATCCTCCGCAGGTGACGCGCCAAATGCCCATCTACGATGAAATCGCAAAGCACCGACTGATCAAAGGATGAATTCCGGAAATCGGTTCGGTAGCGCATAGCAACGAACGGATCTACTAGCGGCGCGGGTAATACCACATAGCCTACGCGCAAGGCTGGAAATAACGTCTTGCTGAACGATCCGATGAATATAACGCTTGAGTGATTATCTAGGCTCTGTAGAGCAGGCACAGGCGCGCCCTCAAACCTATACTCGCTGTCATAGTCGTCTTCAATAACAAAAGCGCCAGTGCGTGAGGCCCAGCTAAGAAGTGCCATCCGTCGCTCCAGCGACATCGTTGCCCCAAGCGGAAATTGGTGAGCCGGCGTTACGTACGCGCCTTTGGCATGCGGACAGATTTTAATTCCGGCGGAAACTGACAGCCCTTCTTCGTTCACTGGTACAGCAACAAGCTTGGCTCCGACATTGTCGAACGCGATTCTGGCTCCGAAATAGCCAGGGTCTTCCACCCATATCGGAGATCCCTTTTTCAAGAGCAGCCGTGCCAACAGGTCCAGCGCCTGCTGTATTCCGGAAACGAGAACGACTTGTTCCGGAGTACATCGCACGCTACGTGACGTGCGCAAGTACTCGGCAATTGCCTTGCGCAATGGCTGATACCCGCGCCGATCAGCCGCCTTCTTCAGCCATGGCCTGAAATTACGTGCCCGGTCTGCGGCAATTCGTCCCCAAACTTCGGATGGGAATTCGTTGATGGCCGGGGCCCCGATCCGAAAGGGCCGGATCCCCTCAACAAAAGCCTGGTCGATCCACGACTGCGGTCGTTTATCGGCCGAAATGACGCGACGAATGTATGCCGGTATCGCGGTTGGCGGGCGGGCCGGGGTGCCTCCACTCGATTGACCCACGTTCCGAACCCGACGCGGGAGGTGACATAGCCTTCGGCTTGTAGTCGCTCCAGAACGCTGACGACGGTGCCGCGGGAGAGTTCATACTGGCTGGCGAAATCTCTGGAGGACGGAAGTCGGGTGCCTGTCGCGAGCCGGCCGTCAAGGATGGCAGAGCGCAGTTCGACGTACAACCAGTTGCTCAGGGTTTGATGGCGCGACCGGCTTCTGAGGGTGAGCTCGAATGAACTGATGGCCTTGGGCATCTCGAATGGTCCAGTAAACTTACAGAAAAATGGCTCTATGCGATGAACCACTGCCGCCATACTATCAATTCTGAAATCGAGAAGCGACATCGTCATTGAGCTCTGGCTTCTCGCTGAGACTACATGGGAGATCTACCGATGAAGGTTGGAATTTGGTTTTATGGTCTGGGCACTGTTCTCACCGGCATTCTGAATATCGTCTGGGGTTCATTCGACGCCTCTCATCAGCCCATCCAGGCGCTGAGTAAAAATCTTCTTGATGAACACATACTGGCCTACGTCGCGGGCATCTGGCTAATCGCAGCGGGTCTTGCAATTTTGCGGCGGCGCAGCGCTAGGATTGGCGCCGCAGCATCCGCTGCCGTCTATGTGATTTTTGCGGCCTTATGGCTGGCTCGATACTATGCCGGGTTTCATGCGCTTGGCTGGCGAATTGATGTCTTACTTGGCGTCTCTTTCGGGCTCGCTCAACAGGTGATGTTGGTCGCTCCGGCAGCAATCGTTTCCGTGTCGATCGCCTCACCGGATTCTTTGTTGGAAGCGAGAGCTACAACCGCGGCACGCTGGATGTTGGGATTACCGCCCATTGTCTTCGGCTTACTTCACCTCGTGGGCCTTCGCGTCTTCGCGACCATCGTCCCGCACTGGATGGGGCTTGGATATTTTTGGGCGGCGTTCACCGGAATCGCCTTCATCCTCGCAGGACTGGCGATTTGCTCGGGAATAAAAGATGTCATGGCCGCCAGGCTTCTTGCGTCGATGCTGTTGCTGTTTGAAGGTCTTGTAGAAATTCCTCCTATTTTTATTCGACTGCACAATGAGGGGACATGGGGAGCCGCAACATACAATGTGGCTGCGGTAGGGGCATGCTTGATATTCGCCGAGTTTCTCGCAAGCCGGGCGGATCGAGGACGAACCGGCACCGCGGGGAATGTTGCCATGTCACGCCCCGATACGGTGGTCGCGTGATTCAATGACACGTGATCGTTGCCGAACGTTAGGATGTCTCCGTCTTCATTGATGACTTCAGGGCAAAGTCATTCACCAGAACGCCCTGCGCGGCAAAATTCCTTCGTTCAACTTTTCGCCTCCGAATTGAACGCTGGCCCTGATTTTTGAATCAGCTCCGCCACGAATTGCTGCATCCAGATGGGTAGGGCCGAAAAGCCTCGTTGCAAGTCGTCCCGAATGGCGCTTCCACCGATGGGATCGTCGAGCACTTTTCGCAATATTTGCATGGCCCGCTGGCGCTCGTTCGCATCGCGAAGAATGTCTTGCATCCAGTAAAGCGCCTGGACGATCTGCATCGCTGAGCGGCCTGCCCAGAACAGGCGGCTGGGCGCGGCCGTTTTGAAGTGGATCGTTTGATTTGCCAGTCGAATTGGCCTTAGGCGCGCATCCACCAAGACCTCAATTCGCGCGGGCACAGCCGTCGTCAGGCCCAGGTCATTCGCCGCGGTCATTCCGTCGAGCAACAGCCTCACTTTGTCGCGGCGGCCTGA
>Ga0210406_10003905_pt1 | contig 16180 bp, 10 predicted proteins | sample IncBWC30MmetaG_FD_155454 | JGI IMG/M metagenome (GOLD analysis project Ga0210406, IMG submission 155454) | Forest soil microbial communities from Barre Woods Harvard Forest LTER site, Petersham, Massachusetts, United States - Inc-BW-C-30-M | ecosystem: Environmental > Terrestrial > Soil >... | reverse complement strand
AACCACAGCACGATCTTGCGTCCGAAGCGGTCGCCGAGCGGTCCGCCGAAGAACGCGCCGACCGCATTCGCGGCAAGAAAGATGAAGAGATAGATTTGCGCCGCCTGGGTCGATACGCCGAACCTGTCGATCAGATAGAAGATGTAATAGCTCGACAGGCTCGACACGTAGAGCTGCTTGGAGAACAACAGTGCCACCAGCACGGCGAGCGCGACCGCGACCCGCCTCGAGCTCGGCGCATCCGGATGCGGCGTGACCTTCGCCACCTTCTTGTTTGCGATCTGCGGCCTGTACCACAACCCGATCCGCCAGAGGATCAGGATGGCGAGAAAGGCGATGCTGGAGAACCAGGCGATCGAGGGCTGACCGAACGGCACCACGATCAGCGCCGCGAGCACCGGCCCCATCGAGGTGCCAAAACTGCCGCCGAGCTGAAACACCGATTGCGCAAATCCATACCGTCCGCCCGAGGCGAGGCGCGCGATGCGCGCGGATTCCGGATGAAACACCGCCGAACCGAGGCCGACGAGTGCGGCGGCGATCAGGATGGTCGGATAGGTGCCGGCGACGGAAAGCAAGAGCAGGCCGACAAAGGTCGAGCCCATGCCGACCGAGAGCGAGAACGGCTGCGGCTTCTTGTCGGTCATGTGTCCGACCACCGGCTGCAGCAGCGAAGCGGTGAACTGGAACGCCAGCGTGATCATGCCGATCTGCGCAAAGTTCAGCGCATAGGCGTCTTTGAGGATCGGATACACGGAGGCAATCAACGACTGCATGGTGTCGTTGAGGAAATGCGAGAAGCTGATTCCGATCAGCACAACATAGGCCGGACCGGCAGCGACCGCCTTCGTAACAGTGCTCGGCGCGACGTCGTCCACCAGCACCGGTTCGCCCAGCACTTCCTCCGATATCACAGGCTTGTTCAATGCGGCATTCCCGGCAGGATTCGCGTGTTCACACGCTGTTCCTACGACGACGACGACGCGTTCGACTACCACCATAAGCTAATGGCAGCGATGCAAGTGATAGCGAAGCCCTTGGCAGCGCGGGGCGTTTCACCTCTCCCATCGGGAGAGGTGAAGAAAGAGCAGCGTTTGCCTACGATCAGGCCGCGGCAGCAGCGGCGTGGCCGAGCGCGGAGACGATGTGGTCGACCACTTCCTCGACCAGGATGCGATCGTCGCCCTCGCCCATCACGCGGATCACGGGCTCGGTGCCCGAAGAACGAACGAGCAGGCGGCCGTGGCCGTTGAGGCGCTGCTCGCCGTCAGAGATCGCGGACTTGACCTCGGCGTCGTCGAGCGGCTTGCCGGAACGATAACGCACGTTCTTGAGGATCTGCGGCAGCGGATCGAAGCGGTGACAGACCTCCGACACCGGACGGCGCAGCCGCTGCACCACCGCGAGCACCTGCAACGCGGCGACGAAGCCGTCACCGGTCGTGGCGTAGTCGGAGAGGATGATGTGGCCGGAGGGCTCGCCGCCGAGATTGTAGCCGCCGGAGAGCATGCGCTCGAGCACGTAGCGATCGCCGACCGGCGTGCGCAGCGTCTCGAGGCCAAGGCCTTCCAGGAAACGCTCGAGACCGAGATTGGACATCACGGTGGCGACGATGCCCGGCTTCGACAGCCGGCCGTCTTCCTTCCAGCTCTGCGCGATCACCGCAAGCAACTGGTCGCCGTCGACGATATGGCCGCGCTCGTCGACCAGGATGACGCGATCGGCGTCGCCGTCGAGCGCAATGCCGATATCGGCGCGCATCTCGCGCACCTTACGGCACAGCGCGTCCGGCGCGGTCGAGCCACATTCCTTGTTGATGTTGAAACCGTCCGGCTCGACGCCGATCGCGATGACGTCCGCGCCCAATTCCCACAGCGCTTCCGGCACCACCTTGTAGGCGGCGCCATGGGCGCAATCGACCACGACGCGAAGGCCGTCCAGCGAAAGATCGCGCGGCAGCGTGCGCTTGGCGAATTCGATATAGCGGTCATGCACGCCGTCGATACGGCGGGCGCGGCCGAGACTCGCGCTCTGCGCAAGCTTCTTGTCGATGGATTCATCGAGTAACTGCTCGATCTGCTTCTCGACGTCGTCGGAGAGCTTGAAGCCCTGCGGGCCGAACAGCTTGATGCCGTTGTCCTCGAACAGATTGTGGGAGGCGGAGATCATGACGCCGAGATCGGCGCGCATCGACTTCGTCAGCATCGCCACCGCCGGCGTCGGCATCGGGCCAACGAGGAGCACGTCCATGCCAACCGAGGTGAAGCCCGCAACCATGGCGTATTCGATCATGTAGCCGGACAGGCGGGTATCCTTGCCGATCACGACCCGATGACGGTGCTCGCCGCGCTGGAACACCAGGCCCGCGGCTTGTCCCACCTTGAGCGCGAGCTCCGGCGTGATCAGCCCGTTGGCGCGGCCCCGAATCCCGTCGGTACCGAAATAATTGCGGCTCATATAACCCCCAGAAACCCCTACGCCCGCAACTCGAAATGGCGGGAAGGTGCCAAGCGTTCCAACCAGTTGCGAAATCGCTGGCGCGTCACCGGGTTATAAGGCCTCCGGGGCTAAAATGGCTTCAAAAAATATGATGAATCATTACCCCGGAACCGACGCACAGCCCTTCCGTTAAGTATTTGTTAACACTTGAGATTACTGGACCAAGCAACGAGCCTTAGCCTTTGCGGCGGATATGCCGATCGCCCTGCGAGGGCGCCGGCTGGGTCACGTTGACCGGATCAGAGCCCGGAAAGGTCTCTTCCAGCCCCTCCTCCAGGGCGTCGTCGAGTCGGCGCTTTTCCTCGCTGTCGGCCTTTTCGCCCTTGCTGCGCGGCGTGCTCATGCGTGTTCTCCCGGCTCTCATCGCGAAGCGATGTTGCAGGCTACCCAACCATGCTAGATGACCACCAAAGCTGCCAATACAAGAAGGGACGGAAGCGTTCATGAAGCACATCACCTGCATCGACGATCTGCGCACGCTGCACCAGCGCCGCGTGCCGAAGGCGTTTTTCGACTACGCCGATCGCGGTTCCTATGCCGAGGAGACGCTGCGCGCCAATCGCGAGGATTTGCAGCAGATCAAGCTGCGCCAGCGCATCCTGGTCGACGTTTCCAAGCGCGACATGTCGACGACGATTCTAGGCGAGCCTTCCGCGCTGCCCCTGATCCTCGCGCCCGTCGGCCTGCTCGGCATGCAGCATGGCGACGGCGAGATTTACGCCTGCCGCGCGGCGCAAGCGGCCGGCATCCCCTTCACCCAAAGCACGATGTCGATCTGCTCGATCGAGGACATCGCAGCCGCCGTCGACAAGCCGTTCTGGTTTCAGCTCTACGTCATGAAGGACCGCGGCTTCATCAAGGCGCTGATCGAGCGCGCGATCGCGGCGAAATGCTCGGCGCTGGTGCTCACCGTCGACCTGCAGGTGATCGGCCAGCGCCACCAGGACATCAAGAACGGCATGACCGTGCCGCCGGAATGGTCGCTGTCGAAGCTGATCGACTTCGCCACCAAGCCGGCCTGGGTCGCGGGCGTGTTGCAGGGCAAGCGCAAGACCTTCGGCAATCTCGCCGGCCATCTGAAGATCAGCGATGACATCACCTCGCTCTCGACCTGGATCAATTCGCAGTTCGACACCTCGCTGAACTGGAAGGATGTCGACTGGGTCCGCTCGATCTGGCCGGGCAAGCTGATCCTGAAGGGCATTCTCGACGTCGAGGATGCGGAGATCGCGGCCAAAAGCGGCGCGCAGGCGCTGGTCGTCTCCAACCATGGCGGCCGCCAGCTCGACGGCGCGCCGTCGTCGATCGAGGCGCTGCCGGAGATCGTCGATGCCGTCGGCTCGCAAATGGAAGTCATGTTCGACGGCGGCATCCGCTCCGGCCAGGACGTGATGCGTGCGCTCGCGCTCGGCGCCAAATCCTGCATGATCGGCCGCGCCTACGCCTACGGCCTGGGCGCCGGCGGACAAGAGGGCGTCGCAAAGGCGATCAGCCTGATCGCGAAGGAGCTTGAGACCACCATGGGTCTGTGCGGCATCAACACGATTGCCGAGATCGACGACAAGGTGCTGGCGGTCTAGAGCCACAATCACTGTTGTCCCGGACTCCTCTTCCCTTCTCCCGTTGTGGGAGAAGGTGGCCATAGGCGGCCTTCGGCCGCCGTTCTTAGTACGACGCCGATGCTTCGCATCGGCTATGGCGCCGGATGAGGGGTTCTATCCGCAAGCTCGCCTGTGGAGACAACCCCTCACCCGGCTTCGCTTCGCGAAGCCACCCTCTCCCACCGCAAGTCGGGCCTGCCCGACTTGCGCAAAATAAAAGACGCAACCGAGGTAAACCCCGGTTGTGTGGGAGAGGGTGCAGCGGAGCACGCGGATCTAGATCCCGGGTTCGCGCTACGCGCGCCCCGGGATGACTTTTATGTTTGCGCAAGCGCAAACATAAAAGTCACATCGGAGGCGTAATCCCGTCGCGGCCGACATTGACGCGATTGGCCTCCAGCGTGCCGTCTTCCTTCTTCGCCGCGCCGAAGATGATGATCTTGGCGCCCTGCTTTACTTCCGACATGTCGCTGGCGACGAAGGTGACGATCGGCGTATCCGGCGGCACCACGACTTTCTTCTCGCCATCCTTGTACTTCACCATGATGTTCTGACCGTCCGTGCCCTTCACCGTCTCGGCGACGGTCGCATTGGTCATGGTCGAGTTGGCGCGCGCGTCCCAGGGCCGAAAACCTTCGGCGGCGCCGCGCTGGTTCTCCGGGAAGATGTGGACCGCGAACGCCTTCTGCGTACCGTCCGGCTGTGGCATCGCGGAGACACCGATATAGGAGCCTTCCTTGATCTGGGACAGCTCGGTCTTGACCACGGCGAACACCGCGACGTTGTCGGTCATCTTGACCTTAACATCGGTGCCTTCGCGGGTCTTGATGCCGAGCGTGCTGCCGTCGACGCTCTCGATGGTGCCGCGAATGCGGACCGGCGGCGTCTGCTGCGCCCATGCGGACGACGCAAGAACGGTGATGGCGGTGAACGAGGCCACGAGCAAGCGCGGCATCCGTGAGTTCAGTTTCAGCATAGCCTTGTCCCTCCAGGGCTGTTGCGGTGATCAATCACGGCAACCCCGCAAAGACAGGGCTATTCCTGTCACGTGAGATCACGATAGTGAAAGGCGACCACCGTCATTTCCGGGCGGGTCGGAATGACCCAACTCGGAACGACGTTGGTGTCTACGTACGCGCAGACCTGAACGTTACATCGGCGGAGTCAGCCCGTCGCGGCCGACGCTGACGCGGTTGGTCTCGAAGGAACCGTCCGGCAGCTGCTTCATGAAGGCGATGACCTTGGCGCCCTGTTTCAAGTCGGACTTGTCGCCGGGAACATAGGTCACGACCGGCGTCTCCGGCGTGACCAGCACTTTCTTCTCGCCGTCCTTGTATTTGACCATGATGGTGTGGCCGTCATTGCTGACGACGCTCTCCGACACCGTGGCATTGGTCATGGTCGAATTCGGCTTGAGGTCGTAGGGCCGCGAGCCCTCACCGGTGCCGCGCATGTTTTCCGGAAACACATGAACTTCGACCGCGGTCGGCATGCCGTCGGCACCCGGCACGGTGGTGGTGCCGATGAAGGAGCCGACCTTGATGTCGGACAACGAAATTTTGGTAATGCCGACGACCATCATGTCCGAGGTCATGTGCAGCTTGACGTCCTCGCCGCTGCGCGACTTCACCGTGAGGGTATCGCCGTCGACGGCTTCGATGGTGCCGCGCACCGGGTCGGAACCGGTGCCTTTTGCGCAAGGGCGTAGACAGTGGAAGCAGCCACCATCAGAACAGCGATCAACGGGCGGCGAAAGGTCGAACGGCGGGCAAGCATGGGGAATCTCCGGCGGGGGGGGCGGACGTTATCTACCTGCAGACCCCGAATGGCGCACTGTATTCCAGCGTCAAACCTTTGTGAGATCGGCTTCGACGATCGCACGAAGCTCCGGCGTCACCTGCGGACGCTGGCCGAACCACAGTTCAAAGCCGCGCACGGCCTGGTGCAGGAGCATGCCGAGCCCATCGGCGGTCCGAAGCCCCCTCGCCTTGGCGGCTTTCAGCAGCTCCGTCTCCAGCGGCACATAGACGAGGTCGGCAACGACCGCCTCAGCCGGCAACCGGCCGACATCGACCTCGAGCGCGCCCTGGCCGTGCATGCCGAGCGAGGTCGTGTTCACCAATAATCTGGCGCGTGGCAGCAGCTCGCCGATCTGCTCCCATTTGGCGGGTTGAACCGCCTCACCGAATCTCCCAGCCAGCACCTGCGCGCGGGCAAGTGTGCGGTTGACGAGATGCACGCGCTTGATGCCGCGTTCGATCAGGCCGAACACCACCGCGCGCGAAGAGCCGCCGGCGCCCAGCACCAGCGCCTCGTCGGCCTTGTCCCAACCGGGCGCGCAGGCGTCGAGATTGTTGATGAAGCCTTCGACGTCGGTGTTGGTCGAGTGCAACTCGCCGTCCGCAAACCACAGCGTGTTGGCGGCGCCGATGGCGCGAGCGCGCGCGTCGGGCGTGGAGAGCTCCAGCACATTCTCCTTGTGCGGAATGGTGACATTGGCGCCGGCGAAGCCGCGCAGCGACAGCCGCAGCACGAAATCCCGCAAATCATCCGGCGGCACCGCCTCGATGACATAGCCGCCTTCGATGCCGAGCGTGCGCAGCCAATAATGATGGATCAGCGGCGAGCGCGAATGCGCGGCCGGCCATCCGATCAGACATGCGGCGCGGAGCCTTGTGGCGGTCATGACCGTCCAATCGGGCAAGCGGGGCCTTAAGTCAATGCTACCGATGGATCGTCGCGGCGACGAGGGCCGTCAGCGCTAATGCCGCACCGGCGGCAAACCAGATCGCCGCCAGATTGATCCACCGATAGGCCAGCGCACCGCCAACCGATCCCACCACCAGCGCCGCCCAGAGCAGGAGGTTCGGCACCCATGCAAACCGCGCCCCGCCGGTCACCGCGGCGGCGATGAGCTGGCCGACCTTGACCAGCGCGCCCGTGACATAGGTGAGGCCAAGCCCGCCGCCGCCTTCGATCTGAAACACCGCGTTCTCCAGCCCCATCGCCAGCACGATGATGGAGATCGCCAATCGATCGAAACCGATTGTGTGCGCGAGCCCGGCCGCGATCAACAGCAGGGCTTCCACTGCCAGCAGCCAGGGCTGGCGGTGGATGCCGCGGCCGAGCACGATCAGGCTGCCGCAGGCGGCGCCAAAGACGAACAGCACGATCAGGCCGAGCGCCTCAGCCGCCGAGGCGAAATGGCCCGCGGCGAGGCTGACGGCCATCCGCGTCGAGTTGCCGCTCATGAAGGAGACGAACAGGCCGCCGAGATGCAGGTAGCCGATGCCGTCGACATAGCCGGCGAGCGCGCTGAGCGCGCAGGCGAGCGCAATGTTGCGGCTTGAGTCGAGCATGCTTGGCACCATCGCCGTCCCAGAGACAGCGACAGTGTTCATGAAATCAGCCGGCTTGAAAAGGACGGCCGCTGAGGTTTCAAAGCGTCTTCAAATATTCAAGCAGCGCCTTCTTGTCGTCCGCACTCAGGCTCGTGCCGAAGTCGTGACCGCAATTGCTCTCTCCCGAGTTGAGCTTGTCGCAGCCGGTGGCGGTGCGGGGCGGACTCGACGGATCCTGCGTCTCGGCGAGACCGATATCTTTAATGTCGTATTTCGGACCAAGACGGAATGACGTCTTGCGCTTTGCCGGCGGCTCAAGCAAATCCGCCAAGGTCGACACCGAGCCGTTGTGCAGATAAGGCGCCGCGGCCCAAATGCCCTCCAGCACGCGCGCCTCGTAGGCGCCTTTATGCAGGGTACGGCTGAGAACCGTCCCGCTTTCGATCGTCAGGCTGTCCGGCGTGGGCGGCTGCGTCGGCGGTGCACCTGGTGTCGTTTTCGGCGGCGTCGCTTGCCCATCAGCCGACAAGGTGCCGAAACCGTCCGCGGGGCTGAAAGGCTTGCCGAGATTGAACTTGTATGCCCCAATCGAGCCTGCGACGGCGCTGAACATCATGTGGACGCCATAATCCTCCTTATCGAGCCGCTTGGCGATGAAGGGGATGCCCGCTCCCTCCATCGTACCGGTCTTGACCTTCCAGGCGAGCTCATCGAACTGGTGGGTGTCGGTGCCGACATTCTGGACCGGCGTGACCCAGGCCGACGGCGTAATCCAGGTCAAAGGCTTGACCCACGAGAACAAGTCCTTTTTCTCGTGACAGCCGTCACTGCACTGCTTCTTGTAGATCGCTTCCCCTGTCTTCGCGAGCGCCTGGTCGAGCGGCCATTCCTTCGGCCATTTCGGCGGTCCGATCTCGTGGAGCAGTTCCTCGATCCTGGTCACTCCATCGAAGTCAATGGTGTTGGCATAGCTGAAGATGAACCAGAACAAGGGCTTTGGCTCGAAGTCGGCGAATGACAAAGCCTGCCCCGTGTTGCGGGACAATGCGAAAACGTCGTTTCCGTTCAAGACAAAGCCGCCCCAATCCGTAAGGGCCTGTGTCGGCGAATTCCACAGGAATGGATAGCGTACCGCAGCGTCGCCGTACCTCATGTTCTCCGGGATCAACCTGTCGGGCGGTGGCCCGACGTCGGTGCCGGACATGCGGTTGAAGATGATCCCGATGGCGTCCAGGCGTCCGATTCCCCAGCCGGTCGGCGGCAATGTCGCACTCGCCCACGCATGATAGCGCCGGTACCAGGCATCGACCCTCTTGCGCAGTTTCGCAACATCGGCGGGAGCGGGCGTCGGAGATTCATCAGCGGCAAACGCCGCGAACGACGCATCATTGGCGAGGGCATCGCCGACCGCCTTGTCGAGATCGGCCAGGAACGCCTGGTAATCGGTCAAGGACGGTCCGCCATCGATGCGGTAGGCCTTGCCGGCGACTTCGATTTGCCTCGTATGACAACTGGAGCAGTTGGCGCCGACGAGCTCGGATCCAGCTGCACCTGTCGTATTGAAGCCGACGGGAAGGCCGAAGCGATTGTCCGGGTTTGGCAGGAAGCCATAGCGGGACATGCTGTCGGCGAGGAACGGCCGTCCGTCCTTGCCTTTCAATGCCTTTAGCCAGGAAAGCCTGATCAGGCGCGAGCCCTGATCGCGCGTGTAGAAATCCGCCCTCTCCGCCGGCGTCCATTGCTGGCCCTGGTCGACATAGACTGGATCGGCGCCCGCAGGGCGCATCCCGGCAGTCGTGGCTAGGAGTATCGCAAGGCCGATCGGGAAGACGAGACGACGCATCGCGAAACCCTCCTTGGTGACTCTATCGAATGCTCTTCAATCGTATGGTTTTTATGTCGGCTCGTTTGTGAGCCGGTTCACAAGCTGGGGCGGCTTGCAACCGTGGGTCGAAACAAATTGGACGCAAAGCAGGACGGCTGGCGCAACAGCGACGGCATGCTGCGAACATCGCTCTGATGAGATTGTACTTCGCGATAAATTCTCGTCAAGGTAGTTGCACGGAATCGGCAGCGATCAAACGCGAAGAAGCAGCCGCCGAGTGATCGTTCTCTCAGGCCACGAGCCGCGACAGGTCCCAGGAGACGACGCCGGACCGGTCGCAGATCGCCCGCACCTCGTTGAGGTCCTGGCCGATGCGGCCGTCGCCGGGGCACATTTCCGCCAGCAGGCGTGCCCTCAAGCAAAGGCATTCGACGGTGAGCCAAGGATTCCTGATCGTTCTGGCGATCGAAACGGCATGATCGAGCGCGGCTAATCCGTTCACGGTGTCACCGACCCCGACCAGCGCTTCCGCATAGCCGGCGTAAAGCTGGCACACTTCCACCTGGCCGGTCCGCAAATGCATCCTGCTTTGCAGGCATTCCTCCACCAGCCGAACCGCCTCGGGCGCACGATCGATGCGCGCGAGCGCTGTTGCGATCGTCCCGGCCAAATTCGCCTTGACCGCATCGTAACCGTTGCGTTCGATGATCTCTCTGGCGGCCGAAAGGCATTCGACGGCGTCCTCGTTGCGATACAGCATGAGCAGGTTGCGCGCCATCGTCAGGCGGGACAGCACTTCGCCATAGGCATCCTGTTCGCGAACCGCGATCTCGAGCGCCTGGTGCGCATAGTCGAGCGCATCATCATAGGGGCCCGTTGCGTTGAGGAACCAGCTCCGAAATCCCGGCACCAGGCAGCGGGGGGACGCCGGCGCGCCGAGCTTCGACGTTTCGGGAATCGCCTTGAGCACATCATTCAATTCGTCCAGCACCAAAATCGCCCGGGCGAATTCACCCATGCCATGCAGCAGGTTTGCCATCATGATCTGGTTTGAGAAGATGAGTGCGGGCGACTCCAGCGCGCGGGCCATTTCCAGCCCTTCGCTCGTCACCAGCAGCCCCTCCTCATACCGGCCCTCAAACCAGCAGATCATGCCAAGATGTGCCTGGGCGCCGCATACCTTCGCCGCTATGCCCTGGCGCTGGGCCAGCTCCATGGCGCGCGCCAGATGCGTGCGCATCTTGTCGAATTCGCCGAGCTGCAACATCGAGGGGAAACTCATGAGAACGAAATCGACGTATTTCTCTTCCGCCACCTCGCCAAGACTGGCAACGATGCTAAGCGCGCGGTCAAAGATCAGGTTCAGTGACGTCGCCGCGGAATTTCGTCTGGCTTCCAGCGCCGCTTCCCAGAGATAGCCGAGCGCCAGTTCGGCTTCACCGGCTTCTTCTGCGTGGAACGCAAGCTGTTCATAGCGGCCGTGGAGGCTCGGATATTGCTGGGTGATGGTGCGGATGGCGGCGCGATGGATTTTCTGGCGCCGGTCGCGCGGAATGGTGTTGGCGCAGGCCTGGGCGATCATCTGGTGCCGGAAGCGCATGGAGTGACCGGCCAGCGGATGGACGAACGCGAACCGCTCCAGCTCGAACAGGGCGCTCAGGAGCTCGTCGACCTCCACGTCGAGCACGGCGGTCGCCAGTTGGATTTCGACCTCTTCTCCGAGCAGGCTGAGCGACTGGGCGAATGTCTTGATCCTCTGCGGCAACCGCTGCAGCCGCGCATGGATCACGGACTCCACACTTTGCGGCAGCGACTGGCCGCCTGCCGCACCCGTTGCGTCCGCCGAGCGCAGCAGCTCCTCCAGGATGAACGGCACGCCGTCGGCGCGCTCGATCGATCGCGCCAGCAGCGCCGCCGGCCAGTCCTGGTTCCACAACTGGCGTCCCAGGGCTTCCATATCCGTCCGCGATAGCGGCTGCAGACGAATGATCGATTCCGCGATATCGACGGCCTCGTTGATCGCTTCCGGCCGGCTGGTCAGCAGGACGCAAAGCGGATGCGCCGTATCGGCACGCGCGAGCATTTTCAGGAATTGACGGCTTTCCGGGTCGATCCACTGCAGATCCTCGATCAGCACAAGGGTCGGGCCGGTAAGAGCCAGCGTCACGAAGGCGTTCACCAGCGCGCGCGCAATCTGCGTCGGGGTGTAGTCGCTCTTGCGCCGGCGAGGCTGATGCTCTTCGACAATGAACAGGGTTTCCAGCATCTTGCGATCGCCGGCTTCGATCGTCAGGCCTGCGAGCGCCTTGTGAAGATGATCGACCGACGATGAGCCGCGTACGCCCAGCATATCCCCGACCAGCGCGCGGGCAGCGGCAAACGCCGTCGTGCGCCGTTGCACGGCCCCGTAAAACACGCAGAACCGGACGTCGGATGCGAGCGCATCCGACATCGCGGCAGCAGCGAGACGGCTCTTGCCGATGCCGGGCTCGCCAACCAGGGCAATGGAAGCCCGCTTGCCGCCCGATCGCGGCAGCCGTTCGCGCAGTGCGGCAAGCTCATCCGCACGACCGACAATCGGATTTTGATAGCGGCGAGCGACGTCGTTGTGATCGACGTCTCTTGGCCGGGCATTCAGCCGATAGACTTCGACGACCTGGTCGGACGAGTAGTCGGCCGGCGTCAATTCGAGGGGCGATCTGCATAGTCCCGCGGTCTCCGCGGTCAGGCGGACCTCGCCCGGAGCCCCCTCTTGCTGCAGCTTGGCGGCGACGTGCACGGTCGCGCCGGCCACGTCAAAACGGTAGATCGCGTTGCGGCCGCCCCTGCGCAATCCCACCAGCCCGGAATGAACGCCGACGCGAAAATTGACGGGATGTCCGCCCGGCCCGGTCGCCGCGCTGTGACCCTGAATGTCCCAGGCCGCGATGCAGGCGCGATCGGCGTGATCCTCATACGCGCTGGGCCAGCCAAAGATGGCAATGCCGCCGTCCCCGGCATAGTGGACGATCTGTCCGCCGGCGCGCTCCACCGAATTGCGGATGTGATCCAGCCAATTGTCCAGGAACGCCTGCGCCTCATCGGGATCGCAAGCGGCAATATGGCGCGACGACCCCACCATATCGACGGCGAGGACCGTGATGATGTTGCGCTCCGCGGTGGTGACGCTACCAACGGCCATCGATTGCCCCGGATACTCTACTTGGGACGCAGAATAACACGGGGGAACCAATGTTCCACCATCCGTCCGCGACTTCGGGTCACAAGCCGTATGGTGCCCGGCTTGTCCCCAAGGGCATCAAGCGTTTACGGACATATTTTCGCAAGGTGATGACCGTGGGATGAATCATCACCACATCGTTTGCGCTTGCGCGGCCCTTCCGGGGTGCGCATCATGCGCTAGAATGGACAACGCGATCGCAACCTCGATCAGGCCACGAGCCGCGGCACGCCCCAGGCAACGACACCATATTGATCGCAAATCGCGCGCATTTCGGCGATATCCTGAGCGACGCAGGGGGCGTCAGGCTTCGTCTCCGCGAGCAGCCGCGCCCTCAAACCGAGGCATTCGACAGTCAGCCACGGATTCTTGACGGTCTTGGCGATAGCAAGAGCCCAATCCAGGGCGCGCAGCCCGCGCTCCGACTCGCCACTCCGAACAAGGGCCTCGGCATAGCCAGCATAGAGATAAGACACCTCCATCTGACCCGTCCGCAGATGCATGCCGCTTTCCATACAGGCCTGGACCAGGCCGAGGGCCTGATGCGCTTTGCCCGTGCGCGCCAGCGCGGTCGCTATTGCTCCGGTCAGGTTCGCCTTGATCGTATCGTAACCGTTGCGCTCGACAATCTCACAGGCAATTGACAAACACTTCGCAGCGTCCTCATTTCGGTGAAGCATGAGGAGATTCCGCCCCATCGCAATGCGGGCGAGCACCTCACCGTACAAATCCTGTTCGCGAACTGCGAGCGCCAATGCGCGGGATGCGAATTCAAGTGCCTCCCCATATTGACCCGTCGCATTCATGAACCAGCTCCTGAATCCCAGAACCGTGCATTTCGGATTAGCCGGTGTCCCGAGCCGGGCAGTTTCGAGATCTCCCACGAGCAGTTCATTCAGCTCATCGATCTCGGCAATCGCGCGATCGACATCGCCCATTGCAAACAACACGTTCGCCATTACGGTCTGATTCGAAAATATCAGCGCTGGCGATCCCAATGCGCGGGCCGTTTTCAATCCCTCGCTCGTTACCTGCAACCCTTCTTCGTACCGCCCCTCAAACCAGTAAATCATCCCAAGTTGCGATTGAACGCTGCACACCTGCGCGGCTCTCCCCTGACGCTGCGCCAGCTCCAAGGTACGCGGCAGATGCTTGTTCACCTTGTCGAACTCACCGAGCTGCAACATCAAAGCGAAACTCATTCGACCGAAATCGACATATCTTTCCTCGGCAGCCGTCCCAAGACGCTCAATGAGCCTGAGCGCGCGGTCATATATCAGGCTGACTGACGAGGCGGCAGCGTTCCGGCGCGCTTCGACCGCAGCTTCCCAGAGATAGCTGAGCGAGGCGTCAACATCTCCGGCTTCCTCGGCATGGAAGGCCAGCCGTTCGTGCTGACCGTGCAGATTTGGGTAACGCCGGGTAATTGCCTGGATCGCAGTCCGATGGATTTCTCGGCGCTGATCGCGCGGTATCGTGTTTGCACAGGCCTCGGCGATAATCTGATGTCTGAAGCGCACCGAGTGCCCCGCAAGCGGGTGGATGAATGAAAATCTGTCGAGTTCGAATAATGCGTTCAGCAGCTCGCTAACGTCCACGCCGAGCACCACCGTAGCCAGTTGGATTTCAACCTCCTCTCCCAACAGGCTGAGTGTCTGCGCGAATGTCTTTATTTTCGGCGGAAGCCGCTGTAGCCGGGCATGTATTACGGATTCGACGCTCTGAGGCAGCGATTGTTCGCTCATTGCGCTCGTCGCGTCCGCCGAGCGCAAAAATTCCTCCAATATAAAAGGTACACCGTCGGCGCGATCGATAGCTCTGGCAAGCACAGCTGAAGAACGATCTTTCGGCCACAACTGACGGCCCAAAGCCTCCATATTGTCCGGCGACAACGGCTGCAGATGAATGAGCGATTCAACGATGTCGACGGCCTGGTTTGACGACTCCGGACGTCCTGTCAGCAATATGCACAACGGCTGTGGAGCATTTGCGCGTGCGAGCAATTTCAGGAAATGACGGCTTTCCGCATCGATCCACTGGAGGTCTTCGACCAATAAAAGAGTCGGCCGGCTGAGCGCCAAAGACAGGAATGCGTTGACAAGCGCACGCGCAATTTGCGTTTGCGTATTGTCATTCAATCTCTGGCGCGTGCGCGATTTTTCGACGATGAACAAGCTTTCAAGCGCCCTGCGATCGTTCGCATCGAGCCCCAATTCGGCGAGCGCCTCGCGAAACTGACCGTCCGACGAGAAGCTGCTTGCAGCGAGCAGATCGCCAACCAGGGTGCGGGCGGCGGCAAATGCAGTAACACGCCTTTGTGCGGCGCCGTTGAAGACACAGCATCTCACGTCCGACGTCAGCGCGTCGGTCAGCGCGGCCGCGGCAAGACGGCTCTTGCCGATACCTGGTTCGCCGATCACGGCGAGGGAAGCACTCCTGCCACCTGGCCTCGGGAGTCGTTCATGCAGGGCCTCAAGCTCGTCCGCGCGACCCACAATCGGATTTTGATAACGGCGGGCAACGTCGTTGTAATCGACGTCTCTTGGCCGGGCATTCAGCCGGTAAATCTCGACGACACCGCCCGCGGCGTCGCACGGCGCGAGCTCAAGGGGCGATCGGCACAATCTTGCGGTCTCGGCAGTGAGACGGACCTCGCCCGCAGATGCTCCTTGCTGCAGCTTGGCGGCGACATGCACGGTCGCGCCCGTAACGTCAAACCGGTAGTTCGCGTTGCGACCACCCTTGCGCAGGCCCACCAGGCCGGAATGAACACCGACGCGAAAATTGACCGGAGCTCCGCCCGGTCCGGTCGCCGCGCTGTGGCTCTGAATGTCCCACGCCGCGATGCAGGCGCGATCGGCGTGATCCTCATAGGCGCTTGGCCAACCAAAGATGGCGATGCCGCCATCGCCCGCATAGTGAACGATCTGTCCTCCGACGCGCTCCACCGAAGTGCGGATGTGATCCAGCCAATGATCCAGGAAGGCCTGCGTCTCATCGGGATCGCAAGCGGCGATATGGCGCGTTGATCCCACCATATCGACGGCGAGAACCGTGATGATGTTGCGCTCCGCAGTCGTGGCGCCGCCAACGGGCATCGCTCGTCCCGAATACTCCAGCCTGGACGGAGATTAACACATGGAAGCGAGGTTCCACCATCCGTACGCGACTTCGGGTCACAAGCGACGTTGTGTCCCGCCTGTCCTCAAAGTCATTAAATGCTTATGCGAGTGCATCTCCAAGACTGCGACGACTTGTTTGTGCGTGATCTTTTCGGGAACACTTTTCCGAATCATGCGCTAGCTCGCGGGCCGAGATCGTTCGAGGCTGCGGCGGCCCCGGCGGCCTTGTTCTTGATGTCGGCAACGGCCCGCGCGATGGTTTCGCGATACCGCGCGCGCGGCGGGCTGACGCCGTGGGTGAGCAGCGCGCGCCGCACCGTGGGCGAGGCGCCGGTGATGAAGAGCTGGATGCCCTGCCGCCGTGCCTTGGCGGCGACGCGCCCCATCGCATTCGCCGCGGTCGAATCCAGGAACGGCACCGCGGCGAAATCGACCACGAACGCCTTGCGCTTGTCGGCGATGCCGTCGAGCACGCTGCCGATCGCCGCGGCCGCGCCGAAGAAGAAGGCGCCGGTGATGCGATAGACCAGCACATCGCGGTCGACGGCGAGCTCGGGATCGTAGGGCACGCG
>Ga0210406_10003904_pt1 | contig 16180 bp, 15 predicted proteins | sample IncBWC30MmetaG_FD_155454 | JGI IMG/M metagenome (GOLD analysis project Ga0210406, IMG submission 155454) | Forest soil microbial communities from Barre Woods Harvard Forest LTER site, Petersham, Massachusetts, United States - Inc-BW-C-30-M | ecosystem: Environmental > Terrestrial > Soil >... | reverse complement strand
AAGCTGGATCGTCCAGCGACACGGCCTCGGCGTCAGGGCGGAGATCGTCGATAAGATGGCGGCCGCGCTGAGTGCGATATCGAGAAAAGCAGCGGATCCACCGAAGGCGTAAAAAACTCCAAGAAAATCGAGAAGAGTCCGTTCATCCGTGGAAACGTGAAGAGATAAATCCTGCTAATTCGATTCTCATCGGTCCGGTTCACTCCGTCGGCGCCACGTCCACGCATTCTTCCGGCTGACTGCGCGAATCAAAGCGAAGAAACTTGTAGATCCAACGCCGTACCTGGAAGCCAATGGATTCATTCGAACCTCGATGAAACTTTCGCGATGGAGAATGCTCAGAGCGGACGTTTATGCTGCAGCGATTAGCTCGGGTAATCCGGTAGCTCGAATCGATCGGCCACGAATCGGCGCGTTAATCAGCGATTAAGAGCTTCCTATCCAGATCCCAACGAGAAACACCAACACACCTCCGACGATTACTTGAAAAGCGGCGCGGAGAAATGGCGTGTCCATATACCGGTTTCGAATCCAGCTGATGAGCAAGAGTTCAATTGCCACGATCACAACGGCAATGGCCGTAGCAGTTCGAAAAGATGGAATCAAATATGGCAACGTGTGACCGATTCCTCCCGCCGTCGTCATCAACCCGCAAACGACTCCACGGAGCAGAGGTTTGCCGCGGCCGGTCAGGCTGCCGTCATCAGAAGCCGCCTCCGCGAATCCCATCGAAATTCCTGCTCCGACGCTGGCAGCGAGGCCGACCAGGAAGGCGGCGTGGCTGTTATGGGTCGCAAATGCGGCCGCAAAAACTGGCGCAAGGGTTGAGACCGAACCATCCATTAGTCCCGCCAGCCCGGGCTGCACGATTTGCAGAACGAACAACCGGCGATGAGCTTTCTCTTCTTGAGCCTCAACTTCTGGAGTCAGGTATTGCTGCTGCAGATTGTCGGCTAAGGTCACATGCTTTCGCTCCGCTTCCGCCAGATCTCCCAGTAGCTTTCGCGTTGACGCGTCGCTGACTTTACTAGCAGCACGCTCGTAGAAACGCCGGGTTTCTGTCTCCATCACTTCGGCCTGATGCCGAACCGTTTTGATTCCCAGCGGCCGAATCATCCACACCGGTTTGCGGTGCACGAAGCCGTTCACGTCTTCTCGACGGATCAAAGGGATATGTTCTCCAAAGCGGCGACGGTATTCCTCAATCAGTTCGCGGCGATGCTCATCCTCTTCGGCCTCCATTGCCTTAAAGATTTGCGCGGTTGCGGGATAATCGGCTGTCAATCCCGCGGCGAAGTCTGCGTAAATGCGCGCATCCGTTTCCTCGGACGAAATTGCCAGCGCCAGGATTTCCTGTTCAGACAGGTCTTTGAAATTTCTTGCCACGGACCTTCTCCCGTTATGACCTAAGGATGCGAATACTATTTCTTCGGCAGCGCTGGACTGGGCGAAGCAGCCGGCGTTGCGGCGACGTGGACCACTGTTCCGGTGGTGAGAGAGTCCGATGGGTTAACGATTACCTTGTCAGATTTCGTGACGCCGCTCAGGATTTCGGACTGAACGCCAAAGTCTCGCCCGACCTTGACGTCATGGAGTTGCACAACGCCTTTGGCGTCCACGACGCCAACTTGGACACTCTTCTCGCGAAATATGAGTGTGTTATCGGGCAAGGTAACCAGCTTTCCTAAAGCGTCCTGGGGCACTCGCACCGCGGCGTAGCTGCCAGGCAGAATCTCATTCTTCGAATTTTCGACCTGCAACTCAACAAGCATGGTCCGGGAATCCGGAGAGACTGCTCCCGACGTCGAGATCACTTTTCCGGGATACGTTTTTGCGCTCTGCGCCCCGACCTGAACGTTGAAGGTTTGTCCCACCGCGATGTTTGTCGCCTCCTCCTGCGGTATGCGGAAATAAACGCGCAGAGGATCCGTCTGCTGGATGTGAAACATCTCGAAGCTCGTGCTGTTCGCGGTAATTAGGTCTCCCACGTTCACGTTACGGACCGTGATGATACCGGGGAAAGGCGCAGTCACACGTTTAAAGGCGACTTCCTGTTCAAGGAAACGAAGATTGGCGGCAAACGCCTCGGTGTTGGCCTGGTTCGTACCCTGCGAAGTGTCGGTGTTCTCGGCATCAAGTTGGGAGACGACACCTTCTTTGTATAACTCCTGCCATTTCGTGTTCGTCTTTTTGGCCTGTTCCAAATTTCTTTTCGCTAGCACAGCCTGCGAGCGAGCTTGGGCGAGTTGCTGATCAAGATCAGGTGTGTCGATCTCGGCTAGCAACTGATCTTTCTCGACGTGCGCGCCAATGTCCACGAGCCAGTCTTTTAGGTAGCCATTAACTCGCGCAAAGATAGATGCTTCCTGCCATGGTTTGACTTCGGCTGGTAAATTAAGCCCACTGCTAGGCGTGGTAACGGTTGGCGAAACCACCGCGACGGTCGGAATCGCCAACTCTTTGGTATCGGCTGCAGCTGTTTGCCGCTGTCGCAATTGCGGAACAAAGCCACCCACCAATGCGATCAAAAACAATGTTCCACCCGACATCAGAATAACGCGATGTCTTCGGCGAGCCCGGATCGGGTCTGTTTTATGTTCGTCGGAGCCGACGCTATCGGTAGGAGTAGTTGTGCTCATATATAGAGAGATGTGTTTAGGTTGCGGAAACGGCCTCCTCAAGGACCGTTGATGGAACATTTTCTTTAGGTTCTGCCTGGGCAGTGGCGGTTGCTTGGCGGTGCAACAGGCTGAATACCACGGGCACAAAAAGTAGCGTCGCGACGGTGGCGAGCATGAGACCTCCGATTACCGCGCGCCCGAGCGGCGCGTTCTGCTCACCACCTTCACCAAGACCAAGCGCCATTGGTAACATTCCGATAATCATCGCCGACGCCGTCATGATCACTGGCCGTAATCGGCCGGTGCCGGCTTCCCATGCTGCTTTCACCGAATCCATTCCTTCCTGAAGGTGAGTGCGCGCAAAGGTCACAACCAAGACAGAATTGGCGGTGGCAACGCCTAGACACATGATCGCTCCCATCATTGCGGGCACGCTCAGCGTCGTGCTCGTAACATGCAGCCCCAAAATCACGCCAGCGAGCGCACCAGTCAATGCCGTTAAAATAATGAATGGGTCGAGCCAGCTCTGGAAGTTCACCACGAGCAGCAGATAGATCAGCGCAATCGCCACTAACATTCCGATGCCCAGTCCGAGAAAGCTGGAACTCATCGTCGATGCCTGTCCCCGCAGAACAATGCTGACACCTTTCGGCGCGGTCTTTTGGGCCTGCTCGACGATCGGTCTAATATCACTCAGCACTCCGCCGAGATCTCTGCCTCCAACTCCTCCGTAAACATCGACCACCGGAATAACGTTATAATGCGTGTAGATGGGTTGGCTCGTGATCCGCGTTACGTCAGTTACGTTATCGAGAATTTGACCGTTGCCAGTTCCAGGTTTGGAGGCACTAAGCGGCATCGACCTTAGCTCAGAGAGCGTAGTCGTCTGACGTTCCGGGACCCTGACATTAACGAGATATTGGACGCCGGTGGTGTAATCGAGCCAGTAGGTCGGCGTCACCTGACTGCTCCCGCTCAATGAGAGCAGGACCGAACCGGCCACATCTCTCTCGCTTAACCCAAGCTCTGCCGCCTTTGTTCTATCGACGTTGAACTCGAATCTCTGCAAGTCGTTAGGCTGCTGAACCCTCACATCAACGGCCCCGCGAACGTGACGGATTTGTTGAGCGATGGAATTCGCCACCTGCTGGTCGATCTTTTCATTTCGTCCGACCACCTGAATGTCAAGGGGAGCCGGAAGTCCGAAGTTAATTGTTTCACTGACGATGTCAGCCGGCAAGAAGTAAAAGGTTACTCCGGGGAAGTTGCGATTCAAACTGAGACGCAAGTTGCGGACATAATTGGCTGTCGGCTTGTGGTTGGGTTGCAACGAGACCAAGATGTCGGCATCGGCCGGTCCTGATATTCCACTGTCGTTGTAGCTCAGGTTGATGCCCGAAACCGGAAGCCCGATGTTGTCGAGTATACCCGCGAGCTCTTTGGCGGGAACTTGACGACGAATGGCAGCTTCCACTTCGTCAACCAGTTTGGCAGTTTGCTCGATCCGCGTGCCGGTAGGGGCCCGAACGTGCAATCGAAACGTTCCTGCATCCACTGCGGGGAAAAAATTTTGGCCGAGGAAGGGAACGAGTAGCCATGATGCAACGCAAAAGGAGAGAAATCCAATGGCGAAAGTCGCTCTGTGTCCCAAGACTGTGCCTAACAAGTTCGCATAAGCCTCCCTAAACCGATCGAACGCCTTTTCAAAACCACGCTGGAGATTCACCAGCGGCCGCGTCCAACGTGCAACATGTCCACCACCGGACAAACTCGCCGTGGCGAGAGCTTTGCCTGCCGCGCCGGAGGTCGCCGCAGCATCCGAAGGCGGGTGGTGATGGCGCTCGAAAAACATAATCATCGTCGGCACCAGCGTGCGCGAAAGCACGTAGGAAGAGATAACGGCGAAACAAACCGCCTCGGCTAACGGCACGAAAAGATAGCGTGCCACCCCGGCCAGCGAAAACATCGGCACGAAAACAATGCAGATACAGAAAGTTGAAACCATTGCCGGCAACGCGATTTCACCCGCGCCTTGTAGAATTCCATCTTCCAATTTTTCACCTGATGCCAAATGGCGCTCGACGTTTTCGATTGTCACCGTGGCATCATCCACCAGGATGCCGACTGCGAGCGCCAGACCGCCCAGCGTCATGATGTTGATGGTCTGACCGAGCACGCTCAGAATTGCCAGAGACGCCAGGACCGAAAGCGGAATGGACACTGCAATGATGAGTGTGCTTCTCCATGAACCGAGAAACAGCAGAATCATCAGCGCGGTCAAAGCGGCTGCGATGATACCTTCCCTAGCGACCCCGCTGACCGCCGCCTTCACGAAGACGGATTGATCGGCGAATTGCTTAACTTGGATATCGCTCGTCACGGTCTTGAGAATGTTGGCCATGGCAGCCTTCACTCCCGCCGCGACCGAAAGAGTGGACGCGCTACCGTTTTTGAAAACACTCAGTAGCGTGCTGCGGACACCATCCTGCCGAACGATGTTTTCCTGCGGGAAATAGCCATCACGCACTTGGGCAACATCGCTTATGTGAATCACGGTCCCGCCGACGCTTTTGATTGGCAGGTTGTTCAACATGTCGATCCGCGGCGGATTAACGTTGAGGTCAATGGGCACTTCTTTCCCGCCGATCTTGGCCGTGCCGCTTGGATAGGTTAGAGAGCCATTGCTGATGGCAGTGACGACATCGGACTCGACCAGGTTATTTGCTTCCAATGCCTTGAGATCGAGATCGACCGAAACCACCCGTTGCTTTCCGCCATAGGGATACGGAATGCTGACTCCAGGCACACTGATCAGCCCGACGCGAATCTGGTTTAAAGCGATGTCGAAGACCTGCTGCTCGGAAAGTTTGGTGCTGCTAATTCCGAACTGGAGAATAGAAACGGTGGACGCACTGTATTGGATGATCAGTGGCGGAGTGGTTCCCGGTGGAAGCTGTTTCAAAATGGTTTGGGAAACGGCCGTTAATTGGGCCACCGCGGTCGAAGGGTTCGTGCCCTGCTGAAAAAACACTTTGATCACGCCAAAGCTGTCATAGGAGGTCGATTCAATGTGCTCGATATTGTCGACCGTGGTGGTGAGCGCCCGTTCCTCGCTATAGACAAGCCGTTGGGCGATCTGGTCGGCCGGCAGTCCCGTGTAACTCCAAATCACGCTGACCACCGGAATATTAATAGCGGGAAAAATATCGGTCGGCGTCGTGGTCAGGACAAAAGGCGTCATCAGAAGCAGCAGCAACGCTGCTACCACAAACGTGTAAGGCCGACTGAGAGCTAAGCGAACGATCCACATGTCGCGTTATCCTTCTGAGAAAGCGGACTTTGCATAAGAATCGGTTACCGAAACGACTTCGGTTTTACTTTCTCGGCCGCCCGCCTTGAGGAACGGTTGACACGCTGAGAGCGTTCCCGGGTCTTCTCCAGGACGAATATGCTGGTGAGAAACCTGTTCGTTTTCACGCTCCGAATTTACGCTCTGCCATAAAGGAATCGCCATGGCGCATGGGTGGGATTTTTTGTTCCTGCCGCCGAGGTGATCGATACTCCCTCGTTCGAGGTAGCCCTCGAAGGCGTCTGACATAGATGCCCTACAGATGACCGGCGGTTGTAGGCCGTCTCTCCCTGCCGCGCCGTAGCTCCGCAAAGGCGGGAGAGACGGCAGGGATCTTAGCCAGGGGAGCGCCTTTCACTTCGACGCCCGCTTCTTTTTCGAGCGCCTTGATTAGGGCGGAGGCGTTTTCTTTCCCGAAGCCAAGCGCGACAGCCGATTCGAGGTTTTTTTCCGCAACGCGCAGTGCCGGAATGGGTGACTGCAGATTTTCAGCAAATTTTTTAATGAGGCCAGCGTCCTTGAGCATGAGCTTGAGCGCGAAGCTGGCAGAAAAATCGCGTTTCAAAATATTCTGACCATTGCTCACGAGCAGCGGAGAGCGGAAGTCGGCGACTTTCACGACTTCCATGACGGTGTTCAGATCAAGGCCGGCCTTTTGCGCGAGCACCAGGCCTTCCGCGAGCGCTTCCATTTCCAGCGCTACGATGAGGTTTCCCACCAGCTTCATGGCCGCGGCATTTCCGTTCTTGCCAAAGTAGTAAACGGTTTGACCCAAGTGCTCCAGAATCGGCTTCACTTTTTCGAAAATGGCCTTGTTGCCCGCGGCCATAATCCAAAGCTTGGCATCCGCGGATTCTTGTTTGCTGCCAAAGACCGGTGCATCGAGAAAATCGACACCGTGCTTTGCATAAGCTTTCTGTTCTCGCAAACTGGTCGCGGGAAGAACCGTGCTCATGTCGATCGCGATCTGACCTTCGTTGATACCGCTTAGAATTCCTTTCGCGCCAAAGACAACTTCCTCGACGGCTTGATCGTTACTCAAGCTGTAGATAACAAGCTCGGCGTCGCGGCTGGCGTCGGCCGGAGTATCGGCGACACGAGCCCCTTTCCTGGCGAACGGTTCACACTTTTCAGCGTTCCGATTCCAGACGGTAAGTTTGTACCCGGCTTTGAGAAGGTTGGACGCCATGCCGCTGCCCATGGTCCCAAGACCGAGATAAGAGATTGTCTTTATCATATGCCTCGAAGATTATATCGGCCCGGGTATGTGTGATGTCCGCTGCAGCGCTTGGCGAAGATTCCCAAACCTAAAACAGCGACGTTCATTTTGAACCCTCCTTTCTCTCTTTCAGATCAAAGAGGAAGAGATTCGTTTCAACGTCATGTGTTTTGATGAGTGGTGTGCTATATGCCGTGAAAAACAGTTCCAGCGTCGGCCACACGATGGCTTCCAGCATATGCCCGCCATGCACTTGGCCGTCAGGGAAGCCCACCGCCCCATGTGCGTGGATTTGCGGCGCGCCATTGACCAGACCAACGTCGCCGATAAGTGAAATCATCTCCACCTGGTGATCGATTGGGATATTGCGGTAGGCATTTTGCGCCCGATCAAACCAGCCGAACCGCGCGCTTTCCAGAGCACCGATAGCGGTGAAATGGCCCGCCACGAGTTTTTCGCTCACGGCAAATTCAGTGAGGCCGGACATGATCTCGTCACCTTTCGCAAAAATCACGGCGTAGGTCCTTTCACCACTCGGATTTTCGGCGATCAGCCGGGTCTGCAATCCGGGAGCCCGACCTAGATTCGTGACTGGGCCAGGCAGGGTGTAACCTTTCGGTGCCGATTTCTCTTCCGACTGGCCCAGGGCGAGACCGCCAGCCGCGAGATAGCCACAGGTGGCCAGGCCGGAACCGATCCATTGGCGCCGTGACAGTGATGATGAATCATTGAATTGGTTTCGTGTTTTCACGGTGTATAGGATTGAGGTTGGGCAGTGCTGCCATGTTAATTACATTTCCTTCATTCTTGTGAGTCGTTGAGCGAAGCGAGGTTGGGCTCCGGCATGCGCCGCGAGCTGATAACTGGTTTCAATTGAGAAAGAATCGCTTCCTTGCTCGTGGTTCCGAAGATCCCGATGCTGACCTCGCCGTCCACGAAGTACAGCATCGTCGGGAGACATCGAATCCCGTACCACAAGCCGAGATTGGGACTGCGATCGAGTTTGACGCGGGCGACCTTCAGACGATCGACAAACTCAGCGGCAATCTCGTCCAGCGCTCCGTCCAACATCATCGAAGGAAGACTCCATCCCGTGGCAAACTCAACCAGCACTGGTTGACTGGATCTTAAGACTTCCGTCTCGAAGTTCGCCTCGTTGATTTCAATCGTCGGTTTCATGCTCATTGCCTCGTCGATTTTTCAATCATCGCCGGCATAGCCCATACGAGATGATTTGCGCAGTCGAACAGCCGTCGATCGCCGGCCAAAGCCGAGTAGCTCTGCCAGGCTGGATTCGCAGGAGTCGCAAGTTGGGCAACTGCCGTTGGGCTCGACCCATTCCGGATGTTGGATCCGCAAATCCTCGTGGATCCGCTGCTGAAGCTCGCTGTAACAATGCATCTGGTCAGACATGGTAATCTCCTCGGTGAAGGTTCGAGTCAGATAGCGTGGACGCGCCCGGTGCGTTCAGAATTTTCTCCAAACGCATTATGCCGGTCAGAAAGCAGTTCGTTTTCATGACCCAAAATATCGTTTGCTCCCACCCTGCCGCCATTGCGCATGCGAAGGATTTTCCAATACTGCTTGCGAGGTGATCCGTACTCCCTCGTTCGAGATAGAGTTTCGAGATTAGCTGATCACGCCGGAATGCGTGGCCCGGAGGTCACTCGTCGACTCGGCCGAGCGGAATCTTTTGATTCCAGGAGGCTAAGTACTATTTAAGAAGGCGAAATCCGTGTTCCCGGGATCGCGTGTTGTTCCTCGAAGCATGATTCCAAATTCTTGAGGTTTACGGGAACGCGAGCCTGTGCGCCTTTTGGGGCAGCTCTCAGATATTGAACAGGCCAGGAAATTGACTGCTCTAGTTCATGGGCCGCTCGCAATGGCCAATAAGGATCGCGCAGGAACTCGCGTGCGATCAAGATCGCGTCCGCCTGTCCGGTTCCGATGATCTGCTCTGCCTGAATTGGAGAAGTGATCATCCCAACCGCGCCAGTCATGATTTCAGCTTCCCGACGAATCCGCTGAGCAAACGGCGTCTGATACCCGGGACCGACCGGAATTTCTGCATGAGACACGCTGCCGCCAGAAGAACAATCGATCAGGTCCACTCCTATTTGCCTCAGTGCCCGAGCAAGCTCAATCGACTGTTCGATATCCCAGCCGCCATCGACCCAATCGGTAGCGGAAATGCGCACGAACAACGGCGCTCGCTCTGGCCAGGACGATCGAACCGCAGCAACAATCTCACGACATAAGCGGGTGCGATTCTCGAATGAACCTCCATAAGCATCATCCCGTTGATTACTAAGCGGCGACAGAAATTCATGAATGAGGTAGCCATGAGCAGCGTGAATCTCAATTACCCGAAAGCCCGCTTCGCAGGCGCGACGTGCCGCGTTCGCGAAAGCAGCAATTATTTCCTGAATGCCATCAAGGGTGAGGGCTTGCGGCATGGGATAGTTATCGGCGAAAGGAAGCGCGCTCGGGGCCATGACATTCTTCCAACCCCCTTCGTTTTCAGGAACCGTTCCCTGCCTGTCCCATGGCCGATATGTACTGGCCTTGCGTCCGGCATGCGCCAACTGCATGCCGGCGACACTGCCTTGCTTATGAATGAAACTCACGATCCGAGCCAGCGGCTCAATGTGTTCGTTACTCCAGATACCAAGGTCCTGCGGACTGATGCGGCCCTCGGGAAGAACGGCCGTCGCCTCAGTAAGCACTAGTCCAGCGCCGCCCACTGCCCGGCTGCCTAGATGGACAAAATGCCAGTCATTGGCGTACCCATCGCTGCTCGAGTACTCGCACATAGGCGAGACGAACACGCGATTTGCAAACTCTAGATCTCGAATCGAGAGCGGATCAAAAAGTTGAGCCATAAGTCTTACACTGCTTCTACCGATCTAAACGGACCCGATCCACAGACGAAAAGATCGTACTGCGACTGTAAGCCAGATCCAAACTTCGGCTGATTGAGGCGAATGCGTTCGGAAAAATCGGACAGCAGATGGTCACCACCACTAATCCTTTCCGCTAGCTTCGGCTACGAAGTCAGTGGAGACGCTCAAGTCCCGCCATTTCCTGTCGGCTTCCATGCGCGCGAGGTCCGCCTGCTCAACGCTCTTGACGGCATCGCTGCCGAGCAGCAGCCGCAGAGGCGGTTCGTCAAGGCTCGCAATGTGAATGATAGCCGCTGCTGCCCTAACCGGATCGCCGGGCTGCCTGCCATCATAGTTGCGCTGGAAACGCGCGGCAGCACCGACAGTCGAGTCATACTCGGGACGACCCTCACGAATCCTTGTCGAAGAACCCGCAAAGTCGGTACGAAAACCGCCCGGCTCAATAATGGTGACCTTGATGCCTAACGGCCCAACCTCCTTGGCTAGCACTTCGGAGAAACCTTCGACGCCCCATTTGGCGGTTGAATAAGGTGCGCGGCCGATGGCTCCCACGCGCCCGCCGACGGACGAGAACTGGATCATGTGGCCCGAGCCCTGTTTCCGCATCAACGGGATCGCGGCCTTGGTGACATTGATGACGCCGAACAGATTCGTCTCGATCTGCGCGCGGATGTCTTCTAAGCTTGTGTCTTCTATCGAACCGATATTGCCGTAGCCGGCGTTGTTCACCAGCACATCGAGCCGCCCGAATGCGTTGACCGCCGCCTTGACCGCTTCGCCTGCTGCACGCGCATCGGTTACGTCGAGGGCGACGGCGTGAATCTGATCACCATAGCGTTCGACCAAATCATCGAGCTGGGCCGGATTCCGTGCGGTGCCCACGAGCTTGTGACCTGCCGCAAGCACTTCTTCCGCGAGCGCCCGGCCCAAACCTCGGGAGCTACCAGTGATCAGCCAGACTTGAGTCATTGGAACCTCGATCGTCAAACCGTCGGAGTAGCGCCGCCGTCGGCGCCGAGGCGTTCCAACTCTTCCGTTGTTGAATCATCGAGTTCGATGAGTGCCGCGGCAGTGTTCTCGTCCAAGTGCTCGACCTTCGAAGTCCCTGGAATCGGGAGCATCACTGGAGATTTCCGAAGCAGCCATGCCAGCGCCACCTGCGCCGGTTGTGCCTTGAGGCCCTTCGCTGCGCGCGTCAGCGGGCCGTCATGTTTCACGAGCTCGCCGGTGGCGAGTGGAAACCAGGGGATGAAGCCGATGTTTTCCCGGGTGCAATACTCCAGCACGTCTTCGGAATTTCTATCGACCAGATTATATCGATTCTGCACCGAAACGATCGGTGTGATGCGCCGGACCGCCTTGATCTGGTTGACGCTGACTTCAGACAATCCGATATGACGAATCTTGCCCTCGCGCTGAAGATCGACCAACGCGCCGATCTGATCTTCCATCGCTACTTTCGGATCGATCCGGTGCAGTTGTAACAGATCGATTCGCGAGAGACGCAGCCGGCGGAGACTACCATCGACCGCCGACCGCAGATGCTCGGGGCGACCGTCCTCGACCCATCGGCTTGGGCCGGGCCGCTGAAAGCCGGCTTTGGTCGCGATTAACAGGCCGACGGGATATGGATGAAGCGCCTCGGCAACGAGACGCTCGGCAACTTCGGGCCCGTATGAGTCGGCCGTGTCAATGAGATTGATTCCCAACTCCACCGCCCGCTTCAGAACGGCGATCGCCTCGGAATGGTTGGCCGGTTCTCCCCAGACGCCGGGGCCGGTGAGTTGCATCGTACCGAAGCCGAGCCGGCGAACGGGAATGTCGCCACCGATTATGAATGCTCCGCTCGCTTCAGCGGGGCGGGCGTTGGGCGGGCGAGAAGATTGCGCAGTGGCTTTGATCGTATTGATGTCGTTCATAATTTTCGTTTTCTGTTTTTCGAAATTAAACATAGTAAAGGTGAGCGCTCAGCAGCCGACTATCAACAACCCGTCGCGCCCTAGACGCCATCGAAGGCGGATCAACTCCGGAAGGGAGTGTGGCTCCCACGGAGCTTTACGCTCTCAACTAAGAACATTTTCTTAAAGCTGCTCGAGCGAAGCGCGCTCAAAGTCGTTCCAAACCGCGGTAAATACGTAGGTCTGGCCGGGCTTTGCGTTGATACGTAGTTGAGTTGGCGTTGTATGGCTATAGGTCTCTGGATTGGTGCTCATCGACAACACATGCCGCCCGGGGCGCAATACCGCGTCGTAACTCTGATTAACCCCCAGATCCGCAACTTGGACGCCATCGACGAACAAGTTTACGTACTCGAAAGTTCCAAAATTGGCTGCCCTGGTCACAACCAGACGAGCGTTGTCGCCCGAACTGGCCGCCGCAGAGTTCCCTTTGGGCTCTTTCGCCTGAATTGGTGTGCCTGCAGCAAAGCTGCACGCGATTGCTATCATGACTAGTTTAACGGAAACGTAATATGATATTTTCATGGTCCACCTTCCCGCCGGAATCCCGCGGCGACCAGTCCACACTCGTGGGATTTTCTTCTGCTGCGGGTGAGGGAACTGGCCCTGCTACTTTTGAGGGAGGCGCCTTCGGTTAGAACCGGTCCGCCAACAACGATCCGAATCAGAATCCTGGCCGAGGGAGCACGTGTGGCAGCCAGTCGACCAAGGACATCGGTGTCCACTTCAATTGTATATTTGTTTACGTGTAATCGAAGAGCGTCATGAAACCGTAGTCCATGTGCAGTTGCTGATGGCAGTGGAAAAGCGTCAGCCCTGGATTATCCGCAATGAAGTCCACCTCCGCTTCCTGGTATCCGCCCAACATCACAACATCTTTCAAGATTCCAGCCGTTGGCTTTCCGGCCAAGCTGGTCAGCTCAAAACTATGGCGATGGAGATGGATTGGATGGATATCGTCACTCGCATTACGCATACGAATGCGATAACGCTTGCCTTCTTTCACGTGAAATGAAGCCGGGATCATTGCGTCGCTCATGGGGAAGGCCACGCCATTGATGGTCCACCGGTTAAAACCTTCCTCGGCGGCGTTCTCCTTCGCAAAGATCATCTCGATCGTCTCGTCCGGGGAAGGGGCCGTTGCACCGGCCTTCGCGAAACGCGCATAGTCCCAGCGAAAAGGCGGTGGGGCGATCCATTTCGCTTGTCCGGCGCGACCAGCGTATTCAACAACACTTCCCATGCCGTGCCGGCGATCATCATCGGCGAGATCGCCTATGATCCAGACCCCCGGATGATTCATTTCCACAATGGCGGAGATACGTTCAGCCGTGCCTAGCCACAGCACCGGTACCTGCGCCGAGTTCGGGACGGGATTGCCATCGAGCGCGACGACCTGAAACGAGTGGCCCGGCAGTGCAAGGCTGCGAATCTCCGTAGCACTTCCATTCAGGATATGAAACAGGACGCGTTCCCCCTGCTTCACACGAATCGGCTCGCCGTGACCGAGCATGCGTCCGTTGATCGTGAACGATCCGTAGCCGACTTCATACCCGTGCGGCGCCCCCTGCGCGATCGAGGCTTTCATTGCGGACTCCCCCGTTCGTTCAAGCGATTTGACGCGAGTTGTAGAAGCCAGGAAATCCATGGCCATGTCGCCGCCGCGACTGAAAGTGGGCTCGAACTCCTTTAGGACCAGAAAGACTTCGCGGTCGTATCTGCCCGGATCCTGTTTCGGTTCTATGTACACCGGCCCCACTTGTCCGCTGTATTGCCCAGCCGCGAGGTTTGCGCCGGCGCGGTTGTGGCTGTGATAGAACCGCAGACCAGCCGGTCTGGGTGTGAACACTATGCGCCGCTTGCCATGCGCAGGAATGAACGGGGTACCCTCCTCGGCAGCTCCGTCCACGTCGGTCGGGATCTTCTGACCATGCCAGTGCAACTGCTCCGGCGTATCAGTGTCGTTGGACACATCCACCGTGACCTGCTGACCTTCCTTGAACCGAAGCAATGGCCCAGGGAACTGTCCATTGTACGTTGTGATGGAAATGATTCGCTTGGGCGCGATCTCAACTGGAGACGTTTCTATGCGCAGGGTGTAGTCTGCGGCAGCGGACTCGCTTGGCGAAACCGCAGGTTCACTATGCTGAATTGGCTCTTCCGTCCGAGCTAGGATGCCTCTCGGAGAGAGCAAAAATGCTCCGGCCATAGCGCCCGTTGTTTTCAGAAATTCACGCCGCGACTTTGCAAAGTCCTTCATTGCATTCTCCCTAAAGCGTTGAGCAATCGGAAGCAGAGCGCCAGGATTTCTTTGTGGCCTTTCATTGGTCTTTTGGCCGCCGCAGTGACATCGGTTTTCGCAGCTCATCTGCGCTCTGGTGGTTCGCGCAATCGCGCAATAACCAACTATCAACTATCCGTCGGGTAACTGGTAAGGAAAATAACGCATTCGACTTTAAGAGGCTTTCTACTTTCTTTGCCACTTTCTCTTTCCCCTTCGACCTTTTGAGCGAGATTTCTCGGGGCGTGGACATAAAAGAAGTCATCGAAACAATCAACCGTATGCAGGGCGACGGCGTCATTGACCGCTACGCAATTGGCGGCGCGGTCGGCGCGACATTTTATCTTGAACCCGTTGCGACCCTGGATGTGGACATCTTTGTTGCGTTTAAGGGTGACGCCGACAAGATCATCGTTAGTCCCGAACCGATCTACGACTACCTGAAATCCAAAGGCTGCACGACAGAAGGCGAATATATCGTGATTGCCGGCTGGCCGGTTCAGTTTCTTCCTTGCAGAGGTTCTTTGCTCGAAGAAGCCTTAGCCCAAGCCGTCGAGAAAGACGTTGATGGTGTTCGCGCGCGTGTCTTCACCGCCGAACATCTCGCGGCCATAGCACTCCAAACCGGACGCGGCAAAGATAAAGCCCGCTTGCTTCAGTTCATCGAAGCCGATGCCATCGACAAAGGGAAGTTCCGCGAGATTGTGACGCGTCACGGCCTCCTCGAGCGTTGGCAGCAATTCGAACGACAATTCCTCACATGAATTTCGATCTGGAAAGTATCTCCAAAAGTAAACGCGCGCTTCGTCGACGGCTCGCGCAAATGCCGATCGCAAAAAAACTACGAATGCTCGATGCGCTTCGTGAACGCATGCTGAGCCTTCGCGGTCCTCATTCCGCACTCATCCGGGAAGAATCAGCCAGGTACCGTATGGATCGACCATAATCCTCCAGAATCCCGGCTTGGCTTGTTTCTTTGCAAATCGCACGCTCAACATTGTACTTATGGCCACGATGCCGACGAAGAAAATAACAATCGCTGAGTCGTCCCCACTCGAAATCTTTCCGACCCGAAACAGGATGTAACCGACGACCAGATTAAATAGTGCCCAGACAACGTTCACCGTCGGCGACGACAATCCTTTTCCGGGAGGGTGAGCGAATGGTGTCGGAAAACGGTCACCAGAAATGCCATGCACGAAATGAGGCACGACATTACCGAGAAACATTCCGGCAAAGAAACAAGCGATGTAATCATACCAATTCACTGTGGTTTTTTCCTTTCGGTTGGGTGTGTGGGGTTACCAACTATCAAAAATCATCTCCGTAAAGGAGCGTGATTCCCACGGAGCTTGACGCTCTCAACTAAGAACTTTCTTCGGTAAACCAACTATCAACAACCTGTCGCACCGTCTTGTTTGCCGTGCCGTAGTCTGATGAAGGCAGGTCACGTCGTAGCCCTAGCGGAGATGGAAGTCCCGCGACCGCGGGACGAAGGCGGATCAACGTTCTTTCCTGCCCTCCGCCCTATTCTATGCTCGACATCGGTCAGCTGGCGTGATGTTTGTGAGGCAGAACCTCACCAACACCCAAGAGAAAGCTATGAACAAATATATCGCGGAATTTATCGGAACCTTCTTCCTCGTTCTCACTGTCGGTTGCACTGTCATCCCTGGCGCGGCAGGCGTCATCGCCCCGTTGGCAATCGGCGCGTCACTCATGGTCATGGTCTTCGCTACCGGACACATCTCCGGCGGACATCTCAATCCCGCCGTCACGCTCGCTGTCTTTTTGCGTGGCAAATGCCCGGCGAAAGATGTGATCCCATATTGGATCGCGCAGGTCGCGG
>Ga0210406_10003902_pt1 | contig 16185 bp, 17 predicted proteins | sample IncBWC30MmetaG_FD_155454 | JGI IMG/M metagenome (GOLD analysis project Ga0210406, IMG submission 155454) | Forest soil microbial communities from Barre Woods Harvard Forest LTER site, Petersham, Massachusetts, United States - Inc-BW-C-30-M | ecosystem: Environmental > Terrestrial > Soil >... | reverse complement strand
ACCTTATTTACGGTCACTGGCCGTTCCGACGCTGGAACTTGCAACAACAGCACGACGCTGCCGCAGCCCAGTTTCGCCACTGCAGTGGCCGATAACAACATCATCTTCCGCATCCCCACGCCGACATTCGGTGTGGGCTTGATCGAGAATCTTGACGAGTCAACCCTGCTCAGCAACACCTTGAACAATAACAACAACAACTTCGGCATTTCCGGCACGCTCAACCACAACGGCAACGACGGAACCATCACCCGTTTCGGCTGGAAGGCGCAAAACAAATCGCTGCATATTTTTGCGGGCGAGGCTTACAACGTCGAGATGGGCATCAGCAACGAACTGTTCCCCCAGGATCGTCCTCTGCCCGGCGAGGATGGCAACGGCGGTAGTGGCCTTACGGGACTTCCGTCAACTTGCCTGAATCTTAGCGGGAGTGGCTACCCGGAAGACACCTCTAATCCGGCGCAAACGTCGAACGCCGCCGTTCTCGACGATGTTTCCGCCTTTGCCAACTTCATGCGCTTCCTTGCTCCGCCACCGACCGGTTCGGTTGTCTTGAACGGACAGACAGTGCCTCAAAGCTCGATTTCGAATGGGAAGGCGTTGTTCAGCTCGATCGGCTGCGCCACCTGTCACAATCCAACCGTGGGCACAACCCAGGCGTCGAACTTCACTTCCTCATTGAGTAAAGTCCCCGTCAATGCCTACTCCGATATAGAAATTCATCACATGGGTAGCGGCCTCGCGGATAATGTGTCGCAGGGCGGCGCCGGCGGAGATCAGTTCCGTACAGCTCCCTTGTGGGGGCTCGGGCAGCGGATATTCCTGCTGCACGACGGCCGCACTACCAACCTGATCACGGCGATTAACGACCATGACAATAGTGGCTCGGAGGCGGACATTCCGGCTGACAACTTCCAATCTTTGACTACCAGTCAGCAGCAGGACTTGCTCAACTTCCTGCGCTCACTGTAAATCGCTTTTCCATAGCGTTCCCTGGCGAGGCACGGGTGGTGTCTCGCCAGCTCATTTGCGATAAGACGAGTTCCAGTCGCTTCACCAGTTGCGCCTTGTCGTCCCGAGCGAGGCGAGGAGTCGTGCTCCTTGCAGGCAACCGATAACAGCGATTATCGCGAACAAGAACCCTGGGTTCCATCAAGAGCAGGTGCATTTCCCGTTTATATAGGTTTGCGTGGGGTAACCACAATGAACTTGAGATTTCCTTGTCCCTTCACCATTCTCACACTAATCGCATCCTTGCCAGTAGCGGGCCAGAGTGTCAGCCCACAGAGACCACAAAAGAATGGCGGCGACTTTTCTAACAACGTGCAGCCGATGACAAAGGTTCCGAAAGGAGTCATTCTGGTAAAGGGTGCGTGGTCAAGCGCGAGTGACTCCGTCACGCCACTGCCGGAGAGCGGAAGCGTAACCAACAGAGTCTTCAACGATCAGTACTTTGGATTGAGCTACGCTTTGCCCCCGGATTGGGACGAAAAATATAAAGGGCCGCCTCCCTCGGATACCGGCCGGTACGTGCTTGCGCATATCAGGCCTTCGGAAACGTTCAAAGGGCCCAATCGAGGCAGTATCTTGTTCACCGCGCAGGACATGTTCTTCACTCCGCTGCCCGCGGCGAACGCTCTCGAACTCATCAATTATTCGAAAGACAAATTGCAAGCCGACTACAAAGTGGAAATGCCACCGACTCTGACCAGGATCGCCGACCGATCGTTCACGTTCTTCGCGTATTGGTCTCCCGCGGCACAGTTGCACTGGTATGTCCTGGCCACCGAGATTCGATGCCACGCCGTGAATATCGTGCTGACCAGCCGCGACACGAAGTTGCTGGAGGGCTTGACTCTAGACTTGAACAAGATGAAGCTGCCCGCAGAAGCCAGCCCCACTGGCGGAGCGGGAGGTGGCGATGCTCCTGTTTGTGTCAAGGATTATGTCAAAGACGAAAACGTGATTTCTCGAGTTGAACCCATCTTCAGTGAGCACCGATTCAACTCGGTCCCAGTCCGCATCATCATTGATAAAGAGGGCAAAGTGAAGCACATTCACTTTATCAGCGCGTTTCCCGATCAGGCGAAGGCTATCACTGACGCGTTAGGGCAATGGAAGTTCAAGCCGTATCGCCGGGAGGGAAAGCCGATTGAGGTCGAAACCGGACTCCTATTCGGAAACGGGCCATCTCTCGGAAGGCGCCGGACGGCAAATGGATCGACTGACTGAAGCCCTGCAACTTGGCAATCCCGCCGCCATTCGCTTCGTCGTACACTCTGGATGCACGGTGATCAATTCCCATGCCTCCAATCACGGCGTTGCTGCACACCGCGAATGATATATCACGCCTGAGCCGAACTCTCGAAACACTTCTGCCTTGCGCCGAAATTCTTATTGTGGACCACCACTCCTCTGACGGCACTTTGCGCATCGCCCGCACCTATGGAGCCAGAATCGTCTTAGCCGAGAGAAAATCCGCAAAGAACTATCTCGAACTAGCCCGACATGAATGGATTTTTTGCATTGCCCCCGGCGAATCCATCACCGAAAGCCTTCAGGCCAGCCTCTATGAATGGAGCATCCCACCGCAGGCCGAGCTGGTGCGCGACACAATCCAGGTACCCGGCTATTCTGTGCGTGTTCGTGAACAACGAGGCGAACGTTGGCAAGAAAATCCGACTCCGGAAACGCGTTTGATTTCACGCAGTTCGAAGTGGAACGGGGGCCCCGCAATGTACGACCCCGCAACAACATTGCTGGAAGGCGAATTACTGCGTTTCATGTAGACGCCGAAGCACTTTCCACCTCAGGCCGGTCACAACGCTTGTCCTATTGTCCCTTCGGACAGTGACTTCAGTACCTTAGTTTTGCCTCTTCCATCGCCTTATAATTCACTCAAGACTCAGGAATAGCTGCGTTCTAACCATGGTGCATGCACGCGATCGTGCTGTCCTGCTGAGAAACGCATGCTGAGAAACTCATTGGATCCATACCTCGCATCGGCGATTTGTTTCCTCGGGCTGGCCTTTGGCAGCTTTCTGAACGTGTGTATTTACCGCTTGCCCCGGGGTTTATCGGTGGTCAAGCCACGCTCCGCCTGTCCCGCCTGCAAGCACCGATTGCCTTTTACGATAACTTGCCCGTCGCCAGTTGGCTGATTCTCGGCGGACGCTGCCGCGGCTGCAAGACCGCAATCTCACCGCGCTATCTCATCATCGAACTATTGACCGGCGTTCTATTTCTCGGTTGCTACGCCATTTTCGGTCTATCACTCGCCACTCTGAAATACTGCGTCTTCGGGTTCCTTCTCCTCGGCCTCATCTTCACTGATGCTGAAACAAAATTGCTGCCGGACAAGCTGACGCTTCCCGGACTCATCCTTGGTCTTCTTTTCAGTTTGGTCGTTCCGATGAATGAACTGGCGTCGCAGTTTCTGCCGTTCGTGTTGAATTTCTCCGTCAGTCCGCACCTCGCGCCCCGTCTGTTTTCGCTGTTCGATTCGCTTCTGGGTGCGGCTGTGGGTGCTTCATTCATTTACGGGGCTGGCGCCGTTTACCTGCGCTGGCGCGGAGCCGAAGGCATGGGCTTCGGAGACGTGAAGCTGATGGCCATGGTGGGTGCGTTTCTGGGTATCAAGCTCACGGTGTTCACCATCTTCGCCGCTTCGCTGACTGGCTCGATGTTTGGCCTGACTACTGTTCTCGTGGTCTGGATCAAGCGCACACGGCGTTTTCGTCGCCGGCTGGCCAACTATGAAGCGGCGCGACGCCGAGGCTGGCAGTCCGCCCAAATGGTCTATCGCCACTATCAGCTGCCTTTCGGCGTCTTCCTCGGCAGCATGGCTTTGGTCGCGCTGTTCGCGGGCGAACAGTTATTCGGCTGGTATGGGAGGCTCTGGTGGTAAGGCTATTCTCCAATCCAATTCTCTTGCGCGCCGGACTGGTGCTTTCGATGGCGGCCTGCGCCTTCATGTTTGCGATTTGGCTCATCCGCCACTTACGCAAAAGCATTGCAGAAGAAGCCGACATGGGCAGTGAGACAGCTCCCAGTCTCAACGCTCTTCCGTTGCATCTCTACAACACCGTGATCCAACAGCTGAAGCAACAAAAGCACGAGCTTCAGGTGCAGAACCTGACCGAACAGCGACGATCCCGCACCTCCGAGAATTTCAGCCAGACCGTGCTATCGAATCTTTCCTCCGGGGTGCTCGTGTTCGGTCCCAACGGATTGGTCAAACAAGCCAATCCAGCAGCCAAAAGAATTCTCGGCTTCCACTCGCCTTCAAGCATGAGCTCCGAAGAGATCTTTCGCGGCACGCTGGTGAGCTCGTCGGAACCAACATTGCCCGCAGGTTTTCCCGTCAAGCTCTCGGACGAAATACACGCCGTGTTGCGCGAGGACAGCAAGTGCCGGGAAGTGGAGGCCGACTACGTCACTCCCGCGGGCGATAAAGTTCCTATCTCAGTGACTGTCTCACCCGTACCATCCATCGATGGCAGCCTGCTGGGCGTGGCTTGCCTGATCACGGATCGCAGCGAATTTGAACAGATTCGTCACCAACAGCAGTTACAGGGCGAGATCTCCGCGGAAATGGCGCTGGACCTGCGCACCTCGTTGGCCACCATCGCCGGGTATGCACAGCAGTTGGCGCGAAACACCGATCCTGCGCTGGCTCCGCAGTTAGCCGCGGATATTGCGGGAGAGGCCTCTCGTCTCGACCGCCATATTGGAGGGTTTCTGGCGGCAAAACACGCCGCCGTGGGCAAGTGAAAGAACGTACGATTAAAGGATGAATCTATGAAACATAAAATTAGCGCCGGACTCGGAATCGTATTCGCGTTGTCCACTGTGCTGTCGTCTTCCGCTGCAGCGCAAACCTCGTCGCAAGCACCCGACTCTTCCCTCGGCGACTACGCCCGCAAAGTCCACAAAGACACAGGCACAGGCACGGCCAAGTCCAAGCCGAAGGTCTTCGACAACGACAACCTTCCTAAGGACGACAAGATTTCCATCGTCGGCCAACCGGCTTCCACGACCGCCGATGCGGCTGCGGCCGATACAAACTCAAAGGCAGCGGCCCCGGCCGACGCCAACGCCAAATCACCCGCGTCGGCAGATGCAAGCTCCAAGACGCCCGCCGCACCCGACGCAAAAACCGCCACGCCGGCCGCAGCAACCACTCCAGCCAACGAAGATCAAGCCAAGAAGCAAGCCGCCTGGAAGGCTTGGCAAGAAAAGCTCGCTGCACAGAAAGAACAGATCGACTTGAACAGCCGCGAACTCGACGTTACCCAACGCGAGTACCAGCTCCGTGCCGCAGCCATGTATGCCGATACAGGCAATCGCCTGCGCAACGAAGCTCAATGGGATAAGCAGGATGCCGAATACAAGCAGAAGATCGCCGACAAACAAAAGGCGGTCGACGATGCCAAGCAGAGACTAACCGACATGCAGGAAGAAGCCCGCAAGGCTGGAGTCCCCTCGTCAATGCTTGACTAGAAAATGATCGACTCGAAGTAGCAGGTGCCGCCTCAAGGCAAACACCGTAGTCCTCCGTGGAGCGTCGGTCACGATCGGCGCTCTTAGCTTCTTCGCCAACAGGCACTTTTCGGCGGAGTCTTTTGCCTCTAACTATCCCAGCCGACCCCAAGTTATACTTTCCCTACTCTCCTGTGCGCTTCGGCGCAAATTGTGTCCGCCTGAACAAATCTGGGGGTTCGAACAGTGAAACTACGCATGGGAATGGTCGTGCTGTGCCTCGTCGTAAGCCTGGCTCGTGCGCAAAAATCTGTCCCTCTTTCTAGCAGCAGTTCATTCGATGGCATGTCCGCCGCCAAACTCCCATCTGCCGGATATAACGTCGATCCTACCGGCGCCGTCGGTACCAAGCAATTCATGCAGTACGTCAATACCTACTTTCAGGCATACAGCAAACTCCCTCCCTACGCGCCGGTCTGGTCCACTCCGCAGCTCTTCAGTGCAACTTTCACCAATGCCGGACTCTCGGACTGCAAAGTCATCACGGGCGACGGCGTAATCTTATTCGACCACCTGGCCTCGCGTTGGGTCATGGGTGCGCACACTTCGATTCCCAATCATTACTACTACTGCATCGCCGTCTCCAACACCGACGATCTTTCATCCACGACTCTGGCCTGGTACACCTACGAAATTAATTTGGACCCCATTCTGGGCAGGAACTCCCAGGGAGCTTACTGGTTTCCAGACTGGCCCAAGCTCGGAACTTGGGCGGATGCCTACTATCTCACCCTCGACCTCAACGACTTCGACAATAATTATCAGGAGGTCGGCGTGGTCGTCTGCGCCCTCGATCGCACCAACATGCTTACCGGAGGAACCCCTCGAACTCAGCAGTGCTTCACCAATCCGGACCCGGTCACCGGCGCGCTATATCTTGCCCACAGCCTGATCCCCGCCGATATCGACGGCACAACTGCTCCTCCCGCTGGCCGCGAGGAATATCTGGTCAGTATCGAAAATCCGCCGAACGACAGGAGAACCACGACATCCGACACTTTCAACCTTTGGGCATTTCACGTGGATTGGAACGTGCCAACCAACTCCACCTTCACTCAGACCACCGTGCCGGAAGCTCCCTACACTCCCGGTTGCTATAACGCAGACAACGTAACCGCAACCGTCTGCGTACCTGAGCCCTCCACCGGCACTACCGGTCAACACATTGACTCCGTGGGCGACCGCTTCATGCCCCGCTTCGCCTATCGCAATTTCGGAACCTACGAGTCCTGGCTCGTCAGTCATACCGTACAAGTCGGCAAGGGCACGAGCCAGCAGACTGGTGTGCGCTGGTACGAACTTCGCGGCGCCCCTCCCGCGCTGTATCAGGATGGCGACCTCAGCTTCGATTCCACGACCTTCCGCTTCATCCCCAGCATTGCCCAGGATCACAGCGCCAACGCTGCGGCGGGCTATTCCGTCTCTAGTCCCACGCTCCACCCAGGCATCAAGGCCGCAACTTGGAATCTGCAGTCGGCGAACGCTCCTTCCGAATTCAACATTTTCCGAGGCCCAGCGGACGATGAAAGCAGCTGGAAGTGGGGGACCTACACCAGCATGACAGTTGATCCGGTCAACGATTGCACTTTCTGGTATACCAACGAATATTTTCCGCAACCCCAGACCGGCACCACGATCAACTGGTTCACGCGCATCGCACACTTCAGGTTTTCCACTTGCCGGTAGGCAGTTCAACGAGTCGGCGTCATATTTTCGCGGAGCCGTAAGAGCTGCTTCACGTGGTGCAACCCATGCACCAGATGAAAGCTTCTCCACTGCGCGGCTGTCAACGGACCGAGAATCGGATGATCGAGCAGGCGAATGCCGCTCCCGAAGCGCGTTTCGCATTGCGCAATGACCGCATCCATCGCCCCAATCTTCGCCCCGACTTCTTCTCGTACCTTGTCTCTCGGCAGTCCGCGCGGTAGCGCGACCGGAGGAGCTTTTCGCCCTTCTGGCATATAGCCTAGCCTCGTGACCGCGAAGGTGCGCAACCGGTCCTTCATCGTCGCCCGGTTTGCCAACGGCTTTCCAGCTTCCAAGACCCTTTCGAATCCCTTAATCGTTCCGGTATAGGTCAGATACAGATGCTCCAAGACCTCGGCAGCACACCATTTCTCCGGAGGACACCATGACATCTGCTCGCTGGACATTCCTTCCACCGCCGATTCCACAGCTCGTTGCAATCTTTCCAAACGGGAATCCATGGCATTACTCTCGCGTTTCCTCGTGCTTCAGGTAGAATGTTGCGCGACTATGAAACCATCCAGTTATAACAGGCGGAACACCATGAAATTCCGGGACTACGGGCTCATCAAAACCGCTACAGTAGGCTTGGCAATTCTCGTGATGATCCCCCTCAGCATCCTCGTTGGATGCGACTCAAATACTCCGAAACCATCCACGGCAAAGCCGGAAGTGAAGCCTCCGGAGCTTCTTACGGGACGTGCCGCTTTTCAAAAAGTTTTCATCGCTGCGCGCAACTATGCCGCCGACGTCAAGCCCTTTCGCATCGAATCCACTCCCTCCACCGACGGGAATGGTCACGATGGAAAATCCGCGATCTGGCGCGCCAGTTTTGCCTCCGCCATCCAACACGGAGTCAAACCCTTCATCTGGTCGGGCAGCAATGCACCGGATGCACCCTCGCGCGGTGTTTCTCCAGGCAATGAAGACTCCTACAACCCCGGGAATGCCTCCACCCAAATCTTCGATGTTGCCTTTCTCAAAGTGGATTCCGATCAGGCCTTTGCCGAAGCTCAAAAACACGGCGGAGACAAAGCTTTGGAGAAGGATCCGGCGACCCCTGTGGTCTACATCTGCGATTGGAATCACAATACCAATGAGCTTACGTGGCACGTGATTTACGGGGCCTCTCGCGAAGATGCAAAACTGACGGTCGCCATCAACGCGTCGTCGGGCGCATTTATTCGAGTGGAGAAATAAGATTGCAGCTTCAGATTCTGGAGACTACTACCGGCGGGGAAGCTAAACCTGGCTGGAGTTTTTCTCCTGCTGCTCCGCCTGCCTCATTCGGTTTTCGATCGAGGCAAAGAAGCGGCACAAGGCGCCGGCGGATGCAATGGCGCCTTTCAGAGCCTGGGGCTCTCCAAAGGAAACAATATCCTCCACTGAATAGTGCATGCGCAGCCGGTCCGCCGCGCATTGCGCGCTCAATAGTTCCACTTTCGCGGAGCGCAGGTCGGCGATCAGGCGGGCGATTCCTTGCTGCTTGCTCAGGGGCTCGTTTAACATCGACAACTCCTCATCAGCAACATTTTGGCTGGCGCGCGCTTAGTTGCACCAGTTTCGGTGGGGGAGGGCGGCTCAACGATAAACCAGTTTACGGCCGGACCTAATTCTTATCGTTTCGTATGAATAAATTGTACGATGTTAGTTCTACATAGTCAAAGCAATCGGGCCATGCGGTAATACTTATGCCACGGAGGCGGGCCCTTTGCCCAGACAAGCCGATCCCCAACTCGAACAACGAATCCTCGACGCCGCTTGCCGTCTTTGGTCGAGAGGTGGAGAAAAAGCTCTCACCATGCGCGGCGTTGCGAAAGCCGCCGGCACTACCACTCCGACGGTCTACGAGCGCTACCGCGACCGCCGCGACATTCTCCGCGCCTTGCGCATGCAGACCCGCGCTGAACTCTTCGCCGCACTCACTCGCACTCGATCTCTCAGCGAGGCATGCAAGTCCTATCTTGATTATGCCCTGGAGCATCCTCACGCTTACGAAGTGCTCTTCGACGAATTTGCCAAGCCTCCGTCGCTTCACGAACCGTGGCCGTCCTTCAATTTAATGCGCTTTCGTTTGGCGGAGCGGCTGGGAGGCTCGCCCCGCAAACACACTCGCCTGATGCTCCCCCTCTGGTCGTTGATTCACGGCACTGCCATGCTGATGATCAGGGGAGGCGTGGCCGGTCCGCTGCGCACGCAGATGGTGCATGCCTGCCTGGATGCGATTGATGCGATCATTGCAGAGGCGGCCCGTAGTAAAGCTAAGCTACCTTCCGGCCCGAAGTGGCCGAAGGGCCTCATTCTGGGAGAAGCTGCGGAGAGCAAAGTCAGCGTTGCCGAGGATGTCTCCAGCACTTCTTCTGGCACATCCAAGCGCTTTCGTGGCTCAAGACAGAATCGCACAAAGAGGGTAAGCGACGCTCGAGCCTCTTGACCCTTACCGCGCTGCCTGCGGAGCCGCCGTCTCAGCCTTCAGCCGATCAATCCCCGTCTGCGCCTCCGCTGCTTGCGGGCCGTGCGGCAAAATCTTTAGATAACTCTCGTATTCTGCGCGCGCGTCATCCAGAATTCCCAGTTTCTCCAGGCACACCGCCAGCCGGATCGTCGCCACCGCGTCGTTATCTTTGTAGCGCAGCGCTTCACGATAGCGCTCCTCAGCGGCGCGATAATTTTTGCGTTTGAAATAAAAATCTCCTACCTCAACATCTTTCGCGGCCTTGTGCGGATCCCACGTGTGGAACTCGCTCACGCCGCCACTGCCCAGTGCGGCAGCCTCCGCCTCACCCACTGCCTGCGTGCTTTTCGGATGAGCTTTTGCATCATCCTCAGGCGCGCTCAAATCTGTTTGCGTATCCTTGCTGGAACTCTCCCCTGTCCCTGAGCCAAGCTCGTCGGCCTGAACGCGATCCGATCGCGGAGGTGCCAAGTGCGAAGCCCGTGACGTAGAAGGTGACGTCGACGTAGAAGATGGCGCAGGGGCCTCGGGTTGGGGATCGGGCTCCGGAAACTTCAGTTCATCTGGAGTTGCCGGTCTTTTCTCAGCCGGTTGGCCGGCCGAATTCGCCGGCGGCTGGCTCGGTTTCGCACCGCCGGAATCATTGCCCTGCTGCGCCCAGGTCGTTACCGCTAAACCCAATACAGCGAAAATGAATAACCTACTACGCATGTGCCCATTTTACTTCAGCAAGAGACTTGAACAAAAACGCCTGCACAAAAATCCAGACCGCTGAGGGGGAGTTCAGCGGCCTGGTTGGTGAAGTCCTCCGGGGAGGAGGTGCAAAACTTGTTCCAACTACATGGAAGACGGATTGTTTTGTCCAGTTGTCGCGGGCGTGGCTGGCGTTGTGTCTCCGACCGTGTTGGTCATCAATCGCACATCCACGCGACGATTGTCAGCCCGACCTTCCCTGGTTTTATTCGTCTCCACTGGCTTGTCCTTGCCCAGCCCAATTACATAAATCTTGTGCGCGGGCACATTGTATTTCGAAGCCAGATATTGGATCACAGAATTCGCTCGGCGCTGGCTTAGATCGTAGTTGTAGTCCGCAGAACCCACGGAATCCGTACCGCCTTCGAGGGCAATGATGTAGCCCTTTGTGCTAGAAATCGTTCCGGCCAGTTGATCAAGAGCTTCCTTTGCCTTGGACGTCAGAACGTCTTTATTGAATCCAAATTTCACCGATGTTTCGGCTACGGGACGATAGTTGTCCAGATTCGCTACGGTATTGGTCAGCACGCCTACGCGGCTATTGGCTGCGTCGGCCATCTGCTGTGCCGATGCCGCAGACTGGCCGGCAGCCTGCGCCTTCTGCTCCACATCAGCGGTCTTGGAATTCACAGCCTGCAGTCCGGATTGCACGCGCGCGTCGACATCTTTGATGTCTTTGCTGTTCTTAGCCGTCAGGTCATCCAGTTCATTTGTTTTGTTGATCAGTGGCGTGGTCTGTTGTTTCACGTAGTTCTTGCTGGTGCAGCCCACCGTCGCCGCGATGCTTACTGCCAGGAAAATCGTTAACGAAGTGCGAGTCATTGGAAAAGCTCCTTAGATTTCTTGTCTCCGCGCCATCGGTATTCCGTGCGCAAATTCTGGCACTACTGAGGCCCTGGGAAATCGTACACCGACAAATCCCACCCATACTTTTGCACGGGACATGCCAAGTGCACCATACAGTTCTTTTCCCGCTATAAGTATATACGTTTTCAATCAGTTGCGGCTTTAGGCGGGAAAAACTGCTCGGACCTGTGCCGGTGCAATCACGAAAACCACACATGAATTCATGGAAATTTTATACGGTTGCGCCTATTAGCGGCGCCAAACTAAATGCTCTTCCGGAGCCGGCAACCTTCGTATCGCCATTCTTAGCGATCCCTCACCCGCGTTATCAGAGTGGCATCCTTGTCGATCCAACACCGTTCATCCGACAATGCTCATCCAATACAATTACATAGATTCACAGTGGACCTTCTCCAGAAAATCCGCACCATTCCGACCGAACCCGGCGTGTATCTCTACAAGAATGCCGAAGGCGAGGTCATCTATGTCGGCAAGGCAAAGAACCTTCGTAGCCGCGTGGCCAGCTACTTCCACGAAGGCCGCTGGGAGGACTCCAAAACCGGCACGCTGGTTCGCGAAGCCGTCGACGTCGATTACATCGTGGTCGCTAACAACAAAGAAGCGCTGGCCCTCGAAAACAATTTCATCAAGCAACGCAAGCCACGCTTCAACATTTTGCTGCGCGACGATAAAACCTATCCTTATGTGAAACTCACGCTGGGTGAGCGTTGGCCCCGCGTCTACGTCACGCGCCGGCTCCGCAAAGACGGCAGCGCCTACTACGGCCCCTACTTCCCTGCGAATCTCGCGTATCGCATCGTCGATCTCATCCACCGCAACTTTTTGATCCCCTCCTGCAAAGTTGATTTGACTCGTTTTCATCCGCGTCCTTGCCTTCAGTACTACATCAAACGTTGTCTGGGACCATGCGTACAAGACTTGACCACACCTGAGACTTACCAGGAAGCCGTCCGCGACGTAAAACTCTTCCTGGAAGGCCGTCCCACCGACCTAAGCCGCTCATTGCAGACCCGAATGGAGCAGGCCGCCGCAGACCAGGAGTACGAGCGCGCCGCCCGCTATCGCGACCTGATCTCCACCGTCGAGCAGTTGCAAGAGCGCCAGCGCATCGCCGCCGCCGAAGGCGATGACGCCGACGTCTTCGGCTATCACTATGAAAACGGCATGCTCGCAGCAAATCTGTTTCACATGCGCGGCGGCCGCGTAGTCGACCGCCGCGAATTCTTCTGGGAAGATCTGCCGGAGGTCGCCACCGTGACTGCGGACACGGAGACTGCAAAGATGGCAACCGCGCTAGACCATGCGGGGACCGGCACAGGCCATGTGGGGACGGGCACTCCTGCCCGTCCAGGCGAGCGAAGCTCGCAGTTTTCTACTGCCACTGAGGACTTCAACCCCGGCGAGTTCTTTTCCGCTCTGCTCAAGCAGCTCTACATCGCGCAGCCGTACGTTCCTCGGAATCTCTACGTTCCCGTCGATTTCGAAGATCGGGAAGCGCTTGAAGATTTGCTCTCCGAGCAAGTGGCTGGGGGAAATGCTCGCGCCGCACAGGTTCATATCCTCGTTCCGCAACGTGGAGACAAACGCGCGCTCCTCGACCTCGCCGGCACCAATGCCAAACAGTCCTACGATCAACGCTTCCGCGTGCTCAAGCCCAATGCCAGAAAAATCCAGGAAGAGCTGCAAGAAGTCGTTGGCATGCTCGAGCCGCCCAAGCGCATCGAGTGCTTCGATATTTCCCATATTCAAGGCGCGGAAACCGTCGCCTCCATGGTGGTTTGGGAAGGCGGCAAGATGAAAAAATCAGATTACCGAAAATTCATCATCCGCACCGTCGAAGGCGTCGACGATTTCGCCTCCATGCGCGAAGTTGTGACGCGCCGCTACAAGCGTCTGCAACAGGAAGAAAAGCCCATGCCGAGCCTCGTGCTCGTCGACGGCGGACTCGGCCAGCTGCATGCAGCCGCCGAAGCCCTCGAATCGCTCGAAATCATTAACCAGCCACTAGCCTCCATCGCCAAGCGGGAAGAGATTCTTTACGTCTACGGACAGGAAAAAGATCCCATCGCGCTCGATCACCATTCGCCGGTTCTTCACTTGATTCAACTCATTCGCGACGAAGCGCACCGCTTCGCCGTAACCTTCCACCGCAAACGCCGTCAGATGCGCGACCGCTCCACAGAATTATTGGAAGTCCCCGGCGTAGGTGAGAGTACAACTCGCCGTCTCCTTGAACATTTCGGCAGCCTGCAAGCCGTCAAGCAGGCCGACCCGGCGGCGCTCTCGGCAGTCGTCACCCGCGTGCAGGCGGAAGCGATCAGCAATCACTTTCGGAAGTAGTGCGAGCGGATTGGATCGGAAGGACCTCTGAGGAACTTGCCTTAGGGGACGGTAACAGCCCGCCAGATATCAGCGGCCACTTTGCGATGCTCTTTCGTGGACGGATGGAAGTGGATTTCGGTTTGACCTTCCGGCCAGTGACCAGCGCAGCGTGCCAAGAACACTACCTCGGCCTCCACAGTCTCTATATCTCGCTCGGGATTTTCGGTGGGCGGATCCTCGTGACACCAAATATCTAAAATAGCCTCTTTGAAGTTGTGACGCCACGCATATCCGTGATATCCGCTCTCCCCAGTTTCTTACCATTATATAAGCGGCGAGCCGGCCCACCTACACGCGCGGGAGCTGCGGCAGCACGTCAAAATGCGCATCGCGTGCGCACAGGACAAGCGAATGCTGCAGGACAAGGGCCGCGATCCACATATCGTTGGTCGGGATGGGAGTGCCTTGCTTCCGCAGTTGCCGGTAAACCGCGCCGTAATGATGCGTGGTCTGTTCATCGGCATAGAGCACACCGACGCCGGACTTCAGCAGAAAACGGCGTAGGACTGCCTCGTTGCGCGGTCCCTGACTGCCGACGGCAAATCCGGCGCGCAATTCTCCCAGCACGATGAAGGGCAACCAGACTTCATCGGCAAGTTCGACCGTTTCGACAACCGACACGTTATCCCCGCACAGGTCGGTATAGCGGTTCGTGTCGAGCGCCAGCCTCACCGCCACATCTCTTCATCGATGGTGTCTTGCGCGTCCAGAGCGCTGTCGAAGGCGGGATCTTTGCGCCAGGTTCCTGCTATGTCGGCGAGATTGCGTTGCCGGTCGCGTTCCCCAGTGATACCAGCTCCGCGGGCTAGGGCCTCAATGGCAACTTCGTTCAGGCTCTTGCCCCGCTCGCGCGCCACCCTACGAAGAGCTTCGTCCAAGGTACCGGGCACATTGCGGATGGTGTATTGCATGCATCCATTGTAGGCATTGCAGGCACAAAATGCAAACGCACCTTCTTGGCAGGAAATCAAACCCATTGGCTTAATGCAAGCCCGAAGCCCCGCTCAACCTTTGTTACACTAGCGGGCATCCCATGAAGTCAATCGTTGCAGCCCTTTTGGCCCTGGTGGCCCTTGCGTCGCTTGCTTCTGCGCAAGCGGCGAATCCTCCCGACCTGGCCACGCCACAAGAGAAACATCTTCGCAACGTCCACCAACTGACCTTCGGCGGACAAAACGCCGAAGCCTACTTCTCCGCCGACGGAACCGAGCTGATCTTCCAGTCCTCCCACGGGGACATCAAATGCGACCAGATTTTCGTCATGAATATCGACGGCGGCGACCAGCACATGGTTTCGTCCGGCAAGGGACGCACCACCTGCAGCTATTTCTATCCCGACAGTAAGAAAGTCTTGTATTCCTCGACCCACCTCGCCAGCGCCGAGTGCCCACCGCGCCCCGATTTCTCCAAAGGATATGTCTGGGCCGTGTATCCCGGATACGACATCTTCACTGCGAATCCGGATGGCTCTGACCTGAAGCAACTCACCAACGCTCCCGGCTACGATGCAGAGGCTACGATTTCGATTGACGGAAAAAAGATCGTATTCACTTCCCTGCGGAACGGCGACCTCGACATTTATTCGATGGACGCCAACGGCAAACACGTAAAGCAACTCACGCACGAGCTCGGCTACGACGGCGGTCCCTTTTACTCGCCCGACCGCAAGTGGATTGTCTATCGCGCCTATCATCCTCAGACCGAAAAGGAAATCGGCGATTACAAAGAATTGTTGCAGCAAAATCTCATCCGTCCGACCTCGCTCGAACTGTGGATCATGAAAGCCGACGGTACCGGCAAGCGCCAAATTACGAACCTCGGCGCAGCCAGCTTCGGCCCGTCGTTCCTTTCCGACGGCCAGCGACTTATATTTTCCTCAAATTACGATCCGGTAACCCACGTCACGGGCGGCATGGGCAACTTCGAACTCTGGCTGATCAACTCCGACGGCAGCGGCCTGGAACGCGTCACCTACAGCGACGGCTTTGACGGTTTCCCCATGTTTAGTCCCGATGGAAGAAAATTAGTATGGGCCTCAAACCGTAACGCCAAAGCGCCGCACGAAACCAACATTTTTATTGCCGATTGGATGCCATGACAAAAACATCCGACTCAGTAGCTCTTAATCGCTTAATTGCTAATTGCCGATTTTCAATATGAAAGCTCGCCATTGGATCACCGGAATCGTCCTCCTTCTGCTGATAGCTGTAGCCGTCGTCGGCTTTCTCCGCACCCGTGAACAGCCACAGCCGGCGGAAATCGAAGAGCTGGGGAAAACTCCAGCCAAGAAATTCCTGGCTCACGGAGTTCAACCGCGGCCTCTAGTGGATCAGCGCCCTCTGCAGACTGCGCGGCGGATGGCCGCCATGGCGTCAACCTCCGAGGAGCAGGCTCTCGCTCACGAAGCCACCAAAGTCGGCGACCACGAAGTAGACCTTGCT
>Ga0210406_10003901_pt1 | contig 16185 bp, 11 predicted proteins | sample IncBWC30MmetaG_FD_155454 | JGI IMG/M metagenome (GOLD analysis project Ga0210406, IMG submission 155454) | Forest soil microbial communities from Barre Woods Harvard Forest LTER site, Petersham, Massachusetts, United States - Inc-BW-C-30-M | ecosystem: Environmental > Terrestrial > Soil >... | reverse complement strand
GGCGGGACGTTTTTGTTCCCCGATGGAGCCGTGATTTGCCTGGCGGGCGCGAATTTTGGCGCGCAGGTGGATGGGAAGGCGCTGGAGCTGTGGCGTCCGCACGCGATACTGCCGGGGAAACGAGTGTTGCTGGGGGCGACTCGTGATTTTGCCCGGTGCTATTTGTGCGTGGCGGGCGGGATTGGCGTGGCGAAATTTCTGGGGAGCGCTTCGACACACCTATTGAGCAGATTGGGAGGATGGGAGGGGCGGGCGCTGCGGAAAGGCGATGTGCTGCCGATTGGAAGGCTGGACAAAAATATCAGGCGGAGAAAATTGCCGTCAGGAGTGTTGGAGTCGCTGCGGCCGGGGAAGACATTGCGGGTGACGCGAGGGCCGCAGTCTGACTGGTTTCCAGAAGAGGCGCGGAGGATTCTGCTTGGCGGAGAGTTTGTGGTGAGCGAAGAATCGAACCGGATGGGGCTGCGGCTGGACGGGCCACGGCTGGCCTCGTGCGGGAATGCGGAGATGATCAGCGAGGGCGCGCCGCTGGGCGCAATTCAGGCGACGCCGTCGGGGCAGGCGATTATTTTGTTCGTGGAGCAGCAGACAACCGGCGGATATCCGAAGATTGCGAACGTGATTGGAGCGGATTTGCATTGCGTTGGGCAATTGCGGCCGCGGGATACGATTCGATTTGAAGAGGTATCGCTGGCGGAGGCGCGAGCACTGTGGATTGAGCAGCAGAAGCTGCTGGGTTCGGAGGAGCGGCTGTTCGCATGAAGCGCGTGGACTTAAATTGCGATATGGGCGAGCTGCCGGAGATGCTGGCGGACGGCAGCCAGGAAGCGCTGATGAAGTTTGTGACTTCGGCGAACGTGGCATGCGGCGGGCATGCGGGCGATGACGAGATGATGCGCGCGACGATCGAGCAGGCGATGCGGCACGGCGTGACGGTGGGGGCGCATCCGGGGTATGAGGATCGCGAAAATTTTGGGCGGGTGGCGCTGAATTTATCGGCGGAGGAGATTCGGGATTCGGCTTACCGGCAGGTGGTGGCGCTGGCGAGGATCGCGGAGAAGTGCGGCGCGGCGGTGGTGCATGTGAAGCCGCATGGGGCGCTGTATAACCAGGCAGCGCAGGACGCTGGGATTGCGCGAGGGATTGCGGAGGGCGTGCGGCGGTGGAGGCAGGATGTGGTGATGGTGGGGCTGGCGGGGTCCGTGATGCTGGAGGAGTTTCGCGCGGCGGGATTTCGCGTGGCGGCGGAGGCGTTTGCGGACCGGCGTTACGAGAAGGATGGAAGTTTGCGGGCGCGAAGATTTCGAGATGCGTTGCTGGATGTGCCGGAGAAAGCTGCGGAACAGGCGTTGAGGATTGCGGAGGGGCGGGGCGTGTTGACACGCGAGGGCGCCACGGTGGCGGTGGAGGCGCAGACGATTTGCATTCACGGGGACACGCCGGGGGCGGAGCGGATTGCGGAGGCAGTGCGGAAGGCGTTGGAGGGGGCGGGGGTAGAAGTGCGGGCGTTGAAGGCGTGACGCGGCCCCGGGAATGAGGGCAAACCGAACAGCACAGTCAGCAGTGACTGTGCCACGTGAGGAGATTCGGCCGCAATGATGAGACGACTTGAGAAGAGAGAATTGCCAGGATTTGGTGGGTACGGTAAAGTAGAAAGAGTTGTTGCCACGTTTAAATGGGCCTGTAGCTCAGGTGGCTAGAGCGCGCCCCTGATAAGGGCGAGGTCGGTGGTTCAAGTCCACCCAGGCCCACCATTTACTTTCAGCAGGTTATCGAGCGTCGTCCCACAGATCGCAACCCACAACTGAGCCCACACTTCACTGCACCATTTGCGTAGCCACTCCCGGCGCCGTAAGGTATTCCCCTGCGCCGCCCGTGTTTCATCGCCGTCGTCCTGCGTATACAGGTCGAGCGTCGTCTGAATCTTCGCGTGACGCAGGATGCCCTGCACGGTCTTGGGTTCGACTTTCGCTTTGTTCACCAGCCAGTTGCTAAGTGAGTGGCGAAGATTGTGAAGTCCAAACCTCTGACCGTACTCGATAGGTTCCTGCGGGTGGCGGTGGGAGCAAGAGCGAGTTACTATAGTACACAGAATATAACTAGGCAGCGCCGAAAATAAGCTGGTCTCTAAGCCAAGCAGGTTTCATGGAAAGTGCCGCCCAACGGTTCGGGCGTCTAATCAGACTGCGCCAAGTCGTTCCTGCGCAACACCTTTCAAATACATAGAGTTGTAGGACTCCGGTCCAGATTCTCTGAGTCAAGTTGGATTGGCTATTTGCAGATTTTTTCCTGGCGACTCATGAGACAATTGGGGCTTCCGGGAAGAGAGGCAAAGCTATTTCTCGCCATGTTTCGCTCCTACTTCACATATATATCAAAAAGTAATTTCAGATGTTTTCGCATTCCCTTCGCGACAGTATCCATTGTGATCTTTTGTGCTATGGCGAGCGGGCAGGAGCCTGTCAAGCCCGACGCGGATACGGGAAGCGGGATGCGTACCGGCACGCCGCGCCCGCCAGTGAAGGACGCCCAGATGCGTCCAATCACCGCGGGCGGATTTGTAGATGGTGCGCCAGTTTATTTTGTGGATGTGACTCACCAGGCCGGCCTCGATAAATTTCACCATCGATCGGGCGAACCCACAAAAACAACCATCCTGGAGACCCCGGGATCCGGGGTTGCATTGCTGGATTACGATAATGACGGATGGCTGGACATCTATCTCTTGAACGGTTCCACCGTCGGGGCATTGAAAGGAAAAGAGCCGGCGCCGCGAGCCATGCTCCTCCACAACAATCATGACGGCACATTCACCGATGTGACGGATAAGGCGGGCGTAGCCAACGAGCGCTGGGGATTCGGAGTGGCTGTCGGCGATTACGACAATGACGGTTGGCCGGATATCTATGTGTCGAACTACGGCAAGAACCGCTTGTATCACAATAATCATGATGGAACTTTCACGGATGTGGCAGAAAAGGCTGGGGTCACTTTGGGAGGTTGGTCCACGGGAGCCACTTGGGGAGACTACGATCACGATGGCTATCTGGATTTGTTCGTTCCCGGTTATGTCAAATTTGATATCAACAATCCACCGATTTCGGGACGTGGAGGACTCCCACAAGGCTTCTGCGAATTTCGCGGAGTTCCCGTCATGTGCGGCCCACGGGGACTTCCCGGCGAACCTGATCACCTGTTCCATAACAACAGGGACGGAACATTTACCGATGTGAGTATTAAAGCGGGCGTCGACGACAGCCGCGGCTATTATGGGCTTTCTTCGGTTTTTGTAGACATCGATGACGATGGGTGGATAGACCTGGCAGTGGCCAATGATTCCGTCCCCAAATATCTGTACCGGAACAAACACGATGGCACTTTTGAGGACGTCAGCTATTTGTCGGGCTTCGCGCTCAACGACGATGGCCGCGAGCAGGCGGCCATGGGGATAGCGGTTGGGGATTACACTCGCCGTGGCCGCGTTGATCTGTACATCACGAATTTCTCCGACGATTACAACACGCTGTACCGGAATGACGGCGAAGGGGGCTTTACGGATGTGAGCTCCCAGGCGGGGATCGGCAATTTGACCTTACCCTTTCTAGGCTGGGGCACAGGATTTCTCGATTTCGACAACGATGGACTGCTCGACATTTTTGTTGCGAATGGGCATGTCTACCCCGAAGTGGATAAGACTGATTGGGGCACTACTTACAGGCAGCGTCCACTACTGCTCAGGAACATGGACGGCCAGAAATTCCAGGAAGTTCCTCCCGCCACTGGCAGCGGCCTGGCGGTAGTGGTGCCCGCTCGGGGAGCGGCGTTCGGTGATCTGTTCAACGATGGGCACATAGACGTGGTACTCAATAATATGGACGCCACACCAACACTGCTCCGAAATGTAACGAAAAACGCCAACCATTGGGTGACACTCAAGCTGGTGGGCGGCGCAAAGAGTCCGCGTGACGCCATCGGAACCAAAGTATTCCTGACGGCTGGAGGAGTCCGGCAGCGAGCGGATATTTTCAGCGGGGGAAGCTATGCTTCCAGCTCCGATCAAAGATTGCACTTCGGATTGGCCTCGGCCACAAAGATCGAGAAGGTGGAAATTTTCTGGCCAAGCGGCGTGAAGGAGACGATCGAACTCCCCGCCGTGGACCGCATTTATACGGTCGTCGAGGGCAAGGGGGTTGTTGGGCAGTGAGAGTTTGCCTTTTGACGGAGTTGATTACCTGTCTGGTGTGGTCAAGTTCACTGGTGGCAGGGATACCCATCCGCATCACTGCGCAAGAGATTCAGAAAAGCGCGGCCGCTCCCTCTTCAGGCGCAACTCCGGGTCTGTTTGTAGATATCACGCAAAAGAGCGGAGTGAATTTCAGCTATCAGGCGTCGCATACTTCCAAGAAATATTTGATTGAAACTATGGGCCCGGGGGTCGCGCTCTTCGATTACGACAACGACGGGCGGCTGGACATTTTTCTGGTAAATGGCGCTCCGTTGGACGACCCCACTCCGCTGGGAACCATTCCGAAAAAGTCCGGCTCGATGTTCTGGAACCGCCTTTACCACCAGAAATCCGACGGAACTTTTGAAGACGTAACCCAGAAGGCCGGATTACAAGGCGAGGGCTATGGGATGGGCGTGGCTGTCGGAGATTATGACAATGACGGCTACGAAGATTTGTTTGTGACTGGTTTCGGCGGAAATCATTTGTATCACAACAACGGAAACGGGACTTTCACCGATGTCACCGCAAAGGCAGGTGTCGGCGGATCGGGTTGGTCCACCAGCGCCGCCTGGGTCGATTTGGACGGCGATGGGTATCTCGACCTGGTGGTATTAAGGTATCTGGAGTGGGATTTTGCGGATGTCTGGTGTGGGGAACACCGGGAAGGGTATCGGGCCTACTGTCATCCCGAGAATTTCAAAGCGGTTTCTCCATTGGTGTATCACAACAATGGCGACGGCACATTCACGGAAGTCGCTGCGAAACTCGGATTGGCCAAGCCCGCCAAAGGCCTGGGTGTGGCTTTCGAGGACTACGACAAGGATGGACACCTTGATCTATTCTTCGCCAACGATTCGATGCTCGAATATCTCTACCATAACAAGGGAGACGGAACGTTTGAGGAAGTGGGGCTAACAGCAGCAGTCGCCGCCGATGCTGACGGCAGAACCTACGCAGGGATGGGCGTGGACTTTGCCGATTACCGGAACACGGGATGGCCTTCTCTGCTAGTCACCGATCTGGCGAACCAGCGGTACTCTTTGTATGAAAATAACCGCGATGGTTCGTTCAATTATGTGAGCCAGGAGACTGGTATTGGAAAGATGACGCTGCTTCATTCCGGTTGGGGCGTTCGTTTTTTTGATTATGACAACGATGGCTGGAAGGATTTGATGATTGCGCAAGGACACGACCTGGATACGATCGAATTGACGGCCCCAACCCTTCGGTATCGCGAGCACCTGCTGCTTGCCCATAACGATCATGGCAAGGGCTTTACCGATGTTTCGAGCGAATCTGGCGAAGTGTTTCAGCAGAACTGGGTGGGACGCGGCTTGGCGATCGGCGACCTCGACAACGACGGGCGGTTGGATGCGGTAGTGACAACGAACGATGGTCTGGCGTATGTGCTCCACAACGAAATCCTGACCAACAATCACTGGCTGCTTCTGAAACTTGTCGGACACAAGAGCAACCGCGATGCAATTGGAGCACAAATAAAAATAGCGACTGGCGACGGGCCGCAGTACGCGATGGTCACGACTGCCGGCAGCTACCTTTCTTCCGGGGACAAGCGCGTGCACTTCGGGCTCGGCAAGCAAACGCAAGTTTCGACGATAGAGATTCGATGGCCCAGTGGAATAACTCAAACGCTCAAAGATGTTCGCGCGGATCAGATTTTGCAGATCGACGAGCCGGTACCTGGCCGCAACGCTCCGGCGGGCACGCCGTGAATTGCCTGGTTCGCCCCCGAGCGGCTTGGTTGGGCCTTGCGCTCGCGATGTTGTTTCCTATTTTACTGTCGCCTAGTTTCGGACAAACCGAGGACGGTTACGAGAAGGCCAAGGCTGCCTTCCAGAGCGGCCAATATCTGGAGGCCGTTTCGTTATTTGAAGCCCTGGAATCCGCGGAGCCCGGGAAAACCGACGCGCTACTCTATGTGGCGAAGGCCAGCACCCATCTGCAAAAGTTTGCTGATGCGGAAAATTCTCTCCGGCGTTTTCTAATAAGAAATCGGGAATCGGCGAGCGGCTACTATTTGCTCGGGTATGTCCTGAACCGGGAAAACAGGCCCGCCGAGTCGTTGGAGATCTACACGAGAGCTGCGAAGATTACACCGCCTACGGGTGACGACCTGAAAATTGTGGCACTCGATTACGAGCTTCTGAATGACAACTCCGAGGCGATTCGCTGGCTGGAACGGGCAGTCGCGATGGAACCGGTAAACAAAGAGGCCTGGTACTATCTTGGCCGCGCTTATTACACGGCTTCGCGGATTCCGGATTCGCGGGCAGCTTTTGAACAAGTTCTCCGTCTTGAGCCACGGGATGCTAGGGCCGAAAATAATCTTGGCCTGATCTTCGAATCCGGGGGCAAAACAGATGAAGCGCTTGCAGCTTACCGCAACGCGATCGCCTGGCAAAAGGACAACGCTCCCTCTTCCGAGCAACCGCACTTGAATCTGGGGAGCCTGCTCGTCACCCTCGACCGCGCCGAAGAGGCCATTTCACCCCTGCGAAAGGCCGTGGAGTTGGCGAGCACAAATTCGCAATGCCATCTGCGGCTCGGCACCGCTTATTTGCATTTGAACCGGCTGGACGAAGCGCAAAAAGAGTTGTTGGAAGCTGTACGACTTAAGCCGCGGGATGCGACCGCCCACTACCAGCTTGGGCGCTACTACAAACAGGTAAGGAATATGGAAGCCGCGAAACAGGAATTCGATCGAGTTTCGGAAATTCAGTCGGCGGAAGTGCAAAGTCTAAAGCGGCCAAAGAATTAACAGTGCTGCCCGCACCCCCAGGTGAATGTAGCCGCTGAGTTCCGCGGCAGGGTGTACACCGCGTATTTCTTATCCCACCCCAGGTTAAAGGTGACAGGCTTTGAACCGCTGTTCAGCGCCAGCAAGACCAGCGAGCCATCGGAGTTTCGGAACGCAACGTCTTCGAGGCTCCCCGGACCGAAGGTGTTCGATTCGATGCGGCGCGCACCGGGACGGACAAATTTGCTGACGTGAGCCAGCGCCGTGAAGTCGACTGTTGGAACCGCCTCGCCCGCACCATCGGCATCTTTCACGGTGATTACTCCGCGGCAATTTTTGCACCCCCCCAGATGCGGTTCGTGATTCTGGTCCAGCGCCAGGTTCCAAAGGATTACGCTTTGCGACCAGTTGCGCGTCGAGTCAATGATCAGGCGAACTTGCTCATCGAGGAGATTCCCTCTTTGCCAGCTGCCTCCCGAGCATTCCGTCATCCAGATGGCAAGATTGGGAAAACGCTCGTGTAGCTCGGACTGCGCAGCGGCGTTCCCGCCGTAACAATGGATGGCGATGCCGGAAGCGTAAGCGGCGGCCTTTGCCTCGGCTAAGACCTCAATCGGATAGTGAATCAAATCCCAATTGTGGTCAAAGATGAAGATCTTTGAACGGACGCCTGCCGCGCGGAATGCCGGACCAAGGGCGGACGCCAAGAATGCAGCTTGCTCGCTCGCAGACATGATCATGCTGGGATAGTCCGCTTCGATATTCAACGGCTCGTTCTGCATCGTCACGCCGAAAATGGGGACACCGGCTTGTTCATAGGCCTTTACAAATTTTACGAAATACCTGGCCAAGGCATCGTAGTCCTCTGGCCGGAGCGCCCCCTTCACCAGAGAATCGTTGGATTTCATCCACGCCGGGGGGCTCCAGGGTGTAGCAAGAATTTTGATCTTCGGATTGATCGCCAGTGCGGCACGCAAAACGGGGATGATGTACCGCTGGTCCTTCTCGATGGAAAAGTGCTGCAATTCGGTATCCGACTCACCGGGAGGTATGTCGTCATACGTGTAATCTTCCAGGGCAAAGTCGCTTGAGCCCATCGGCTGCCGCAACAGGCTGAGTCCAATGCCCTTCTCGCGATCAAATAGTTGCTCCATTATTTTTTGGAATTGTGGTTCGGAAAGTTTGTTGCGCAGCAGCCAGGCCGAGGAGTCCGTGACCGATGCGCCGAAGCCGTCAATCGTTTGGTAGCGTTTCGCGGCGTTTACAAAAATAGTAAGCTCCGGGGCGCGCTGCGGACCAAACGAAATCGGGCTCCGCTCCTCGGGCTCGCCAACTGTGTGTTCCGTCGATTCAAATACGCGCACCATGCCCGCCGGCGGATTCGGGGTTGGCGCGAGTTTTTGCGCCGCGGCCGTTGAACAATACATCGAGGCAAACAAACAGACCAGCAACAGGTTCCTCGTTGGGCACACGATAGGCTCCGGGAAAAAACAATAATAAATGCGATTTACTGGTTCGGCGGCGGCGCCTCAGTTCCTTCCGGCGCCACGGCATCTGAATCCTTTTTTTGCTGAAACTGCTTCATTTTCTTCTGCGATCCTTCGAGCTCGGCGTCCTTAAACTTCTGGAACATGGCGAATGCCTGCTGTGCTTCCTGCGTTCGGTGCATCCGCCGCAAAACCGTTCCCAGCTGGTACCAAGCCTGTTCCAAGACATCTTGATCAGAATCGGCTTTGGTAGCCCGTTCGAAATCCTCGAGGGCTGCCTGATCATTTCCAAGCAACATCTCGGCACGGCCAAGATTGTAATCTCCGTGGCGCAACCCCGGCCGCAATTTCAGGGCCCCCACAATCATCTGTTTTCCCTGCGCCGCATTCCCCTTTTCCGTCAGAAGGACACCCAGCTTGTATTGGGCGACGACGTTGTCCGGATCGATTTCAAGTTCCTTGCGGAAGGCTTCCTCGGGTTCCTGCATTTTGCCGATAATGCGGTATTCGGTTCCCAATTCCTCATGGAGGCGGGGTTCACGAGGGGCGAGCTGAATGGCCGCCTCGTATTCGGCGATCGCATCCATGTGGCGCTCCGCGTCGGCGTTGGCCTCCGCAAGAATTTGCCGGACACGCCATGATTTCGGATCCGCCCGAAACATGCGTGCGTAGCTGTCCTTGGAGACGAACAGATGTGCCTGGCCGCGGTGGTAGAGAATGTCCACGTTGTCCGGAGAGAGCTTCGCCGCCTTGTCCAGCGCTGACGTCGCTTCCTCTCCCTCTCCTTTTTCGAGGGCGACGATTCCCAGCCACATCCAAGTGTTGGCGTCCTTGGGCGAGATCGCAGCTTCCTTGCTCAATGCCGTCAGTGCCGCATCCAGTTGATTGGTGCGGTATTCGGCGATGCCCATAAAAAGGTTTGCACCGCGGAGTCCAGGTTTGAGCCGTAGCGCTTTTTGAAAATTGGCAATGGCTTCTTCATGCCGTCCCTGTTCTTCGCGAACCAGGCCCAGATTCAGGTATCCCTCCGCGAAATTGGAGGATGCTTTTACGATCGCCGCGAAGCCTTCCCCCGCCGCATCGATATTTCCAGCCCTCATTGCTTCCGAAGCCATCCGGAATCTTTCAACAATTTCGGGCGGAACTTGCGGCGCCTGGGCCGCGGCAACCGGCGCAACAAGAAAGAAAATGCCGGCTCCCCAGACGAGGGAGAGAATACTCGTGCTCGCTCGATGATGAGAAATTTGGATTCCTAAAAGAGGAACAAGCAGCTTCAACATTTCCATTCGGAGCGTCCCAAAACGATCTTACACCTTTCTTGGGTGCGGTCAGAACTTGCCCATTGGGGGAAAATCCTCCTGCCGCGGGGTGGACGGCAGGAGGATTTCATGGGGTACGGCTCTCGCCGATTCGTCAGAATTTATAACGCAAAGTGAACTGAATACTCCGAGTGCCGTTGGCGACCGTTAGGCCTTTTGGTGCTCCAAAATTGTTGTCACCAACCCAGCCGTCCAGGGTGCCGAAGGTGTGGCGATTGAACGCGTTGGGCAAATCCACCTTGAAATCAATTTCATGATTTTCGTGGATCGTTGTACTTTTCAGGATCGCAAAGTCTTCGTTGTAGTAATTCGGACTTCGGACATTTCCGAGGACCAGCGGCGCGCCTCCATATATGTATCCGCGAGTAGCAATCAACGACGACGGATTGGGATCGATGAACGCGGCGCAGTTGAAGAAATTGTTCGAGGACATTGGGCTATACGTTCCATCCGGGTTTTCTGTGCAACCGCTTGGGTGGGCGACCTTGATGGTATTGGTCGTGTTCGTAATCGTCGGATTAAACGAACCATGGTTGGGAGCCAAAATCGGCACGCCGGGGACAATGCTCAAGCGAAAAGCTCCGTCCGTGCCCGGTGGCGAATTCACGAACGTGTTGAGCACCGTCGGGGTACCACTTTGATAGCGAAGGACGCCGCTAACAGCCCAGCCACCTAGAACTTTGCTGGCCACGCCCTGGTTAAAGTGGGCCTTGCCGCGCCCGGCCGGCAGTTCGTAGAGATAGCTGATGACCAGCGTGTGGGGCGTATCCTGATAGCTAAGGGCCTTCTGTGATTGCGGGTTGAACGGATTCTGAGCTGCAAACTGATTCGAAGAGAATCCCGAAAAGACTGGGATAGCGCTGTCCGCATTTGTCAGCGTTTTCGAGTAGGTGTAAGAAGCCAGCAGGTTCAGTCCGTTTCGGAAACGACGCTCAAGTTTTGCCTGAAATGAGTTGTAGGTGGAGATTCCGAGATTTTCCAGGCAGGAGCACTTACCGTTATTACTTCCGCCGATGTCGAGGTATTGCGGAAAAGGCCGAAGCAATTGGGCAACAGTATCATTTCCAGGGTTGGTCCCTCCTGGGCCGTAAAGTGGCTCGAACCAACTCGGGACAGTGATGCCCAAGGTAGCCAGCGTGGTTTGCCCATCGGCACTGGTGACCGGCTGTTGCAGGTGGGTGCCCAGGTTGTAATACTTTGGGTTGAGAGCGTTGACTTGCGCAATGTTGGTGTGGAGGTAGTCGCCTTTGACCCCCACATAACCAAGGCTGAGGATCAGATCTTTCGTCAGCTCTTTCTGGATTTCAAAGCTCCAGTTCTGTGTCCGTGCGGGCCGTCCGTAGCTGTTAGCAATGTACCCCACGTTCTGCCCGTTGAGCAGCGTAGGATCCGTACTATTTTTTGGTGGAGTGTAGGCAGGGAAACCGGCCGAGAGTGCCTGAACCGGGCTAAAACTGTTCGCGGAAGTAAATGTCGGCTGAACGGTGGACCCGCTGCTGAATTGGATCGTTCCGGTTGGCAAATCATCGTAGAAGAGCGCCGCGTAGTAGATCCCATATCCGCCCCGGAAGACGATGTTGCGAATGCGGCCAAAGAGTTCAGTTGGAGCGTAGGCAAAGCCCACATGAGGCCCGAAATCTTTAAGGTACGTTCCCCCTTGCACGGCGATAGGTGAATATACCAAAGCTCCCGGGAGCCCTCCGGCGGCCGAATTGGGAATGTTCAGATTCAGGTTGGATTGCGCGCCATGCGCTTCGTTCCGCGGAGTATCGAAGTCGTAGCGCAGGCCAAGATTCAGGGTCAGATCATGGCGAATCTTGTAATCATCCTGAACGTAGGCCGCAAAGTAGTTGGAATTCAGGCGCGGGTTCACTGATGTAACAGACAATTGTTCCTGATTCGGAAGGCCAAGCAGAAAACTGGCAAAAGGGTCGCCTGTCGAGTTGTCGTTGGGCGTGTAGGCGGTCTGGAAGCTGTTGAAACTGTAGGCTGGAGAGGTGTTCCCATTGGCAAGGAACGAGTATTGGTAGGCCCTCCACTCCAGGCCGAAGCTGACGGAATGACGTCCTGTGATCCAGCGAATATTGTCCGAAGTTACCAAACTGTTGGGGATGTGGCCGTTAAAGCTGCCGGTACTCCACCCGCTATATCCCACGCCGTTGTTCGAAGGACCATTAAAGCTGAATTGCGGAAAGACCTCACCGTGAGCGTTGCCGATTCCGAGCAAGGCCGGCCAATCGGTGCCGATTACGCTGTCAGGTTTGCTGAGGTTGTTCAAGCGGTTCAACCCGATCGTGAAGGTGTTCAGCCAATTTGTCGCAACGCTATAGTCCCAACCAAAGCGGACGTAGTGGGTAAAATTGGAGTTGAAAAAATTCCCATTTAGTGGGGTCGGAAGATCATTGGCCCCGCTTGGGGTTTCCTGGTCGCGGCTGCTATAGGAGAAGAAGAACTTGTTTTTTGCGCCCCAGTTCTGGTCGATGCGGAAGGTCATCGTGGTATCCCGTATCTGCTGGCTCGACCGGTAGATGAAATTGTTGCGTAGGCCCCGGGCAGGGTCGGCCTGAGATGTCAGGAAGCCTAGAGTCTTTACGGCGACGGAGTCCCAGCTTGTCTTGGGGACAATATTTCCAGCGAACGCTGTGCGGCATTGCACCTGTTTTCCATTGACCGTAACGGTCTTGGTTGTCGATGGGTCAAAGATCTGGCCCGCGAATACGGGGGTGCCATCACAGGGGTTGGTCGCCCCGGTGGCAGGTCCGAGAAGCGCTGAAAAATCTCCGTTTTGGAGCTCTGCTTGTGTCGGAAGGGTGTCTGTGACGGCGGTGCCTTGATTGTTGCGGTACTGCTCATAGGAAAAGAAGAAGAAAGTCTTATCTTTGCCGTTGTAGAGCTTCGGAACTCGCACGGGACCACCCAAGCTGCCGCCGAAATCGTTCTGGTGATCTGCGGGGCGTTTTGTCCCATTGAAATTGTTGATCCAGGAGTTGGCATCGAGAGAGGTGTTTCGAAACAGGTCGAATGCAGTTCCGTGGTAATCATTTCCACCGGACTTTATCGCAAAGCTTTCGATGCCGCCTGAGGTGCGGCCGTATTCCGCAGAAAACGTGGAGGTCAGCACCTTAAACTCACTTAACGCCTCGACGGACGGTGCGGTTTGATCGAACGCCGAACCGCTGTCCGAGCGGGTCGTGCTGACGCCATCCAGAAGTACTTCCGTTGAGAAATTTTGGCCGCCGCTGAGTTTCGATTGAAAGATACCGGATGAGTTACCGCCATTCTGGTTCGTTCCCGGGCCCTGGGTTCCCGGCGCCAAAAACACGAACGTTTCCGGGGACCGAAGAAAACTCTGGCCAGAAGCGTTCAAAGACAATGGCAGATCCAGAATTTCCTTTGCATCGATCACCGTACCCATCTCCGAGGTTTCTGTCTGAATTCGCGGCGCGTCCGCCAAAACAGTCAAGGTTTCTTTGACATCACCGGGCTGCAGAGTGATATCGAGCGACGCCGTGGTATTGGTCTGCACTACCACGCCAGTAAGTTGGGAAATTTTGAAACCGGGCGCGGTGACTGAAATAGTGTAAGTACCGAGAACCAGGTCGCTTAGTCGATATGCGCCCGTGGAGTTGGAAACAGTGTCATACACGCTGTGAGTTTCCACACCCGTCGCTGTTACTTGGGCGCCTGCGACAGCACCGCCGGAAGAATCCAGAATGGATCCAGCGATCGCGCCGCTACTGGTTTGTGCGTGAAGGGCATTTCCCGTAAGAGTCAGCAATAAAGAAGCAAAAAGAAGACGACCTGCAGCTACGAGAACAAACCGCATAGACTGGCCTCCCAACGTGTCGAAACACGCCCCTATCAAACGCTTTGCAGCTGTTCCGGGTCGCGTTGCGCGAGAACGACCTCAAAAGAACGCAGCACAGCGGGCACGACCGTCTCTGCCTGTTAACGATAAGCATTTCCGGCGGCTAAACCGTCGGACCTCGACCGGCACAATCGTTTGCGCGGCAGATTGCTACAGAAGCACCCCAATCGTGGGGCTATTTGGCATCAGTCAAGATATTGTTGTCAAGCAGAAATTTTTCGAATACTGTTTAGACAAACGTTTGTCTTGGGGCAACAAGCAGGCTTTATCCGGGGGGAGAGCAATCTGGTCCATGCTGCGTGCTCAAAATCCCGCGCCTGACCTTAACTTGGACTTCGCGGCCTTTTCCCCTGACTGCTGCTTTAGGGATACTCTTATGCCTAAATCTAAAGGTGACGGCGCGGCACCGAGTAGCCTCGGGCCGGCCTCTACTGTGGCCAAACACAAACCAAAACCCTCCGATCGTGAAGGCCGGACAAGCTTGAAGATCCTTGCGGATTATCTGGGTTTATGCCCCGCCACTGTTTCCGTCGTCCTTAATAACGTCCCCGGCCGCTCCATTCCACACGAAACCCGGGAACGCGTCCGCGAGGCGGCGCGCAAGTTTAACTACCAGCCCAGCCTCCTGGCGCGCTCGTTGCGCAAAAAGCGCACGTTTACGGTAGGGATTCTCGTCCCCGAGCTGAATGACGGGTATCACACCATGGTGATGAGCGGGATCGGAGATCACCTGATGCGCGAGGGCTATTTCTATTTCAACGCCCACCACCGCCACAAACCAGACATGATTGAGGAGTATCCGCGGTTATTGATTGGCCGGGGTGCCGAAGGACTGATTACGATTGACACGAGTTTGGAACATGAGTTGACCGTCCCGGTAGTGGCGGTCGCCGGGCACAAGAAAATCTCTGGAATTACCAACGTATTGCTGGATCATCGGCGGGCAGCGGAACTCATACTTCGTCATCTGGTGGAACTCGGCCACAAGCACATCGCTTTCATGCGCGGCCAATCCTTCAGCGCGGACTCTCTTACGCGCTGGCAAAACATCGTAACGGTAGCAAAGGAACTCGGCCTTCCTATCGATCCCGAGTTCACCATCCAACTTGAGCGTGACATTTCCTCACCCGAGTTGGGTTATCCGGTGGTTCAAACACTCTTGCAAAGCCGCAAGCGATTCACAGCGATAGTAGCCTTCAACGATATGTCCGCCGTCGGTGCGATTCGCGCCCTGCGGGATGCCAATCTGGACGTGCCTGAGGACGTTTCCGTGATCGGCTTCGACGACATCCAACTCGCTGCTTACCATACGCCCAGACTGACGACTATTCGGCAGCCTTTGCGAGATATGGGAGAGACTGCGGCGCGAATTTTACTGCAGCGGCTGCAGGGATTTCGCGATTATCCGATGGAATTTGCGGTCCCGCCCGAGTTGATTATTCGCGAAACAACCGCTGTTGCGAATCCGAAGCGCCGACTTCAGGGAACCTAAATTAAGAGACGCTGTTCCGCGTTTCACCGGAGCCGGGAATTGCCCATCACAAACAGGAGAATGGAAATGAAACTGGTCAAGAAAACCCTGCAAGAGATTGCCAGGCTGGGCGTGATTTTCATGGCGGCCATGCTGTTGCAGGCCGCTGGCACGGCCCAGAATGCGCAGCCTACACAGACCGAAATCGACAAACGGGTGGAAGCCCTGATTGGTAAATTGACCTTGGAGGAAAAAATTCTCCTGCTTGGCGGAATCAATGATTTTTTCACGCAACCCATTCCGCGTATCGGCATACCTTCGCTGAAGATGTCGGATGGGCCCATGGGAGTCCACGACTACGGACCGACGACGGCGTATCCGGCCGGCATCGCTCTGGCCGCTTCCTGGGATGAGGATCTGGCGAAGCGCGTGGGAATTTCGATGGGAAAGGACGCCCGCGCGCGGGGAGTGCACATTATTCTCGCGCCGGGGATGAACATCTACCGCTCCCCGCTCAATGGAAGGAATTTCGAATATTTCGGGGAGGATCCTTTTCTGGCGTCGCGCATGGCGGTCGGCGTGATCGAGGGCATTCAATCGCAAGGGGTGATGGCAACGGCGAAACATTTCATCGCCAATAATTCGGAGTACGGCCGAATGGATCACAGCTCGGATCTTGATGAACGGACGATGCGGGAAATCTACCTCCCTGCGTTTGAAGCCTCGGTGAAAGAAGCGAAGGTGGGCGCGCTGATGGATGCCTACAACCTGGTGAACGGCGTATACATGACCCAGAACGGGCTGCTGAATGAAACCATCGCCCGAAAAGAATGGGGATTCCGCGGGATCATGATGAGCGATTGGGGAGCGACTCATGACGGAATCGGCGCCGCGAACAACGGTTTGGATCTGGAAATGCCGTCTGCTGCGTACATGAATTCGAGTACGCTTTTGCCCGCGCTACAGCGGGGAGACGTAAAGTTAGCCACGATCGATGAAAAAGTGAGGCGAATCCTTCGAACGGCGATAGAGTTTGGTTTTCTTGACCGGCCGC
>Ga0210406_10003900_pt1 | contig 16187 bp, 15 predicted proteins | sample IncBWC30MmetaG_FD_155454 | JGI IMG/M metagenome (GOLD analysis project Ga0210406, IMG submission 155454) | Forest soil microbial communities from Barre Woods Harvard Forest LTER site, Petersham, Massachusetts, United States - Inc-BW-C-30-M | ecosystem: Environmental > Terrestrial > Soil >... | reverse complement strand
TACTCCGGTGTGCGCGTCGGGCATCGCGTGGAAATTCACGCGGGAGCGGTGCTGGGCGCGGATGGATTTGGGTACGCCTTCGACGGAGAGCAATACTGGAAATTCCCCCAGGCGGGAATTGTGGAACTTGGCGACGACGTGGAAATTGGGGCCAACACGACGATCGACCGCGGTTCGCTGGACGATACAAGGATTGCCGACGGAGTGAAACTCGATAACCTGGTGCACGTGGCACACAACGTGCAAATTGGCGCGCACACGATCATCGCTGCGCAGACCGGGATTTCCGGGTCGAGCACGCTGGGACATCACGTGGTGTGTGGCGGCCAGGTGGGAATTGCGGATCATTGCACGCTGGAAGACGGGGCGATTGCGGGAGCGCAGGCGGGCATTCCTACGGGTAAGACGATTCGCAAGGGGCAACCGGTATGGGGCACGCCGGCGAGGCGGCTGGACAAATTTAAGGAGGCGTACGTGTGGTTTGCGAGGTTGCCGGAATTGGGGGCGAGGGTGAAGAAGCTGGAGGAGAAAGGGTGAGGTTGAGAGGGAGTGAAGGGATGTCAGGGATCAGAGATCAGGATGCGGGTTTGCGTTGCGTTCGAGGCAAGCAGATCCCTCGCTTCATTCGGAATGACGGCGCAGTTTTTCGACGCGTTGTCGCGAGTAGTTGGGTTGTCGGACCGCCTCGGAAGGCGGTCCGTACAATGACGAGGAAAAAGACCAGGAACAGGCCCGTGGCAAAGAGAAGGCGTCCGCTTCAGAAAGCGCCCGCTAGAACGACCGGGGCAACTACAGCAAGGCGCGTGGAGCAGAAGGACGGAAAGACCCGCAGCGGCTAAACCCGGTTGCTCTTGCGTCGATTGTGGCAGGGCTGAAGCCGTGCCCTGACGAAAAACAAAAGACACGACCTAGCCTCGTTGCGATTGGCGAAATAGCCGAGGGGTGCGGAGGGACATCTAAGGATTGGACACACCCCAGAGATCAGGTTGCGGAGAGATGTCTGAGGACTGGAGGCAGCCAAAGAGCATGGAAACGCAGACTCGAGTGAGGACGCTTTGGAGGCTCGTGGTGGTTGGCGGGCACACCCGGAGCATTGGGAAGACGCAATTGGTGTGCGACGTGATCCGAGCGTTTCCGAAGGTTTGTTGGACTGCGGGGAAAATAACGCAGTATGGACACGGAGTCTGTGCGCGGAACGGCGAAAATTGCGACTGCGCTCCTACCGAACATGCGTGTGCGCTGGACTGGGAAAGCCTGCCGGACACGGGAACCGACAGCGCACGATTTCTGGAGGCCGGAGCGAAGCGGTCGTTCTGGCTGAGAACGAAACAAGGGTATCTTGCGGAGGGATTGCCGTTGCTGCGCGAAGCGTTGCGGGAGGCTGCGGCAGACATTGCGCCAGAAACAAGGGCTGCGGTGATTGTGGAAAGCAATTCCTTGATGCAATTCCTGAAGCCGTCGCTCTATTTCGCGGTGATTGATCCGGATAAGGAAGACTTCAAAGAATCGGCGCAAGAAGCGCTGGATCGGGCGAACGCGCTGGTGCTTCGCGGCGGGGTGAGTGGGGACGCCCCGCCTGCCCCGCTGTGGAGGAAGCTACCGATAAAATTGCTGCGAGAGAAGCCGTCGGTCTTGCAGCGGGAAGGTGAAGAATTGCCGCGACCATTGCAGGCGCTGGTGTATCGAATGATGGAAGAGGAGCCTGCGGCGGCGGTGTGAGGGAATGACAACGCGGGTCTGTCGGGAGGCATCTTAGACGTTGACCGTCTTTTAGAAGGCGGCGATAATGAAAGAGTAATGGGGGCTGTAGTGTTCGCCGGCTGCGCTTCCCCTCGGAAGTGCAACGCAATAGGGAAGTTAACCTGTGTATTAGGGCTGAACAATGGGTGTTGTGAAGATGCTCAAATGTTCTGCTCTTTGGGGGAGCACTGATGGCGTCGTATGTTCGCGTAGGAGAGGAGTTACCGGTCGCGCCCGCACCGGTACCGTGGCGGCAAGAGAATTGGGCGGAGCGGGTACAAAAGGCCATTGAAAATGGCGCAAACCACCTTCTGGCCATCCAGGCGGAAGAAGGGTATTGGCATGGGGAACTGGAAGCCGATACCACGCTGGAATCCGACTACATCTACTATCTGCACGTGCTGGGGAAAGCCGATCCCGAGCGCATTGCGAAACTGGCGAATTATGTGCGTCGCCGTCAATTGGCCGATGGCGGCTGGCCTATTTATCTTGGCGGTCCCTCGGAACTCAACGCGACCAGCAAAGCGTATTTTGCACTGAAGTTGGCCGGTGACGACCCGGATGCGCCGCACATGGTGAAGGCGCGGGATACGGTGCACCGTTTGGGCGGCCTGGAACACACGAACTCCTATGTGCGGTTTTACCTGGCGCTGGTGGGAGCGGTGGGCTGGGAACTGGTGCCGGCGATTCCGCCGGAGTTGATGCTGCTGCCGAACTGGTTCTACATCAACATTTACGAAATGTCGTCGTGGACCCGGGGAATTGTGATTCCCATGGCGATCCTGTCGGCGGTGCGGCCGGAATGGAGTTTGCCGGAGCGCGCGCGTGTGGACGAGTTGTTCAACGATCCGCGGCAGAAGACGGCGGCGTTCGCCTGGAGCAAGCAGCTACTTTCGTGGAAGAACTTTTTCCTGGCAGTTGACCGCGCTCTGAAACTATACGAAAAGCTGCCGTGGAAGCCGTTGCGGCAGAAGGCCATTCGGGAAGCGAAGCAGTGGATGCTGGAACACATGGAGCGGACGGAGGGGCTCGCCGCCATCTATCCCTCGATGATGAATTCAATTTTCGCATTGATGGCACTGGGGCATGGGCCGGACGATCCTCTGACGTGGCGGGAGATTAAAGAGTTTTCGCGGTTTGAGATCGAAGAGGGCGACACGATTCGCCTGCAGCCGTGCGTTTCGCCGGTGTGGGATACGTGCATCGCGATGGTGGCACTGGAAGAAGCGGGATTGCCGGCGGACCATCCGGCATTGGTAAAAGCTGCGAACTGGATTCTTTCCAAGCAGATTCTGGGCGGCGGCGACTGGCAAATCAAGAATAAGGACGCTGAGCCAGGCGGATGGGCGTTTGAGTTTCGCAATGATTTTTATCCCGACGTGGATGATACGGCGTTTGTGCTGATGGCGTTGCAGCGCGTGAAATTTTCGGATGAGAAGCGGATGGAAGCAGCAATGCGGCGCGGGATTCAGTGGCTGCTGAGCATGCAGAACCGTGACGGGGGCTGGGGCGCGTTTGACCGGGACAACGACCGGCAATTTTTGTGCAACATTCCGTTTGCCGACCACAACGCGATGATCGATCCTTCGACTGCGGACGTGACTGCCCGCGTGCTGGAATGCCTGGGTCGGTTCGGCTGGCAGGCGAAACATCCGGCGGTGCAGAGGGCCGTGGGCTTCCTGATGAAGGATCAGAGCAAGGACGGCTCATGGTTCGGGCGCTGGGGCGTGAACTACGTGTATGGAACGAGCGGAGTGCTGCGCGCGCTGGAGACGGTGTCGCTGACGGCGCAGGATTACTGCAACCGCGCAGTGTCGTGGCTGAGGCAGGTGCAAAAGGCCGACGGAAGTTTTGGCGAATCGCTGCACAGTTATGAGGCCGTGTCCACAAAGGGACAGGGCAACAGCACGCCTTCGCAGACGGCGTGGGGGTTGATTGGATTGTTGGCAGGCGCGGATCCGGACGATCCGGCGATTGCCAAGGCGGCGTCCTATCTAGTGCAGCAACAGAACGCGAATGGATCCTGGAGCGAAGAGGACTTCACCGGCACCGGGTTCCCTGGCGTGTTCTACCTGAAATACCACCTGTATAAGAATTCGTTCCCGGTCTATGCGCTGGCGCGTTATCGCAATCAGGCCAAGCGCGAGGCGGAATATTGTGCCGTGAAGTTTCAGCCTGGCCAGTTTCAGTTGCGCAGCGGGCTATATACCGCGCGCGAACGGCGGGCCTCCTAAGCAAACAAATGCGGTACCCTTTTGGCTTGGTTTTTGATTCCGCGAAACATCGTATAGCGGGAAGGCTGTGCGGCGAGCGTAAGCGTGCGGTAATGGTGTCGCTGGACCCCTTGGGCGGGTGCAGGAATGTGTACGGGTGTGCAAGCAACGGAACGAATGGCGCAAGCGCGCTGGCGAATCGGCCGATACTCGGCGTTGCGGAGTGCCTGGCGGCGCTCGATGAATGCGACACGCCGGTGGTGAGCATCTGCGGAGGAGAGCCACTGGAGTACCCGGGGATTCCAGAGCTGACGCGGGCGATTCTGGACCGGGGCAAGCATCTGTTTTTGTGTACGGATGGCGCTTTGATTCGGCGGCGTTTGCATATGATCCCACCCGAAACGAATTTTTTCTGGAACGTGAAATTGGACGGAACGGATAAGGTGCATGAGGGTCGCGCCGGACGGCCGGGATTGTTTGCGGAAGCGCTGGACGGGGTGAAGGCGGCGAAGAACGCGGGATTTTTTGTGGTGGTCACGACGACGATTTATCCCGACACCGACGTGAACGACGTGGCGGCGCTCTACCAGGTGCTGCACGCGATGCACGTGGATGGATACATGTTTTCGCCGTTCTATCCCAAAGAGAAATTGTGCTGCGTCGGCAGCGCGACGTTTCACGAGAAAATGCACCAGAGATTTCGCGAGGTCAGCAACATGCTGGGCGACTACAATGTGATGACCTCGCCGATCTACCTGGAATATTTGCGCGGAGAGCGGGAACTGGATTGCTGCGCCTGGGGATCCCCTGTTTACGGGCCGAAGGGCTGGATGGCGCCGTGTTATCTTCAGGACCAGGGCTATGCAAAAAGCTACAAAGCGCTGCTGGAGGATACGGTCTGGGAAAACTATGGGCGCGGGATTAATCCGCGGTGCGAAACGTGCATGAGCCACGCGGGATATGAGAGCGCGGCGCTGTTGGGAGCGAATCCGAAGGCCGGCGACCGCTGGAAGATGCTGGCGTGGCAATTGAGGGGAAGCCTGGGAGAGAAGCGCGAAGGAACGCAGAAGCGATGAGCACGTTGGTGACAGGAGCGGCTGGGTTTCTGGGGAGCCATGTGACCCGGCAGTTGGTGGCGCGCGGCGAAGAAGTGCGCGTGCTGATACGGGCTTCGAGCAGTAACCGGGCGATCAGCGATTTGCCGCTGGAATATGTAACCGGAGATTTGCGGGACCCGGCTTCGCTGGAGCGCGCGATGAAGGGCGTCCGGTGCGTTTTCCACGTGGCGGCAGACTACCGGCTTTGGGCGAAGCGGTCGCAGGACATTTACGATTCGAATGTGGGCGGCACGAAGAATTTGTTGGCGGCGGCGAAGGCGGCGGGCGTGGCGCAGTTGATCTACACCAGCACGGTGGCGACGATTGCGGTGGACCGACTGGAACTGCCGAACGAGTTCACGGATTCGAAGCTTGAGGAGATGATTGGGCACTACAAGCGGTCCAAGTGGATGGCGGAGCAAGAGGCGTTGAAGGCCGCGAAGGAAGGCTTGCCGGTGGTCGTGGCGATGCCAACGACGCCGGTAGGGCCATGGGATTGGAAACCGACGCCGACGGGGAAAATCATCCTGGATTTTTTGAATGGGAAGATGCCGGGGTATGTGGAGACGGGACTGAATTTTGTGGGCGTGGAAGAATGCGCCGCGGGGCACTTGTTGGTGGCGGAGCGGGGGAAAGTTGGCGAGCGGTATTTGCTGGGCGCGGAGAACCTGACGCTTAAGGAAATGTTGGACACGCTGGCGAAGATCACGAGCTTACCGGCGCCAGGGATGAAAATTCCGCACGGCGTGGCCTTGGGTGTAGCCTACGTGGAGAGCACATTGTCAAGGCTGGTGGGGAGAGAGCCGCAAATCCCCGTGGAAGGCGTGAAAATCGCGCAGCATAGAATGTTTGTGGATTGCTCGCGAGCGCAGAAGGAATTGGGCTTTCAGCCGGGATCGGTGGCGGCGGCGCTGGAGCGGGCGGTGCGGTGGTATCAGCTCAAGGGATACGTCAAGCCGAGAAGAGTGAAGAAAATGAAGTTGGCGGCAGCCTGAGTGAGCGGAAACGGATATCAGGTATCAGAGATCAGGAAGCGAGGAACAAACAGATTCCTCGCCCCGTTCAAAAGGCCAACGGGACTCGGAATGACAGGTGATTGTGTTTTGGTGCACGGTTAGAAGGACAGCGATGAGGGTGCTGGTTACATTTGCGGTGGATGCGGAGTTTGCGCCTTGGCGCAAGCTGCGGAAGTTTCGGTTTATCGACTTTGACGGGCTTCGCCTGTGGCGCGCAGCAGCGGGAGATACGGAGATCACCGCGCTGGTTACAGGAATGGGGACACAATCGGCCGCAAAAGCAATGGATTTGATGATGCGATTGGCGGATCAAAATAAGAACTTCGATGTTTGTATTTCAAGCGGGCTTGCGGGAGCCCTTGAGGAGAGTTTGTCGCCGGGGGATATTATCGCGCCGCAAATACTCATTTCCGAGAACAGGTACGCCGATGTTTCATCAGAACAGCTAAATGTGGATTCGGAACTACGGCAGCAGGCGCTTGACGGAGGGGCCAAGGATGCGGACTGCCTCCTGACAGTCGATCGCGTACTAGTGAAGCAGAGCCATAAAAGGTCGTGCGCTTCCAGGGCGCAATCGGTGGATATGGAGAGTTTTGAGATTGTGAAAACAGCCTGCGCCTGGGGAGCGCGTTGCGTGGTGGTGCGAGCGATCAGCGATTCGGCGCAGGAAGACCTGCCGATCAACTTCAATCTTACATTGTCGAAGACAAACCAAGTCAGCGTAGCGAAGGTAATTCTGCAGCTAGCAAAAAATCCGTTTGTATTGCCTGCTCTAGTGCGTTTTGGGCGACAAAGCCAGAAGGCAGCCACAACCCTGGCGATGTTTCTGGATGGATACATACAAAGGTTGGAAAGCACTAGCAGGAGTCGAGCGAGAGAGGCGGCGGCGAAGTGAGCGGGGCGTGGACAGTGGTGGAACAGGTGAGGACGCTGGGGCCGATACCGAAGACGATGCGCGCCGGCGTATACCGCGAGAAGGGTGTGGTGCGAGTGGAACAAGTGCCGGTGCCGGGAGTGGGCGATGGCGAAGTGCTCATCAAGGTGGCGGCGTGCGGAATTTGCGGGACGGACATCAAGAAGATTTATCAGCGGTATGTGGAACCGCCACAGATTCTGGGGCATGAGTTGGCGGGAACGGTGGTGGCCATCGGCCGGGGCGTAAGTAGGTGGAAGCTCGGCGACCGGGTGATGAGTTTTCACCACATTCCTTGCGGGGCGTGTTTTTACTGCAAAAACCGGCTGTTTTCGCAGTGTCAGCAGTACAAGACCACGGGACTGACAGGCGGATTCACGCCGAACGGGGGAGGATTCGGGGAGTACGTGAAGGCAATGCCATGGGTTACCGAGCGGGGCATTGTGGCGTTGCCAGACTCTGTGAGTTTCGAGGAAGCCACGTTTATCGAGCCGATCAACACCATCGTGAAGGCGGTGCAGAAGGCACGGGTGACCGCGGGTGAAACGGTGCTGATTGCGGGTTGCGGTCCCATTGGCTTACAGCTATTGATGGTTACCAAAAATGTCGGGGCCAGCATCTATACAAGTGACCCAATGGCAACCCGGCGGGAGAAGAGTTTGAGTTTGGGAGCATTGGAGTCTTTTGACCCTAACGGTGGTAAGCTTAGGGAAGAAATCCTGACCCGAACAGAGGGTCGGGGGGCAGACGCGGTTCTGGTTGCTGTAGCGCATCCTTCTGTGGTTGTGGACGCGCTGGCGGCGGCCAGGCCGGGGGGAAGAGTTTTACTGTTTGCCGCCAACGACCCGGTTACCAAGATCGAGTTTCCAGCAGCAGCAGTGGGGATTGACGAAAAGGAAATCCTGGGCAGCTACAGTGCGGCTGTGGACATCCAACAGAGTGCGGCAGCGCTGGTGCTGGAGAAGAAACTGCCTGTAATGGATATCGTCACACACAGGTTTCCTCTGGGTAGAATTCAGGAGGGCTTAGACTTGGCGGTTAGGCCCACGGAAGATTCACTGAAGATTCTAATTACACACGCATGAGAGCAGCGTCCCCAAAAAAGACGGAAATCGGGCTGGAAGAGAATCTGGCTCCGGTGAGGATCGTGGTGCCGTCGAAAATGACGGCGGCGGTGCTGTATGGCAGCGAAGATCTGCGGATCGAGCAGATCGAAGTCCCGTCATTGGCCGCGGATGAGGTTTTGCTGCGCGTGAGGCTGGCGCTAACGGATGGCACGGACCTGAAGGTTTGGAAGCGCGGCTATCACGCGAAGATGATTCAACCCCCTGCGGTCTTCGGGCATGAAGTGGTGGGCGAGATCGTGGCTACGGGGAAGCGCGTGGATGCCAAGTGGCGGTTGGGCGTGCGCGTGATCGCGGCGAATTCTGCGCCGTGTTTCCGTTGCTACCATTGCCGACGAGGTCAGGAAAATCTTTGCGACGACCTGCTGTTCAACAATGGCGCCTATGCGGAGTACATGAGAATTCCCGGACGGATTGTGCGGGAAAACATGCTGGAAGTGCCGCATTCGGTGGATGATCACAGTGCGGCATTGGGAGAGCCGCTGGCGTGCGTGCTGCGTGGAATCCACGAAATGGAAGTACGCACGGGCGACACCACGGCGGTGATTGGTTGCGGGCCGATTGGGTTGATGTTTGTGCGAATGCTGTCGCGGCGCGGCGTGCGCGTGGTTGCGCTGGCCCGCCGGGAGGCGCCGCTCGCGGTGGCGAGGAAACTGGGTGCTGCGGCAACGATCAACGTGGCGGAAGTGCCGAACGTAGTCGCCGCAGTAAGGGAACTGACCGAGGACCTCCGCGGGCCAGACTCCGTTGTGGAAGCCGCAGGAAATCCGGCGACGTGGGAACAGGCGCTGGGCATGGTACGGCGCGGCGGAGTGGTTAACTTTTTCAGCGGGCTGCCAACGGATACTAGGGTAGAGATCGCGCCGGCGGCGATTCACTATTCGGAGATCAGGATCATTTCGCCGTTCCATCACACACCGCGATTCATTCGCGAGGCGCTGGAAGCGATTCGACGCGGTGATGTATCGGCGCAGGATTTTGTGACTGAGGATATCCGCCTGGAAGATCTGCCGCAGGCGTTTGAGCGGATGAAGGCGCGCAGTGGAGAGATCAAGCTGGCGGTAAGGCCGTAAGCTTGAGTCGTGACTGACCTGTGTCTCGTGAAGCGAAGAGTGCCTCGGTTGGCCTGGTCCACTCTGAACAAATGAAAAAGGAAGTGGTTTCCTGATGCTGCGTCCCGGCGAGCTATCGCTGATGGAGAAACTTCCGGCGCATGGGTGCACGCCAGAGGCCGCGCAGGAATACACGCGCTGGCTGGCCACGCATCACTACGAAAATTTCAACGTGACGTCGTGGCTGCTGCCGAAACAGTTGCACCAGCATTTCTACAACCTGTATGCCTATTGCCGCTGGGCCGATGACCTGGGCGACGAAATCCCCGAACAAGAACGCGCGCTGCAACTGCTGGATTGGTGGGAGCGGGAACTGGACGCGTGCTATGAAGGCAAGCCGTGGCATCCGGTATTCGTGGCGCTGCGGGAAACGATCTTGGCGAAGGACGTGCCGAGGCAGCCGTTTGCGGATTTGCTGAAGGCCTTCCGGCAGGACCAGGTAGTGAAGCGGTATCCGACCTGGGATTCCGTGATCGATTACTGCGTGTATTCCGCGAATCCGGTGGGGCGGCTGGTGCTGTATCTGTGCGGCTACCGGGACGAGCAGCGGCAACGGTTGTCCGATGCGACATGCACAGCGCTGCAATTGGCGAATTTTTGGCAGGATGTTTCGCGGGACCTGGAAAAGGGGCGAATCTATATTCCGCTGGACAGCGCCGCGGCGCGTGGGCTAAGCGAAAAAGAGATTGTTGGGAAGAAATTTGACGGGCGATACGTCGAATTGATGAAGGACCTGATCGCGCGGACTCGCGAATTGTTCGACAAGGGAATGCCGCTGGCGGGGATGGTGGGTGGCAAGCTGAGCGTGGACCTGGAAATGTTCAGCCGGGGCGGAATCGCGGTATTGGATGCGATCGAGGCGATGGGCTACGACACGCTGAATGCACGTCCCGCGATCAGCAAGGGCAAGCAGATTCGACTATTGGGCCGCGCGGTAGTAGCGCATGCCATTGGCGGAGCGGTTTCGCCGAATGGCAAAAGGTCCAAGGTGGCGGAGATTGCGCCGCCCGCCAGGCGCGATGTGGCCGCTTCGTACGAGGAATGTCACCGAATCGCACGAGAAGCACACAGTAATTTTTACCCCGCGTTTTTTCTTTTGCCGAAGCCGAAACGGGACGCAATTGTGGCGTTGTACGCGTTCATGCGATTGATCGATGACGTTTCCGATGAAGGCGCGGACCTGGCCGCCAAGCAATTGGGGCTGGCAAAATGGCGCGCGGCGCTAGATGAAGCGATCACGGGCAATTCCCAAGTCTTCGATGGAAACGCCGTCATGTCGCCGCCTGCCGATACCCTGTGCGACGCAAGTGAAATCCTGCCCGCGTTGGTGGACACCATGCAGCGCTACAAAATGCCGTCGCGCTACCTGCACGATCTGATTTCCGGCGCGGAGATGGACCTGACGATTCAAAGCTATCCGACATTCGACCGGCTTCGCGAGTACTGCTATCGCGTGGCGGGAACGGTTGGGCTGACGAGCACGCACATCTTTGGATTTCACGATTTTCGCGCGCTGGACCTGGCGGAAAAACTGGGACTGGCGTTTCAGTTGACCAACATCATTCGCGATGTACACGAAGACTACGGGCTGGGTCGCGTGTATCTGCCGGACGAAGATTTGGAGCGGTATAAGGTGGCCAAGGAAGATTTTGGGCACACTGAAGCCACGCTGGGCGTTCGCGAACTTCTGCGCTTTGAGGCCGAGCGCGCCTGGCAGTTCTACGAAGAAGGCTCGCGGCTGTTTGGGATGATCGACGAAGGTAGTCGTGCCACGTTGTGGCTGCTGGTGCATACGTACAGCTCGTTACTGGCGCGGATTGAATCAGTGGATTTTGCCGTTTTTGGGCCACGGGTGCGGCTGTCGAAAACGGAGAAGTTGAAGTTGATCGCCAAGGCGCGCTTCGGGCGCCAGACGGAAGAGAACATTCTTGCAAAACGTGATCGTGATCGGCGGCGGGCTCGCGGGGCTGGCAGCGGGAGTATCGCTGGCTGAAGCAGGCTGGCGTGTGAGGCTGTTCGAGCAACGGCCCTTTCTGGGAGGCCGGGCGACGTCGTACGTGTTGCCGGACGGCGAACACGTGGACAATTGCCAGCACGTGACGCTGGGCTGCTGCACGAACCTGGAAGATTTCTATCGGCGAGTCGGCTCCGCGGACAAAATCAAATACTTCGACCGGCTTTTGTTTCAGGACCCGCAGGGCCGCACGGGAACGATGCAAGCGGGGATGCTGCCCGCGCCGTTTCACATGACGGGCTCGTTCCTGTCGTTTGCGCCGCTGACGTTTGCGGACAAGCGCTCCATCGGGCGAGCGATGCTGAGCATCCTGCGCGGCAGAGGGCACACCGCGGATCTCGACGAGCCCGGCGGGATTTCGATGCTGGAGTGGCTGAAGCGGCGAGGCCAGACGCCAGGGGCGATTGAGCGGTTCTGGCGCGTGGTGCTGGTGAGCGCGCTGGACGAAGAACTCGACAAGACCGATGCGCACTACGGTGTCGATGTTTTCTGGAAGGGCTTTCTGTCGAACCGCACGGGATACCGCATGGGCGTGCCGGTGGTTCCGTTGAGCGTGCTGTACGACGGTTGCAAAGCAGAAATTGAGAAACGGGGCGGGGAAGTGAATCTGCGGATGCCGCTGCGACGGTTGCAACTGCAAAATGGTGCAATCGAGAGCGTCGAATTTGGTGGCGGCCGCAAGGAGTCGGCCGGCGCATACGTTTTTGCGGTGCCGCACCAGGCGTTGCTGGATGTGCTTCCAGAGGAAGCGAAGCAGTTGGAGCCAGCTCTGGCGAAAATCGCAGGAATTGGAGCTTCGCCAATCACCGGGGTGCACTTCTGGTTCGACCGAAAAGTGATGAGCGAGCCATTTTTGACGATGATGGACACGACCACGCAGTGGATCTTCAACAAGACGGCGCTGTACGGCACGAACAACGCTAGCGGGGAAAAGGGGCAGTACCTGCAGCTGGTCATCAGCGCTTCGTATGAGCTGCTGCAAAAGCCGCGCCAGGAAATCATCGATCTTTGCCTGAAGGAAGTACGGGAGTTCCTACCGGAGGTGCGGGAAGCCAAGTTGGTAAAGGCCACCGTGATAAAAGAGGCGGCCGCTACGTTTTCCCCGCAACCTGGGGTGGACTTGCTGCGTCCAAAACAACAGACACGAATTGGTCGAATGGTCCTTGCCGGGGATTGGACCGCTACTGGTTGGCCTGCCACGATGGAAGGCGCGGTACGCAGCGGCTATCTGGCCGCCGAAGCCCTGCTTCGCCAGGCTGGAACCCCAAAGCAATTGTTGCAAGCAGATTTGGCGCCCGATGGTTTGGTCCGGATGTTGTTTTAAACAGAGGGATTGCGCGTCGCAGTTTGTGTGAACGAGCCGAGATGCGTCTCGCGGAAGGTGAGTCCTTCCGTAGAGCGATCGAGGGCTAGATAAGCTTCGTAGTTGGCATTGTGGAAGGACCGGAAAGCGCTTTCGGAGTGCCAAAAATCGAGGCTAAGGTACATTCGGGTGCGGGAGGGATCCTTTAGGAGAAGGGTTTTGAGGTAGCCGGGATCGTGGCGGAAAAGCTGGGACCAGGCGCCCTCGGGCCCGTAGGCGGATTCAAAGCTTTGTTCGCAACCGGGCTTGACTTCGAACTCCCATAGGATTACAAACATATAGGTCCCATCTCCTGCTCTCGCCCACAGCATTCCAGGATAACTCCTAAGGGAAGGCTGGTCTGCCCGGGCGATTGTAGCAATCCGATTGGATGTACGCAGCAAAGTGAAAACTCGAGAGTAGTTGTGTAACCCGAGGAAGTGTGCAGTCCGCCGGGAATGACGGACGGAGGCGTTTGTGGATCGCAAGTACGGACACCGCGGCTATCGTGATGCCGAGAAACAAGAAAAGCACGAGAAGAAAGATAGACACGACCGCAAGCCGCCGCAAGGCGGCCCGCGCGGCGCCACCGATCACCTGGGGCCGCGCACGCCGCGGATGGTGGGGACGGTGACGCGGGCACGTTGCGCGAATTGCGGCGCGGTGCTGGTAGCCGGGTTCGATGTGAAAGGGCAGTGTCCGAAATGCAATTTTGAGTTGCACTGCTGCAAGCAATGCCGGTTCTTCGATTCGGGCGCGCAGTTTGAATGCACGCAGCCGATTCCGGCGCGAGTTACGCCGAAGGATGCGAAGAACAATTGCACGTTCTATGAGTTCCGCACGACGGTAGAGAAGGATACGGCGCCGACCTCTTATATGCAGGCGGCGCAGACGCCAGTCGAAACTCCCAATCCGGGGAGGCCACTGGACGCGCGGCAAGCTTTCGAGAATCTCTTCAAGAAGTAGTTCTCCTCGTTTTGCCTGATTGAGGCGAGCCCAGCGGGAATAATGTGGGCGCCGCCTGCCGCTCGTTCGCAATCTCGTCCAATTCCGGATAGTGCTGCCGCAAGGGTTCCGGCACCTTCACTTTGCTCCCTTTCAAGATGCTGATGAGTTGCAGGGCGTTAACGACAGCCTTGCCCTGAAAGTGATTGTTGGTGACGACGAAGGTGTTGGGCGAATGTTTGGCGATGTTGCGAATGCGACAGACCCAGGGATCGAGCTCTTCGGCGGAATAGAGATAGTTGTAGCGTTCATGGGCGGGAGAGGCGGGATCGTCGGCGAACCAGGTGTCGTAGCGGCGGCCGTGCAGTCGGACGTAGCCCACGGACGAAGTGCTTTCCGCGGAGGGTTCCCGGGAACGGCCGATGACGGGCTGGTCGATGTTGCAGAAGGCGGCATGATGTTGGCGCAGCACAGAGAGCGTCTCGCTGGATTGCCAGGAAGCGTGGCGAAGCTCGACGGCGAGCGGGTAATCGGCAAAACGATTGAGCAGCGCGGCGAGATAGCTGATGGTTTCCTTGGTGCTGTGAAACGAAAAGGGGAATTGCAGAAGCACGGCGCCGAGTCTGCCCGCTTTTTGAAGCATGTCGAAACCAGCGCGGACGGCCTTCTCGTCGTCCGTTGTTGCGGATAGTTCGTGGGTGAATTTCTGCCAGAGTTTGGCGGTGAAGAGGAACGCGGGGTTGGCCGCCACGCGCTCCAGCCAAGTGGCGGCGTGTTCAGGGCGCAGTGGGTGGTAGAAAGACGTGTTGATCTCGATGGTGTCGAAGAACTCCGAAAGATAAGTGGCCTCGTGGAAGTCCTTGGAGCGAGCCGTGGGGTAAACATAGCCAAACCAATCGGGATAGGACCATCCGGCAGGGCCGATGAGGATGCGGCTGGTGGTGGCGGATTTTGCGGGGTGTGAGGAGTCGGGAGGTTTCATGAAGAGACGATCGCGTCGACGTCCAATCGGTGCGCTAGGTGCGCCCAGTTAGACTAGAAATTCATTTGGAAACTGTCAACGGCGCACGCCATTGCGCGGGGGAGAGGCCCCTGCTATGCTGAGTTCATTATGCGGTGCAGAATGAAGACTGCGTCGCGTTCCCGCCTTATTTGTCAAGAATCCCTACGGGTGCAACCATGAATGTTTCCATTAGTTACAAGCACGTCGAAGCGCAGCAAGTAGTTGCGGCGGAAGTAATGCGCCGGTTAGACAAGCTCGGAAAACTGCTGAAGAGTTACGAGCCGGACCTGGTGCAGATCAAAGGAGTATTTTCGAAGAATAATCGCACCGAAGAACAGTCGCTGGCATTGACGCTATCGCTGCCGACCGGGACGCTACGGGCCACCGGGAATGGGAAAAACGTACTGGCCGGATGCAAAAATGCGTTCAGCGATATTGAAGCGCAAATCAAGAAACATCAGTCGCTGTTGCGGCGGGATTATGAATGGAAACGAAAACGCCCGGTGCGAGAGTGACGCGTCCATCGCGTCCATAGCGAGAACTGGAGCGGCTCAAAGCGATTGAGGCAACGTACCGTCAGTGCGGAGAGTTCTACAGCGTAGTTCTTCCGTATTGGATCGGGTGAACTGAAATTCCACAGCTGGTGTAAGTAGGCATTGAACTGCGTAAACGCCAGATGGCTCCTAGCTCTACCCCAGTCGCGCAACGATTTAAACAAGAACCCAGCGGACCCTTCAAAGCCGTACACGCGACGGTCGAGCACGTCGCGATGTGAATCACAATTTCCAACCGCAACGTTCGCACTTAAATCGTTCTTCGGGCTTCTCCTTGCAAGCTGTGCTTCCGCAGCGTGGACACTTCATCGTGCACATCTGTGTCAAAGGGCCGTCCGGAGTTACTTTGAAGATATGGAACGTGGACTCCACGGTGGCCTCCTGCAATCGACATCTCATCGGCATCCGTCGGATACTATTCGGTTTATGAGCATTTCCGGTTCCACGGCTCTAATGGAGAAGTTAGCCCAGTAAAATCAATCAGTTGAAGTTCCAGAGCGTTACAATGAATGCAGAAGCAACGTCACGATACCGGGTAATTTCTTTCAGCGACACTGCCACCTGTCGTACCAGGACCAGAACACCCGAGAAAAATTGGTTGGCCGGCTTACTGAGGGCCTGAATCAACGATGCGGAGACTACACCGAGCTCTTCCATGTTAACGAAGGTAGTTCTAGGTTGGCGGCCTTCCAAAGGTACGCCCCGAGCGTGTTCCGTCGCTCTGTCTTTTCCCCGTTCGATAGCTCCGCAGTTTCCTAGGGCGCAATCCAGTTCCTTGCATTCATGTTGTGTACGGACTCCTGCACTGCGAGAGCATTCTCTTTCGAGAATAGTCGCAGCTGTTCGCCACCCACTTTAACTTCAGCCCAGACACTTTGGTCCAACATCAAAGAACTCCTGAAAGCCGTGTAAACGCTGGCGGCTCACCGCTTTGACCTCGGAACAGATGATCGTTTGGACCTCGGAATGGGTGATCGACATGCCCCGGAATATCCACCGCAGTGGTCGCAACGTTTCTCGGTTGTTCCTACGGGAAGCGTTTCCGGTGTCTTTCCTCGGGCATTGATGACGTATCTGGTCTACGTCTATGGGTTCGATTGGTTTGTGCATGTGT
>Ga0210406_10003899_pt1 | contig 16191 bp, 14 predicted proteins | sample IncBWC30MmetaG_FD_155454 | JGI IMG/M metagenome (GOLD analysis project Ga0210406, IMG submission 155454) | Forest soil microbial communities from Barre Woods Harvard Forest LTER site, Petersham, Massachusetts, United States - Inc-BW-C-30-M | ecosystem: Environmental > Terrestrial > Soil >... | reverse complement strand
TCATCCCGCTCTATCTTTTTGTTTGAGCATGATCTCCGCGCAAACGCGTTCCGCGTTTGTCGCGAGGGAAAACCGGTGTCCACTTTTCCGGATCATGCTCTAGGCTTGTCATCTAGGCTTGCAAAAGGTCGGCATATTCCGGGTGCTTTTCAATATAGGCTTTGACGAACGGGCACTCGGCGATCACCTTCAGGCCGCGGCCACGCACCTGGTCGAGCGCACCCTTGATCAACCTTGAGCCGACGCCCTTGCCGCCAAGCTCCGGCGGCACTTCGGTATGGACGAAGGTGATGACGCCGTCGGCGATCGTGTAAAAGCTTTTTGCGACGTGTCCTTCGACTTCGAGCTCGAAGCGATGATGCGCGTTGTTGTCGATGATGTCGTTCATTGCTGTCGCCGATCCGTTCTTCCAAGGGAGTAGCTGAGCATACCATGCCGCCCGCCCTTGCGGGGCGTCGGTGGAAGGCGATAAACAGGGTGCAACAACCGGGTTCGCTGGCCGCTTCGGCGGGATTTGTTCGCCGCAGCCTTTATCCAAGAGGAAACATCCATGAAGCTGATACTGACCTTGCTCGGCGTCGTCCTGCTCGTGATTGCCGCCGTCTACTTCCTGGTTCCGGCGGATCAGCTGCCTGGCTTCTTCCCCGGACATGAGACCGGCGTGACGCGGGTGCATTACAAGCACGGCATCGTCGCAGGCGTGGTCGGCGTGGTGCTGATCGCGGCCGGGATGTGGATGGGGCGGCGGTGAGGGGAGAGACCGCCAGCACCATGGCGGCGCCGCGCGGCGGGCATTTGCGGATGTCGCGCCGGGTGATGAATCTGGCCTATCTCGTCACCCAGAATGCGCGGCGGCACGGCGATCGCACAGGTTTCGTCTGGGGCGAAAAATCCTGGACCTGGCGCGAGATCGATGCGCTGGTCTCGGCGCTTGCGGCGGCGCTTGCCGCGCGCGGTATCGTCAAGGGCGACCGCATCCTGGTTCATTCCAAAAATGGCGAGGAGATGTTCTGGTCGATGTTTGCCGCGTTCCGGCTGGGTGCGGTGTGGGTGCCGACCAATTTCCGGCTGATGCCCGACGAGGTCGCTTATCTTGCGGCCGCGTCCGGCGCCAAGGCGTTTTTGTGTCACGGCGATTTCCCGGATCACGCGAAGGTCTCCAGTCCCGCGCTCGAATTCATCTGGCGGATCGGCGAGCAGGGAGCGTTCGGCGAGAAATCGGTGCGCGAAGCGATCAAGGCCCATGCCGGCACCAAAATCGAGAACGCCGCCGTCGACTACGACGATCCCTGCTGGTTCTTCTTCACCTCGGGCACCACCGGCCGCTCCAAGGCGGCGGTGCTGACCCATGGCCAGATGACTTTTGTCGTCACCAATCATCTCGCCGACCTCACGCCCGGCACCACGGAGCAAGATGCCTCGCTGGTGGTGGCGCCGTTGTCGCACGGCGCCGGCGTACATCAGCTGATGCAGAGCGCGCGCGGCGCAAAAACCATCCTGCTGTCGACGGAGCGCTTCGATATCGACGAGGCGTTTCGGCTGATCGCGCAGCACCGCGTCAGCAATCTCTTCACGGTGCCGACGATTTTGAAGATGATGGTCGAGCATCCCTCGGTGGACCGTTACGATCATTCCTCGCTGCGCCATGTGATCTATGCCGGCGCGCCGATGTACCGCGAGGACCAGAAGGCGGCGCTGAAAAAACTTGGGCCCGTGCTGGTGCAATATTTCGGGCTCGGCGAGGTCACCGGCAATATCACGGTGCTGCCTCCCGGCTTGCACGATCCCGAGGACGGCCCGCAGGCGCGGATCGGCACCTGCGGTTTTGAGCGCACCGGCATGCAGGTGCAGATCCAGGGCGACGACGGGCGCGAACTAAAGCCGTTCGAGACCGGGGAGATCTGCGTGATCGGCCCCGGCGTGTTCGCCGGCTACTACGACAACCCCGAGGCCAACGCAAAAGCGTTCCGCGATGGCTGGTTCCGCACCGGTGACCTCGGCCATATGGACGACGAAGGCTTTGTCTACATCACCGGCCGTGCGTCGGACATGTACATCTCCGGCGGCTCCAACATCTATCCGCGCGAGGTCGAGGAAAAAATCCTGACCCATCCCAAGATCGGCGAGGTCGCGGTGTTGGGCGTGCCCGATCCGGTCTGGGGCGAGGTCGGCGTTGCTGTTTGCGTGCCGCGCGAGGGCGCCGGTCCCGTGACCGAAGCCGAGATGGCCGGCTTCCTCGCCCCAAAAGTGCCGCGCTACAAGATGCCGAAGCGTTTCTTCTTCTGGGAGTCTTTACCGAAATCCGGCTACGGCAAGATTCCAAAACGGCTGGTGCGCGACGAGCTGGAAGCGCGCGGGCTGCTTGATCTAACCAAATTAACAGGCTGATGCGCCGTATCGAGCAGCCCGGCCCACCCGTGCCGGAGCGCATTCAATGGGTGAAGGCAAGGGGACGTTCGTTTCGCCTCACGCTCGACGCTGGCCTGCCGCTGCTGGAAGCCGCGCGCCGCGGCTTTGCCGCGCAAGGTTTTGCCGGCGGCACGCTCAACATCCGGGGAGGGGCGCTCGGCCCGTTCGCCTATGTGATGCCGGCGCTTTCCAAAACGAAAGAGAACGCCGCGTTCTACAGCGACACTTTTCGTCCCGCCGGCGTCACGCGGCTCAAGCTCGCGACCATGACGCTTGGCGAACGCGACGGCGCGCCGTTCTTCCATTGCCACGCCCTATGGCGTGAGGCCGATGGACACCTCCATGGCGGCCATATCGTCCCTGAGGAGACTTTTGTCGCCGAACCCTTTGAGGTGGATGCGTTCGGCATCGACGGCGCAATGTTTATGGCGGAGCGGGATCCCGAGACCAATTTTAAATTGTTCGGGCCAATCTCTTGTGCGGCTACGGGTACACGAACGACCAGCCGCGCCTTTGCACTGCGCCTGCGGCCGAACCAGGATGCTGCCGGCAGCCTGGAAGCGTTCTGCCGGGAGCGCGGCATCGTCAACGCCAGGATTTGCGGTGGCGTCGGCTCGACCATCGGCGCGCGTTTCGTTGACGGTCGCAGCGTCGAGCCGTTCGCGACCGAGCTTGCGATCACTTCAGGGGTGATTGCGCTTGATGCCAGCGGCGCGCTTGAAGCCGAGCTTGATGTCGCGCTGGTCGACTACACCGGCGGCATCGCCGAGGGCCGGATGATACGTGGCGACAACCCCGTGCTGATGACGATGGAGCTGGTGCTGGAGGTGCTGCGGTGAGGGCACAGATCGGTAGCGTTGTAGGGTGGGCAAAGGCGCGCTTGCGCCGTGCCCACACCTATCGACGGCGGTCCTGAATGGTGGGCACGCTAGCGCTTTGCCCACCCTACGATCTCACTCTTTAGATTCGAATTTCAAACAGCCAAGTCAGTTGGGAACCGTCATTGCGAGCGAAGCGAAGCAATCCATTGCGCCGCGCAAAGAAAGAATGGATTGCTTCGTCGCGGAGCCTGTCGTCGGGCGCGCATTCGCGCGACCCGTTGGCTCCTCGCAATGACGTCGCTAATTGAGACAAGCATCCACGCTCCCGCGGCACGATCTGCCCGAGTTTTGGAAAACGACGTCCCTCCAAAGAACAGAGGGCGCAGGAAACACCGGGTGCCCATTGCACCCGCAGCCTCGCGTGCAAATGATGGAAGCACACGAGCATAGTCACTACAGGTTCACCGAGCACTCCGGCGTTTCCTGCGCAATGGTTTACGGCTTATGGCGTGCTCTCCCCGGTGAACGGCTCTTTTGCCGCCGTCGCCTGCGCTTTTTATCGCAGACTTGACTCCAGCACCGCGAAGTCAGGACCACACGATTTCGCCGTCCGCTTCAGCGCCACTCGTCAACGGCACCTCGACGTCCATCGCATCCCGCACCCAACGTTCGTGACGATCGCGAAGCGCCCCTCGTGGTGAGGCCGGGACGCGCGAATCAGTGCAACTGATTTGCCCGACGGTGCAAGCGAAATTTTTGTGAGCGGAGACGCGACGATTCAAATCAGCTTAAAATGCTTCATGAAATCGCGCGGCATGAGCGGGGTCGATGACCTCACCGCCGCTTGCGCACGTGGATGTTGATGTCGAGATCGATCCGGCTGACGCAGGTCTGCTCGCTTCGGTGCGAGCCGCCTTCATGCCAGCGGCCGCTGCGTGCGCGAGCATCGCTCACATTGGCCCATCGCAGGCAGCGCCATTGCGGCAGCTTGCCTGAACTCTGTCCGCCGAACTGCCAGGCCAGCACGACCTCTTCGCCGCTTCTGTTGGTGCCGATGATGTGGGGACACAGCTCGCGGGTGCGGCCGTCATAGCTGCACACCACCTGCTGCTCTCCGAGTATGGCGTTGCGGAACAGGGTGTAGGTGGCGCTGGGCATCGCTGTCTTGGTCGCTCGCTCGCAGGTGGCGGCACCTTACGCCTTCCACACGGTCTCTTCGGTCCAGCCGAGTTCGCTGAATTCGTGTGCCCGCAAAGCAGCCTCACTGATGGGAAAGAATTCATCCAGTTGCGGAGGCGCGATGGCTGTTCCGGCAAGCATGCAGTGGGCCTGGCCCCGGTGATGGATTTGATGCTGGAACAGATGCATCAACAGGCGATCGCGCCGTTCGGTCTGCACCCATGTGTCGCGATTAACTTGCACGATTTCTTCCAGGCTGTCAGCGGTCAGGCTTTCGCAAAACTTGATCAGACGCCGATCGACTGCGGATTGTTCGCCCCTGAGATCGGCGACAGTCGGGCAGGGCACCGGGTTCTCCCATGCTCTCGGGCCGAGCCATCCGCCTTCGAGCGCGTCGACGTAGAAGTGATCGATGACCAGGATGTGTCTGAGGGTTTTTTTAAGGCTTGGGAAGAAACCCGTCCGCTCGGCTTCGAACTCGGCCTGGGACAGATTTTGGCAAGCGGCCAACAGGCGATGGTTCGCCCAGGCATTGTTGTAAGCGAACGCCCGGTAAGGTTGGGTGATGTTGGCAGACATTGTGATCTCCGAGATTGAAATGGTCGGTATACTGCTAGAAAAAGCCACTTGCGATTGCGATGTTGACCCACCAAGGTTGAATATCATGGCTCCTGTCGTACACCCCGGCCGTTTGTTGAAGCGCGAGATGGTCGCTCGAAAGCTCAGTGCAAACCGGCTGTCGCTCGACATCGGCGTGCCAAGCGGCCGTGTTACCGACATCCTCAATGGCCGCCGCGCGATCACGGCCGATACCGCGGTGCGGCTCGGCCGCTATTTCGGCAACAGCGCGCAGTTCTGGCTGGACTTGCAGGGTCAATACGACATTGGCATGGTCGAGCGGGAGAAGGGTGCCGAGATTGCGAGACGCGTCAGGCCGGCGGATGCGGCGTGAGCCGGGCGGACGCCGGCTCACCCCCTACCGACGCGAAGTGTAGGGTGGGTTGAGCGCAGCGAAACCCACCATTCTTGCGAGGGGCGATGGGTTTCGCTCCGCTCAACCCATCCTACGGGCTACGGGCTATCATAATTTAAGGAAGCTGACTTTTAAAACTTTCACAAACAAATCTAAGCTCGGTATAGATAAGAGAGCGTAACCGAGTAACGAAAGAAAGATGCAGCAACTCAAGGAGACACGTCGCGTCACATTGTTACGATAGAAATTCTCAATAAGCATCGAACGTAATAGTCCCTCGTATCGCCTCTTTGCTTGAGTCCAGTCGGCAGTCGACTCGTCTCTTGAGCGTTCGACTCTCTTGCCCAGCGCCAAAGTTAGAAACGCGTCACACTCGGAATCATAGTATTTCCCATGCAGCGTATGGTGACCTTCATGCCGGATAAGACCGTGAATGTCGATATAAGCTGACACTGTGAAATGCTTCAGAGCATTCTCGACGTATTCAAATTGGTTGGTACCGATTTTGAAAACGAATGGCCGACGAATCCGGTACAGAATATTCGCTGAACCCAAAAAAAATCAGTCCAAAGTAGATAAACTTCAGCCGCGCGGCAGAGGACAACCCAAATCCGAGAACGTCTTCACTAGCCAGCTTATTGAACGAAAGCTGTTGTGAAATAGTGTCGTTGAACAGAATTAGATAACCAATAATCGGTACCGCCATCGCACATTTGGCGACCCAACCATCAAACAAAAATACGTAGTCTGACCAACCGAAATTATAGTCAAAAGAACTCCATCTGCTCCGCCAGTAACTGGTCCATCTTTCGACGGTTTCATTATACGGACGGTCGATTTTCACTCCGCCGCCTCGCTCGCTCCACCGCGCTTCGGCTTGCGCGCTTTCGCCAGCACCGGCGCCAAAAACTTCCCCGTATAACTCCGCGGCGCTTTCACGATATCCTCCGGCGGGCCCCAGGCGACGATTTCGCCGCCGCCGTCGCCGCCTTCGGGGCCGAGGTCGATCACCCAGTCGGCGGTCTTGATGACCTCGAGATTGTGCTCGATCACCACCACCGTGTTGCCCTGGGCCACCAGCTCGTGCAGCACCTCCAACAGTTTTTTCACATCGTGGAAATGCAATCCCGTGGTGGGCTCGTCCAGGATGTAGAGCGTCCGCCCGGTCGCGCGCTTTGACAGCTCTTTTGCCAATTTGACGCGTTGGGCTTCGCCACCCGACAACGTCGTGGCCTGCTGGCCGACATGGATGTAGTCGAGCCCGACGCGATGCAGCGTCCTAAAAGTTTCGCGCACGCGGGGGACCGCCTTGAAGAAGTCGGCGGCTTCCTCGACCGTCATGTCGAGCACGTCGGCGATCGACTTGCCCTTGAACAGCACCTCCAGCGTCTCGCGGTTGTAGCGCTTGCCCTTGCAGACATCGCAGGTGACGTAGACGTCGGGCAGAAAGTGCATCTCGATCTTGATGACGCCGTCGCCCTGGCAGGCCTCGCAGCGGCCGCCCTTGACGTTGAAGGAAAACCGCCCGGGCTCATAGCCGCGCGCTTTTGCTTCGGGCAGGCCCGCAAACCACTCGCGGATCGGCGTGAACGCGCCGGTATAGGTCGCAGGATTCGATCGCGGGGTGCGGCCGATCGGCGACTGGTCGATATCGATGATCTTGTCGATATGCTCCAGGCCCTCGATGCGGTCGTGGGGTGCGGCGCCCTCGCTGGCGTTGTTGAGTTTGCGGGCGATCGCCTTGTAGAGGGTGTCGATCAGGAGCGTCGACTTGCCGCCGCCGGAAACGCCGGTCACGCAGGTGAACAGCCCCAGCGGGATTTCGGCCGAGACGTTTTTCAGATTGTTGCCGCGGGCGTTGACGACCTTGATGGTGCGGCGATGGTTCGGCGGCCGCCGTTCGGGCACCTCGACCGACAATTCGCCGGTGAGGTACTTTCCGGTCAGCGAGTCCTTGTTGTGCATGATGTCGGCCGGCGTGCCTTGCGCGACGATGTGGCCGCCGTGCATGCCGGCGCCGGGCCCGATGTCGAGCACGTGATCGGCCGTACGGATCGCATCCTCGTCATGCTCGACCACAATGACCGTATTGCCGAGGTCGCGCAGCCGCCTCAAGGTTTCCAACAGCCGCGCATTGTCGCGCTGGTGCAGGCCGATCGACGGCTCGTCCAGCACATAGAGCACGCCGGTCAGGCCCGAGCCGATCTGCGAGGCGAGGCGAATGCGCTGGCTCTCGCCGCCGGAGAGCGTGCCCGAGGCGCGCGCGAGCGTCAGGTAGTTCAGGCCGACGTCGAGCAGGAACGACAGCCGCTCGCGGATCTCCTTCAGCACGCGCGCGGCAATCTCGTTCTGCTGGGCGTTGAGCGCCTTCGGCACGGTCTCGAACCATTCGCCGGCGCGCCGCACCGACAATTCCGAGATTTCGCCGATATGTTTTCCCGCGATCTTGACGCATAGCGCCTCCGGCTTGAGCCGATAGCCGTTGCAGGCGGCGCAGGGGACGTCGGAGAAATATTTGGCCAGCTCCTCGCGCGCCCATTCGCTTTCGGTCTCGCGATAGCGGCGGTTGATGTTGGTGATGACGCCCTCGAACGGTTTTTTGGTGTCGTAGGCGCGCACGCCGTCTTCATAGGAGAATTTGATCTCGTCCTCGCCGGAGCCGTGCAGGATCGCGGTTTGCGTCTTCTTCGGCAAATCCTTCCACTTGGTGTCCAGCGTGAACTTGTAGAACTTGCCGAGCGCCGTCAGCGTCTGGATGTAATAGGGCGACGACGATTTCGACCACGGCGCGATCGCGCCCTTGCGCAAGCTTAATTCCTTGTCGGGAATGACGAGATCCTCGTCGATATGCTGCTCGACGCCGAGCCCGCCGCAGGCCGGGCAGGCGCCATAGGGATTGTTGAACGAAAACAGCCGCGGCTCGATCTCGGGAATGGTGAAGCCCGACACGGGGCAAGCGAATTTTTCCGAGAACAAAATCCGCTCCGGGCCACTTTTGTCGTGGATTTTTGCGGTCTTTTTCTTCTCGTCGGAGATGGCTGCGGCGGGCGCATCGGCATATTCAATCACCGCCAGCCCCTCGGCGAGTTTTAGCGCGGTCTCAAAACTCTCCGCCAGCCGCTGGCCGATGTCGGGCCGCACCACGATGCGGTCGACCACGACATCGATGTCGTGCGGGAATTTCTTGTCGAGCGCGGGCGCTTCCGCAAGCTCATAGAATGTGCCGTCGATCTTGACCCGCTGAAAACCCTTCTTGAGGTATTCGGCGAGCTCCTTCCGGTACTCGCCCTTGCGGCCGCGCACGACCGGCGCCAGCAAATAAAGCCGCGTGCCCTCGGGCAGATCAAGCACGCGGTCGACCATCTGCGAGACGATCTGGCTTTCGATCGGAAGTCCCGTGGCGGGCGAATAGGGCACGCCGACCCGCGCCCACAACAGGCGCATGTAATCGTAGATCTCGGTGACGGTGCCGACGGTCGAGCGTGGATTTTTCGACGTCGTCTTCTGCTCGATCGAGATCGCCGGCGACAGGCCGTCGATCTGGTCGACGTCGGGCTTCTGCATCATTTCCAAAAACTGGCGCGCATAGGCCGACAGCGACTCGACGTAGCGGCGCTGGCCCTCGGCATAGATGGTGTCGAAGGCGAGCGAGGATTTGCCGGAGCCCGACAGCCCCGTGAACACCACGAGCCTGTCGCGCGGAATCTCGACGTCGATGTTTTTCAGATTGTGCTCGCGCGCGCCGCGAATCGTGATCGCGCGCATCGCTGAACCCGGCTGCTGGCGCTTCGCCCTGAGCACTTCATCCATAGCGGCAATTCCAGGCGCGTTGGCCGCGCGCATTAAAGGCGCGCCTCGCCGGAAAACGGGATCGCACGCCGATGGGTGATCTCGGAACATAGGAAGAACGCGCGAGGATTACTAGTGTCCCGTCCACGCCATCAACGGTTTGTTGGCTCGATGGCAGCAGGTGGCACCAGCGGCCGCGTCAACGCAAAAAGGCCGGCGCGAGGCCGGCCTTTTCACGTCCGTCGATGGATGTCGCGCGATCAGTACCTCGCCACGACCGGCCCGCCAAAGCGGTAGTTGACCCGGACCGTGGCAATGTCGACATCCTGGCGGATGTTGTCGATACGGAATTGGCTGCCGGCGGGCGCGAAACCCAAAGCGCCCGTCGACGTGAAGCTGAGATTGTGGTTACCCATGAACAGGTGATCATATTCAAAGCCGACCGACCAGTTCGGCGCAAAGCCCCATTCGAGGCCAACACCGACCGTACCACCCCAGGTCGTTTCACTCGCGTTATCGAACGGCGCGCCCGTGGGGATGAAAATACCCTGGAATTTGTCATGGGTAACGGCGGCGCCGCCCTTGACGTACCAAAGAACGCTGTTCCAGGCATAGCCGACCTGGCCGGTGAACAGGCCGAACGAGTCGACCTTGGAGTGGTTGTTCCAAACGTTAACGAAAGCGCTGACATTCGATCCATTCAGATCAGCCCAGTCGCCCTGCGCTTCCACGCCGAACACCCAATTCGAGGCCTGCCAGCGATAGCCGATCTGACCGCCGAAGACTGCGCCGTTGGCGTCATGGCAGCCTTCGCGGAAGGCAGCGACGGCGCCGACGCGAATGAAGTTATCGATGTCCAAGCAGTTGCGGGCCCAACCGGCACCGCCGTTCAGGCCGATGTAGAAGCCGCTCCAGTCATAGAAAGGTGCAACCACGGGCGGCGGCGCTTTGGTGTAGGGCCGCGCCGCAAGATCGGCTGCGGCCGCAGGGGCTACTCCCAATGCGGCCACGCCAAGCGCGGCCAGCAAGGTGTTTCTCATCATTACAGGTCTCCAATTTCCGATCGCTTTTGGATCTCGAGGCCCCCAGCCTCGACAGCATTCAAATACCCCAACTCCCGTGAAAATACCGTCACCGAAAGGCAACATCCGCGGTGGAAAAATATGACATGCAACCTTCACGTGTTGATCCGGGGAGCATGCGACCGGCAGCAAAAAGGCCGGCGCGGGGCCGGCCTTTTTCTAAACTCAGCAGGTTCGGCTCAGGCCGATATCTGTACTTGATCAGTACTTGATATCAGTACTTGGCGATCACCGGGCCACCCCAGCGCCAGTTCACGCGGACCGTGGCCATGTCGACGTCCTGCTTGATGTTGTCGGTCCGGGACGGAAGGCCAGTGACCACCGAGGTGAGGGTGACGTTATTGTTGCCCATGAAGATGTGGTCGTATTCGACCGCGACCGACCATTGCGGCGCAAAGGCGAACTCGAGCCCGGTTCCGACGGTGCCGCCCCAACGGGTCTGGTGGGCGCTGTCGAAGACAACGCCGTTCGTCGTCACGATGCCGTTATAGCTGTCGTTGGCGACGGCAGCGCCGCCCTTCACGTACCAGAGAATGCTATTCCAGGCATAGCCGACCTGGCCGGTGAACAAGCCGAACGCGTCGATCTTGGTCCGGTTGGTTGCACCCGCCAAAGCAGGAAACAGGCTGGGGTTCGAGCCCCTGAAGTTCGCCCAATCGCCCTGGGCTTCGAGGCCGAACACCCAATTCGCGGCCTGCCAGCGATAGCCGAGCTGACCGCCGGCCATGCCGCCGGTTGCATCGTGGCAGCCTTCGCGGAACGCCGTGACAGGCACGCCGAGGTCGTTGTTGATGTCCCAGCACTTGTGGGCCGAACCGCCGCCGCCGTTGAGGCCGATGTAGAAGCCGGTCCAGTCATAGATCGCGGCAACCATCGGTGGCGGCGCCTTGGTGTAGGGCCGCGCGGCCATGTCCGCAGCAACGGCAGGCGCGGCCATGCCCATCACAGCCAAACCAACCGCACCCAGCAATATTTTCTTCATCGCAATCCCCGGCCGTCGTCCGCTTCCTTGGTCCCGAAGCGGTTTCGAAATAAGTCGCGAGCGCTCAAGTCCACCCAATTTCAGACCAGAATATATCCGATTCAGCCGGAGATACCGTCTCCCAAATGCAACAGGTGGCAAGCAAGTGCGGGTTCCGGAAGCTAATGATTTGTAATGTCTTTTGCCGGTTCACGCAGGGAACCGCGACAGCCCAACCGGCGGCCGGCAGCTTGATACCGCTCAACCCGGGATTGTTGCCTGGGAACCTGGAACAAAGCTGGAACGAAACTGGTATCGTTGCTATATGTGTGGAAAGGTCCGGGCAAACCGGCGTGGCGCAGGCTTTCGAGCGTATAGGGTCATTTCGAGGGACCTTGCGCGCTCGGCGCGCTCGCAAGCCAAGCGTTTTGCGTGTGGTCAGGCAGTAATCTCGCAGTCATTTCGAGAGTGGAGAGCGGCGATGGCAGGAAGCGTGAACAAGGTGATTCTGGTCGGAAACCTCGGCAAGGACCCGGAGATCCGGCGCACCCAGGACGGGCGGCCGATCGCCAATCTGAGCGTCGCGACGTCGGAGAGCTGGCGCGACAAGGCGACCGGCGAGCGCAAGGAAAAGACCGAGTGGCACCGCGTCGTCATCTTCAACGAAGGGCTCTGCAAGATCGCCGAGCAATATCTGAAGAAGGGCGCCAAGGTTTACCTCGAAGGCCAGTTGCAGACGCGCAAATGGACCGATCAGAGCGGCGTCGATAAATATTCGACCGAGGTGGTGCTGCAGGGATTCAATTCGAACCTCACCATGCTCGATGGCCGCTCTGGCGGCGGCAGTTCTGGCTCCGATGATTCCAGCGGCGATTTCGGCGCCGGCGGATCCTCAAGCCCGCCGCGCCGCGCGGTGGCGGCCGGCGGGCGCAACGGCGACATGGACGACGATATCCCGTTCTAGGTTTGGCGCCGGGTAAATCGTACGGTGGGCAAAGGCGCCCTTCGCGCGGTGCCCACCATCACTCCAGTTCGTCATCTTGAATGGTGGGCACGCGGAGCCTGTCATCTCTGCGCGAGCGCTATTGCGCTCGTCGGGTCTGCGCGAGCGCTATTGCGCTCGTCGGGTCTGCGCGAGCGCTATTGCGCTCGTCGGGTCTGCGCGAGCGCTATTGCGCTCGTCGGGGGCGCACTCTCGCGCGACCCGTTGGCTTTGGCCCACCTTACGATTTTCCGGGAATATGAGGCTCGCGTCATGAGTCTTTGCACCATGAGCCTTGCACCGCTGCTCGACGCCGCGCCCGCCATCCCACTTCATGCCATCGCGGCAATGACGGCCTTTGTGCTTGGCCTCGTGCAGTTCGCAAGCCCAAGGGAACGCTGCCGCATCGGACATTGGGGTGGATCTGGGTCGGCCTGATGGGGCTTGTGGCGATCTCTTCGTTCTGGATTCATCAGCTGCGGCTGGTCGGCCCCTGGAGCCCGATCCATCTGCTGTCGATCTTTACGCTCGCGATGCTTCCGCTCGCCGTGTGGCGGGCGCACACCCACCGTGTCGCCGAGCATCGCCGCATCATGATCTCGATATTCGCAGGCGCGCTCGTGATCGCGGGGCTGTTCACGCTGCTGCCGGGGCGGATCATGCACGCCGTGGTGTTGGGGAATTAGCGGGCAAAAGGGGCGCATTCGCAGCCGTTGCACGGCATCTGAAGTACGGTTCCGGATGCCGATTTTCGACCCGATCGGCGAGCTGGCGCGCCGGGCATAAGTCTCTGGAAAAACGAAGGGAAAAACCGCCAAGCCAAGTGCCTTCGGGGTGGTTTTGGCACCCTCGACGCGCTATATGATTCTCACGCAAGAACTGACCGGATTTCCCTTTGTCTGACCCTGAAGATAGCAAGCCGGGCGAGCCGCCGGCGCCCTCCGATATTCGTCCCGTTTCCATCCTCGACGAGATGAAGCGTTCTTACCTCGATTACGCCATGAGCGTGATCGTGGCGCGCGCGCTGCCGGATGCGCGCGACGGTCTGAAGCCGGTGCATCGGCGCATCCTGTATTCGATGTACGAGCAGGGGCACACGCCGGACAAGAAATACGTCAAATCCGCGCGCGTCGTCGGCGACGTGATCGGCAAGTATCATCCCCACGGCGACCAGTCGATTTACGACGCGATGGTGCGCATGGCGCAGGATTTCTCCATGCGCGTGCCGCTGGTCGACGGGCAGGGCAATTTCGGGTCGGTCGATGGCGATCCGCCGGCGGCTTACCGGTATACGGAAGCGCGCCTCACGCATTCCGCGCTCGCGATCCTCGAGGATATCGACAAGGACACGGTCGATTTCCAGCCCAACTACGACAATTCCGAGAGCGAGCCGTCGGTCCTGCCGGCGAGATTTCCGAACCTTCTGGTCAACGGCGCCGGCGGCATCGCGGTCGGCATGGCCACCAACATACCCCCGCACAATCTCGGCGAGGTCATCGACGCCTGCATGGCGCTGATCAACGACCCCGCGCTTTCCATCGACGACCTCATCAACATCATTCCGGGACCGGATTTCCCGACCGGCGGCATCATCCTCGGGCGCCAGGGCATCCGTTCGTCCTATCATCTCGGCCGCGGCTCGATCGTGATGCGGGGCAAGGTCACGATCGACACCATCCGCAAGGATCGCGAAGCGATCATTATCACGGAAATTCCCTATCAGGTGAACAAGGCCTCGATGGTCGAACGTATCGGCGAGCTGATCCGCGAGAAGAAGATCGAGGGCGCTGCCGATCTGCGCGACGAATCCAACCGCGACGGCGTTCGCGTCGTGGTCGAATTGAAGCGCGAGGCGCTCGCCGACGTCGTGCTGAACCAGCTCTACAGGTTCACGCCGCTGCAGACCAATTTCGCCGCCAATATGCTGGCGCTGGATTCGGGCCGTCCGCAAACGATGACGCTGAAGGACCTGCTGACGGTGTTCATCGGCTTCCGCGAGCAGGTGGTGACGCGGCGCACCAAATATCTGCTCGGCAAGGCGCGCGACCGCGCCCATATCCTGGTCGGACTTGCGATCGCGGTCGCCAATATCGACGAGATGATCCGGGTGATCCGCACCTCGCCCGATCCCGCCACCGCGCGCGAGACGCTGATGTCGCGCGACTGGCCGGCGCAGGACGTCGCCGCGATGATCACGCTGATCGACGATCCGAGGCACCGGCTTAGCCCCGACGGCACCGCGCGGCTGTCGATGGAGCAGGCCAAGGCGATTCTCGATCTGCGGCTGCAGCGGCTGACCGCGCTCGGGCGCGAGGAGATTTCCGACGAGCTCGACAAGCTCGCGCTGGAAATCGCCGATTATCTCGACATCCTGCGCTCGCGCTCGCGAATCCAGGCCATCGTCAAGACCGAGCTTGCCGAGGCGAAGGCGGAATTCGCAACCCCTCGCCAGACCGTCATCATCGAGCAGGAGGGCGAGGTCGAGGACGAAGACCTGATCCAGCGCGAGGACATGGTGGTCACCGTCTCGCATGCCGGTTACGCCAAGCGGGTGCCGCTGTCGGCCTACCGCGCGCAGCGCCGCGGCGGCAAGGGCCGCGCCGGGATGCAGACCCGCGAGGAGGATTTCGTCAGCCGCCTGTTCGTGGCCTCGACCCACACCCCGGTCTTGTTCTTCTCCTCGCGCGGCCAGGTCTACAAGGAAAAGGTCTGGCGGCTGCCGGTGGCGGCGCCGAACGGGCGCGGCAAGGCGCTGATCAACATTCTGCCGCTCGAGCAGGGCGAACGCATCACCACCATCATGCCGCTGCCGGAGGATGAAAGCTCCTGGGGCAATCTCGACGTGATGTTTGCGACCACCGGCGGCAATGTCCGCCGCAACAAGCTGTCCGACTTCGTCGACGTCCGCCGTTCCGGCATCATCGCGATGAAGCTCGACGACAATGAAGCGATCGTCGACGTGCAGATCTGCACCGAGCGCGACGACGTGCTTTTGACCGCCGCCGGCGGCCAGTGCATCCGCTTCCCGGTCACCGACGTCAGGGTATTTACCGGCCGCACCTCGATGGGCGTGCGCGGCATCGCGCTCGCCAAGGACGACAAGGTGATCTCGCTCACCATCCTGCGCCATCTGGATGTCGATGCCGAGGAGCGCGCCGCCTATCTGCGCCGCGCCAATGCGGTGCGAAGGGGCGGGGCGGAGGAGGAAGCCGGGACAGATAGCGAGGACGTGGCTGGCGCCATCGAACTCGGCGAGCAGCGCTACGTCGAAATGTCCGCCAGCGAGCAGTTCGTGCTCACCATCAGCGAAAATGGCTATGGCAAGCGTTCTTCCTCGTTCGAATACCGGACCACGGGACGCGGCGGCAAGGGCATCGTCGCGATGTCGGTCAACGGCCGCAACGGCAAGCTCGTCGCATCATTCCCGGTCGAGGATAGTGACCAGATCATGCTGGTGACCGACAAGGGCCAATTGATCCGCTGTCCGGTCGAGGACATCCGGATCGCCGGGCGATCGACCCAGGGCGTCATCGTGTTCGATACCGCCGAAGACGAGCATGTGGTCTCCGTCGAGCACATCGGCGATGACGGGGAAGGCGGCGAGAACGGCAACGGCGGCTAGTCTTAGTCTAATAGGCGAATACCGGGCTGTCCGCGAGGTGGTCGTTGACCAGAATTACCCCGGGATGGCCTCTGCTGCCACGCGGATCGCCCTCCGCTCCGCATCGGATTGAGCATAACCCCAAAGGTCAACCGTTCCGTCAGTTACCGTCACGCTCAGATTGTATATGGGCGTCCACGGCTGCTCCTTCAGTTCGTCAAGCAACGTCTGCCTTATCGCGAAATCGGGAAGGGGCATTTCAAGCTTCGGGCGGGCGCTCGCGATCACCTGGATCGGGTTCGCACGGCGGACGATGCCGACGAGATCGCCATCCTTGTTGACGATCGAGGTCAATTTATTTCGTCAGCTGAGGCTTTCTTTCTGACCATGATAG
>Ga0210406_10003898_pt1 | contig 16192 bp, 16 predicted proteins | sample IncBWC30MmetaG_FD_155454 | JGI IMG/M metagenome (GOLD analysis project Ga0210406, IMG submission 155454) | Forest soil microbial communities from Barre Woods Harvard Forest LTER site, Petersham, Massachusetts, United States - Inc-BW-C-30-M | ecosystem: Environmental > Terrestrial > Soil >... | reverse complement strand
AAGCGGGTCGCGAAGATCGCGGCACCCATTGTCGGCACCGCGATCGGCGGTCCATTCGGCGGGATGCTCGGGAAGGCCGCCGGTTCACTGCTCGGCGAACACGAGCACGAAGAGGAAATGGAAGAGGAACTCGAACACGAGGGCGAGCACGAGATGGCCCATGAGATTGCCGCCCATGAGCTGACGCACAATGAAGCGGTAGCCGAGATGATGGCCGAGGCCGCTTCGCAAGAGGCCCATGAAGGAGAAGCCGAAGCCATGGCAGGCGCGGCGATGGTGACGGTGATCTCGCCCGCCGACCGGCGGGCGCTGCGGAGGATCCTTCCGCACCTGGTGCGCGGCACCGCGATCCTGACGCGCATCCTGCGTCGCCGCCGAATTACCCGGCCCGTCGTCCGGGCAGTACCCACTATCATGCGCCGCGCCGTGAGAGACCTGAAACGGCAAGCGGCACGCGGAATTCCCATCACGCGGAGACGCGCAGCTCGCGCCGCAGCCAAGCAGGTCCGGCGTGTGTTGAGCAGCCCGCGCGCTTGCGCCGCCGCCATTCAGCGCAATATGCGGGTCAGCCGGCGATTCAAGCGGCCTCGCCGCGGCTTCCGATCCCGGACGCGCCGCAGTTCCGTTCGTTAGTTCGAAAACCGGCCCCGCAGAATTCGACCGCATCTCGCAGGAGGAATCGTCATGGCTTATGAGTTCGAAACTGAGTTGGAAGCCCTTCCCGAGCACGAACATGAGCACGAGCACGAACTCGAGGAAGAGATGGAAGAAGAGATGGAGCACGAAGCCGGCCTGGAAGGCGAAGGCTGGCTCGGCGCCATCGGCAATGTGGTCGGAAGCTTGCTCGGCGAAGAAGAAATGGAAGAAGAGATGGAACACGAGCACGAGCATGAGCATGAGCACGAGTTCGAGCACGAGCACGAAATCAGCCCTATCCGTAAGATCTATCCCGATGCCATGATGGAGCACCTCGGAGAACTGGCGGCCGAGGCCGAAACCGAAGAGGAGGCAGCGGAACATTTCCTGCCCCTGATCGGAATGGCCGCCAGCAAGCTGCTCCCTGTCGTAGCCCGAGCGGCCGCGCCGCTCGCCAGGAGACTCCTGCCGAAGGTAGCGCGCGCCGTCACCAGAGCGGCACCGCGACTGACCAAAGGAATCGGCCAGGTCGCACGGACTCTGCATCGCAATCCACAAACCAGGCATCTGCTGAAGACAATGCCCGCCATTGCGCGGCGTACGGTCGGCAGCCTTGCCCATCAGGTGGCTCGCGGACGTCCGGTCACTGCGCAAAGCGCTCTCCGAACCCTCGCGAGACAGACCGAGCGCGTACTGGGCCATCCAGGTCGGCGGAGGCATGCCCTGCGGCAGCACCACCGCATGGAGCGTCGCTTCCATCGCGCGTACGGTCCGGGCATGGCGCGTCCGCACTGGCGCTGGGGCCGGGGACGCCGGTGGTACGGAAGGTATCCAGGATATGCCGGCCCTGGAGCGGCACCTCGCGTGACGTATCAAGGGGGTGTGCCGGTGGCTGGTCCGGCAGGGCCCCGTTACGGACAAGTTGTGGGCGGCAGATGTACGTGCCCGGCTTGCCCCGCTACAGCTCCGCAGTATTGCCGTTGCTGTGGACAAGTGATGCGTTAGAAAGGCTCCGGTTGAGGGCAAGACCATGGCGACGCTCGAAACATTGCCGAATGCAACCACACAGGTGGTCGCGACCCGGCCCAAACGGCTGACCGACCTGGGCGGGCCGGCCTCCGTGGTATTGCCCTGGCTGCGAGCGCAATCGATCAACGTCACGCGGCACGCGGCAGCGTTGCGACCATTCAAGATGGATGAGTTCGGCACCGGCGCGGAAGCGCCGACCGCCGGACATACACAGGCGGTCAACCATCTCATCACGTCGCTGCGCCGTGGCCTGTTGCAGGTGGCGGGAGTCGTCCGGAAATCAGGGGCCTCCGCCGCGGAAGAGCCGAGCACAGAACGGCTGCAGAACTTGATGCGCAAGAAGGAGCACGCGCACAAGTGGGTCCGCGGCATTGAGAAAATCTGGGATTTTTACTTCGAGGTCTTCGGGCAGCGGCAGACTCGTTATGCAAAGTGGCTGTTGAGCTGCGATCGCATCGGCCTCGACTGTTATCGAGCAAGCTATCTGGGTTTGGGGGTGGCACGACCGATTCCGGCGCCTCCGCCGTTCTCGTACATGGCCACCGGGTTCGCGCCGGCAACATTTCGCCGGGGAATTCCGCTGAAGCGGCTGGGAAAACAGATGAACCCTTTCCCGCTGATTCAGCTTCCCTATCATCGGCTGATCAATCCGTGGACACTAGGCGCAGTGCTGCACGAAATCAGCCACAATCTACAGAGCGATCTGGGGCTTTCGAAAGATGTTCCGAGAAAAGTCGGTTTGCGTCTGCTGAAAGCCGGCGCCAGTCGGCAGGTGGCACGCTCATGGGTGCGATGGAACCGCGAGATGTTTGCGGACATGAGCGGAATGATGCTGGGAGGGCCCTGCATCCTGGGCTCTCTGATGGACATTCTGGCTCGCGGGCCGGAAACGGTGACGACCTTCAACCCGCGGGGCCCGCATCCGACGCCGTACTTTCGCATGCTGATCAACACGGAACTGGCCCGCCGGATGGGGTTCGAGTCCGAGGCTGAGCAATATCGCCGGCTGTGGACGCGGATCTATCCGAATCCGTCGGCGACAGGCAACATGCCGGCGGCGTTGCTGCGATCGTTCAAAGAAGCCTGCCCGCTGGCGGTCGATGCGATGTGCTTTCAGCCGTACCGGTCGCTGGGCAATAGGAGCCTGGCGCAGGTGCTCAACTTTGGCGGTAAAGAGCAGCAGATGATCGAAGAGGCTTCGCGGCGGTTGGCCGCGGGAGTTGATCCCGGAATCATTCCGGAACGCTTCCTGATCGGAGCGGTGCGGTTAGCTCTGGATCGGCGCATAGCTCGTCCGGAAGTACTAACTAGGAACTTCTACAAGGCACTGGCAAGCGGGTAGAGCGATGGCACTGGAAGCGACATTTCGCGAGTTAACGGCGAGTCTTCAGAAGCTGAACGATGTGGTGAACGCGCTCCACATCACTCTCGAAGACAAACCGCAGCACGACGAAGCAGCCGTCGCTGACGACCTGGCTGACAAGGCTCTCGAACTAATGGGACTCGTGTATGACGCGCGGCGGGCCGCGGTGAGGGCACGGCAATCGCTCAAACATCCCGCCGATCTGGACCGAGCCCGAAGATCCCTGACGCTTTGCCAGCAGCGCTTCCATAAGATCGCGCAGAGTTATTCGGCGAACCTGATCTCGTACGAAAAGCTGAAAGAACTAGTCAGGGTCGGAGGACGCGGCAGGGAGTGGGCCGCATGGGCTGCCAGCACGAAGGAAGGCGTCGAGCAATGCCGTACTCCGCTGGAAGCGGCAAGCCAGGCGCTCGCCGTCTGCTGGCAGGAACTGGCGGAGCGGCTGGGAACAATGAACATCACTATCCAGTCGAAGAATGTGGGCCAGGAGATATCCGTTCCCAAGGCCAAGACAGAAGATCTCGAAGTGGAGGGCGTGACCTGAACGGCAGCACAGATGGGAATAGTAATCGCGAACGAAACTACGCGCCGGATTACTCGAAACCGGCTCGGGAGACCGAACGAGCGTAGCGGGAGGAGCGCAGAGATGTCACTCTTAATCACCGGGTGCATTGTTGTTGAAACTTCGATCACCATTTCTTTCTCCGCAGCAGTAGATCCGAATAGCACCCCGGGCAGTACCGGAGCATTGAACCCGGAGAACTACGAGGTTTACGACCCGGAGATCCCCGGATTCGCGACGTTCACGAGTCCCGACTCGACTTGGGGCATTGAATTCTCCGATCCGGGGACTCAAGACAGCGTCGTACTGACTCTTCCTCAAGGCGTCAGTTTCAACCCCGGCGACTCCGTGCTGGTCTCGATTACGAACATCGCTCTCGGGAGTGCGCCCGGTGTGCCCGCGTTGGACGAGGACCCCGCCCGCTTTTCGCGGGTGGTGCCGGGCGACGACAGCAGCAACATCGCCAGAACGACCAAGAACGTCGAGGATGCCGTTTCCTATCCCGTGCTCACCGAGGAGATTGGCTACCGCCCTTCCCCGGTGGGTATTCCGACGGGTGGCGGCGGCGGTATGGCTGGTGGCGGGGGCGGCGGTAACATCGGCCAAATGGCTCTCAAGGCCGTAACTGATGTTCTGGGCTGGAAGGCAAATTCCGCCGATCCCAAAGGCTTCGTCGGCGCCCTCACGCAGTCGTTCAAGCTCACCGAAGTGGAGGGACACGTCCAATCGAGCTGGACCCCTCGCACCTATGCGGTGCAGACTGATCTCGGCGGCGGCATCACCGGCGCACAGGCCAGCCTCTACAGGAGAGCGAAGGATGCGCTCGATCAATCCCTCTCGTTGCTGGACGGCCTGTATCCGCTCGATCCCGAAGCGGACCCGGAATACGTGAAAGCGCTGCGCGAAATGGCTCGCAGCCAGATGACCGAGATCGTTCGCGAATTTGGAGTCGTCGGCCTGCCCTCGATTCTGCGCATCAACACCTACTTTGACATTCTGCTCGGGCAGCATGACCCGACCGTCGAGTTCGATCCCGATGAAATCGCCGGGACTCTGGGTGAACTCCGCAACAACTACGGGATCTACTTTGTCGGCAACCCATTCAACAACTCGGTCGAGGACGAACAGGACATCACCAACTTCCGCGTGATTTCCGACTACATGACCTCGCTGCTGCAGAGCTGGATTGCGAACCGCGACTTCTTCCGGTTGGGAACGCTCAGTCCGACGTTCTTTGGCACGCAATTGGTCCTGATCTCGCGCCAGTTCAATGTGATCGCCGAAACCGTGAACGAGGTTCGCTTCACTCTGGATTCCGTGTTCATCGGCCCCAATGAGCGGCAGGCGCTCTTGCTCGAATTCGAGAACGCCGCGCAGTTCCCTCCGATGTTCCTGGAGGATGTGCTGGATGAAGTCGAGAAATTCGCCAGCGAAGAGGGACCGCGGCTGCTTCGCGACGCTGGAAAGATCTCTGTCACCAACAACTTGTTGCCGGTGATTGACACCCTTGCGGGCCTAATCAACCAGGCACACGAACCGGCCAACGAAGCGGCAATTCCGGACGGGTACAGAACCTCTCGTGTCCAGAAATCGCTCGATGACCTCGAGGATCAGCTGAATCAACTGATCACGCTCATCGTGCAGGTGGAACAACAGGTCCCACTTGCCGAGGATAAGCTCAGCGTCAGCGGCATCACTTTGCCGGCGCAGGACGTTGGTGGCGGCTGGACCTTCTCAGTGTTCGGCGCCGGATTCGACCCGGGAACCACTGTCTTCGTGAACTCTCCCGCAGCGGTCGCCGCCTCGGTGGAATTCTTTTCAGAACAGCGAATTGATGCCACGGTCGATCCGGCCTCGTGGGCGACACTTTCCGATGGGAGTCACGGCCTCACGGTGACGAATTCCGAAGGCGAAACGATGGTACTCCGCAATCTCTTCACGATTGATTCGAGCGGAGGAGTTACGCTTGGGTTGAGGCGCACACCTCTTCCCCCAAAGGTGGCGCCCGCAAAGGCTGCTCTCGCGCGAGGGCCCCGATCGACTGCCGTTAAAGGCCGCGCGGCGGCGCCGGGCGCCGGGCGAGCAACGGCTGGCGCCGCCAAAGCGATGCCTGTCAAGGGTGGCCCGGTGAAACCTTCAGGGCCGAAGCCGGCTGCCGGGGCGCCCGCAGGATCTCGTCCGGCCGCCGCAATGGCACCGGTCTCTGCCGGGGCAGCGTTTGTCCTGACGGACGACGAAAAGAAAGAGCTGAAAAAGCATCCGCTGTGGGACAAGATCAAGCACCTGTTCTGAGCATTTCGACAAACGGCGAAGACCGTAGCACCAGGGCCCGTTAACGATCGCAAAGCACGCAAGGAGGCGCATCAATGGCTTCGGAAAAAGATTATCAAGGCTTATATGACCGTATAGCGGCACTGCGGGAACAGGTGGCGAGCCGGCTTTCCGCCGACCTGGTCTCGAACCCGCAGCTTGCGGATGCGATCACCAAGCAGATTGATGACATGCTGGCCTCCGTGGTGGACGCGGACACCAACGTTCCTCCGCCACCGGACAAGGGTCTGGCGCAATTGGCCGGCGTCGGCCCGGATGCTGCCAAGGAACTCGGCACGGTTCGGATGCCTCCTGGTGTCGAGGCCTACGACGAGACCATCACGTCGGAACGCATCATTGCCGTCGGAGATATGTACTACCTCTGGCAGCACGAAAGAATCGGTGTCTTCCGCGTGGTGCGGAAGCTGCAGGAGTTGTTCAAGGCCGGAACGGTCCGGCTCTCCGGCGGACCCGGTGCATTCGCGCTCTACCAGTTCGACCGCCGTGACGTGCTGCGTTACACCAAGAGCGACCGACTCTCTGCCTACAAGCGCATCTTCGGTTACGGTTCTGTGCCGGTACCCACCGGATCGCGTGCTAACACCGACTTCCACAAACTATTTGCTCACTTCGTCCACCAGGTCACGCTGTTCTGGCGCGACAAGCGGATTTCTGACGTGATCCGCGAGCGGGCCTACGATCCAAGCTTCGGATCGATCGCCATTGTCCGCCGTGCCGGCCTCGACCTGCGCAATAACCTGAAGTGGTTGTCCTTCGGCCACCTCAATGTGATGCGCGTGGAAGTCATGCAATTACTGGAGGAAGCTTTCAAGATCCTTAACTCCGACGATGTGAAGCGTCTGTTCGGCGCCGACAATCACTGGGACGTAGTGGAAGAAGTTCTGATCCGCTACTACAACGAACGGCTGGTCACATCTCCGCGGCAACGCATGGGCGTGACGGGACGCGAAGTGCTGCGCTGGCTGGCTCAGCCGCACATCCTGCAAACCACTCGGGCGCAGTTTGAAACCCTGTTGCTCGAAATCGCAGAGCAGTCCGAAGAGTGGCTGACCAGCGCGCAGGCCATGGGGCTGGCGGGTCGACCGGGATCGCATCGTGTGTTGCCGTGGGACCAGACGCAACCCACTCCAGTCAAAGCGAATGGTCGCCAGAAGGCGGGTGTTTCCCCGGTGCGCACGCCCGCCCGCGAGTTTGAATTCGAAGTTTGATGTGGAATGCCGTCCCGGTGCGACCCAAACCGGGTTCGCTCCTGGACGGCAGCCGGCGTTGCGGGCCATCGGCTTCCCACTGGCAATAAGCAGGAGCCATTAAGAACATGAAAAAAACCTCAGTATTCCCCGAGATCAACCAGGGCTCTCTATCCAATCGCTATGGCGGGGGTAACCTCGACCGACAAACGCGTTTCGACCTGCGATCGCAGCGGAGATGGGGAGATTGGGGGGTTCTCGAGTTCCCCAGCGCGTTGCTGTGGTTCGACGAGCCCTGCATCCCCGGAGACTTTGACGAACCCATCTGCCTCGCCCCTGCCTCGATCTTTCTTTGGCCGGAATGAATGCAGACGGATCCCTATAGCCAATTTGACTGACTCTTTCAGTATGCGCCATGACACCTCTTCGCGCTGTCGCTTATGCTCGCCGGCATCGTCCGCGCTTTATTGAGGAACTGAAAGAGTTCGTCCGCTTCCCCAGCGTCAGCAACCAGCCACGGCACGCCGGCGATCTCCGCCGATGCGCGTCGTGGCTGGCGGCTCACCTGCGCCGCATCGGTCTTGAGCAGGTTCGTATCCTGCCCACCAAGCGCCACCCCATCGTCTATGCGTCGTGGCAGCGTGCCCGTGTCCGACCCACCGTTCTTATCTATGGACACTATGATGTCCAACCGCCCGAACCGCTCGCCGAGTGGAAGACACCGCCCTTTGAACCCGTTGTCCAGGACAACAATCTCTACGGCCGCGGCGCCTGCGACGACAAAGGACAGCTCTTCACCCACGTGAAGGCCCTGGAGGCCTATCTCAAAACGCAGCGCGCCCTGCCCGTGAATGTGAAATGCATTTTCGAGGGCGAAGAGGAGATGGGGGGAAGCCCCGGGCTGAGGTCTTTTGTCACTCGCAACAAAGCCGCGTTGCGGGCGGATGCGGCAGTCATGTCGGACACGCGAATGCTCGGTCCCGGGCGACCCGCCATCGGCTACGCTCAAAGAGGCAATCTCCGCTTCGAAGTGGAAGTCCGCGGGCCGCATCAGGATTTGCATTCCGGTAACTTCGGAGGAGTGGTTCACAACCCTGTGCAAGCGCTTTGCGACATTCTCTCTGGCTTGCATGATTCCGACGGACGCGTAACCATACCGGGATTCTACGACACAGTGCGCACGTGGAGCGATCAAGAACGGGAATACATGGCCAGAACCGGCCCGAAAGACGCCGATCTCCTGAGCCAGGCCGGGCTATCGAAAGAATGGGGCGAAAGCGGTTACACGCTGTACGAGCGAATCACCGTTCGTCCAGCTCTTACGATCAACGGAATCAGCGGCGGATACCAGGGACCGGGAATCAAGACCATAATTCCATCGCGAGCCCTGGCCAAACTGAGCATCCGGATCGTGCCCGACCAGGATCCGCGAGAAATCGTTCAACAGCTTCGCGACCATATCGCCCGGGTCACACCGCCCACCGTGAGTTCCTCGGTACGGACGCTGGCCGTCTCTCGCCCCGCACTCGTCAATCGAAATCACCCTGCACTAAAAGCCGCGGCTTTCGCTTACAAGAAGGGCTTCGGATCCTGGCCGGTCTTCCTGCGATCCGGCGGATCAGTCCCGGCAGCAAGCATCTTTCAGGCGGAGTTGGGGACCCCCACGGTGTTGATGGGATTCGCGCTGCCCGATGATCACATCCACGCCCCGAACGAGAAATTTCATCTTCCAAATTTTTTCCAGGGAATCGAGACGGCGATCTGGTATCTCTCAGCCGCGGCCAGGCTGGCGAACGCCCGCGCACAACAGAAGCCGCAGGAGGAGTGGACAGCATGATCATCGACTGCCATTGCCATGCCGGAAAAGGCGATCGCATGACCGCCCCGTGGAACACGGATGCGCCCATCGAGGCCTACTTGCGACGTGCGCGCCGGGCCGGCATCGACAGGACCGTTGTCTTCGCAGCTTTCAATAGTGACTATGACCATGCCAACCGCGAGGTAGCCCGCATCGTGGCCCGCTTCCGCCCTCGCCTGATCGGCTTTGCGTTCGTGCACGCCTCTCGCGATGCCGGCCACATCTTCGAAATGGTGAAACGTGCCCGCCGATGGGGCTTCATGGGCATCAAGTCTCACGGCTTTGAAGCCATGCCGACCCGTGAACTCTGTGAAGCGGCGCGTGCCTTCCGTATGCCTCTGCTTGCCGACGTCGTGGGGCATGCCGAAGTCGTCGACATGCTGGCGCCGCAGTTTCCCGACGTGAATTTCATCATTCCCCATCTGGGGAGCTTTGCCGACGACTGGAGGGCGCACCAGCGCGTCATCGATCAAATGGTGCGCTATCCCAACGTGCACACCGACACATCCGGCATCCGGCGTTTCGACTACATTGTGGAAGCGATTAAGCGGGCCGGTGCCAAGAAAGTGCTCTTTGGATCCGACGGACCGTGGCTGCACCCCGGAGTCGAGATTCACAAGATTCGGTTGCTGGGTCTGCCTCCGAAGCAGGAGGCACTCATCCTTGGAGGAAACATCGTTCGGCTCATGCGTGGAGTCACACCCCTGGGAGAAACGCGCTATGCGCGAAAGCCCGCTCGAGAACAATCCCGCGAAGCAGTGGCGCACGCAGCGGGCGCGGGCAATCCGCCGCAGCCCGAAATTCACGAATACGAGTTGTAGTTCTGCTAGCGCCCGCGATGATCGCTCGACAGGATACCCATCTCGAGTAACTGCGCGACCATCGCCGCACGGGACCCAACTCCGAGTTTCGCGAAGATGCGCCTGAGGTGTGTGCACACCGTCCACGAGCTGATGTTCAGTACGTCGGCGATCACCTTGTTGGGATGGCCCTTGGCCACCATCCGGACAATTTCCTGTTCGCGGGGACTGAGCTGAATCCGGTTACGGTTCGGCTTGGGAATGCGGAGGAGCAGGTAGCGTGATCCATCCACTTCAGCGTCCACCAAAACTTCTTCGGTGACGCAGCCGTTGCCGGGCTCGAACTTTCCAGAGGTACTCAGTCTACCGATTAATTCCATCAATGTGCAGGTCACCGCATCGACGGAATTCGGTCTGGACTCGACGGGGTCGTCGATCGGTATGATTGCGGACGTGCTGCGCATACCTGTTCTCCATCTGCGGGGGAACGGAAATGAATTGTCTGGTGTCTTGTACACGTCCCGTGCCAGGCAGCACCCGCACGACACAAAGCGAGCGCAATCCTACCCTACTCGACGATGGCCTTATGGCTCTTGTTGGGCGCGACTAAACTGCGAGTTGGGGACAGACTATGACCGGCAGCGTGTCGAAACCAGTCACTTTTTCGTGCGACGCGCAAACTGGCTAGCTCACACGCTGGGGCTGGGACTTGGTTTTTTCGCCGCTCGTACTCTCCGGCAAGCTTACACCAGTCTAGAATATACACACTCCACCGGGAATTTCCAGCCAGGGCCTGCGAATTTTGTTACAGAATCAGAACAAGCCTTTGGATTTGTTCGATCTGTGAGGAACACCATCGTTGCAGTCGAAGCTGGTCCTCACGAGAGAGTTCCGTTGCAGGTTAGCCGGCACTATTCCGGGTCAGAAGTCCGCTTCTCGAGAGATCTGTCCGGATTGGGCCCGAGAAACGCCTAGTGTTGACCAATCCAGTCAGCTGCCGCCTGCTTCGAGGCAACGGACGAGATGAAGGGCTCCAGTCCTTTTGCCGTGAAAGGCAGACTTGCAACCGGTTTACCCAAGTGGCGAATGATATCCAAGGCGCAGGGGCACTCCGCGGGCGCTGCGCGCCGACTTGGCAAGCTTGAGTCTCAGTGCAACGTAAATCTCGCGAACGTTGGGGCCGCCCTCTTCTCCCAGGAAGAACCGATTAGCCAGTAGCTTTTCCGCTTCATCGAAAGTCTCCCACGCTGCCCAACCAGTTCACGAGCCGGAATATTAGAACTGCCGGCGCCGACGACAATTCCGGGAAGCTCCGCAGCGCGCGAACCCTTTCGCCTGCCTTTTCCATGGCTTCTTCTAGCCCAAGACAGACGTCCACGTTGTGAGGATCGTAGCGGACCCCTTCTTGGAAAGTTCAATCGCCCGCTCTGGTGATTTTCCCGAGTTCAACGTGGATACCCATGTTAGGCTGCAAGGTCAAGGATCGAGCGATTGATTCAGCGTGCTGTTTCCCCTTTCCGCAGTGCGTCTTGGGACATTCCTCCGGAAAGTGCAATTCCCTGTTTTTCCATTCTGGAACGCGACTGCGAAGTCGAGCTGGCGCACGCAGAATGAAGAAGTCGACGCGACTACTGCCGACTCGAAGATCACGGAACTCCTGGCAGTCGCCCCCGGCACTCCTTTGCCGCGCATTCGGCAGACCATCCACTCCACCAAGGGAAAAGCCCATCTATGTCCTCGGCTTCTATCGCTCCGACGCCACACGCTGTTAATCCGCAGGTTCCGTGCTTCTGTACCACCCGAACTGTCTTGAGCCCTTTCTGTAGGGCGCGTTTCTGACGCCGCGTGATGTGCCGATGATCGCATCCGGTGTTTCTCAACTATTTCGACGGCATGACCGGGATAACGGGGGCCGACAGATGTTGGACGTCGTGAAGAATCGCATGCGCCGCCGCAGCGGAGCGCAGCCCGGCATAGCGTAGCGCAGCGGAGGCGGCGCCTCCCCCACCTTCGACCTCCTGAAGCGGGGCGCTCTTTCATAATGCATTGACCCGGTTCCTCGTGCCCAGAGCCCCTTTTTGGGCATAGACGGTCATGCTACAGTCTGCTTGAGTAACGCAGGTGTCACTTGACACGCTGTTCTAGTCTAAGAGAGACCATGCGGAAGAGGAGGACGGGATGGTTCCCGATCTTGTTCAAATACGCAAGCTGGCCGAGAGAAAAGAGAGTGAAAACTTCAGGTTTCGAAGGTTCCTAAAGGAGTGCGATTTGGAGGCGGGCGAGATCGACGGCCGTGTCTTTGATATCACGCACCGTGTATGGGCCGGAATCGACTGTACGACGTGTGCCAACTGCTGTCGGGAATTGAGGCCGACGTTCAGCGAAGACGAAGTCGAGCGGGTGGCACGACGCCTTGGCATCGAGCGCGAGGTATTTATTGAGACTTATCTGGATCGCTTGGATGCACCGGACGCCAATCCTTGGCAGACCCGCACGACTCCCTGCCCATTTCTTAAAGGTAGTCTTTGCAGCGTGTATGAGGACCGTCCTGCCGATTGCAGCGATTATCCCCACCTGTTCAAGCCGGATTTTGTCTCTCGTACCCTGACGATGGTTGAGCGGACCTTTACCTGCCCGATTGTGTATGAAGCGATGGAGGAACTGAAAAAATCTCTGCTGCAGCAGGAGGGCGAAAGGCTGCCTTGAAGGGTGGCCCCCTCGACCACCCTCTCTAGCGGCTTTGCGCCTTGGCAGAGGGGAGAGGTCGACAATAAAAATAGGTAATCGGCTTGTAATGATGATCGCTTGCAATCTCCGGGCAGTCATCGAAGACACTCAGAAAGAATTCGGCTTCTGGATTGCAGTGCGAAAGGAGGTGCACCGCAGCTTCCGGCGAGCGTTCGATCTTTCCATCGATGCTGTTACTGGTTGCACAATAATGGGATTGTGCACGACCAGATTCGGGGAGAAATTCTACAAACCACCGTACACGCGGCAAGATTTCTGCAAGCACAAATCAACTCACCTGATTTCGGCAAAGGAGAACTTACGATGTTCGACAGCAAAATCTCACGACGCAGAATGATGCTATTAGGAGTTGGAGCCGCGACGGCAGGTGTCGTCCCGGTTTCCAAGCCGTTGGCTTATGCTTCCCCCGGCGCCCCTCATGGCGATTTCGGTTTCCGGGGAGGCCCTCAACTTCAGGACTCAACGAACGCGGCTTACGCCTTCCTGCGTCAGATGATGGATGCGTACGCTCAGGGTTCAAGCGTACGCCTGTGCCAGAGTTACAGTGATCAGATTGCGGGCGGCACGTTCTTCAGTACAGCATTCACCTACGATAATGCGCTGCTCGCCCTCGCGTTTCTTGCCCGTGGGCACTCGGATGACCTGGAGCGTGCCATCATCATCGGCAATGCTTTGCTGTATGCGCAACAAACCGATCCTGCCGGCGACGGACGCTTTCGCCAGGCGTACATGGCAGGAACGCCTGACAGCCATGGCGTTTTCGTGACGCCAGGCCTCTCTTTCTTTCAGGGTAGCGCTGTCGGCGATGTCGCTTGGGCGGGGATCGCGCTCGCTCAACTTTATGCTCGCACCCGCATGCAGACATACCTTGAGGGCGCGCTGCGCGCTGCGACCTTCATCGAGACCACGACACGCGATAATACGAATGTCCCGCCGGGCGGATATTTCTTCGGTAATGGCCAAACGAACAAATCGACCGAACACAATATCGACGTGTACGCTTTGTTCACGATGTTGGCGCAGCTCTCTGGTGACAACTCCTGGCTGGACGGGGCCGCGCACGCAAGAACGTTTGTGGAAGGTATGTTCGATGCGCCCTCTGGACACTTCTGGACCGGCACTTCAGATCCGACGCACATTTTTTTCAATAACAGTCCGGAAGATGTTCAGACGTGGTCGTATCTGGCATTTCAGGACCCGAATTTTGCGATCTCGCTTGATTGGGTCAAAACCAATCTCGCGACCACTGACACAACATTCGCCTTCAACAATGGTTGGGGTGTCGACGGCAGTTTGCGGCTACGTGTATCCGGCATGACCTATGCCAGTCTGAGCAAACTCGGAACTGTGCTGGGAGACAATACGGTGGATGCCGACGCGGTCTGGCTTGAGGGCACCAGCCATTTGATCGCTGCTTTGCTGCGACGCCGCTTGCCAGCCAAGAATGACATTCCGAGCTTTCACGGCGATGTGGCTCTCGCCGCCGCATTGCTCGAGAACGTGCAGGTTGCGCAAAACAGCCTAGGCACAGGGCAGACGGTTCACGCCCAGGCACTGGCTGTTGGCCAGGGCATTACGGCCTCAACGAGCATCCTGAACACCGGCTTTGGGTTCAACTATTTCCCATACCTTCACATCGGTGCGACCGCTTGGTATGTGATGAGCGGGCAAGCGGCAAATCCACTACAACTGATGCCTGCCTTTCGCGACTCCTTTTGATCGCTTCGCTCGCGATTGGGGTTGTAATGGCGGCGTAGGGATATGCTCGCCTGTGCGGCATTCCCCCGAACCCCTCGCGTAGAGCCTTGGGAGTTGTGCTCAGCCTTTGTTTCAGCCGGATGCGCTGGATCGTCGAGTACGCAGCGCCAGCTCGAGCGGTCGGCGAGATCCAGTCCGATGGTCAATCTCTGCTGAGAAAAATTCCTGCTCTGCTTTGTTGCTCCAGTGCTAACCTTCTTCATTGCCGGTCTCCTTTTTATCCGTGCTTCAAGCGGGTCGATAGCTTGGGAGCCTACAGCATTCCGTCCAGGGCCGGCTCTTCTCATCCCATCTGTTTGCGAGAGTTATCGTTGCGCTATGCTTATCCCGACCCTTAACAGGCGACAAGAATTCCTGCGATGCTGAAAAACAATACCCGAGGAAGTGACCGAGTTTATTGCGAAGGAGGACCAACGTCTAAGCCTAAGAAGTGGGGTCGTGGGAAGTCTGGCTGTTGCGCCGATCCTTCCCGAGATACATCGTCCAGGGAAACCACCTGAGCGAGAAGTCGCCGACTCGGCCACCACCAGCCGAATCAAAACGGGGAATGCGGATTTTCTGAATCGCCTTATTCTCTCCAAGCCGCCAGAATCGCCTGCACCTGACCGGCGACCCGCTGGCGGGCGAGATCGCGCTCTACACCGGCCGCCAGTAGCGCATCGTACTCGGTATGTTCATGGCGGACCGCCGCCGTTACGGCAGCCGCGAGCGCCCGCTCTTCGAGGTTTCGGCCCGCCGCGGTTCGTCCGACCCGGCCGCTGCCTCGTGCGGCGGTATGCGCGGCGATAGCCGCCGCCTCTTTTGGCGGACAGCGGGGAAACAGGATTTCTATCTCCTCAGCCATCTGGGCGATCAAAGCGCAGTCTTGCTCTTTCCGCCGCAAGGCCCCAACCGCCCTGCCTTTCGCCCGTTCATTGGCGTCCAGCGAGCACTCTTGTTCCGCTCTTTCTAATGCGGAGGTCTCCACGAGGATGCCCTGCCGCTCATAACGCCCGCGCGGCCGGCTGAAACGCACCACGACGGCAGTGCGGTCGCTGTACTTTGCGGCGCGCCGCGTTAAGGCGGCGTCGCCGGCCGGCAAATACTCAAGTTCGTCCAGGCGCGCGCACGGCAGGCACAGTGGTTGCTCCGCTTCCATAAAAAGAAAGCAGCCTTGCGCAAGCACGGCGCCGCACTCCGAGCACTCGGAGTCACGCACAATTTTGAATACCACCGGTTGGACGGGTCGACTCAGCTTTTCGGTGATCTGCTGTTGTTTGCGCTCGGACAGAGCGGGCGAGACATAGTGAGTGCAGTAGTTCTTCTCGATGGCGGGATCTCCGCTCTTGCTGAATTGCAGGTCCACCGTCCCTGTGCGCGCGCGGCGCACGTAGCGGGTTTGGCTGGGCTTGAGACCCTTCGCCAGCGCCCACTGACGGAACATCGCCATCGATTGCGAGATCTTCTTGAGATTTGCCTGGATCACCCGCTCCAGGAAGTCGACGCGCCCTTTCCTCCAGGATTCGACATGCGTGGGCGCCAGGAGTCCGGCTCCAGTCAGGACATCGATCGCGCTGACGTATTGATGGTGAGCCAGGGCAGCCTCCGCCGCGCGGACAACCCGCTCCCTCAACCGGTCCTGACGATCTGGACGCAGAACTACCCTCCTTCAGCGAGTCAGGTAATGTATCACAATCGTGCCGACAGCAGTCGGCAATCGCGGCCCTCCTTTGCATCTACGATGATGCGTCCGGAGTATCGTCTATCTTCTTTAATTGTAATAAACCGGGGCGCTGGAGATGCATCCGACGAAAACCAAGATCGCCTACTGCAAAGACAAGCAGCGCGGAGGCAAATAGCCGAACGTCAGATTTGACTTTCTTGGGTATTGCTTTCGGCCCCGTATGGCAACCTGAGTTGCTTCGTTGACGCTCCTCGTGC